>Ga0160429_1001407_pt1 | contig 13430 bp, 12 predicted proteins | sample SolpanmetagenomR_FD_108199 | JGI IMG/M metagenome (GOLD analysis project Ga0160429, IMG submission 108199) | Solar panel surface microbial communities from Lawrence Berkeley National Laboratory, California, USA - R | ecosystem: Engineered > Built environment > Solar panel > Unclassified ...
GCATACTTGAAGGAACCCTTGCCGAGTTCGGCGGCTTCCTGTGAGTCGCATTAGCATTTGCATCCTCGAAATACGTCGCATGAGTTATGAGTGAAGTTGGCGACCCATCCTTAGCTTAGTGCGCCTCAAGGGCTTTGCGTCATGCGGAAAACTTTGCGGTGAGCCGCTAAGCGAGTGCCCCTCCAACAAGCGGTACGTACCCCTCCACTGTCGCAAACAAGGCAAGGAAAAGTTTTTTTGACGCAGAAAACGTATAATGTCAAGAGAGCGAACTCTTACCTTCTCGAACTTCTCGATGGTACGCTTGTCAATACCTCCGCACTTATAGATCAAGTCTGTTATCAATGTGAGTCTCGAGTCGCGATCGTGAGCTCGGCATCAGAAGGAACGTACGGCCGGTGGTGGTCGACTTTCCGGAGTCGACGTGGCCGATGACGACCACGTTGATGTGAAGCTTCTCCTTTCCCTGTCGGTGCCGTTAGTATGGCTGCCGTGATTTCGCTGTGGTGAAGTAATGGTGGTCGCTCGATCGGCCGGTGAGAGCTTTCGAGGCTCAGCACCACCAGCAACAGCAAATAGCAGGGTGTGCGCAGGTTGAGACTTGCCATTTTGATTGATTTGAGATTGACTGAGTGGTTTGAAGTCGGTAGATAAGTTGTTCACAGATACGAATGCAAGTTGATTCGTGGTATGTGGGACAAAGAAGAAATTGGTGAGTTGGAGGGTCTGTTTCTGCTTATGAGGGACTCTGTGGGCGCCAAGCCGCGCTAGCTGAAACACATCGCAACCCAACAGCAACACCGCAACCAGTGACTCAAGCCGCTACCTTCCATGGTAAGTCAATTTGCTGTGGCAAAACGTCGAGAGCATCTTTACTCAAAGCGGTCTGACACGTCTTTCACTGGTCCGCAAGTCACCGCAGATCCGGATCGAATATTGTTGTTGCCACAGCGGCGTGAAGTTTCAGCTCTTATCCCTGCCATGACGCGAATCACGTTATAATTTACTCTCGGTCGGTTCGGAAGTGCGTGGTATCACATGGCATCGCGAGATGTATTGATACGGTTGCGTTGACTGAGATTCAATCGTCTATGACTCTGCATCGCCGCTCACCTGCTTTGGCAGTGGTGGTAGCCGATTCCAGGCGGCATCATCCACAAGCCTCGCTAACCGCTCTGCTGCTCTGATGAACTCACCCTTGAGATGTCCTTGCTCGTCGAGGTCGCCATTGGCATGACTTGGCTTCAACCTCCATTCTGTCCTTCTGCCTCCGAGTCTACCTGCCTCCAGGTTAACAACCTCCAGATTCCGGCCATCCCATTCGAGATTAACAGTTTGCTCATGCTCAACGCCAATGAACATGTACTGTACTTCAACATCCGCGGCACTAAGAATCGACTGCTCTTGCAAGCGTTCGATGGGATTGAGATAGAGGGTCCACGCAGGAACGGGGACAGTGAGGTACGAAGGCGCTCGAAGTTGGCCACCCTCCGAAATACCATGCAAGATACTTTCAGCGCAGCTCTGTACTCGACGAGACTGCAACGGCTCCATAGACGAGAGGAACTGCTGTTTGCGAATGCGGGCGTCAACTGCAAGGTGCGGAAGCAAAACATCTGCCGTCCTGTCTTCCAACATGACGGACAACGCGACTAGACTATATGCACCTTGGACTGAAGTGAACTTGAGTTGCAATGAATGAGGCAACCCTGTGGTGTTTTGAAACGTCGTAGGCGCAGTCCACGGCGAAGGGATGAGAGTAAAGGTCAACGTATTAGCTGAGTCGATGCTCTGGTTATGCGACACTTGCCGTCCAAGCTGACTGATGACGCGTGAGGAGTAGGGTTGGTTATGCAAGAAAGGTCTTTGCTTGTGCCAAATTTGCGGGTCAGCTCCCTTATGGGCGGTTTTCTTTGGCTTGAGCGGCGAGCGAACTTCTGCATCATCGTACAGCGGGATGTAACCGATCGATGCATCATACATTGGTTCTGGTCGACTCCAAGAGGACGGTGCGGAAGCATGTTGGTCAAGATGAAGCGCAAGCCCGGCATGCAGGTTGCTCTTGAGTTTGCGCTCCACCTTCTGGAGAGACTTGGCAGGAATCGAAACCTGGTGTTGCAATTCGCTCTCTTTGGTGATCTGAGCATGAGAGAGACTACGAGGATTTGTACCTGCACCAGGGTCAATTGATGCTTTCGGCACAGGCAAGGTCCAACGTCCATATATGGTTCCCAGTAATGAGAGCAGGGATGAGTTTCCCAATGTGATAGCTTTGCCAGGTACCGCGTGCGAAATGTCCTTCTTGTATCCAGAGACAAGAGTACTTTGACAAGCACCAGCTGGAACGTTCAGCAGTGCGACCAGTGTCCGACGGGCATCCTCAATGTGGGCTTGACCGAAACCACGTATCAGAAGCTGGACAAGTCAGCAATCAGCGCTTCCACACTGAACAAGAATACTCACAAACTTGGGATCAATCGCTCGAATGACTGTCTGCGTCATAGCAGCTGCCGTCCGTAGCTCTTCGAATGAAAAGAGAGGCTTCCTGATGCTCTTGGCTGCTTTCGCTCTTGAGGCCGAATCGACATCACTTGCATCTTCTTGCGACAGGATATCGTTACGAACCCCAGGGGAGCTCTGATGCTGCAGAAGGATCGCTCTCAACGGATCCAGTTCCAAGCGCTCAGAAAACGAATTTATCAAAGCTGCTTCGATGTCTTCTAGTGTGTGATGCGCAGTCCGCTTGTCAGCTGTGATTCTCACAATCCTCTCGGGCCAGTATACGTCAATCTGCGCCTTGCGAAGACTAGCGACACGTGTGAGAACAGTAGCTTCTCCTGGTCCGCAATCAGTAGCTGTCTGCGCTGGGACTGCTAGTGGACGTACCTTTGATGATAAGCAGGTCAAGCCTCCATCTTTCGAATTGCGCTTCTAGCTCTCCTGTCTGCTCAATCTCTTCAATAACCTCAATACCCCATATCATCCTTAAAATTCTATCTGCCAGCTTAGCCTTTGGCGATTCTTTCTTCGTGACGGCATGTGCCCATGGTCCGCGCGGCAACCTCCGCTCGATTGGCGAAACGCCAGGCATCCACACAGACTTCTTAGAAGCTTCGTACATGAACTCCCTGAACTTCTTGCCCTTGAGAGTCTTGGCTTCATTCTTTCCCAGCCCTCGCATCGACTGGCGCGGTGCGACGTATTTGCCCAGCTGTTCTCCCGTGAACCCATCGTGTATCTTCCTGAAGAGAGCATCAAACTCGTCTTGCGACAACACCACCGGGTCGCTTGCTGCTTCCTCCTCTGGCCTTGGTCTCAAACCTTCCAGTCGTTCGTCGACTGCTTCTTGATCAGGGGCATCCTTCTCCCGAGTGATCGATCCTAAAATTCTGTTCACCGAGAGATGCTCTTTGACTCTGCGACCATCCTCTGATTCGAGCTGTCTTTTGGGTGCGTCAATGCTAACATCTCGCAGTACTATAACTTCGGACGGTTCTCCTAATGTATCCACATCTAGCGGCGCTGTATCCTCCCTAACCTCTTGTCCCTGCCGTCCTCTAACCTTTCCAAGAGGATATCTATCCTTGAAGGTTTCATGCGGCTTCGTGAAGCTCGGCACGCGATGCGATCCATCTTCGTCTTGTCCAGAGGCTGCGGCAGAAGCTGCAGACGAAGTGTAAAGTCGCCGTGAAGGAGGTGGTCGGGTTCTAAGCTGGCGAACGAGTCCTAGCTGGCATCGGAGACAGACGTGAGCACTCGAAGACGGGCGCGCAAACATAAAGAAGAAAAACGCTTCAAACCGCACGTATTGACTAGAGCTGGAGCTCATGAACGCGTGCATGGAACTTTTGACCTGCTAGTCACGTACCTACTTTAAGCCGCATACGTAGGGCTGAGCTGACTCGCGCGTGACGTTTATCTCCAACATCTTTCCTCGCACGACCATCTCCACTCCTTACATCGCCCACAAAAATAGACCCCGGCTTCCGTGACCATGGCGGATAAACTTCGCACGCAACAGCACCTTGAGGCCCTCCAAACGCGCTACGTCGGCACCGGCCACGCCGACACGACGAAATTCGAATGGACGTCCAACATCATGCGCGACACGTACTCCTCTCTGATCGGACACCCCGCGCTCCTCCACTACACTTCGATCGGCATGGGCGAGCCCAAAGAGAAGGTCAGGATGATGATGATAGAGAAGATGATACAGCCTGTGGGCAAACCGCCGGAGGTGAGTGAAGATGGAGCGAGGGTATCTTGAGATAATGGAGACTAATGTTTTTGCAGGTGCAGGACTGAGCTTTTAGGGCGGCGATGAATTGTGTTCGAAAGATCATGGTTTGGAGAAGAAAGAGAAAACCAAGCAGTCTCGCGGCTGATATAGAGCATGAACACCGCCGGCTCAGGAGACTCAGGTGACCACATAGCAGCAGTCCCCCGCGAGGCATTCAAGGGAGTTCAAGCGACGAATAAGCATCTGGGAGCATGACGCCATTAGCACATGGACAGAAGGTTAGGTCGTGGCACCTTAGGTATAGGCATTCATAAGACATGCGCAGCTCAGCTATCTACCATTCCGAACACTATGAAAGAAGCTCAACAGCAACCTCTCCGAGCTCCCGCTAGTCAGTCTTCTAGTTCTGAAGGACGACTGTGAAGCCCAATTGCACGCTAACCCTCAAATTTGAACCATCCGAAACACCTCATTACCATCCGGACTATCCCACTGACTCACCTCCAGCATTACTATCTGAATTATCCCACGCACTCACTTCCAGCATCTCCCCTCAGACATTATTCTCATCCATCTCATGATCATCATCCTCAAAGTTTCTCATCCGTTCCTTGCACTTCTCGCACGCCCAAATGAAACAATCCTTACACTCCCATCCCGTTCCCATTTGATTGAACGCCCAACCATCCACCGGCCCGCGGTACGTATCAGTGCTAAACGGCGTCTTACCCCTCGCACCCATTATACCAAAGTCCTTAGGTTCCATCACCATCTCCACATAGCCAACTTTACCTGCATCCCACTCTTTCTGCTTGAGCGCGGCAATGTGGTTTTGGTAAAGTACATCCATGATCCGCAGCGTGCCCAGATACCCAATCGGCCGGTTCACGTCCGCACCACGTAGATAGCCAGTGGTGATGTCATCCCACAGATATTTTTTCATCAGCATGCGCCGGATTTGCGCCGGAACGGTAATCTGCGGCATCATCGGCACCCAGCAACGATGGCACTGCAGTCCCCCCGTCAGGAACTCGATCTTCGCTACCGTGAAAGGTGGCGCGCCAGAAACGGTCGCCCCAGGCAGGGTGAAACGTAAGCAAGCGTTGAAGTGATCTGTTATGGAGACAGTGGGTGTTTCGAAGCGGTGCCGACATGTGAGGAAGTCTTCGTAGCTTTCGCCAGGCTCATCGCCGAAATCGAGATCTTGGTGTTGCCAGTAGTCTGAGGAGCCGGCGTCTAGGTTGGTACGTTGGCGATTGAAACGGCGTCGTGGGTTCGGCAGAGAGTTGAGCTCAGCGGCTGAAGGTCGCGTAGTTGGTGGAGCGCTGGCAGAGAGGTGTGGCACGCGTGGCGCTGGGATTTCCGATGCTGCAGGGAAAGAAGTGCTGGGTGGCTCAAGATTGCTTTGTGGAGAGGTTTCCGTCAAGGCTATGGTTGGAGATTCGAGAAAGTCAGCAATGTCACCAGCACCGGAAGGTTCTTCAGTAGAGGGAGACGCGGGATCGGTCCAGTGAGCGATGTCGCCAAATTCAAACTGTCATACAATGGTCAGTACTCTGCCGGATGTGAAAGTGATCTTGGTGGATACGTTTGTGACCGCTAATACGGGCGAATCCTCCATTGCGTCGAGTCGCTGCACCGATGGCTGTGATGGCGTTTGCGTTGGCACGGCATCGATCGTAGCGTCACTGTCATCTTCCGCCCCAGCTTGGACACTCTCGTTCTCTCCGCCGCCATCGCTGTAGTTGTTGTCGTCGCCTTCCACCTCTTCTTCTTGAATGCAGCCATCATCCTCGCATTTTTGAAATGGCCGGAGACAATGCCAGCAGAAGTTCAAACCGCACAAGCATTTCATGTGTGTGCAGCCGTACATCTTCCGCACCCCAGCCTTGCAGCGAGGACATCTCTTGTAGCCCCAACTCTTCAGTAGTTCCAGAGTTTCACGTCCGACGGCTTGCCTCTCGCCCAAGCATTTCTCACTACCATGCTGAAACTCGCAGCAGATGGCGCAGATATGGATCCGACACTGGGGACATCGCACAGTCGGCGTTCGTACGGCTCCCGTCACAAGCGTGGATCCCGGAGCTGTCAAGAGCTTGCTGCCCTGGGACCCAACAGAAGTTCGCGCAGAGTACGCCCGGTTATCCTCTTGTTTTGAGACCATTACTGTCTCTGGAGGCAGTTTACCATCGAACAGCCGCTCAGCCAGCACAGCCGAACACTGAGGACGTGGACAGTACCTCACGTCCCCAGCGTGCTCATCAAACACCTTTCGATAAGTTTCTGCGTCAGCTCTTGAAAGATAGGGCAAGGCCACATGAAGTGGTAGTAGCTGGTGACATTTCGGCGGGAAGCTTGTTCGATCTTTGATAGCTGCTGTGAACATGCGAACAAGGCACTCCCCACAGTAATGAGCATAGCACAGTTGACAAGATTGGGTCAATGGCGTTTGAGTCTCAGCATCAGTAAACTCGGTACGACAAGCCGTGCACATCAAGGCCTTCTTTACCGGCTTAGGAGGCGCGAAGTGATATTGTTGCGCGACGCGCTCAGGGAACATCAGGTCGTATTGGGAAGGCGGAACCGCACTGATGTCGACCAAAGCTTGGGCCGCGCTGCGTTCGATATCTGAGAGACTGTGTACATCGTCGTTGACGTAGGGCGTGAGATTAGGAGGCGCAAGATATTGCGTGTTGACGGCAGGTCTGCCTCGCGGTGGAGGTATCGACTGGGGTCGGTTCATGGCTCGTCGGAGTAAAGTGCGTAAATTTAGACTCCGGAAGAAGGTGCTGCGTCGCGACAGAGTTTGCGGTGCAGTAGCGCCTTCTTGAAGTGAGTTGTTGTGTGAGTTCATGACGTTGTCAGGTGATCATTGTCAACATAGATACTCGCCCCACTCTAAACAAGTCGATATTCTGAAGCGAGTTATCTTGTGAGCAGTATCTCTGCAATGACCGCTCTGGGCAGAGTTGTAGTACAACGCTCAGTCTTCAGCTAGTCAACAATTGCTGGTGTTTCTGGCGCTGATAGGGGAGAAGCAGATGATAGAGAAGCTGATTTCGTTGATCGTATGGAATTTTGCCCACATACGGGCCCTCCGAGTATATCGATGGATCTAGATGCTCAATGTGAGTCTACAGTGAGAAACAATGAGGCTAAAGCTATGCGGCACAGGCGAGGCATTACCTCAGGATCGCTTGGAGTACTGATGGTGTGAATCATACCATCTCGTGGACGCCTTCTGGACTAGAGCGTACCTACGAAGTCAGGTCTCAAGGCTGACGTTGTGGCGGGACTGTGCGTAGTCATTTGTGCTTGAGGCTGGATATGGACGGCTGCCTGCTCTGCAACAGAGCTGCCAAGTACCTGGGTATGCTCACTCAAACTTCGCATACGAGTCCTCGAATCGATGAGAGCCCGGAATGATTGTCAATTGGTACAATACTATGCATCGCTTCATATCACAATGCTGGCTTACCGCAAAGGGACACCGGACGGAGCAGCCTGCAGGTGTAATGATGAGTACGTTCACGTGACAGTGTTGCGCGTCTGGGTCCCGTCGGCATGTAGGATACGAAGCATCTTACTGACAAGACCGAGTTGGAGGTTTTGATGTCAGCAACTTCTTCCTCGTAAGGAGCACGAAGGACGAAGTGGACGGATCTAGGTATGTTTGCTATCTCAATGAGGAAAGGCGGCCGCGTTAAGGAGCAAAGGGACCGTGCGCACCTCTGACTACGCGCAATTACCCTTTGGACTGTCTCATTCACATCCCCACAATCCGAACATCCTCTCCCTTACTCTAAAGGGATTGCGAAGATAGTTGACGACACACGAGCCAACGGTTGCCGAAGACCCCGGTATCACCCACAGGGCAGACTCGCCAACCATGCCATCTGCGTCTAGCCTTACTTCATGCGTAATTAGTATCATCATGATGCTCACCTTACATTGCGAGCAAACCCTCTAGTCGTTTCCATTCCGTTTTGAGTATCAGCAAATCATCTGTTGCGTGGTGGTGTGCGTGCATCCACCATCCTGTGCTGTAGCAGCATTATCATCGACAAGAGCATGGAAAACTTCGCATCTTCATCTTGGTCAATACGAGCAATCCGTTTTGTCGATCTCACAGAGCATCATCTATCACGCGAGACATGCCTACTGCCTTCTTCCCATGCTGTCCTGGACTAGCCAGAGACAGCAGTGAAAAAAAAAATATGCATCAGCCAGCGGAAGTGTAATACTGGCGACGTGAGATTACCTGCTGGCCATGTTAGCGTAACGACAATGGGGACACTTACCTCGACCGATGCACCCTCTAACCTACAGCTGCACCAGCATCCTTAGGAATTTGGGCGTAGGAAGGGTCGACGGAAGTGGAGCCTTGCGCTCGAATCCCGTCACCGAGCCCGCGTACCAGTGGGACCTCGGCGGTGTCTGCGTCGAGAGACTCGCGGCGATGACGTCCATCTCTAAGACAGAACCGGTCTCGTGCCCGGACGCAAGCTTCCAATGAAGGTCGCTGTGGATGGCGTCGCACTTGAACCAGATTCCGTCATTCTCCAGTCGACGGCGTCGCCATTGACCTAGCTGTTCCGTCAGTCGGTTAGCTGGGCACATCTGCACCAACTCTAATGTAAACGGAAGGGGATACTTAGCTATTTCGCTCGCTTCGTTGAGCGACTCCACCACCCTCTTCGCAACTCTCAGCCGTCCCTTCAGGTCTCTCCCTCCGTCATACGGATGCGCGATATAACTGCCGTCAACAGTCAAGCAATCAGTTACCTTGAGCGCAACCGCAATGCCAGAGTATGACCGCTCGACCGTCAGCTCGCCGTCCAGGATCGCGTCGCCGAAGTCGTTCGTCCATGCCTTTGGGAAGGCCATGGTCACCGCGTGATACTGGTGATCGCGATCGATGAGGAAGAGCTGCGGCTCCCTCGTCCTGTAGTGTCTTGTCAGCAGAAGCAGATAGCGCTCACCTCTTGTCTTCTCGCAAACGAAGTAATTCTTCGTTGGGAAGTGGTCGAGGTGGTCCCTCCTCAGAATGGAACGCCTCATGCCGAGAATGGAACTAACCATATCTGGATCATCGGGACCACCACCTCGAAGGAGGCGCCGGGTTGTCTGTCTTAGTCTGTCAGTAACGTTAGCAGGCATCTTTCTTGCAAGGGAGGGGAAAGATGAGGAGATAGAGGAAGAGGAGTTAGCAAATGGCGCTGGATGGCGGCCGGTTGTCGTGCGCGAGCGAGGCGCGAAGGGTTGGGTTTTGTGTGAGTCTGTCATCGTGCAATGTCCAGCGCAGACAGCCGCGCCGATGGCCCGCCGTCGCCTGGAGGGTCTGCATCCTCCGGCTAAGGGGTAACGCGCCTGCCACGAGGGGAATACGCTGTTTCGCAGTCAGCTGCCTTTTTATGGGTGCACTCGTACTGGCTTTGCCTCGGAGTTCCCTGCTGCTGCTTCCCCCTTTGCACACCGCCATGTGCCCGGCTCCCTCCCCCCAGATGCCCGCCTCTATATCTAGGGGTCAGTCAGCAACAGGAGGACGTACCGGTTCACACAGTTGTGTGCTTTTTTGTACAGAACCCGTCTGTACTCGGTCCGGTGTAGTGCACAGGCACACCTGTCCTCGACTGGGGCGGACAGCCACCCCCAAAGGAAAAAAAGGAAGAAGAGAAGGAGAGACAATGCGAAGGGTTTATAGGGAGCTGCAACGTCTGTCTGTGGCAGTACCGTAGTTCTCTTGTTTATTTACATGTGTTCTGTGGTTGGGGGAGAGTTAGTTTACCCATAATTAGCAGCTACCCGTACCAGACTTTCAACGGACATCAATTGCAATACGACGGCAATCCTGGTACGAGGCATTTGCTGCTCTCCGAGCGACAGCGACTGGAGATTCATTCAATAGACCCCAGTACATTGTGCGCAGAAGCATACGCTACACTGTCCAGACGACTGTCCACAAGTGCGATCCGGTCCGGAACCGTAACCAGACGCTGCTTGTCGCTTCCATCGACTTGTTCCATGGCTTGACATTAAGCAGCTGTAACCATCGTTCGGATTGACGAAGCAATGTTCTACCTCAGGAAACATCAAGCTTGCCATCCAACGACACGCATCTTCTGCCAGCAAGCGCCCTGTTGCCCACGCCAATGGCTCCAATAGATCTTGAGGACCAAATATGCTTCACGCAAGACTTCGAATTCCGTCAGTAACACCAGTCTAACCGTGATGTTCACCTCAAGAGCATCGCGTCACACGTCCATCATCATTCATGAGCATCAGTCCACGCACACCCAGGGACGCAACGAACGTCGCTTCTTGGCCTCGTTGCGCTGGGCTTTGCTGTGGGCTCTGACAATATCCGAACCCTGGTCGCTCGAACCTACGCTCTCCAAAATAATGATGTTCCGTGGCAGCGCATCCCTAACATTCCGCTTGATGCATCTTCACCAGCAGTAGTCATCGGGTCACCGTCTTCTGGTCCTTCTTGACCCTCCACATGTGCATGAAAGGTCTCCTCGGACAGGCGAGTCGTCTGCGTGTGCCTCGTCTATTGCAGACTGCTGTTGTTCCAGCGGTCCACCAGCTAGGCATCGGGCTCGGACTGGGCCACGCCAACTGTTACGTGCGTTCTAGGGTCTGCCGCCTCAGGCTGGGGCTCCGTTTCGAATGTTTGCGGACGCCATTGGCTGTTCTGTTGCGGTAATGGCGAGTCGGTTTGGCCTACCGACAATTCAATGATGCCTAAAGCCAGCTGGCGATTGCGCGCTTTTACAGGCTGACGAACATGCCACAAGGCCAACACTCTTCGCTGAGTCGAGCTATCCGCCAGCAAGATTCTCATGCAGCCTCGTCCGCACAAACATCTAGTCGGGCCCATGTCGGTCAATATCCAACGCTTCGTGAATGCAACCTGCTGTCGCGCGAATCGCTAGGCAGGACAATTCGCCGAAGACGGAACAGTTCTGGGATCAATGTACGAGCTCACAAGAGTAGATTTGGCCAGAGGGCGAGGCCATAAGCCATGATGTGAGGAGCGCACCTGCGTCCGACGCCCTATAAGGACGGCTGAAAGGTCTCGCGTTCAATAGCTCTGGAAAGTCTCTCTGGTGCCAAATCCCCTTCGCTACAGTGTACAAAGCCGCAAAAGCACGCCGAGGATAGACTATTTCCCCCAACGTGGAGCCCAGGAACATTCTCATCGACTTCCAATGCTTCCAGATGACAAACCAGCAAAAGCACACCTGACTAAGGGGTTTACCAGGTCCAATCTTCGGCAATCCGTCGCTACATCCTGCGACATGAGAGCAGAGAGTACAGTAATCCAGCTGGCAGTGTTTCGAAGGAGAGAGAAGCGTAGCTCACGCAGAAATGGCGAATGAGTCACGTGACTAAAAGCATTTAAATCTCAAGAAATATAAGGGCCTGCTATATGCTTACAATCCGACTCTGTCGCTATGGAACAGACCAGACATCTCGCATCACTTTTCACACCCTCCAACGTTTCCCTCTGCCTTCTCCTATTGGCAAGACAACCCAACAATGTTGCACAACCCTCAACCTGCCGCACCCTCTTTCACTCACAAGTATTCCCTCACCCTTTCACCTTAACAGAAATCGCTGCAGCCATCACCAGATAATCCCCCCAGATACCCCCATGCGTCATCGTCAGCCCCACCTGCGCCTGCCCTTCCCCAGCCGTCCACTCCACCACTGCCTCATGTCCAGGCGCGCCATACCCATCCGGCTCCCGGTAAAAGTACGACCACACGTTCTTGCCGTCGATGGCCAGAGTCTGGTTGCCGCCGCCACCGCCGGTCACGGCCGCAGAGCTAAAGCGGATGGTGAAGGTGTAGGTCGTGTTGGGCGTGAGGTTGGAGAGGGTGGAGGACCAGGTTTGGCCGCGGTTGGAGAGGACGATGTCGTTGAATTGGGTGGGAGTCGGATCCGTGGGGGAGGGGTTAGGGCTGGGGATGTTGAAGGCGAGGGAGGCGGCGGTGACTTGGATTACTTTGGGGTTTTGAATGTCGGGTGTTGCTGATTCGGCCATGGTGACTTGAGAGGTGTTGGGCTGTAGCTTCTAGTCTTTTGGCTTCTTGCTGGGTGATTGTGTAAGGTGATACGCAACGTGTCAAGGCTGTGATATATAGTGCGATTTGTGGAAATGCCAAAGGAGTGGATGTCGTACGGTGTGCTAAAGTAGAGTTGCTTCTTATACTATGTTTGCAAGGTCAGAAGCCGCAGCGGCAGCTCCGAAGCTGAACAGCAGAGCTGCATGAGGATACTCGTGGAGAGTAACAGCTAATGTCAAGCTATGGTGAATTTGTGGGATTTCACGACTGATCCGACCATACGGAGGCCCCAGGTTTATTGTCCATCACAATGCATTTGTTCCTATGCTAAAATAGCGTCTTTGAAGTACGAGGTCCCGTGTCCATTGATTGGCGAACTGGGACACACAAGTGCAATCTTCACTCCCGTAATAGAATGGACTGAGGCTCTGTCGCAGCGGGGTATCGTAGTGTAATGGTGCTAGTATACCATACTAGGTAGGTGCAACAGTAATTAGCTGCGTTCTTATGTGACATCGTTGGCTAGAGACTTTTGGAGGCTTCAGTACTGTAGGTGCATGATTAGAGTTTCCAGAAGCGCGCCGCTCAGGGCTGAGCTCAGCGATGGGAAGGGCAGAGCCTCGTAAGTCGAACGCTCGTTTTCAAAGCCTGTGCATTGTTATCGTAAACCTGGGAAAGATCAGGCTGAAGGTTCGCGTGTGGTCAAATATAGTCTTTGAGCAAGAAAGCACGTCGGTGCTTAGAGTATCGTGTGCCTGTCTAGCATCAAGACCCGGGCGAGCTCCCTGATGAGTAGGAATGTAGATGTTACATTATGTGAATCAGACACAGACAGTACACTTCTCTACTCGTAAACATGGTGAAGTGTGCTCTTAAGGTAGACTGATTTTCATTTCCCATTATGTGCTCTACTACCGCCGTTGTGATCAAGCTTTACAAACACCATGTATGCAGTCCATGGCATCGCCAAATTGATATCGACATTCAACAGAAGGAAAGAAAAAAATCCATACTCCAAGAGCTCATCATCATTGAACTCGAGTCACGTTCAGCCGAATATAATATCCACGTCCAGGATCCGAGGGGTGGAAGACGACGTGGGACAAAAGCAAAAA
>Ga0160429_1001408_pt1 | contig 13420 bp, 13 predicted proteins | sample SolpanmetagenomR_FD_108199 | JGI IMG/M metagenome (GOLD analysis project Ga0160429, IMG submission 108199) | Solar panel surface microbial communities from Lawrence Berkeley National Laboratory, California, USA - R | ecosystem: Engineered > Built environment > Solar panel > Unclassified ...
GCGGTGCCGGCGCCGATGAGGATGGCGGCGTGGCGGGAGCGGAGGTAGTGTGTCATTGCTTTGGAGGTGGGGCCTGAGAGGTGGGTTTGTGTGCCTGGGGCGAGGGAGAGTTGGGAGTCGAGGGAGGTGGCGAAGGTGAGGGTTATCCAGGGGAGGGTGGGGTCGGTGGGGGAGGAGAGCGGTTCTGGGGGTGGGGAGGAGAGGGTGGTGGAGGAGGTGGTGCCAGTGGTGGGTGGGAGGTGGGGATCGAGGAGGGCACGAAGGTCGGAGGGAAAGTGGAGGGTTTCGGCTGGGGTGGAAGAGGCCATGGTGTTGGGAGGATGGAGTTCGATTGTTGAAAGTAAGGCAAATTTGAAGAAATATACGGAGAGGTCTGGCTTAAAGTAAATAGAGTGACGTGTTTAGAGAGAGGATTGATTTATGTCGCAATGCAAAGAGACGGGCTGAAGCTTTAATATTACACAAGATATTCCTACTGCGCAGAATCCATGATGCAGTCCCAGACTCCTTGACGGGATTGGCAGTCTGCTTGGCGAAGGAGGCAGTGTAGAAAGGCTATTAGATATGCCAGACGTTGACTGGGTTCTGCAGTAATGGATACCGCTGCATGTGCTGATGAAGCATTGATAGCTCTCGGTAGATGTCCGCTGACGACGCGGCTGTCATGACCGCTCGTTTGCGGAAGGTGGGGTGTCGCGATAGCGGGAAGCGTGCTTCCGACCGCGGATGCGGGACGTGGCGGACAAGTCACGTGAATCGAAATGCATTATCTGAACATATGTTGGACGGACATGTTGGAGAAGCCTGACTTCTAAAGAGAACCTTGTGCAAGCATACCAGTTCTGTATATCAGTCAGACCTAGCGCAATCCTTGGATGGTGCCCTTTCAACATGGTCAAGCCGGTGCGATCGATCTCGGGCAGGTCTGGCCTTGTAACAACGATTCTTCGAGCTCTTTGCCATGTAGATAACCAATGCGAGCAGGCTCCAGAGGGCGTGGTAATACGAGTGTCTTGAATCTTCTTCATGTCCAAAAGCCCCAAATAATCGCCACGCACTCAACATCTGATGCAGCCCGATAAATTGACCACCACTCCTATCCAATGCATGCCATGCTATGCCCAAGAACCTGTCCACGTCCAATACACTATCCGCAATCCTCAAGGCTATCCCGCACGCATTTCCTGACCCTCTTTTTAAACTCCTTCGGATCCTCCCGCCACATGCTCGCAGCCTCCACGTTCGCTGGGCTCTCATCATTCGGACTGCTCAGCATGCTAATCACGCTGAGCAAGATCGTCTCCGGCGACTGAACAGGTGACCATCGTTCTGCGGCCGACTCATACCCGTACTTGTCTTCTTCCGGCGGATGTAGTATCGAAATACACACCTCGCCAGACTTGTATATATTAGGGTGGAAGATGGGCGTTTCGAATTTCATCTTGGGAGGAAGGAGCGGATATTCGGAAGGGAAGGTCAGACGGGCGCGGAAGAAGCCACCTGCCGTGAGACCAAACGTCAGCAGAAACTCAAGGGTGGTTAACGGAAAGCGTCCTCTTAGCGGGCCTGCGTACGGCAAGGGAAGCGTACAGCGTGCGCCTTGCAAGTGGGCGACATCTTCCCCATGCAGCCTCCCTCATACGGCCTGCCAATGCTCTTGCAAACTCACCTCCGTAGAACTTGCACTCGTCGCTGATCATGAGCATGACCTCCCACTCGAAGACATTGCTGTCCACTAGCCCGCAGCTGATCCCCGGTATGTCCTTGTCCGACTGCATCTGCTTCAGCTGGCGACTGAGCAGGCCGGCTGCTGCTGAAGGTTGTGACGTTGACGCCATGACGTGAACGCTGTGATGGAAGTTGTCGCACCCTGCTGCACCAAGTTGGGTGGAAGGCGGCGTTCGGTTGTAGAGCGGAGCCTATCCGGGGGCGTTGCCCGAGGTAGAGAGTGCTATGGAATTGCTTTGAGAAAGTTCGGATATGCTTGACGATACTGAAGTCCAGATGATAAGATACCCGTTGGTGAAGTGGAGACGTTCGTGTATGCAACTGTCGGAGGTATCCTGGTGCGGGAAATGTATAAAGCTACTCCGGTTAGACTATACTGCTGGCAGAAGTGTCATATGGATGGTGGCGAGCACGATGCCTGGAAGCGACTACGGCGTTATCAACGAGTGGGTTTGAGACTTGGAAATAAGTGTTGTAAGCAAGAGAGCTACAGCACACTGTTCGAGAGAGCTCCTGTCTTCCGATCACGGCATGCAGGTGGGTAGTGGACGTGGGGAAAGCGGCTCGCGTGTCATTGATCCATGACTCACGCGCGCTATCATGTGATGAATGCTATCTATATACCGTTCGCAGCCACGACTCGTGAATCATCCTATAATCGAGTAGGTAGTGTTCGACAGGCAGCGGAGCTAACATAAGCTTCGACGTCTTATTGCAAGAACAAGCCCACGAAAAGATAACTAGACCGAATGAACAGCTTCAAAATCACTTCTGCATACTGGAGCATGCAAGAAGCAGCACGAAGGGTATCTCCCAGAACCTGCTCTTAAACCATGATACACAAAACATTCATACACCATTCCCTCCGAAGAAAAAGCCATCGAACAAATCAACACCGTTTCCATCCGCCCAGTCGTGATTTCCACCCTCCCATCCCATCCCAAACAAACTAAAATCCGCAGGCTCTGTCCCGTTAGGAGCAGTTGCGTTGCTTGCGTTACCGACCCCGCCACCACCTCCATTCACCACAGGAAATGAGTCCAGGAAATTGAGGTCGTTGTACGATCCGAAGGAAGGGTATGTGGACTGTACAGATTGTGCAAAATTCTGATAGGGAAGCTGATTGGAGATTTGATATGGCGAGATACTCGGTTGTGAATGATTCGGAGAGATTCCGTCGTACGAGTGCTGTTGCTGAAGCGGAGGAGGGCCCATGGAGGTGTGGGCTGCTTGTTGGTCCGGTGGGCGCAGAGCCTGAATCTGACTGCTTGGACGGCCAAAGGATCGGAAGTCAGTTTCCTCGTCGCTGAAGAGATCGCGCAAGTTCATGTCAAACTTGGGAACCGGGATACTGGAGGTTCGGCCGGAGTTGAAGAAGCTTTGCTGCTGATTGGTCACGGCATGAGAATCGAGCGCTGGATCGATAGCCGATATGGTTGATGCTGGCGACATGAGTGGCTCCGGCTTCACCTGCTTGCGAGAGCTCAAGCTAGCAGCTTGTGGACCGAACCCTGTCGTTGACAAGCACATTTGGATGGTGGCTTTGCTCATACGGTCGAAGGCGTCACGGCAGGCTTCGGCTGGTGGGCACTTATCTATCAAGTCGCCCAGAACAGAGGTGGCAGCAAGAACAGTGAAGTCGACATCATCGAGAGACTATGACGTTAGTACACGAACACCTTCACTAAAACGTTTGGGAAACCTTACCAGGTGACTCCGAACTACAGGAGAGTGCCATATCGCGTACAAAAAGGATATGCCTGCCAACAATCAGTCAGAATTTCGCCACTATGCTCGAGGGTCGACTTACCAGCCATGAACAGGTGATGCGTTGCCAGGAACGTGTAATTGACAAGGTGCACCCGATGCAGCTGCCGATAGATTTTCAAGACTTTCTGACCTGCTTCGGCAACCTTCAAGAAGACTTGTTCCTCCTCGTTGCTCTCCTCAATCACCACAGAAGGACTGGCGACGTCCTCATTCGTCGATGCAAGTTCGTCCGCGAGCACGGCAGGCACTGTGAGACTCTGCCGATACAGCATGATGACAGCTTGCCAGTAATTGAGCTCGAGAAACAGCGGCGAAAATTGAACTCCCGTGTCCACCTGCGTGGGGGCCGACTCCTTCCAATCCCAGAGTCTCCGATCAATGTCCATTCGCCACGCTGGAAAGGAACTGAAGCCTTCGAGAAAAGGTGAAGGTAGCTTCGTATGCATAAATTCATTACCTTGATTGGCGCCGCTTGCGCGTGCAGCTTGCGCTTGGCGATGTTGCAATACTTGCAGGATCTCTGATTGCAGGAGACGGAGGCGGAAATAATGGTGTGCAACGAATTTGTAGCTTGGCTTTCCCAAACCTCCGGGAGGGGAGACGAAGCCATCTTTAGTGATGAACTTGTCATCTAACAGAGAAGGAAATTCCGTGGTCACGACCTGGTCGGTAATTCCAAAAGGTCGACCTACGCAAGTAGAGACGAGTCGGTCCAAAGAATACACGCACCACCAGAGTCTACGACGAAGATCACGAACCCACTGTCTGCGGCCTCGCTCCTTGCGGTCGATTTTGTGCTGCGTACCAGCAAAGGGTCCGTCGTCAACAGATTCCGTGTGAGCAATGTCTAGTTTATCGAGAGGCACATCGTCCACGCCCCCACCAATGCCTTGCCCTTCCTCATAATGCAGGCCCAGGTCGATAGCTAGTCGGACGGCAACCCCAATAATGTACCACAAGCCTGGTGCAACAGGTCTCAGCAGGGCGAAGCCGGCTAGCAGCAGAACAGCCTGCAACTCTTCAAGCCCGCCGCCAAACCCGTCTGGGCGGTCGGCAGCAGGCGAAGATCCCAGAAAACTCTCGAGGTGCACAATCGCTGAGGCATGATACTCCTCAGGATGACACTGGTGACTCGAAATCCTTCGCTTTTTCTGGTTAGGCGGGGACAGTGGAGCCCGCTTGGGAGGACTGTCGCCTTCCGACGTATCTTCCGAATCGGATGAGCCCATGATGATGCCGCTGCCCATGGCAAATACAATATTGAGTAGATAGGATTCACGTGGGGTTCTGTGTCGCTCTTCTGACGCATAGATCCGTTCGAACATGGACATGAACTCCCCTCGATGCAGCACAGGAATCTGAGGGTTGGCATGTTCAAAGTAGAGTTCCACGAGGCGAAGTGCGAGTTCCCTGTCAGGGAAAGATGCGGGCTTGATGGTAGGCTTGGTCTGCAGCCCAAAGAAGGAGTCCCTCATGGTTGTTCCATTCGAAGCCGCAGTAGCAGCGGCTCCCTGGAGGGGCTTGGGCCCCCGAGTGCTACCACGCTCAGACGACGCGCCAGATACAGAGCTCTTAACCGCAGCAAAGACCACTCGTGCGAATGAGATGCCACTTGTTGAACCTAGGTATCGCGCATCCGAGGTCCCAGAGATGATTGTGTGACCGATATTGGACACGAGTTTGTTGATCTTGGCCCTATCATTCTCGTCATTGTTGTCATTTTGCCTCGTGGCACCTTCCTGCTCAGCACTGCGTTCCGGCAGACCGGAACTCGAGCGTGCGTGGCCATCGAAGATCGCTTTCCCCTGTCCGTTGTCGGGCTTGAAGCTCAGGGCGAAGTGTTCTGGGGCGGCGAAGGGAATGCCGCCGTTGCGCAGGAGGTGCTCCAGGTAGGATACTCGACTTTCCAGGTAATACACGTAGCTGTTGCCGATAGTGTCAGTGAGATTCTTGATGTGCGGGCCGCTGTTTCCCCGCAAGTGGAATGGATCGTATGAGTAGGCATACCTACCTTCGAGGTATCTCCCGCTTGGTGATGGGATCGTAGCCCACACACTTGACGTGGGCCTTCTCGCATGATGCACATGCCGGCAATCTCTGGTCACAGCGGTTCTTTCTCAAGCGGCACCTGTTACATGCTGACACGTTGCGGAAGGACGATGCTGAGGCCGCAGTCGACACAGGCGAGGTGGTTGGTGAGGTGGGCTTGGAAAGCTGCTGGTCGGGGTGAAGGGCAGGGTCGTCATCGTCATGAGACTGCTGCCGTGCGCGCTTGGTGCCGCCGGGAGTAGAACCTTTCGCTGTCATTGAGAAGCATATCCCATGCTGCAGGAATTGGGGGCATGCGATCAGCCGAAGGTGATGGTCGGCGGAGCGTCGCGAAAGACACGTAGGACGTCAGAGTGGTTGCGCGTTCACGGGTCTGGTCGAGCTCGATTCCTCAGTCCGCAGCTACTTGCAAACCCTACGCTGTAGCAGTGGGCGGCTAGACACAGGGTAGGCGACAGCATGGTGATGGAAAAGCAAATCCTACGCTGTGCTATCGGCTTGGGAGATGCCTTATCGAAGAGGTAAAAGCATGACCAATCAGCGCGTAGTCCTTCGATGCAATCGCGAACGCCACATCGGTGAGCGTTGAGTGGAACTCCATAAATTGTCACTGCTAGAGCAGCGGAGGACGCGATCGATGTCATGAAGGAAGAGATCATATTCGAGTGAAACGCTAATGATCCTGGCTGTAATGTGACTAGCTATGCCTGACCCGCGACCGTCGCGACTGCAGGCAAGTGATCTGGGTATCTTTTTCTACGCTTCCCTTACTCCATACAAATCCAGAAATGCTGCCTTATGGATATACCGGTCGTGATGTGAAAGTCCAAGAAATGAAAACCACAGAACTACTTTTGGAGAGGCGTGGTTCAAACGCCGATCAGCCCACCTTGGTGATCGTATCCACGCGCAAGCCTTCGCAATACTCTTCGCTTTCCTCTGCATGTTCTGGTGATCTGTCCAGACAGATGATACCGGGGTCGCTTGAGTTCACTTCGAATATTGGTTCCAGTAATGCAGCCTCCTCATCGGGAGTTCCCACGAGTTCCGCTCTCCCAGAGTTTTTGGGCCCTTCTTTCATCCACAGACTCTCCGTAGCCCCAACGACAGCGATCAATCCGCATACCCACCATGAAAGACCAGAGTAACCAAGATCAAGGCCAACAGACTGTAGGAATCCGGCAAGGATAGGTCCAATAGCCCTGCACAAACTCGCGGAAGATGCCGCAGCTCCGTTTAGGGTGCCCAGGACGGTAGTCGACGGTGCCATGTTCGCCAACATCATGTTGAGCGACGGGTAGGCAGCGGCTTGAGCAGTCACTTTCCAGAGCAGTACGACGTACACCGCTGGCATCCTGAGTTGCTGCGGGAGTAGCGCTAGGTACGGTATGATGAAGTATAGGAACGGGTAAGACAGAGCGGTAACTCGGAATGTCCAGATATTGCCGAAACGTCGGTTGATGATAGGAAAGATGAAGATCTGAACAATCATCTGCATGAACCCTTGCATGGAAAGAATGAATCCTATGGTCTTCGTGGACATCGCAAAGCCGCCTATGAATTTGAAGGGCGGTGAGGGCGGGGTATCGGATTCGGGCATACTGAAGAGCACGGGCATCAACTGCTCCATGGAGATGGTGTGGCTAGAGCATGTTAATACGATTTACAGCGTGCCTGACGGGATACACTTACAAGGCGAGAATGCCATAGCCCACAATGTTCAGAATTACCTGAGTGGAGAACGCTTGACGTAGAGAGGGCTTGCACTCGGCTTGTGTTGAAGTTGGCGCCAAAAGCGGCCGCAATGATTCGGATGCTGTGAGTGGCCGGTTTGATACTGTCGACTGGTATGTGGGCGGCTGTTCACCATCATCCTCAGCAAGGAACGCCAAAGTTTCCTCGAGATATCCGACTTTGGACTCCGAGCTCACTTCTGCCTTCCTCCTGCACACTCTGCTCAAGAGGCGGTTTCCAACCTCGACACCGATGTCGCGCTTACTCTTTTTCTCGTCGTGTGTTTCTTCCAGAAATAGAATTCCGATCAAAAGGCCAAGGACAACGACGGCGGCACAAACAAGGTTAGGAAGAAGGAAGGGGTATCGCTCGAATATTGATCCTGGGAGGAAGACCGTGGGGTAGTTTTTGACGGGCTCCACGAGCGTGCCACCGAGACCTGCGCCGACAATAGATCTATACTCAATCAATCCTCAGTTCGAGATGAGACGAAGCAGCTCTAGACTTACCCTAGACACCACACAAATGGCATGATGGAGAAGCCGCGCGCTAGAAGGTGGTGTTAGCAATGAGGATTCAGCAACTGGCGGCGTATAGCCAGGCGCTCTCACCTTTGTGGGCATCTACTGTGACCACCTCTGCGACGGTGGTCTGCAGTACTCCGATGTTACTGGAATCACTAGTCAGGATCGCCCGTTCCTTCTGCGTTAGGACACATACCCGTTCAAAAGGCCGCCTAATGCGCGCGCTACGAGAGCAGTCGGGAGGTTTGTAGCAAAGCCAAACATGAGCATACTGAGTCCCGTGCCTGCCATGCCGGTGAGTAGGACAGGCTTCCGTCCGATCCTGTCACTCAGCCTGCCCCAGAAAACACCAGCTGAGAATTCGGCGAAGGCGAAAGCTGATGTGACCATGCCAGCATACATTGCCAGCTTTCGTTCATCTTCGGTGATGTTGAACGATTTGACCATGTAATAGATGTACGGAAATATCGACATGAAAGCTATGGGCTCGCATACTCGACAAAGAGCTGCGCGTACGAGAATTAGTATCCGAGTCGCTAGGGATCAGCTTTGATTTATTGGGACTTACCGAGGACGAACAGCTGTCGAGTAGGGAAAGGTGTAGCAACCTGGCCAGCCATAGTAGCCCGCCGGCCACTGGTCGTTGTGAGAGGCATGAGGGAGAGGACAGTAAGGCCGGTCAACAAAGAGATTCTTTAAGAGGAGTCGAGGATGAAGAATACACAAGGAGCTGTGCTGTCTTCAATAGAGCATTGAGAAGGGTGGAAGGAAGACAGAGGCTTGAGGTGAAACGTGAGGCGAAATGCGGTGGTGGCTAATAAACTACCTAGACCTGTACCGTAGTTGAGAAACATGACCAAGATATAGGAGAAAAGCTAAAAGCACACAAACGGTCGATCATCCACCGCGAAGGCAGGCTGGCAGGGTAGCACGGCGGGGAGCTTCGGGAGTTTGATAGCTACCGTAGGTACAGGTACCTATCAAACTTTAGGAATCGTTCTGCTGTTGTACAGTGTGATGGGGAAGGAGCGGACCGCGGACGCGCGCAGGCGCGGAAGGGGGGAAGAGAATGGATTCCTGACGGTCCGTTGCCCGCGGGGGCGGTTGGCACGACGCACGACGACATGTCGCCTTGTCGATAAAAGCCTTGTGTCCTTCTTGGGGCCCTACGAAGCACGGAGTATAGCCGGTGAAATGATGATATAGGTACGTACAGAGGTATGTACTGACTGACAGTACTGTAGCCTGTAGCCTGTAGCCTGTAGCCTGTAGGTACAAGAACCTAAGGAAGAGTGTTGCTGCACGTCGCGGGAGTGGCACAACCATGCTCTGCCCTGTACCGTGTGCGTGTACTGCCATGCAGCCATTGCAGCCAATACACCGCAGAGATGCCCCGGTACTCTGGCTAAGCTAGCTCGAGATCGGTCGAGCTACATGGGGTCCCCCTGACCGAAGGTCGTCACGCGCCGATTCATGGGAAGCGCAAGGCGGCTCTCAGCCGTGACGACTGCTGCTGCTGCTGCTGCTGCTGCTGCTGCTGCTGTCTGCTGCTGTCTGCTGTGTATCCGTAGCGTGGCCCTACACCATTGGCCGCTGGATGATGGATGACCGTGGGACAGGCCACTAGCTGACGACGGGAGCAGACAGGAGCTTCCGGATGGAACAGAGTCAAGAACTCGAGGAGTCGAGGTGGCCCCAGACAGACGACCTGGATGTGCCCATGTCATGGGTCTTGGCCCTTCAAGAGGTCAAATGGCTTCCACGGTGCCGGCAAACCGTCTGCGCTAGTGACCGATGCCGTACCCCCGGTGCTTCCGAAGCGCCAATTCGATCAGGAAGCATTTTAGAGTTTGACGTTTCTTTTCTTACCCCTGAGTAACCTGAACATGCCCATCGTGCCGCTGCGCTGCGCCCAAAGGCGGTCTGCGGCTGCGTCTGCGTCTGCGACTGCGACTGCGAAGCACCGGAGGACAGCACGGTTCGAGATCCGAACATCGTGAACAGGGTGGAACTGGGTTCCGTGCGTGGGCGCTCCAGATATCTGCAGTAGTGCGCAGTACAGTACTGTACTGTACAGTACCGGTATCTGTTTGCGCCCGTTGTGTCGCTGACGTCGTGATCTTGTTTGCTGAAGGATTTCCGAGACGAGTCATGAGCCCCTGCAAAGTCAAACGTTGCTGTGCAAATACGGAATCAGTCGATGTCTCTCGCTCATTTGCAACTCTGGGTACGAGTGTTTGATTAAGCTCTGGTGGACCGTAACCTGAGACAGTTACGGAGAAATTGACCGACTCCACTCAGGCCAAGGGAACGCGAGATTTCGAGAAAGAGGGCCAAAGAGGCGGTGAGCTTTAGACCGGACCTCTCGTTGCCTTGACGTGATCGATTGTCATCGCACAACTTCTCAGCGTTGCCGTCACAATAACAATACGGTGCCATGGCATCCTACCTAACCTAACACTCTGCTGCTGAAACTTTGGACTGGCCAGCCCCCGAAGCTAGATATCTCGCGCACCGGCAAGCTGCATCATCTCGCAACATTGCCAGTGGCAACATCAGGACTTCGCGAGGAGAACCCCGGCTTACTCTACATTCCTAATATGCACGGTTGCGGTCTCAGGATTCCATGTTTCTTTTTGCGCTCGAAGATCGTGGCAGGGATGCAATTTCCGAAGATATGCGGGTTACCGTACATGAATGCTGGCGGCGATCCTGTGGTTGTTTAAGGAGAACATGGATGGCGGCCCATGCATGCGCGGAGAGAAGCGTCATCAGCCCTGGAGTGAACTGTCCAAGTGACAAGTCACGCATCAGCTGATGATGCGGCATAATTTTGGTGTTCCATTTCCGACCGTCGAACGTCTGCAACTTCGACAATCCCAGGCTACCCAGCATCATGGCCTTGGACATGCATGCAGTACAACCTCCGGCAAAGCATCGCTTTCGCCAATCCGATTCTATGCCAAGGGACTTATGTCGTGAAGAGCTATCATATCACTGATTGTCATGGAGAGATGAGTACGGTACGCTAATATTGCAAGCCACATTGTCTCGTCGAGTAATTGCCCGAATGAGAGGGAGGAGTGCTGGCAACCTTAAGGCAAAATGCAGCCGACAGCAGCTCTGACGTGCCGGATTGTGACGAGCGTTGACCGGCGGCGGACAATGGCCACGCAGTGTTCACACCGCTTTGTGTGCTTCGTGAAATGGAATCAAGCTGTCGACAGCGCTTTGGGCTAGGCCTGAAAGTTTGTGTGTATGTACTCGTAGTGTGCCGCTTGTGCCTCGTCGGCCTTGGTCGTTTCCACCCATGCCGTGTGGGAGCACGTTGCGCAACTTGGCGCACCCCTTCTATACCTGTCGTCGCCAATTAGGATAGCCGTCACGTATTCAAGGCGTTACATCTGTGCACGAAACAGAGGAGGCTCCCACTCGCCACGCAGTAGCTGCGAGTCACGTGACCCGGTAAGCTTTTCGGATTGTACACGTGACCAGTATCTGATAAATCTCACGGATAGAATAACCCAACAGAGCTGCTCATCAAAAGACCAAGTTGAGTTTCCAGCGTCGTCGTCGAGCGCTTTCCAGTGACTGCCGATTTATGGTAATACGGAGTCAAGACCTGGACAGGTCTGCTTGCATGTCGAGGTAACGTTGCAATCTCGAACATGACGACTCTTCCCTATTCAAGGCAAGATTAGGAACAAGATGGTGCCAAAACGCTCCATTGCATTGCATTCCAGGCAGAATCTGCTGCTCGAGTTGTATGTACATGTCCGCCGCTGTACACCTCGAAGTGGTTGGAGACTAACCACTCCTGCCATCAGTGCAAGCCTCAAGCATGCATCTCCAGCAGGTGTCTACGTGTCCCTCACGCCAGGCGATCCCAGCTTGTGGGCTGGCGTATTATTCTTGCGAGTAGGTGCGTATTTGCACCCGGACATACGTTGTCGATGCTTGGTAGGTATGCTAATATTCAATCGCTCAGGACCCTACGCTCCAGCAATAGCCCGCTTCCATATATCTTTCCCCCCATCCTATCCAGCTTTGCCTCCCTTATTGACATTCTCCACGGATATGTTCCATCCTCTACTGACGCCCTTGACGACGTACACCTACACGACCAGTGCTTCCGAGACTGATACTGTTAGTGCGACGGATGAAGAGCGTTTACCACCGGGCGGGTTCAGCCTGCGCCATAGGTTCCCTAGCTGGTTCAGACGAGCCATGAAAGACGTACCAGAGCCAAAAGCTGCCAGCGAATCCTCTGAAGCGTCCGGACCCGCTGTCGCCGAAGACGAGCAAGTAGCTGCAGTATCATCCCGCGAATTTGATTCGTCACTATCTGAGCAGAAACCGGAATCCATATCAATCTACGAGATCCTGGACTATGTGAAGTCCTCTTTCAGTAGTGAAGCGTTGATATCGTCCATCCCACTGGACGCGGCTGCCAATCCGGGAGCATACCATGCATGGCACACCTATAGAGGCAAACAGTCCGATTACCCCCATCCAAGATCTCAGCAATCTTCCGAAAAGGGCTCACGTGACGGCATGAGTGCCATTTCCACAGGGAGCGAAGATGCTGCTTCTAGTGCGACAGTCGCTTCAGGCAGGACAAGAAAGCCGGGACAGTGGAATTGGGAAGGTGTGTGGGAGGAAAGGGTCAGAAAGGGTGTCAGCGCCAGTATCTCGGAGTCTGTGCTATTTGGGACTGCTGCCAATGGAGAGGATATGGTAAGAGAGAGAGTGGAACCGACATTCGTCGCCAGCTGACCCCTCATAGATAAGATTCTCAGACATTGACCCGGTAACGAGAGGAGAGTTGATGCAAGAGGCCTTGAGGAGACACGGACTTGCGACTTCTGTATGAGGAGAGTCCAAGCGTGGTGTCTGGGTCGGACCTGCCATGGACGATGGTCCCCTTGTCGTCACTGCAAGATCGAGTGACCTACGTTTGTTTGTCTCGTGCATGATTCGTTTCACGAAACGAGCATCTTGAGTCCATATAAGTCGGAAATCACCATGCCAGGGGAAGACTTTCACGAAGTCACGCACGTCAAGAGAGACCAGCAACAGGGGACAAGCGTGTTACGACTTCTGGCATTCACTCTCGTGCCCGTTGCTCTGCTCGTGGTCATTGTGTGCACAGTCATATACATAGCAGAACGTGCAGGTGGTCTGCCGGGCTCTTTGTCACGTTATCTGCCGACTCGCTCGAAAGGAGATATTGAAGACAGTACGGACCAGTCAGAGAAACGTGCTGACTCTGGAAAGAGTCCGCGAGCTAATACTCGTACGGAGGAAGTAGGTCAAGCGTAGGTACGTAGGCCAGCGATGACAGATGACCAGATATCTGATGTCTTGGCAGACACCATGATACAGACCTCACTTAACCCTGGGCTCGCTTACAATGCTCTTCGACCCCAACCGCTCCATCCTTTCCAGGGCACCTACTCGCACATCTTTGCTCGCCCTGGCAGTCCTACCCGCCCATCGCAAGATCCATCCAACAGTACGTCACAGCCTGTGATACCTCATAGGCATTCGTCTCAGAGAGGAAAACCCGGAGGGTATCTTCTCGCAGACCCTCAAATCACCGCAATCGAAGATCA
>Ga0160429_1001409_pt1 | contig 13418 bp, 4 predicted proteins | sample SolpanmetagenomR_FD_108199 | JGI IMG/M metagenome (GOLD analysis project Ga0160429, IMG submission 108199) | Solar panel surface microbial communities from Lawrence Berkeley National Laboratory, California, USA - R | ecosystem: Engineered > Built environment > Solar panel > Unclassified ...
ACGGGCGTTGAACGCCGGCCGGAGCCGGTCATACGCAGTCGCGTAGGAGTCATCGTTCACCAGCGACCAGAACCCTTGCGTCGGCTTGAGCGGGCCGGCGATCCGACCCATGAGGCGCATGGCTGCCAGCCAGGAGCGATTCTCGGCGTACTCCGTCGCCTGCGAGACGACGCCCAAGCTGGTGTTACCACTCGCCAAGTTGCCCTCTTGCCCGTTCGCCGGAAAATAGAACTGGTAGTTGCCCTCGGCCGATGCCCCGTGCGTTGCGTCCCGCTGGATGTTCGGAGCGCACCACCACGACGCCTGATTGTTCTGTACCACGTTGTTCGTGAAGCTCCCGGTAAAGTGATTTTTCGCGTACTCCTGCTCATCGAGATAAATGCCGATGTTGTTCCCCCAGATCGGCGTCCCGTCCTCCAGAACACTTGCGGCCATGCAGCGATTGTTCCGCACGATGTTGTTGCTGCCGTGCGCGATCCCGATTCCCGCATTGCTGGTCCCGATGATGGTGTTGTTTTCGATCAGCAGCCAGCCGATGACAGCGGCCTCCGTCGTGTTGGCTGGTGCGCCGTCGCAGATAATTCCGCACCCGGCATACCCGCCAGTTGCTATCAGCGTGGCGTAGCCGCCATAGATCAGGTTGTGATGAATCCACAAGCGGTTCGAACTCAAACCGCTCGACTTGAAGAGATTCAAGACATCCTCGATATACCCGATCCACGGCTCTTGCGTGACGCGGTTGAATCCGAACTCACCGTTGGTAAGGCTCTTGCATCCGTTGAGCTGCCACCAGTGGCCGACTGGATTCGCGCGGTCATTGTTGTTCCCGCTGCCGTCCTTCGTGTCGTAGGCGTACCCGGTGGTGCCGACCGTGCGGCGGCCTTCGATGTTCCGGCTGATGTTGTCGAGCACCGAAAGGTACGTCAGGAGCGCACTGGCCGCGCCCCCGACCTGACCGTTGATGTAGCCCTGGAAGCGCCACCCCTCGGTGTAGTTGTGGACAAACGTGACGTTCGTACACTGCGAACCGTTGAACGCAAACCCTTGAGCCGAATTGTCCACGCCAGGATGCTGCCCCCACATCCGACGATTGGAAATCACGACCCGGCTGTTCCCGGCAGTGACACCGTGCCGCTTGGAGGCGATCCGGCCACCCGTCAGGAACACCGCTGTCAGGTTGTTTGCCACCGTCACAGCGTCTACGTTCGGGTCGAGGCTACGGTAGTTGCCAGTGTACGTGCCGTTCGCAGTAATCGTGATCGGCCCATCCCAGGAACGGGCGGGTTGCGTACCCGAGGTCTCCTGAATCAGATACTCGGCCCCGTTCACGATGGCGTATGTCTTGTACCGGGCCGTCACGCCGTCATACACCTGATCGTCGTACATGGTGCCCGGCGTATCCATCTCGGCTTGCAGGTAGCGCGGATACCTGCTCTCCGGGCGCATCGAGTACACCCGGTATCCGCTGACCGTGCCAATGCCCACGAACGCCTTCACCTGCAGCGCGAACTTGTCACCGTCATTCGTCAGCTCTGCAACTGGCGGGGCAGTGGTCGCCCCGAGGCCGTCAAAGATCTTTTGGGCGATGACGCCAACGCCGGGACGCCCAGACCATACGTGAGCGAGCACGTTCGACAGGTCGGTCGTCTGCACTGTCAGGGTTGAGCCGGGCAGCGTCGTGATGGCGCTGGCCGGTGCCGCTTCAAGGAAGTGCAACCGGCCCTTCTTCAAGACGACGTAGAGTTTCGGCATCTCAGGTTGCCCCGGTCAGCGCGGCCTGCGCCCCGTTCCCGACCACGCTGGACATGCCGCTGATCTGGAGGTTGCCATACGTTGACGCCCCACCCGCCAGACCGGCCGCGTTGACCACCGTCTGGTGCCCGAGCAGCATCCAGTCCCTCGGCATGGCCGAAGCGGCAGGCCAGATCTTCGCCGCGACGAGCGGGCCGTACACAGCGATCAGGCCACGCATACCGTTGGCGTCTACCTGCATCGTGATCTTCTGCCCGACTGGCGCTTCTGCACCGTTCACGAGCGTCACGAGGCGGACATTGTTCGGCCCGGCGCCGGTTGTCGCCCGCAACGCCACACCTGTCGGCGCAGTGGGCGTACCACCGGCCCGCACCACCCAGGCCAGTTCGCTGCCACCCGCCGCGATGGTGAACTCGGCCTGCCACTGCCCGTCAAGAAAGGGACCTGTCACCTCATCAGAGGCCAGCTTCAGGTTGTTGTTGACAGGCCCGACGAACTCCAGCAGTGCGCCGTGCGGGTACTGAGTGTTCGCAGTCGTCGGGTAGGTCTTACCACTCGTGAACGCTGCCCAACGGTCGATCCGAGCTCTGCCGACCGGCACATCGGCGTTGCGAGGATAGTTCGCTACGAGCAGCGAGTCATACCGGCTCACCGGGTTGGGCGTCAGGGCGTACGCGGCCTTCGGATCGAACAGCCACACCCCAGGCTGCACGTTCTTGCCAACCTCCAGATACGCCCGGCCGGCGGTCGGCGCAACGTTGGCGGGCGTTTCGGGAACCGGGTCGATGTCGAGGAAGTTGGGATCGGTGTCTGCCTGTTTCTGCACGGCCACCCGAACGTAATCCACCTGCAGGTTGCCAGCGGCCTCAAGGATCTTGGATTTGGGCAGGTTGTAGACACCGTTTCTGTCTTTCCAGAGCAGTGTCTTCGTGCCCGCCACATCCAGCAGTGCCGGGTCAAAGTCTTCACAAGTCAGGCCATCCGACTTCAGCCATACAAGGCTGTTGAGGGAACCACCAGTCAGGCCGGTCAGGGTCATTCCACTTGGGCCGACCGCGCCATCAGCACCCTTTGCGCCGGCCGCACCATCAGCCCCCTTCGCACCGGCCGCCCCGTCTGCACCCTTCGCCCCGTCTGCGCCCCTTTGCCCTTTCATATATGCCACGAAATCCGCATCCGAGCCATTCGCCGGAAACAGCCCTGCCAGGATGGCCAGTTGCTTCAGCGGCTTCGGTGTCGGCAGTCCTTTGTCAACAGCCATCAGTTCACACTCCTAGTCCAGTTGCCGATGAGCCGAGGTGCGCCGTTTTTGATCGTGCAGCCGAACGCGGTCGCGTCACTCAGCGGCGTGATCGTGACTGGCACGGTGTCCTCGATGTCATCGCTTGTGACGCCCGGAACCGTGCCAGTCGTCGTGTAGTACACATCCCCGCCACTGACGCGGAAGCTGACACCAGCCGCTCCTGCAGGTGGGGCCGGGAGCTTCGTGACGCCGTTGGCGGCGACCAGCACGTTGAAGTCCGAGCCGGGAATCGTCTCGAACAGCGTTGGATTGGACGGCCGCACCACTGGCGCGGGCGCGAAGCCGATCACCTGCCAGGCCGAGGCCAGAAGACCACCCAACTTCCGGTGTCCCCGGATCGTGCCGGGCGGAAAGCGCAGCGGGTGGGTCTTATCGAGCGGGCCGAAGTCGGTGTTGAGATCTGGCCAGGCCGAACCGTTGACGAAGAAGGTCTTGTATTCGTTGGCCAGCGTTGCGACTTCGTAGGAGAAAGAAGAGTCAAACGGCACGCCTAAGCAAATGGCAGCAGCCGGGTAGCGCGCCTGAAGGTAGATCAGCAGCTCCCGATACGCGCGTGTGAACTGAGCCGGTGTGACGTTCACAGGCGGGGTACGCAATGCCGCACCCTTGTCGTTCGTGCCGATGATGATGAAAATCTTCGTCGGATCTCGTGGGCTGAAGCTCCGAAGCGGCCGACCCTGCATGAAGTTCTTTAGGTTCGTCAAGGTCGGGGGCATTCCACCACTCCCGGGGACCAGAAGGCCAGTGCCCCCGTAATTGGCTTTGATCGGGATGAAACCCACCTGGTCACAGGCAATGTTGACAAACGCCTCTTCCGTGTAGGTCACTCGAGGTGTGCTGTCCGGGTTTGGCGGCACGTCATGACCACCGGCCACATCACCGGCCCCGATGCTGTCACTGATGACCAGGCAGGTCTCGCCGCCGTAGGGCGTCGGGCGAATCGTTCCGCCGTCAGCTACTACGAGATCGACCAGACAAACGCCCGTACCCTGAAGGTATCCCGGTTCGTTTTCGTCAAGGTTGAACTCGATGTCAGTCTCATATCTTCGTGTCGGATCAAGCCCGGTGATGACGTCCGTTCGTTGGACTGTTCCGGGTGCGCCTGCCGGGTTGGCCGGAGTTCGAACGAAATCACTCCAGCTCAACCCGCCGATCTCCCGGTAGCGCGTGGCAATCACTGGCCGGTAAGGCTGATTCGGAGGGACGGCCAGCAGCACCGCAACGCCGCTCGTGTCGCTCACGTCGCTTCTCGCCAGTGCGCCCGTGGTGATCGTGGCCATGGTCATGACGTTCGCTTCCAGGCGAGGTTCCCACGGACCATACAGGGTTGCCTTCGCCTGAATCTTGTTCGGCCCGGCCTTCCAGTCCGCTATAGCGATGCCCTGAAAAGTGGCAATCCCCGCCAAAGAGCCTAGAACCAATGGCCCCTCGGGAAGGATCGGGACGCCGTTGAGGCCGTAGGCCATCGCCAATTGAGGTTCGGCCGGGATAGATCCATCTGCCGGATAGGCACGAAGGTTGTACGTGCTTCCAACGAACGCAGGACCGATTCTCAACTCGACCACATAAGGGCCGGTCGGCGTCGTGAGCGTCACGCCAGCCGTGAGGACATCCTTGAGTCCGCTGCCTTCATTCGTGGTGGCCGACCCGAGTTGAATATGGCCGTCGTCTCCCCAGGCGATGTAATGGCTGCCGGGTCCAGGCGGCCCACCCCATGAAGCAATCCACCGTGAGGTCGGGCCGGGAATGTAGAGGCGATAGATACCGTCTGAGACGAGATAGGGCGTAACAATGCCCCGGTTGTTTGCGAAAACGAAGTCACTGTCTATGGTCAGCACGCCCGTATCGTTCATGGTGGCCGTGCCGCTCAGGATGGAGAAGCCGCGTTGCCCGGCCACGCTACCGGCCTTGAACTGAGGGACCGAGAACATCTCCGTGGCCGGGGCGCGTTCCACGATAGGAATGGTCCCCGTCGCCTGAGCAGACATTCTGAGCTGAGTTGTGATGCTGACAAAGGCGGCCTGCTGACTGGCCGTCATGGTGCTGACCTGACCAATCAGGTCGGTGCGGGCAGTATCGGCTAGCACCGCCATAGCTTTTGCGTGCTGGGTCGCCGCACTGAACTCTGTCACGGCCTCGGCAGTGTCCTGGAAGAATGTCCGGCTATTGGGATTCGTCATAGGTGGCCCTCGTGGTCGGAAGCGTGAAGGTCTGGCCATTCGCGCCAGAGAAGGTGAACGTCGAGTCGCTGAAGCTCACACCGCCCAGCGGCTCGACGGTGTTGCCGTCCAGCACGTGCAGCAGGCCGTAGGGATACTCCCCGGGGGTCTGCTCGGAGGGATAACGCAGGCCGCGCACGTCGTCGTCGGAGAGCCGCCAGAGATCGTCGAGCAGCTCGGCGGTCACGGTCAGGGTGCGGTTGAGCATCGCCCGGCCCGCCTTCTGACGAGGTGAGGCCGTGACGCCCAGCACCGTGACGAAGCGGGCGCCCACGTAGTAGCGGGTCATGCTCCTGAGGCGCCTCTCCCAGGTATCGGCGTACAGCCCGCACTCGCCAGGGGTGCGGCCGGAGATGTACACCGACACCTTCATGGTCGCGCCGGTCACGGTCTCCTCGCCGTTCGCTTTGCTGGTCGCCTTCCACCTCTGGCCACCGTTGGTCTTCTTGACCTCGACCGCATAGGTGATCTGCGGGTCTTCGTAATCGCCGATGGCTGGGGCCGCGCCCTTGGTCAGCATCGGGTAGATGACGCCGGCGCTGTAGGTGGCCTGCTGCAGTTCGTTGATACTTCACCTCCTACCCGCTCACGCGGATCGCCTGCAGGGTGGCTGACTTGTCACGTTCCTTCACTAGCGCCGCTGCTGCCGCGTCTTCGGGTTTGTCCCGCTGGCCCAGTAGCACCTCGGTCAGCAGGTCGCCGTTGAGCCCGACGAAGTAGCGGTAGCTGGTCGGCAGGGTCAGCAGCTCGAGCGCCTCACCTGCTGGCCCGCGTCGCTGGATATTGGCCTGTGGGAGCACGTCCGGCCAGCCGTCCAGCAGCACTGAGCCCGCGGCGGCCACTGGCGTGCGAGAGACGGCCGTGAGCAGTGGCCCGCTAAAGGCTGGATCGACCCACAGCAGGGCGGCCGCCCTCAGGACCAACGGCACGGTGCTGTCAGCGATGTCGAGCGTCAAGGTCAGCGCGTACCCCGTGTCACTCGTCGATTCAGCCAGCGCCTGCGTCACCTCGTCAGGCAGCAGGAAGAACCCGCCCACACCACCGGGGCTGAGCGCCTTGAAGGTGCGCTGGCTGTCACTCAGGGTGATCTGGGTCAGCGCCACGCCCTCCCCTGCGAACTCCATGCCGATTGGTGGCGGCAGGCCCGGCGGGTAGCTCAGCGTCAGGTACATGCTGCTGTACCCGTTCGGGTCTGGGGTCAGCGTCACGACCGTGTTGCGGTCGCCGTCCCAGAGCAGCGGTTCGTCACCTTCGACGGTGTACCCATGATCGCCGGCACCCTGAGTCACGCGGGGTGCAATGTCGACTCCGGTGGTGTTGGGGCGCATGAAGTTGCTGCTGTCGAGAATCACGCCCAGGGTGGCCGTGCTCTGCCCATACGGGTACGGGCCCGGCCCGCTCACCAAGGCGCTCGCCACGGTGTTCTGTGGATTCTGTACCGCGATCTCGACTGCCTCACGGTCGCTGGGCAGGCCTCGGTGATAGCTGAGGTTGCCGCCCATCACCTTCGGCCAGATCAGCCGCAGGTGTGTGACGAGTTCCTCGCTGCCCACGTCACCCCAGTCGATGTGCACCGCCGGGTCGGCCTCATCGAGCGCCAGTACTCCGCTCGGCACGCCGAAGATCAGCCGCCCGTCGTGGTTCACGGCCACCCGCGACTTCTCCAGACGCGGGCAGAGCGTCTCTTTGAAAAGCTCGCTGACCTTCTGGTAGTTCGGTACCACCCGGCCGCTGGTGATGCTCAGCGGCGCAGGCGTGTCATCGAAGGTCAGCAGCTGGCCCGCCTGCCCGGAGCTGATCAGGTCGCGCACCACCTGCCGTACCTGCGCGTCGAGGTCAGCTTCCGGAAGAGTCTGCCGCGCCTCCCACTCGTCGAGCTTTTTGCTCAGGCCCATCAGCTTGTAGTTGCCCTGATCGTCACGCAGCTGTGAGCGGTTCTGCAGGGCAATGCCGGTGTAGCGGTTGCGCCAGGTCACGCCACCGTCCACCGACCACTGCACCCGCACCCGGTCACGTGGGCCGATGTCCACGATGCCCCCGAAAGTGCACTCCTGGCAGTCGCCGTCGCCGTTCACGTTCATGCTCGGGCTGCCGTCGATCTTGAGGATGCCCATGTCCTCATAGCGTGGGTTCAACCCGTTCGGGTCGCTGAGTTCGAGTCTCCAGATCGGGTCCATATTCACCTCCTCAGGGCTTGGCTGCTGAACGCAGGCTGGGCAGTCATGCCGAGTGCTACTTCCAGCCGCGCCGCAATCGCCTCGTTGCGCAGCGAGGTGGCCTCGTCTCGCAGCGTGCTGTTGTCGAAGCGTTTGGTGGCTGTGTCGTACAGCGTGGCCGCGTCCAGCAGTGGCGTGCTGATTGCCACCTGCACCGACTGGGGTACCGCCCCGAAGGTGCTGGTGCCCGCCGTGCTGGTGCTGCTGGAAGTTCCAGCCGCCGTGCTGCCGTACCCGGGCAGGCTCGGGGCGATGGCCTGATAACTGCTGGTAATGCGCCCTTGTTCGCTTCGAATGTTGGCGAGGTCGAGCGTGGTGTCCTTACCCGCCGCTGAGTCATCGGCGAAGTCCTGGATGAACTTGCTGAGGTTCGACTTCGCGATGATGGCCCTCAGCGCGTAGGTCTGGATCAGCTTGTTCATCTGCTTGTCCAGCGCATCTCCCACCCCCGAAAAGTCGGCGTTGTCAGTGGCATCGATCAGCACGCTTTCGAGCGTCCCGTTGATGCCCTGGGCGAAGTCGGAAAAGATGTTCGAGGCCTTCACCAGTGCGTCTGAACTGGCCTTGTCCAAGGTCTCCGGCATGCCTCCGAACAGTGACCAGCCGAGCCGCTGCCAGAAGCCCGCGTTGGCTTTCGTGGTCAGTGCCTCGGAATCCTGCTTGAGCCGGTCGTAGTAGGGGTTGGCGATGTTGCCGTAGGTCTTGCTGCCCATCGCCTGCTGCTCGGCGCTGGCCTGCTCGAGCGTGTTCTTCTTCCACAGCTGGTAGCCCGGGTCGAGAGCCATGATCGCGTCGCCCAGACTGAGCACCGCCCCGATGGTGGACTCGACCCCGCCGAGGATGTCACCGGAAGCAAACTTGCCCACCGCATCAATGCCGCTGTTGACCGTGCTGAACAGGCTACTGATCCCTTGCTGCTGAGCATCGCTGGCCCCAAACGCTGAGAAGATCGAACTGAGCACCTGTTCGACGCCCTGCACGTCCGACTTGAACTTCTCCAATTCTGAGTGCTGGAGGTTGATTCGGTCGCTCACCCCCTTCTCGCTCAGCGCGGTCAGGGTGGCCTGCAGCTGGGCGTAGGCCTGGGCTTCGTCCTGGTGGTCAGCTACAGCGTCCGAGTAAGCCGCGAAGGCCGCGATCTTGGCGAGCTGCTGGCGCTGGGCGAGGTAGGCCCGTTCTGACACCAGCCCCTGGTTATGCCGCTCTTCCAGGCTGTTGCTCTGGCTGTTGGCCTCGATGTCGCGCACCGCGCGAGCCGAGGCGATGTTCGCCGTCTGCGTGGTCTCGATCTGCGCCAGGATGATCGGCAGCCGCTCCAGGTCCTTCAACCTGCGGGCGGTCGCCTCCCGGTTGCGCAGCTCCTCGAGCGTCACACCCTGCAGACTTTTCTTGTAGGCCTCCTGCCTCTCAGTGAGTTCGAAGGCCTTGTAGGCAGTGTCCCGCTCAGCCGGATCGTTCAGGCGTGCCTCGACGCCAGGATCGACCCAGGGTGTACCGTCCGGATTCAGTCTGGGCTTCACTCGGGTCGGGAGCGGCGCGGCCTCCCCTGTCGCTGTGGGCATGCCGGTGCCCTGTCTGCGGTTGTTCAGGCCCACCGTGTCTGACGGGTCGAGCTGGCCCCTGCCAAGAGACGCTTCAGCCAACGGGAAGTCGAGCGCCTGCTGAATGCGGTCAAGCCGCACCTGCTCAGCTGTAGCTCTCTCTTCAGCCCCGTCCACCCAGGCCGTGACCGCTTCCCGCCCAGCGTCACCGAGTGAACCGGTCACGACTGAGTCAGTCCCGAAGCCCTCGGTCATCTTGAGAATGGCTTTCCGCAGAGGATCACTGGTGCTCGGGTCTTCGATCTTGCTCTGAATCGCCGCCAACTGCTCGTCGATACTGCCGTCGAGGTTCCCCAGAAACTCCTGGGCCTGCTGTTCGGTGTCCTGATCACTGGTCAGCCCACTGAGGGCCGCCCTAAGCTTGTCCACCGACTCGGCCGACGCCTCACCACGCGCCGCCGAGTCCATCAAACCAGACAGCACGCCGGTCAGCAGATCGATGGCCGGCCCGCGCTGCCCAACGCTGTTCAGACTGTCGGCCACCGCCAGGGCGCTATCTGCGGCCTCGCTGTTGCCGCTGACCATACCCTGCAGGCGCTGAGCCGTGAGGTAGGCCGCCTGGCCCTGGCCGATCAGGGCGAAGGTGGCCGCCCGCGCCCCAGCGACATGCTTCTCGGTGGTCAGGCCGAGCTTGCCTGTCTCGATGCCCAGCAGGTTGAACTGATGGGTCAGCTCCTGCTGGGTGGCCGCGTCGAGGGTGCCGGCCGCCACGTGCTCACGCAGCTTGTCGGCCAGGGTCGAGTAGGCCTCGCGCTGCTTGATCACGGCATCGGTCTGTTTCTGGGTCGCCGTATCCACCGGCTCGGTGTCCCGGGCTGCTGCGAGGGCGGCGACCCGCTTCTGCTTGGCGATGGTCAGTCGCCCATCTTTCAACTGGGCCGGGCCGCTGTCCGCCTCAGCTTTGTCGATCTTGTATTGAGCCTGAGCAATGGCCTCGGCACCCTTCTGAAGGTCGGAAGCAAAACGCTTCTGAACTGCCAACTGCTGCGAAACGTTATCGCCAACGTCTTTCAGGGCATCGTCTCGTTGACGTTTCAGAGCATCCAGGTGGCCCTGGGCCTTCTCGACGTCCTGGGCGCGGAGGGCCTGCGTGATGCCTTGAGCCTCCTTTTCTCGCCTCTCGCTCTCAGCCCTGATCTTCTCTTTTTCTTGCTCAGCATCTCGGAGCGCCTGTGCGCCGTCCTGTTCGGCCTGGGCTCTTGCTTGGTTTCGTGCGACGTAGGCAGTTTTTTCCAGCTCAACCACCGAGGCCCGCGCCTTGCTGTTCTTGGTGAACGCCTCTAGCGCAGTATTCGAACTGGCGATCTGGGAAGCATCTCCACTCTTCTGGGCCACCTCCTGGGCCTTGATGAGCTTCAGAGCATCGTCGCCGTACTTTCGAAGGTCCGACGCCGAGGCGATGTAATTCCCACTGGCCGCGTCCTTACCGCCCGCACTCTGAACCGAGGCGACCGCACGGGCATTGCTGGCCGAGGCGTCGGTATAGCGCTTCAGGGCGCTGGTGGCCGCGTCTATGGCTTTCGGATCGTGGGCGTCCTGAGCCTTTTTGAGAGCTGCTTCGAGGCGCTGCGCCTGGGCAATCTGAGCCGCCGTGATGGGGGTCAGGTCGTCCTGTTCTTTCGCATGAACCTTCAGGGCATTGCTGGCCTTGATAATGAGCTGCTCGGTAGCCGTCCACTCCTTGCTGCCGGTTTTCTGACTCCCCGCAAGCTGATCAGCTTTGCTCCTGACAGCCTCCATGCCCGCGTGATAGATATCGAGGCTGATCTTGCCCTGCTTATAGTCAGCGGTCAGCTGAGTGAACTCGATCTGGAGCGCCTTGAACGGAGCGACCGGCGGGGGCTTGAAGTTGGGGTCACGATCAGGGGGCGGAGTGTTTGTATTTCCAGCACTGCCGGTCTGTCCACCATATGGACTTTCCTTCGGCCGGTAGATCGTGGCATGGCTGGTGTCATAAATTGGCACCACCTGCGTATTGCTGCTACCAGGGTTCTCAATAATGAGCAGGCGGCCCTTCTCGTCTTTACCCACTACAACGGCGCTGTGATGGCCGCTGACGGCACCATATCGAGCGCCGGCGTAGTCCACGAAGTCGCCAGGCCGCGCGTCGCCCACACCCACCTTCTGAGCACCGCTGGCAACCACCTGATCGCGCAGATCTTTGGCATTGGCCGTGCCTTTGATCTTGACCCCAAGCGTCTGAAGAATGGCTGTGGCAATGCTGGCACAGTCCGAAGCCACCTTCGGATCGTTCACGAACACGTCTTTCAGACCACCGATGAAGCTGGAACTCCAGCCTTGCGCGGCGCTCTTGCCCGCTCCCGGCTCGAAGGCAGGCAACTGCCCAGGAATGGCAATCCCGTTCAGCACAGGCTTGTGCTTGGCGTCGTAGTCGGCAAGGGCCTTCTGGTAGTACGCCATGTTGTCTTGGATCATGTTCTTCTGAGCCAATGGGCCAATCACTGGAAAACCGCCGGTCAGGATGCTGCTGGAGTCTTTGAGGATGCCCCGTTTCAACAACTCGACCTGCAGCTGATTGGCGCTCAGGGTGCTGGTGATGCTGTTCGTCACTGCACCGACGCCCTGTCCGATCACCGCGCCGCCACCCATGAGAACCTTCACCGCGGACAACGTAAAACTGTCACCTGGCAGAATCTTCAAGGTGGCCTGAATCTCGTTCGCGCCCTTGGCCTGATCGAGCATGGCGAAGAAGTCGCTGATCGTGTTGATCGTCGGGCTGATCGCCGTGAGGAACTTAGTCACACCCTCAGCCGTCGCCGTCAGCGCCCCGGTAAAAGTCTTGGCGAAGGCAAGGCTGACATTCTCCGTGGCCGCCTTCAAGCGCTGTTGAGCGCCTTCCAGCCCGCCCACGACTTTCAGGCTGTACACGTCGAGGAAACCCTGAGAATCCCGGATCTCGTCAGTCATGTGGTGCAGGTTCGAGGTCACACCCAAGAAGGCAGTGGCCGAACGGGTACCGAAGATCTGGAACGCCATGGCCGCCAGGTCGCTCTTGGTGATCAGCGTGCCGGTGAGCTTGTTGTAGACCGGCTCGGTGGTGGTAAACGCCTCGCGCAGATCATCCATGATCTCGCGCCCGGTGCGCATGTGCCCGTTCGCGCCGCGCAGCTTGACGCCCAGCTCCTCGTAGATGACGCCCGCCTCCTTACTAGGAGTGATGGCTTTCTGCATGGCGTTGCGCAGGCCGGTCGCGCCGATGGTGGCCGGGTCCATTCCACGCTGGGCCAGCTTGACCATCATGCCGAGCATCTCTTCGAGGCTGTATCCCATGATGTGGCCGGTCGCGCCGACCACGTTTAGACCCTTGGAGAGGTCGTCCATGCTGGCGAGCGATAGGTGCGAGGCCCGTGCCAGCTTGTCGCCGAATCCGGCGGCCTGATCAGCCGTCATGTCGAGGTGCTGCAGGTTGCCGTACAGGCGGGTCACGGCGTCGTTCAGCGGCACGTGCTCGGCAGCGGCGAGTTTGGTCGCCACGCCCAGGTAAGTCAGAGCATCCGCACCCTTCACGCCACCACGGGCCAGCCGGGCCAGGGCATCGGCGAGCTCGCTCTTGCTGAACATTTTCTCAGCGTCTGAACCGTTGGCGACGATCTGGTTCAGTGCATTATCGATGCCCTTGATGTCGTGAATCCCGTTGGCCGACATGACGAGGTAGGCTTGCTGCAGCCGCTTCGCTTCACTCTGACCGTCTTTGGTCAGCTTGACCACGCCACCGAGCGCGAGGCCCACGGCTGCCGCCCCCGCCACCACAGGGCCCATCGATGCAGCCATAGCAATCATTCCGGCCTGCGGAGAGACGAAGCTCAGGGCCATGGCCGCGTTGTTCAGGCCTGCACCCCGCCCTGCGCCTCCGGCGAATGCAGCACGGGCAGAAAGGCCCGCACTGGCCTGCTGCGCTGCCACGGTGCTCGCCAGCGCTGCTGTGTACTGACTCTGCGCTGTGCGGAGCTGGGTCAGACGCTCGACGTTCCCGAGCTGCACGATGCCCAGGTTTCGGGTCGCCAGGATCTCGGCGTCAATGGTCGCCAGCACGCCGCGCTGGGTACCGGCCTGCTGGGTCAGCGCGAGGTTCAGTTCCTTCTTGGTGATAATGCCGGCCCGCTCTTGATTCTGAAGCAGGGCCGTCTGCTCAGTCATGCCCTTCAAGGCGATGGTCAGGTCGGCCACGCCGAGCTTCACGCCCGCCGCCAGCGAGCCGCGCGTCACGACCCCGTTGATGGTGTTGATCGTCGAGGCCGTGCCCTTCAGCGCCGTGCTGTAGGTGTGCTGGAGGGCCGTTAGCTCGGCCAGTTCCTTAAGTTCAAGG
>Ga0160429_1001412_pt1 | contig 13405 bp, 4 predicted proteins | sample SolpanmetagenomR_FD_108199 | JGI IMG/M metagenome (GOLD analysis project Ga0160429, IMG submission 108199) | Solar panel surface microbial communities from Lawrence Berkeley National Laboratory, California, USA - R | ecosystem: Engineered > Built environment > Solar panel > Unclassified ...
CGCGTTCAAAACGGCCGTACTCGACTTTTTCACCCGGCTCGACGAGTTTGGACCTGAACTCGCGTCCCTACTAACCCGCAACTTTCATATTCTCGACGCGCAATCCACTTCGTGACGAGTATAGCTTCGCTATTACTATTCCATCTGGTCACATGCAATCTGCTTCTATTAAAGGCGTTAGTTTCGATAAGTCCAAAAGCAAATGGAAGGCCCGTACCCAGCGGGATGGCAAAACAGTGCACGTCGGGCACTTTGCCACACAGTTAGAGGCTGCTGCTGCTGTGGAACAAGCAAACTACTTGGCTAACGGTATCGAGACTACCAATCTACAGCCTGTATTACCAGCTGACCATGAAGCTATTGTGGCTCGTGCTCAGCGTACTAAGGTTGTAGCGCAGCACAATACGTTGGTGGAGACACCTACCACGACTACCCTATTAGAAGCCAAAATATTTGCACTCATGCTACGATGCATTCGTAGGGGAGATTTAGAAGCTCCTACGGCTGTTATCCCACTAAATGAGTTATTCCCTAGCTACGGTGGGCACCAACACGAATTACTAGAAGCAGCTATGCTGCGGATGATGAGTGCTACTATTCGTGTACCGGAACTGAACGAGGAGGCAGTTCATTTAGTGTCGCTTTGTGATTCAATGCGTTATGACCCAGAGACGAAATTGTTAATAGCTACTTTCGGTAAGGCTGTAACGCCATATTTAATAAATCTGGCAGGTAACTTTACTACAGCTGATGTAGACGAGCTACTCGCTATCAAGAGCAACAGCACACATACACTTTACTGGTTATTTCGCTCTTGGCAATTTAAAAGTCCGCATACCGTGAGTGTGGAGGAATTGCGGGAGTTGACGATGCCTAAAAAGACCCAATACGGACGTTACTCTGACTTCCGTAGTAAGGTGCTGCAGCCCTCAGTGGCAGAACTGAATGAGTTAAGCTTCGATATTACTTACACCGAGCGTCGCCAACGAGGTAAAGCTGTTACCTATATCACGTTCAATATTGGTAAAAAGCCACAGCCAGTTAAACAATTAGAGCTATCGTTGGAAGCGGTTCCTTCAACTGTAGTGATACCAACACCAGTTGTCATACTGACACCACTACAGCAGAAAGTGCAGACACGTCTGCAGAAACTCAAGCTCACGGAGGCGCAGATTCGCAAAGTGCTTCAAGCAGTGGCTACTGAGACCGAGTTAACGAAGTTGCTAAAAGAGACCTTTCCTACCTTGCGTGACTTTGAGACAAAGGCGAAGCCTGGAGAGAATGTAGCGGCGGCGACGATGGCGATACTGAAGAGTACATTTCCAGCCATATGGGCCGCTAAATAGCTACTAATTAGCATAGTATAAAATAGTATTCAGCGTATTCCTCCCACCCTTGTACTATTATAAACCAGCTACTTTATGGATATTATTAGCCTTAGGCATCACACAATAGTAGGCACGGGAAACAACGGTAAGGCGAGTAACTCGGCTGAATTGGGTTACACCTGAGCTTGGTGGCGAGTGAAGCATCTCAAAAAACGTTCCTATAAATGACCAACTCACCTGAGTCCCCAGCCGCTAGCGAATCGAGTGGAAGACAGGCTAATTTGGTACCGCTGACTTGTTCGGCAACCAAAGTGCAGCTGAATCAACCAACGTGAGGTAAAAACGGTACGCTAACGCCAAGAGTAGCTGCTAGATGGAGCTAGAGGTTCCCGGTTTCTAATTGGAAGCACCGTGCTACTCTCAAAGGAGCATGGTTACTGGCAGGTTCGCCGTTTAACTTTTGGACTAAACTTTTACCTGAGGCCACCTTTCAGCCATGATTAAGGAAGCCAAAAACGTGGACTTTTACACAACTGGTCGGCAGCCTTCTGAGCAAGACTTTGCCCGCATCAGCGAGTGGATTAAGCAGGATAAGAAAAAACAAGCGGCCCGCAAATCGAAGCCAGCAACTGGTACTAAACCGCTTAGCAGCTAGAATCATGGCCTTGGTTAAAAGTTTGGTACAGAAGTCGCATTTGACAGCTACCTGACTCGAACTGCGTACCAGAAAGTCATTTGGAGCGCCTCAACGGTATTTTGATTGGGTAAACCTGTTTCGGCTACCGCTCCTATGCCAATCGAGATGCTCAGCAGCTACTATGTCGGTGGTACCCGAAAAGGGCCGTTTTCGTGCTTCTATAGCCGTTTTCTACGTCTATACTTAGGCCAAATGCGACTTCTGTACCAAACTTTTAACCAAGGCCTACTAGCTAGGCTAACTTCAAAGCATAACGATGACCTTACGCGTACGCACTGGCCTAGGCAGCCTGTTGACCAGCCTGCTCCTCGCCGCCAACCTCGCACTGCGGGCCCAGAGCCTCGCGTTTAGTCCCCTCGTCACGTACCCCAGTGGCGGCCCGGCCCCGATGGGAGTGGTCCTGGGCGACGTGACCGGCGACGGGGTGTTCGACCAGGCCGTCGCCAACTTCGGCGGCCGGACACTGGGCATTCTGGCTGGGGTAGGAGACGGCACTTTTTTACCAGCCGTGACCTTCCCAGCCGGGACGCCCAACTTTCCCCAGGGCATCAAACTAGGAGATTTGAACCACGACGGCCAGTTGGACGCAGTGCTGGCCAGCACCGACGGCCTCGGGGTGCTCCTCAACCAAGGCGGGGGCGCCTTTGGGCCAGCCACCAGTTACCCGGTTTCCATCACCGGCAACCCCAACAGTATGGCGCTGGCTGACCTCAATAACGATGGCTGGCTCGACATAGTGACGGTGTACTACCTTAACGGCATGGCGAACGTGCTGCTCAATCAGAAGAATGGCACGTTCGGGGCAGCCGCTGGCTATCTAGTCAGTAGCTCCGGGTCTAGCCCCGAAACCTTGGTTGTCGACGACGTGACGGGGGACGGCCGGCCCGACCTGGTAGTGGCCACTGGAAACGGGAGCACGGTCGCCGTGCTCCCGGGCACGGGCACCGGCAGTTTTGGCGCCGCGCAACTGCTGGGCAGCGGTGGGAGCGTGTGGGTGGCGCTTGGCGACATAAACAACGATGGCCGGACCGACATTCTAGCCGATGACTCCTTCCTGAGTGGGTTTGTCACGTACCTGGGACAGGCAGGAGGAGGCTTCGCTTATGCCTCGGCGTATTATACCCCACAACACGGCACGGCACCAGTGCTGGTCGACGTCGACAGTGACGGGCTGCTGGATATCGTAGCCCCCGCTGCCGGCGGGATTACCATCGGGGTAACCCTGGGAGTGAGCGGCGGCTTTGGCCCTACCAGTAGCTTGGCCCCAGGCTCGGGTAATCTCCCCATCTGTACGGCCGTAGATGACGTCAACGGGGACGGTCGCCGCGATATTATTCTGGCTAACAACGGTAAAAATACCGTGAGCGTACTGCTCAACACGACGCCGGTCTTGGCCCTCACCAACCCGGGCAGCGGCCGGGCGGGTAGCAGCCTCACGCTGCACGGCCAGGGACTAGCTGGGGCTACCGCTGTAACCTTTACCGATGCGGTGGGCGGGATAACTCCTGTACCCGCCAGCAGCTTTACGGCCACTACTTATACCGCCCAGCCTAATGCCATCACGCTGCCCGTACCAGCCACGCTACCGACAGGCAGCTATGCGGTGCGCGTTGCTACCCCGCGCGGCCCTACCAATGCCTACTCCTTCCACATAACGACGCCCCTAGCGACGCTCAATGCCGCGCTGCCAACAACCAGTCTGGTACTAGTGCCTAATCCAGCCCACGGCGCTACGACCCTGTTGCTGACCGCGCCGCCGGGCACCAACGGTGCTCGTTTACAGGTGCGCGACGCCCAAGGGACCCTCGTGCAGACGTACGACGTGGCCAGGCCGATAACCGGCCTAGGGTGGTCGCTTAACCTAGCTGGGCTGGCGCCGGGGCTTTACCTCTTGTCCGTAGAGGTGGGTGGGCAGTCGATTATCCGCCGCCTGCTGGTGAATTAATGCTACCGCGAAAGCTCCTGCCGATAACGCTTGATACTGGCGCGGCTGATACCAGTCAGGGTGACAATCTCCGCCACGGATAAGCCCTTTTCCAGGGCCTTAGCCACCTTAGCTAGCTTCTCGGTATCACGCCCCGCTGGCCGGCCCAGGTGCTTGCCTTGCTGCTTGGCCAACTCGATACCAGCTAGACTCTTCTCGCGGTTGTTCTCCCGCTCGTACTGGTTAAAAGAGGAGAAGACCCCGATAATCATCTTACCGGCCGGCGTGCGCGAGTCGATGCCTAGGTCCAAGGCCCGAAAGTGCACGCCGCGGCGGTTGAACTCCTCCACCAATTGAATTGTGTGCACCGTATTGCGCCCTAACCTAGCCAGTCGGTTCACCACGACCACATCGCCCTCGCGCACGGCGACTAATAGTTCATCGAGCGCCAAGCTGCGGGTCCGAGTACCGGAGACCTTCTCTTGGAAAATGCGCGAACACCCAGCTCGGGTTAAGTCGTCGAGCTGGGTATCAAGGTTTTGGTCGGTGGCCGACACGCGGGCGTAGCCGAAAGTATGCTGCATGGCTCAGAAAGTATAGCTCACAAACATGCGAGCTAAAAACTTTCGGAACCCACTTCTTGACCCGCCAAAAAGTGGCTTTTTGTCTAGTGAGGAAGGGTAGGAGAGGGGGTATCCGGAAGGTGCACCTTGTTGAGCTTAAACCTTTGGGCGGACGCTGTCGACCCAAGCTAGCCGATTTTCTGGCAGGGAAGAGGGGTCAAAACACAGCCCGCATCTATCCCCCAGATGACTGTCCAACCAACCTTTATGCCCTATCACGCGCTCACTCCCGCGCTACACCCATCAGGATCAAGTCCTACCGCTGCTCGAGCAACCTAAGTACGCAGGAGTAAACCCTAAATATTTTTATTAATTACTTAAAAGATTATAAATGCGCTTGACTTACCTGAGTGATGCTTTATATATTTGCCCCCTGGAAACTTAGGAATTCAATATTCATTCTAGTTATTATCTCTCGTTACGTTATGCTTGGTCTTTACTTGGTAAGAGAGTCTGGCTATACACGAGCTGCCCGCCCCTCGCCTTACATCGGGTCCCACTCGTGTACACCGACTGCAACTGGCAGTACTGCCCAACGCCTACTAGGCACTGCTCCACGCCCACAGCTGCCGGCGCTCGCCGCGCCGCCGCGCGTGCGCGGGTAACGCGCCGGCTATCCACCGCTAGTCGTGGCTTTAACCCGCAGAGCTTGCGCAGCGCGAGGGGCTATTTACGCCTGCCTAGCGGACACCGACAAGCAAGGCCCTGTAACCAAGAGGCGCGGCGATATGCCACGCGCCCCGGCTAAACGTCCCAGCCCTCTCCCCACCAACTTATCCTACCGCTCTACCTCTCTCGCTTACCTGGATCCCTCCCCCGCATATGAAGCACCTCCTACGCTTGTTGGTACTGGTGAGTGGTACGTTTCTCGCGGCCCGCGCGCAACCCACCCCCCTCAAGAATGTGCCCCTCGTCATCCCCCCGTCCCCGACAGCCGCGTCGTTGGGCGTCTACGGGGAGGTAGGGGTGGGCTACTTCACCGGCTTACCCGATATTAGTATCCCTCTGTATGAAGTCAAGGAGCGCGGGATCAGCCTGCCCATTGGCCTGCACTATAATGCCAGCGGGACGCGAGTAGCCGAAAATGCCAGCTGGGTGGGGCTCGGCTGGTCGCTGGCTGCCGGCGGGGTGATTACCCGCACGGTGCGCGGCTTAGACGACTTTAAGAACAATATGGATGCCGGCACCGGTTACTACAACATGTCGGCTCTGCCTGCGGCCCTGAATTATACCCCGCCTGCTAAGCCTTCCAGCAGTTACGACAAACTGTATTTCAGTGGCATTAAAAACGGGGCCTATGATGCCGAGCCGGATATCTTCACCTACAACTTCGGCGCGTATAGTGGCAAGTTCGTGCTGGGCAAGCAACGCGATGGCTCCCAGGTGTTGGTAGATGAGCAGAATAACCTGCGGATTGAATACTCGCCGGGCAGCTGGCGCGTTACCGATGCCAAGGGCTATCAGTACGTGTTCGCCGACTCGGAAGTCTCGAGCAGCTACACCTATTCCTCGAACAACGCCGAGGCCCCCGACAACATCGCCCTGCGGGATTTAAACTATCAGCCGGATAAGGCTAGTATCGAGACCGCGTGGTATCTGAGCAGCATTACTGCGCCCACCGGCGAAGTCGTGCGCTTCACCTACGGGCGCGGGGAAAGCCTGAGTTTACTCAACAAGTCGGAGGACCAGTACGATTTGCTGGCCCTAACGGGCGGGTGCGAAGGAAGCCTTTCTCTGAGCGCGCACCTGAAAGGCCTTTACGCGTCGTATGGCGCTTCGAAGCAGGTGATTACCGACCGGTACTTACAGAAAATCACCTGTAGCCAGGGCACGGTGGAGTTTAGCACTACACCGCGCGAAGACATTGAGTACCAAAGCTCGTCTCTCCCGCTCACCAGGCCCGCCAAGCTAGATCAGCTCGTGGTCAAGGACGCGGCGGGCGTGGTGCTGCGCAGCTTCCAGTTCAGCTACAGCTACTTCGGCACCGATGGGCTGCAGCGCCGCCTGCGCTTAGATTCGCTCACGGAGGTGGGGCAGGGCGGCGTACGCAAACCGGCTTATAAACTGACCTACTACCCTACAGGGGCCGTATTTTATAATAAGTACAGTAAAAGCATTGACCACTGGGGCTACTACAATGGCAGTGCCAATACCAGGTTGCTCCCGAAATTGCTGGTGGAAGACTACAAGCGCCTCTTAGACGGGGCCGACCGCGAGCCCGATCCCGGACAAGTGTATGCCAAGCAGGGAGTCTTACAGGCCATTACCTACCCCACCGGGGGGCGGACCGTCTTCGACTACGAGCTCCATGACTACGGCAATATCGACCGGCAGGTGAAAAAGGTCCCGCAAGGGGTAACCGTGCACGCTTATCCCGGCAACAGCTTGCAGGGATCAGAAGAATTTACGCTGACGGAAACTACTGCCGTCACGGCATCCTATGGCTTTACGGAAGCGAACTGCGCGGCCGACGGCTGTCAACTGCGCTCCACGTACACCGGCTTATTCTTTGTAGATAAACTGGACGCGCCTACCAGCAATGTGCTTATAGTCAGCAATACGCCCGCGCCGGCCGGAGCGCAGCCGCCTTACCGCACACGTGAGTCAGGAACCCAAACCCTGGTCCTAAAACCTGGTCGCTACCGGGCCCGGGTGTGGTACGTACCGGGCTACTCCGTCAGTCTGTCCGTGGGCTGGACTGAGGAGCAAGCAGACACCACCGTCACGCAGGCTAAGCTCGGGGGCTTGCGCATTAAAAGCATCACCAACTACAACGGGGACAAGCTCGTCACGCAACGCACCTTCCAATACACCACGAAGGTGGGCACGAAGCAGGTTTCCTCCGGGATGCTGCTCTCCGCGCCGCAGTATGCGCTGCGCATACTGCAGGCCGAAGACAAGACGGGGCTCAATGTAATATCGGGAGCGCCAAACGGGGATTGTCATTATCAAGGTCTCTACCAGGGCCGCTTATCCAGCTTACTGCACCCCCCCGGTTTTTCGACCCGGGCCACGGTGGGCTACCAAACAGTGACCGAAACCCTAGGCGGGCAAGGCGAAGGCGGACGAACCCAGTATACCTTCTCTTGCCAACCCGATATACTGCCCGCCTTCCCCACGCTGCCCGCCCAGGGCTCCCCGCTCAATGGCAAGCTGCTACAACGGATGACCTATGCCGCCAGCGGCGAACTAGTGGAGCAAGAAACCTCTACCTATGACGTAAAAAGCTCGGCGGGAATCCTGGGCGTCCGGGTACTGGTCTCGCCCGCCGAGCAGGATGCCAGCTGGTCCAGTGATGATGGAACGGAAAAAATCGTCGATATGGGGGATCCGGAAGGTCGCTTCTTTTCCCAGTCCTATCAGAATCCTTCCAGCTGGGTAACCTTAGCCAGTCAGACGCACACAAGCTACCAGGCGGGGCAGGCCTTAACGAGCACCAAGACCTTCGCCTACGAGAACCCCGCGCACAAGGAAGTTACCCGCGAGCAGCTCTCGACCAGCGCGGGGGGCACGCGGGTGACCTACCGCCTCTACCCGGCGGACTATCCGGACGGGACGGGCTTTATTGGGCAGCTGAAGACGGCGCACATCACCAGTACGCCCATTGAGCAAGTCAGCTGCCAAACCGCGGCAGCTGGCACTCAACCGGCCGTTGTCGCGGCCACGCTGTCCACCTACTCCCCTGTAGGACTGTTAGAGCGGCAGTGGCAATGGGAAGCGGCGGCGCCCGTGCCCGTGGCTAGCTTCAAGTTTACCAATCAAGCGCAGGCTGGTAGTTTGCCGGCCAGTGGCAGTCCGGTTGCCTTTACCCTGACCGGCAAGGACGCCCGTTACCCCGCTAGTCCGCAATTGCGGCTCAGCTACGATGCCACTGGCCAGCTGCAGCAAGTGCAGCGGATCAGTGGGCTCCGTACTGCTTACCTGTGGAGCTACGCCCATACGTTGCCCGTCGCCCAAATCGAGAATGCCTCGGCCACCCAAGTACAGACGGTTCTCACCAGCCTGGGCCTTACTGCCACTGCCTTACCAACAGACGAAGCAGCCCTACGCAGCCTAGGCGAGCAGCTCCGCCAGCGGCTGCCGCAGGCCCGCATCACCAGCTTTACGCACCGCCCCCTCATCGGCCTCACTTCCCAGACCGACCCGACCGGGCGCCGGACTACGTACGAGTATGACGGTTTAGGCCGGCTGCTGCGCGCCCGCGATGAGCAGGGGCGTATCCTCTCCCAAGAGCAATACCACTACGCCGGTACGAAGTAAGCCCGCCCTCGCCGCGGCCCTCCTGTTTCTTTCCCGCTTGCCTTTTGCCGTCCCTATGCGCTGGACTTCTATACTTCGCCCGCTCGCTTTACTGTTCGCCCTGGCTATGAGCTGGGCTACCCTCTGCCCATTGACCAGCCAGGCGCAGACCCTGCCCCCTAGTGGCCTGGTAGCCGACTCGACGGAGCTGCGGGTGCTGCGCCAGCTCTACCAGGGCACCGATGGCCCGCACTGGGGCAACCACGCGAACTGGCCCTTCACGGAGGCGGACTGGGCCGGCGCTACCCTGGCGCAGGCCGCCAGCTGGGCCGGCATCGCCGTGGCGGGCGGGGACGTCGTCACGCTCAACCTCAACGCCTATGGCCTGCAGGGCACCCTGCCCCCCGATCTGGGCCAGCTCACCCAGCTTACCTACCTCAACCTGTGCAACAACCGCAGCCTGGTCGGCACACTGCCGGCCAGTATCGGCCAGCTCCGCCAGCTGGTGTACCTCTACACCATCAACTCCAGCCTGAAGGGGAGCCTGCCGCCTGAGCTCGGGCAGCTCGCCAGTCTGCAGGTGCTGGCTCTGTCCCGCTCCAACTACAGCGGGCGCATTCCCCCCGAGCTGGGCAACCTAAGCCAGCTCACGTACCTCTCGCTGGCCAATTGGACGGGGGATAACCCACGCGTCTACAATGACTTCTACGGGCCTATTCCCCCCGAGCTGGGCAACCTGAGCCAGCTCACCTGGTTTAACGTCAGCTGCCTGCCCCACATTGGGGGGCGCATCCCCGCCGAGCTGGGCAAGCTCTCCCGCCTTACCTTCCTCGAGCTCGACGGCAATAACCACACCGGGACCATTCCCCCCGAGCTGGGCAACCTGACCCAGCTCGGGGAGCTCGACCTCTACTCCAACAACCTGAGCGGGGCACTGCCCGCCAGCCTGGGCAAACTCACGAACCTGGGCCTGCTGGACCTGAGCTACAATCACCTCAGCGGCACGCTGCCCGCCAGCTACGTGGCCTTACCTGGGCTGGGCTACCTGGGCTTGATTAACAACGAGCTCACCGATATCGCCAGTCTGGGCAGCACGACGGGCCGGCCGACGACGGTTAACGTGAGCGGCAACCGGCTGGGCTTCGCGGCCCTGGAGCGCTTGTACACGGGCCCGGGCCAAGCACGGGTAGCGGCCCCGTATGTGCTGGGCCAGCGCCCGCCCACGCGCCAGGATACGGCGCGCTACCAGCTGGGTCAGGCGCTGACCTTGAGTGTAAAGGATGTGGCTGGCCAGGCCACGTACCGCTACCAGTGGCAGCGGTTGGTGGGTGGGCAGTGGGTGACCATGCCCGGCGATACCTTGCTGACCAAGACGTGGGCCACGGCCACCGCGGCCGAGCAAGGGCTCTACCGCTTAGTGGTGCACGACCGCTGGTTTACCGACCCCACCCTGGCGCCCACCGAGCTCTACTCGGCCACGGTCTACGCCGACTTGCTGCCTTATAAACCCCTGGCCCGCAACCGCCCCGATGACACCCGCCGCGCCAGTGCGCTCACCACCCCGCCGGCCGCGGCCGATGCGCAGGCCGCCCAGCCGGCGGATATGAACTACGTGCGCAGCTGGGTGCCCCAGGTGGCGCTGACCGATGCCGCCCCGCCCGAGGCCCCGAGCTGGAGCGTGGACCAGGCCCAGATCACCACCCAGTACCTCGACGGGCTGGGCCGGCCCGTGCAGACCGTGCGCCACCTGGCCGCCCCGAGCAAGCAGCGCGACCTGGTGCAGCCCCAGGCCTACGACGCGCTGGGGCGCGAGACCCGGGCGTACCTGCCCTACGCCGCTGAGCTAACCAGTGTGCCCAGCGGCGGCTACCGCGCCCAAGCCCTGAGCCAGCAGCAGGACTTCTACTTCCGCACCACCCTACCGGGTGGCGGCATTGGCCCGCTGCCGGCGGGCGATCCCACCCGGGGCGTGGCCCGCTCGGGCGCGCCCTGGGCCGAAACCCAGTTCGAGGCTTCGCCCCTGAACCGGGTCACGGCCCAGGGCGCGCCCGGCGAAGCCTGGCAGATCACCAGTGGCCATGCCGTGCAGCGGGTGGAGCGCCCCAACACGGCCCTGGACTCGGTGCCGCGCTTCACCCCGGGCTACGACGCGCACAGTCTGGACCCGGGCTACCAGGGCTTCTACGCCGCTGGCGAGCTCTGGGGCACGGACGTGGCCGATGCCCACGGACCCACCGAGCCCGGGGCCCTGGGCTACCGCACCCTCGAGTGGAAAGACAAGCTCGGCCAGGTCGTCTGCAAGCAAGTCGAGGCCGCCCGCACGGGCGCGGGCAGCCAGACCCACAGCCGCTGGCTGCGCACGGCCTACGCCTACGATGACTTTCCGCGCTTGCGCTTCGTGCTCCAGCCCGAAGCTACCAAGCGGGTGCTGCCGCTGGGGGATAAAGTGGCCCCGTTGCCCGGGGCCGCACAGCCTTTCCTGTTTCACTACCGCTACGACGGGCGGGGCCGCCAGATCGCCAAGCAGGTGCCGGGGCAGGACGGCGAGACCCTGGTAGTCTACGACCAGCTCGACCGCCCGATCCTGAGCCAGGATGCGCAGCAGCGCACGCGAAAGGAGTGGAGCTGGACCAAGTACGATGCGCTGGGACGCGCCATTCTTTCCGGCCTAGTCACCCGGCCCGATGGGGCCGACCAGGCCGCGCTGCAAGCCAGTGCCACGGCCGACACGCTCACCAGCCACCAGTACGAGCAGCGCACGGCCAGCGCTACCTATGCCCAGCACTACACGACCGACCAGAGCTTCCCCCACCTCGGGCAGGCGGGCTTTGGCACCGGGCAGGTGCTGAGCGTAAGCTACTACGACGATTACGACTTCGATAACGACGGGCAGCCCGACACGAAGTATAATACGGACTATGACGGGCGCTTCGCCGCCGGCAGCGCGCCCGTAGCCGATGCGGGGCGCACCCAGAGCCTGCCCACGCGCACGCTTACCCGGGTGCTGGGCGTGGCCGAGAATGATGGGCAGTACGCGCCCTGGCTGCGCACCACTACCTTCTACGATGAGCGCGCCCGCCCCGTGCAGGTGCAGACCACCAACGCCTATAACCGCGAGGAGCTGCTGGTTTCTCAGCTTGACTTCGCGGGCAAGGTGGTGCAGAGCGTGGCCGTGCACCGCGGGCATGACGACGTGCCCATTACGGTTGTGGAGCGCTTCACCTATGACCACGTGGGCCGGCTGCTCACCACCACCCAGCAGGTCGACTCCGAAGCGCAGCCCGCCCCCCTCGCGCAGGTGCAGTACAATGAACTTGGGCAGGTGCTGCGCAAGACCCTAGGGGCAGGGTGGCTGCTGCAGGACGTGGACTACGCCTACAACATCCGCGGCTGGCTCACGAGTCTGAACGATCCGTATCAGCCCGTTAAGGCCGACCTCTTCAACCTGAGCTTGCACTACGACCGGGGCTTTAGCAGCGGCTACGAGCAGTACAACGGCAACCTGACGGGCCAGACCTGGCGCGGGCGCGACGGGGTGCAGCGGGCGTACGGCTACGTGTACGACCCGCTCAACCGCCTGGAGCAGGGCGACTTCGTGGCCCGCGCGGCCGCCTCGTCGCTGACCCCGCTGGCCGCGACCTGGACGGCCGAAGCGGACAACTACCGCCTGAGCTTCGTCTCCTACGATGACAATGGCAACATCCAGACCCTGCGCCGCCAGGGCCTGTTGCAGAGTGCCACCCACCTGGCGGCCAAGCAGTACGGGGCAGTGGACAACCTCAGCTACGCTTACCAGGGCAACCGCCTGCTGGCCGTCGATGACCAGGTCACGGGCAACCAGCTGCCGCGGCCCAAGAACTATAACGGGGCGCCCACCTCGCTGGCCGGCGACTTTCAGGAGCAAGGTATTAAGCTGAGCGAAGAGTACCTCTACGATGCTAACGGCAACCTGACGCAGGATAAGAACAAAGGCATCACGGGCATTGCCTACAACCACCTGAACCTGCCTCGCCAGATTCACTTTGGGCAGGGAGCCGATAGCATTGTGTTTCGCTACACGGCCAGCGGGCAGAAGGTCGCCAAGCTCGTGTATCAGACCGGCAAGCCGCCCCAGCGCACGGACTACCTCGGGCCCTATCAGTATGAGCAGGACAGTCTCAAGTTCTTCCCCCACGCCGAAGGTCGCGTGCTGCGCTTCGTCTCCTACGATCCGGCCAATCAACCCACCATCCGCTACCAGCGCGAGTTCACCTTTAAGGACCACTTGGGCAACTTACGCTTAGCGTATCGGGTGGGGCAGGTACGTACGCTCACCGCCACGCTCGAGCAGGACCAGACCACGCATAAACGCGAGAGCCAGCAGTTTGACTCGCTCTCGGTGAGCCCGCCCATCGCCGTGAGCACGGGCCTGGCCCACTCGGGCACGTTCGCCGCGCGCCTCAACGCGGGCGGCAGCGCGCCCCAGCCATTAGGCCCGCTGACCCAGCTCGGGGTGCAGAAAGGTGATACGGTCACGGTCAGTGCCTACGGCTTCTACCCGCAGGCCCAAAAGCGCAGCTTCTGGTTTTCGCTCGGCTCCTTCCTGGCGGGTCTC
>Ga0160429_1001413_pt1 | contig 13404 bp, 9 predicted proteins | sample SolpanmetagenomR_FD_108199 | JGI IMG/M metagenome (GOLD analysis project Ga0160429, IMG submission 108199) | Solar panel surface microbial communities from Lawrence Berkeley National Laboratory, California, USA - R | ecosystem: Engineered > Built environment > Solar panel > Unclassified ...
GCAGTGGGCATTTCCAGCGCCGTATTTTCAAAAATGGTTTTGACGTACTTGAAGTACTCGATATCAAGCACCATCAGTTCATGCTGAAATGCCTGCGCATCGTCGTTAAAAGTTGCCAGGTAGAGCCCCGTCAGGGCATCCGTCAACGCCGTGCGAAATGCGAGGGAGATGGGCAGCTTCAACTCGATTATTTCCGGCCAGTACGCTAGGTGGACAACAACACCCAGTAAGCTGCAACGCATCCGCCGGAGCAGGTCCAGGTAGGTGTGCTGAATCTGGTTTGCTTCGGTGAAGGGCTGGCCAGCGCTCTGAATGCTTTCGGTGAGCACTCGGCAGTAGTGTCGCAGTACGTCACTGTCTTTCTTATCGCCGTGAATCATGATTTAGGTTGATTTAAGCTTAAAATTTCATGCGCTGAATCCGCACGGCATTGAGGATGGCCAGCAGGGCCACGCCCACGTCGGCAAATACTGCCTCCCACATGGTGGCCAGGCCGCCGGCCCCGAGGGCCAGCACCACGGCTTTCACGGCGAAGGCCAGCCAGATGTTTTGCCAGACCACGGCGTGCGTGGCCACGGCAATGCGGCGGGCGGTGGCAATCTTGCTGGGGTGGTCGGTTTGAATGACCACGTCGGCCGTTTCGATGGTGGCGTCGGAGCCGAGGCCGCCCATGGCAATGCCTACGTCGGCCAGAGCCACTACGGGGGCATCGTTCACGCCGTCGCCCACGAAGGCCAGGCGGTGGCCGGCGGCTTTCAGGCGCTCGACGTGGGCAGCTTTATCCTCGGGCAGTAGCCCGCCGTGGGCCTCGGTGATGCCCAGCTCTTTGGCCACGCGCTGCACGATGGCGTCCTTGTCGCCCGAGAGCATGACGATGGATGTAATGCCCTGCGCTTTTAACTCCCGCACAGCCTGGGCGGCATCTTCCTTAATTTCGTCGGCCACAGTGAGGTAGCCGGCATACTGCCCGCCCAAGGCCACCACCACGATACTATCAACTAATTGGTCGATTTCGGCGGGGTAGGCGACGTTGAATTTGCGCAGCAGCTTGGTATTGCCGGCCAGCACGTCCTGGTCATCAACCCGGCCGCGCAGTCCGTGGCCGGCAATTTCTTCCACGTGCTCCACGGCCAGCGGCGAGCCGGTGGGCTTCACGTACTGCACCAGCGCCTGCGCGATGGGATGGGTGGACTTGGCTTCGAGGGCGGCGGCCAGGGCCGTGAACCGGGCCGGGTCCAGGCCGGGGGCGGCTACCACCTGCTGCACGGCGAATACGCCCTTGGTGAGGGTGCCGGTTTTGTCCATCACCACGGTATCAATCTCGCGCATGACGTCGAGAAAGTTGGAGCCCTTGAAGAGCACCCCGACCTTGGAGGCCGCGCCGATGCCGCCGAAGTAGCCGAGCGGAATACTAATAACCAGCGCGCAGGGGCAGGAAATAACCAGGAACACCAGCGCCCGGTAGAGCCAGTCGCGGAACACGTAGTCGTGCACGAAGAAGTAGGGCAGCAGCGTTAGCAGCAGAGCCAGCCCTACCACGATGGGCGTGTAAACTTTCGCAAACTTGGTGATGAACTGCTGGGCTTTGGCCTTGCGGCCCACAGCATCCTGCACCATCGCCAGAATCTTGCTCAGCTTGGTGTCCTTAAAGGCAGCCGTGACGGTGATTTGGCTAAGTGTATCCTGGTTTATCATGCCCGCCAGCACGGTTTCGCCCTGGTGCATGGTTTGCGGCACCGATTCGCCGGTGAGGGCGGCCGTGTTAAAGGTGCCACGCTCGGATTGCAGCGTGCCGTCGAGCGCTACCTTCTCGCCGGGCTTCACCTCAATCACGTCGCCCACCGCCACGGCCTTGGGGTCGAGCACGAGGTGCTGGCCGTCGCGCAGCACGCCCACTTCGGTGGCCTGAATTTCGAGCAGTGCTTTGATGCTGCGCTTGGCGCGGTTCACGGCCGCGTCCTGAAACAACTCGCCCACGGTGTAGAACAGCATTACGGCCACGCCTTCGGCGTACTCGCCGAGCGCAAACGCGCCGATGGTGGCGATGCCCATGAGTAGAAACTCGTTGAAGATATTGCCGCTGGGGATGCTCTGAACGGCCGCGCGCAGCACCTTCCAGCCCACCAGTAGGTAGGCTACTAAGTACCAGCCAAAGCGAACGTAGCCGGTAAAAAAGCCGACCTTGTAATAATCCAGCGCGATGCCAGCTAGCATCAGCACCAGGCTGATGCCGGGAGCTAGGTAGGAGTTGTCGCCGGCCGGGCCGTGGTCGCCGTGGTCATGGTCGTGGTCCGCGTGCTCGTCGCCGTGGTCGTGTTCCGCGTCGCCGTGGTCGTGGCCGGGTACGTCGTGGCCCTGGGGTGCGGCGGCGGCCGCGGGCGTGAGCTGGGCGCGGGTGAGCGCGCCCACGTTTTCGGGCTGCACCTGCTTGGCGGTGTGCAGTTCCTCGTTGAGGTCAGCAGATGAAGAATCAGGCATAGAGATAAGGGCAAGATAGTTAAAGTATTGAAGGGGAATGCCGGGGTTACCAGTCCAGGAAAAAGCCAGCGATACCGACTACCACGAGCACGGCCCCGGTGAGGCGGCGCTCGTGGCGGGCCAGGCCCGCCAGCGGCAGGCGGTGCAGCCCCCGGTAGGCCAGGGCTACCAGGGCACACATGGCGGCCACGCTGACCACCAGGTACACGGCCATGAGCAGGGCCAGAGCGGCTGGCCCGTGGGTGCCGGCCGTGAGAAAAAAGGTCTGAATTTCCAGGCAAGGGGCTAGAAACATGGTCAGGGCCAGGCCCGCTACCAACTGGCCGGGCCGACGAGGCGCCCGCGCCGGGTCGGGGTGGGTGTGGCCCGGCCCTGAGATGGCATAGAGCAGCCCGATGCTAATGAGCAGCGCCGGGGCCGCCCAGCCCGCCGCCTGCGCGAAGCGGGCCGAGAGCCGCCACCCTAGCAGCCCCAGGCCTAGACCCAGCAGCACCGTGCTCAGCACGTGGGCCAGCCCCGCCACGGCCGTCAGGCCCACGGCCCGGCGCAAAGACCAGCCCTCGGCACGGGCCACGGCCAACACGGGAGCCCAGTGATTGGGAATCAGGGCGTGCAGCAGGCTTAGCACCACGGCCCCGGTGAAGAGTTCCAGCATCAGGTCGGGGTGTTAGCAGGTGAGGGTAGCGGCAGCGGGGGCACGGCCGTCGCCGGCCGGCGCAGCCAGGTGGCAGCCAGCAGGGTCAGGGCTACCAGCCCACCGTAGAAAAAGGAGCCCGTGGCGAAGCGCGTGCCCAAAAAACCCGCCAGCGGGTAGGCAAAGGCCCACCACAGGTGGCTCCAGGCAAAGTGGGCCCCGTACACGCGTCCCTGGTGGGCGGCGTCGGTCTGCTCGGCAATCAGGGTCTGCGTCGAGAGGTTTACCCAGTTCTGGCCGGCTCCGGCCAGCAGCCACAGTACCAGCAGCCCCGCCAGCCCGGCGTGATTCGCCGGCAGCACCGCCAGGCTGGTAAGGGCCGCACCCACCACCACGAAGGTGGTATGGGCCATACGCTTGGTGAGCGCGCCCACCAGCAGGGCCGCCGCCGTGGCCCCGATGCCGAAGGCGGCCATCACCCAGCCGTAGCGGACTTCGGACAGGTGCAGCTGGCCGCGCACCAGGCCCACGGTATTCACCAGAATCAGGGCCCCGCTCACGGCGGCCACCAGCTCCAGCAGCAGGGCGTAGCGCATCACGGCGTTGACCCAGAGCAGGCGGGTGCCTTCGAGCACGGCCGCCACGGTTACCCGCTCCTCTTCGTTGACCGGCACCGTCTCGCTGCGCAGTCGGGCGGGCAGCGTGAAAATCAAAACCCCGGAAATCAGAAAGGTGACCGCGTCGATGAAGAAAATGTCGCGGGCTCCCAAAAATGCGGCCACCGCCCCGGCAATACCCGGCCCCAGCACCCCCAGCAATTCGTTGGTGGCGCTGGACAAACTCAGGGCCTGCGGCATCTCGTCGGCCGTGGTCACGGCCGGTAGGGTAGCTTGGAAGGTAGGCGTAAAAAAGGCCGTGAAGGCATTGACGGTGAACATCAGCGCGTACACCTGCCACACCTGCGTGACGAAGGGCAGCAGGCCAATGATGACCATGCGCACCACGTCGGCGGTGACCATAATCGTCTTGCGGTTCAGGCGGTCGGCCAGCACGCCAGCCAGGGGCGCCAGCAGCACGAAGGCTGACACCCGCAGCGTGAGGGCGAACGCCAGAATTTGCGCCGAGTGGCTGCCGCCCAGTTCAAAAGCCAGCAGCGCCAGGCCTACCCAGGTCAGGGCATCGCCCAGCAGCGAGGTGGTTTGGGCCGCGTAGAGGCGGGCAAAAACGGGGTTGCGCAGGCTCTTAAAGGGCGCGAAGGCATCACTGAAGTTCATATGGATAGCCAGTAATTACGCGTGTTGATGCGTCGCCGCCGTGGCCGGGTCCGTGTGCACCAGGGCATTGGTTAGGTACTGCACATCTTGGCGCAGCCGAGCCACCACTTGGTTACCCAACTCGTGGGCCTGACCCACACTTAGCGCGTCGTCCACGGTCACGTCCACTTCCGCGTTTAGCTTGTGGCCCAACCAGCGCAGGCGCACGTTGCTTACCCCGCGCACGCCGGGCACTCGCAAGGCACTGGCCCGCACGGCATCGCCCACGGCGGGGTCTACGCCGTCGAGCAGGCGGGTGAAGATATCCTTGCCCGAACGCCACACGATTTTCATAATCACGAGGCTGATGATGAGGCCAATGATGGGGTCGGCCAGCGGGAAGCCCAGCCAGATGCCAATCACGCCCAGCAGCACCGAGAGGCTGGCGATACCATCAGTGCGGGCGTGGTAGCCGTCCGCGACCAAGGCCGCGCTGCCGATTTCCTTGCCTACCTTGATGCGGAAAATAGCCACCACCTCGTTGCCGACAAAGCCAATAACCGAGGCCACGCCCACTGCCCACAGGTAGCGCACCGGCTCGGGGTGGTAGAAGCGCTGGATGCTCTCGTAACCTGCCACGATACCGCTGGCCAGGATGATAAGCAGAATGGCTACCCCGGCCAGGTCCTCAATGCGCCCGTAGCCGTAGGTGAAGCGCCTGGTAGGGGCCCGGTTGGTATAGCGGAAGGCAATCCAGAGCGGAATAGCCGTGGCCGCGTCCGCCACGTTGTGAATGGTGTCGGCCAGCAGCGCCGTGCTGCCCGAGAAGAAAAATACAACGACTTGCAACAGGGAGGTAACGGCCAGCCCGATGAAGGACCATTTCAGGGCCCAGATGCCGCGCTCGGAAGTGGTGGCTACGGCGTCGAGGCCTTTCTTGGCCCCCACGGGGCCCTTGGCTAAAAAGTCTTGAAGAAATTGTGGTAACTGCATAGTAAAAAGCCGGTAAGAGTGATGGCCAGGAGGGCAGGCGGTGAAACAACCGTCGCGCTTATTCCTCGCTCGAATTCTTGAGTTTGCTCAGCAGCGAATAGGCCCCCTCCGTCACGTAGCGAGCCGCATTGTTGACGGCTGCGTCCCCCGGAATGAAGACTTCGCTGTAGCCGTCGGCCTGCTGGCCGCGGTGGACTTCTACCATTCGGAAGATGGGTTTGCCGCCCGTGGCCCGCTCCTGCCGGAACACGAACTGCTTGCCTTCATAGTCCAGCACAGCCTTATCGGGCAGGGCCGGCACCTGCCGGGTAGTCGTTTCCACCACGGCGCGCACGAACATACCCGGTAGCAGGGCCGGGTCGTTTTCGCGGTCCAGGTGGCCGTGCACGCGCACGGTGCGCTGCTGCGCGTCCACGGTGCGGCTGATAAGGTACACTGCCGCGGTGCGCTCGGCGGCGCTGTCGTTGGGCACGGTGAAGCGGATGCGCTGGCCCTTGCGTAGCAGGGGCACGTCCTTTTCGAATACGGTCAGCTCGACGTGGAGGTGGTCGGGGTCCACCAACTCAAACAGGGCGTCGGTGGGCGTCACGCTCTGGCCCACGGTCACGTTTACGGCTTTCACAAAAGCATCCTTGGGCGCCCGCAGCGTGGCCGTGCTCACGAAGGGGCGACGGCCCACCGGCAGGCCCGCCAGCCGCAGCCGGGCCACCTGCCCGGCGGCCTGTGCTTGCAGTGCGCCGTACTCGGCCCGCGCCCGTTGCAGGTTTTTGGCCGGCGCCACTTCCTCGCGCACCAGCTCGGCCTGCCGGTCCAGCTCGGCCCGCGCAAAGGTGAGCTGGCTCTGCGTTTCGAGGTAGCTCTGCTGGAGCTGAATAAAGTCGGGGTTGCGAATGACGGCCAGCACCTGGCCCCGGCGCACCCGCGTGCCTTGCAGCAGGGCCGTGCGCTCCACGATGCCGCCCAGCGGAGCGCTGATGGACACCAGCTGGTCGGGTGGTACGTCCAGCACCCCGTTTACCTTCAGGCCCCCGCCCAATACGCGCTGTTTCAGGGGACCGATTTTGATGCCGGCCAGTTGCTGCTCGTCGGTCGAGAGGCTCACTTGGTCGGTGGGCGCGGCGGTGCTGTCAGCTTTGGGGGTCGTAGCGGTTGGTGCCTCAGCCTGTTCGGCGGGTTGGTCTTTACGATGGCAGCTGGCGCTGAGCAACAAGCTCAGAACCATAGTTTTACAATAATAAGTTGGCATGAAAAGTCGATTCGAAAGAATGAAAGTGAACCGGCCCCGGCTTACTCACCGGCACTCAGCAGGTAGTCCAGCTCGATGACGGTCTGGTTGTGTTGCAGCAGCGCGTCGAGGTAGTCGGTGCGCAGGCGTAGGGCCCGGTCCAGGTTGAGCAGGTACTCGGTGTAGCCGTTCTCCCCGGCCCGGAAGGCTTTGGTGGCCACGCGGGTGATAATAGCGGCTTGAGGCAGGCCGGTTTGCGCGTAGAATTGTAGGCGCTGCTGCTGCTCGGCGCGCTGCGTCAGCAGCGCCTCTACCCGGCCGGCCAGCTCGGCTTGGTAGCGGGTGAGGCTGGTTTGGGCCACCTTTTCCTGCAAGCGGGCGGCTTGCACCCGCGCCCGCTGCGGCCCCGGAATCAGCGGTACCGACACCGTGGCCTGTACCCCCTGAAACCGGTCGCCGCTGTCGTAGGTACGCGTCACCCCGTCCACCACCTGCGGGCCAATAATCGACTGGTTGAAATAGCCCACGCTTAGCCCCGGCTTGCCCTGCGCCTGCGTCACGCGGGTTTCGGCCCGCGCCACGGCCACTTGCTGCCGCAGCACCTGCGCCAGCAGGCTGCGTCCCAGCACTGCCGTGTCCCCCGTGGCCACAGGGGCCTTAGGAGCCAGGGGCATGAGGGTGGTATCGGCGACGCTCACCGACTGCGCGGCTTGCAGCAGGGCCTGAAGCTGCCGCTCCGCCACCTGCTGCTCGGTACGGGCCTGCGCCAGGCGCACGCGGGTTTCGCCCTGTTGCACCAGCGCCGTGGCCACTTCCAGCCGGGCGGTTTCGCCGGTGCGAAAGCGCAGCTGCGCGGCCCGCACGAACGCGGTGTAGAGACTGTCCTGCGCCCGCAGGGTGCGTAGGCGGTGCCGGGCGTACACGGCGGCTTGGTATTGCAAGCGCACTTGCCGGCGCACGTCGGCGCGGGCCAGGCCCAGCTGCTGCTCCTTCGTGGCCACCTGCGCCTTGGCCAGGGCGGAGAGGGTGCCGTAGTAGCCCGGCCAGGCCAGCGGCTGCGTAATTGTGAACAGGTTGTCCTGATGAATCGAATTGTATTGCCCGTAGCTGCCCTGCACGGTCGTACGTCCGAAATCGCGGGCGGCCCGCACCACCGCCTGCTGGGCGGCCAGCTGCTGCTGCGCCCCGAGTACGGTACCACTCTGCGTGAGCGCAACGTTCACAACCTGGTCGGCCGTGAGGGCCCCGCCGCCCGCGGCGGCTTTTTGGGCGCGGACCAGGCCGGGCAGTAGGGCCAAACCCAGCCCGACTACCAGCAGGCCCGTTACCGGCACGGTCGCCGGCTTGGCCGCTGCCGTCGTGGCTGCTGACTCCTCTTTTTTGGCAGCTCGCCGGGCCGTCCAGGTTTCTTCCAGGTAATAGAGTACCGGCAGCACTAGCAGCGTGAGCAGCGTGGCCGTGACAAGTCCACCGATGACGACGGTGGCCAGCGGCTTCTGCACCTCGCCGCCGGCGGAACCAGACAAGGCCATGGGCAAAAAGCCCAGCGAGGCCACGGTGGCCGTCATCAGCACCGGCCGCAGCCGGATGTGGGTGCCTTCCAGAATCCGAGCCCGCAGGTCGGTTATCCCTTCTTCCTTGAGCTGGTTGAAGTAGCCGATGAGCACGATGCCGTTGAGCACGGCTACCCCAAACAGGGCAATGAAGCCCACGCCGGCCGAGATGCTGAACGGCATGCCGCGCCCCCACAGGGCCAGCACTCCGCCGATGGCTGAGAGCGGAATGGCCGTGAAAATCATCACCGTCTGCGCAATGGAATTAAACGTGGCGTAGAGCAGCAAAAAGATGAGCAGCAAAGCCACGGGCACGGCAATCAGTAGCCGGTCGCGGGCCGATTGCAGGTTCTCGAATTGCCCGCCGTAGGTCACGTAGTAGCCCGGCGCGAATTTCAACCGCTGCTCGATGCGCTGCTGCACTTCCTTGACCAGGCTTTCCACATCGCGCCCCCGCACGTTGAAGCCTACGATGATGCGCCGCTTGGCGTCGTCGCGCTGAATCTGACTCGGCCCCGAAATCAACGCCACCTTGGCTACTTGTTCCAATGGAATCTGGCGGCCGTTGGGCGCGGCAATGAAGAGCTGGCGCAGGTTGCTGATGTCCTGGCGGTAGTCCTGTTTGAGGCGCACCACCAAGTCGAAGCGGCGCTCCTTTTCAAACACCTGGCCCGCCACCTGGCCCGCAAAGGCGGCCTGCACCGTGCGGTTCACGTCGTCCACTGACAAGCCGTATTGAGCCAGCTTTTCGCGGTCGAGCTGCGCCACAATCTGCGACTGGCCGGTGGCACGCTCCACGTATAAGTCCGTCGCGCCGGGCAGACCTTTCACCAGCTCGCCCACTCGCCCGGCGTAATCATCAAGCTGGTCTAGGTCTTCCCCGAAAATCTTGATGACCACGTCCTGCTTTGCCCCCGAAATCAACTCGTTGAACCGCATCTGAATGGGTTGCTGAAACCCGAACGTGACGCCGGGAATGGTGCTGAGCCGCGCCGACATTTTAGCCACTAGCCCCTCCCGCGTGTCGGCCGAAGACCATTCCTTCTTGTCTTTGAGCACGATAATCAAGTCGCAGGCCTCCGTGGGCATGGGGTCGGTGGGAATCTCCGAGGAGCCGACCTTGGCCACCACTTCCTTCACTTCGGGAAAGTGCTTGAGTAAAAGCCCCGCCGCCTGCTGCGCCTTTTCAGCGGTGTAGGTAATGGAAGAGCCCGGCAGCACGCGGGTTTCCACGGCGAAGTCGCCTTCCTCCAGCGTCGGAATAAACTCGCCGCCCAGCGTGCGGAACAGCAGCACCGCCCCCACGAACAGCGCCAGTGCCGCGCCCAAAATCAGGGTTTTCGCGCCCAGCGCCCAAGCTACCACGTTTTGGTAGCGCCCGGCCAGCCGGCCCAGCATCTTATCCGAGAAGCCGTGATGGGCGGTTTGCTTGCTCAGCGCCAGCGCCGACATCATCGGCACGTAGGTCAGCGAGAGAATAAAGGCTCCCATGATGGCGAAGGCTACGGTTTGCGCCATTGGCCGAAACATCTTGCCTTCGATGCCACCCAGCGCCAGCAGCGGCAGGTATACAATCAGGATGATGATTTCGCCGAACGCGGCCGACGAGCGGATTTTGCTCGATGCGTGGTACACCTCGTCGTCCATCTCCGAAGTGCTTAACTCTGCTGCTTCGGCCGGCCGCTTGAACACGGCCAGGCGGTGCACGATGGCTTCCACGATAATCACGGCCCCGTCCACAATCAGCCCGAAGTCGATGGCCCCGAGCGAGAGCAAATTGCCTGAGACGTTGAACAGGCGCATCATACCAATGGCAAAAAACATAGCCAGCGGTATCACCGAGGCCACCACCAGTCCGGCTCGCCAGTTACCCAGGAACAGCACCAGCACGAAAATCACAATCAACGCGCCCTCCGCCAGGTTCCTGGTTACGGTGCCGATGGCCTGGTCCACGAGTTTGGTACGGTCCAGAAAGGGCTCAATCACGACGCCCTCCGGCAGGGTTTTCTGGATGGTGGCCATGCGCGCTTTCACCGCCTTAATAACAGCCGACGAGTTGGCACCCTTGAGCATGAGCACCAGTGCGCCCACCACTTCGCCCTCCTGGTTGCGGGTCATCAGGCCGTAACGCACGGCGTGCCCGAAGCGCACGTCGGCCACGTCACGCACCAGCAGCGGCACGCCGGTGGCACCGGTCGGAGCGCGCACCACCATGCGGCCCACATCTTCGAGCGAGCCGGCCAGCCCTTCGGTGCGGATGAAGTAAGCCGAAGGATTTTTGTCGATGTAGGCCCCGCCGGTGTTCTGGTTGTTCTTTTCCAGAGCGTTGTACACGTCGGACACCGTCACGTTGAAGGAGCGCAGGCGCTCAGGGTTGAGGCCCACCTCATACTGCTTCACAAAGCCGCCGAAGCTGCTCACGTCGGCCACGCCGGGCGTGCCCAGCAGCTGTCGGCGCACCAGCCAGTCCTGCATCGTGCGCAGGTCGGTGGGCGAATACTTCTTTTCGAACCCCTTTTTGGGGTGCAGCACATACTGGTAAATCTCGCCCAGGCCGGTGGTGACGGGGGCCAACTCGGGTGTGCCGGTGCCGGGTGGAATCTGGCGCTCGGCGTCGCGCAGCCGCTCGCTGATTTGCTGGCGCGCCCAGTAAATGTCTGTCGCGTCGGGAAATACCACAGTAACCACCGAGAGGCCAAAGCGCGAGAACGAGCGTACTTCCTGCACTTCAGGAATGGTGGCAATGGCCTGCTCGATGGGGAAGGTCACCAGCCGTTCCACATCGGGCGCACCCAGCGAGGGCGTTTGGGTGATGACCTGCACTTGGTTGTTGGTGATGTCGGGCACTGCGTCGATGGGCAGGTGCGCCACCGAGTAGCCGCCCCAGGCAATGAGCGCCAGGGTAAGCAGCCCCACCAGCAGCTTGTGGCTGATGGAGAAGCGAATAATAGAATCTAACATGAAGCCGCTAAGAGTAAAGCCTAACCACAAGACAAGACTTTCCGGCCGCCCGCGTGGAGCGCCACAGCGAGGCCAAACAGCTGCACGCAGGGACATCACCTAGCCGGGCAAATGCCGGGAGGGTCAGTGATAAAACCGGAAAGGGAAGTGGGTTAGGCCCGCGGCGGCTGCCAGCAGGTAGAGGCTACGCCCTGGCGGGCGGGTAGGGTGGCCGGCAGCCGGCGCACAGCTTCCGGCAAGGCCACGGCTACTAGCAATGGCCCCACCACGGGAGCGGGGAAAAAGCAGACGACGGTGGCCGTGTGCTGGTGGGCGTGGTGGCCGGGCAGCGATTGGTGCTCCGGGCTGTTGTGGTGGTCGCCCACGTAGTGGTCGAAGTAGAAGTCCCAGAAGCCCATGGCCGCGTGGTCCGCGTCGTGGTGGTGCCAGAGCGTGGCAGCGTCGACCAGCCCGTGCGAGTCTGCTCCCGGCAGCAGGGCTACCACGAACAAGTTCAAGCTAAGCAAGAGGGCAACAAGGCGCTTCATTAAGAGTAAAGGTAAGGGGTGCGGCCCGAGCGGTGCGACACAGCACTTGACTCAGCTGCTGGCTACTCTGCTGGCAGGTGGGAGAAGTTGCTGCACCTGCCGGGTCAGGCGCTCCAGCTCGGCCCACCTCATGCGGCCTGCCGCAGGGTGGCCGCTCGCAGCTCTGCCACGTTCAACGTGTTCAAGGGTAGGGCAGTGGCCAGGTCCGTGCCATGAATCAGGTCTATGCCGCCGCGTTGGAACAGTACGAGGAGCAAAAGCAACTGGAGCAATTCAAACACGAAACACTGACGGCATTGGAAAACCGCAAAAGCTCAGCGCAGGATGACAATCCTTATGACAGTCATTTTACCACTTCCTAAAAGCTGCTTATTAGTTTAGACTTGGTAGGCGCTACAGCGCCAGTCGGAATACAACTGCCCGATGCGGTCAATTTCGAGCAAGTCAACAGAAGGCAAATGACCATCTCGCTGTAGCGCTTGGACAGCCAACTGCGCGCTGGTACCTGGAACGCTATCAGCTAGTTGCATTTGATTGGTAAATAGGTAATCTCTGAATGCCTGATGGTCAGCTTTATCACTAAATACCAGAAAAGGGGCTGTCGAGCCTCGGGACTTTAAAGTGGGATTCTCGGAAGTAAGAAAGGTGAAAAAATCTCCTGCTGGCTCACTCAAGTCATAATAATAGTAATACATTTCGCGACCCAGCAAGGCTATCTGCTCGGTCTCAGGAGCAGGTAATAACAGCCGTCTCTCATCCAAATACACATACTCTAGCTCAAAGAGAATGGTGGAGTTGTAAACAAACTCAGCCACGCCGAGGACGGAGTTTTTGTTAAGGAAGGAATGGCTGTAGGGCTCCCAGAAAGGCTCAGTAGCCGAACACTTAATCTGGTAGTCCGGAAACGACCGATGGTAGGCGTTGCGTTTAGTATCGAAGCCAACATCCCAGCCCGCGGGCTCGCGCAACAACTGCCTCATTCGCTCCGTGGGCGACAAGTCCAGGCCGAACCGTTGCCGCCACATTTTTTCGACTAAGTCGACATCGGCCGACTTATCTACTGGGGTATTGGTGTCGCCGACCCTGGTGTATACTTGCTGGCCCAGCCGTTTCCCGTCGGTATAATTCTCCGTCAGCCAGTAAGGCTTGGCTGGCACGTCAGCTATCACCAATACGTCTACTTCCAGACCATCGAGTATTAAGGTAATCAGTTTGACTGTCGGTCGGTTACCCCCGGCAAATTTCTGGTCTCTCAAAAAATCAATAAAATTCGATTGAGTTTTTCGCCCGGCTTCTGTCGGGCTGAGTCCTACTATGGCCGCGCCCTTCATGGGGTCTTCAACGCCGAAAATCAGGTACCGGTCGCCCTTGTGCAGCGAATTGGCCAGGCATAGCACATCATGCAGCAAGCTACCCTTGTTTTCGTGCGGCTTAGCTTTAAAATCCCAATAGTCTCCCTCACGCTTAGAAGCTATTAATTCCCGGATGATGGGCTCCAAACTGGCTGGACTCATGCGTGAAAAGTAAGTGTAGTTGCGCCAGCCAAAGATAAACGGAGGGCCAGCGGAACAAGCCCTTCCTGTGGGCATTAGCGTAGCTGAGCCAAGCAGCTCAGCTACTCAGCTAACTGGGAACGGCGTTATTGCACCTCTTATTCATCTTTTTCAGAAAGTAGTTCCGGCCACTGTTAGTCACATATGGTTGATAACCAAAAGTATCCCTGGAAGCGTTTGTGGGTGCCGGGCATGGGGCCAGCCGTGGACGAAGCCCTGACCCACCC
>Ga0160429_1001415_pt1 | contig 13384 bp, 10 predicted proteins | sample SolpanmetagenomR_FD_108199 | JGI IMG/M metagenome (GOLD analysis project Ga0160429, IMG submission 108199) | Solar panel surface microbial communities from Lawrence Berkeley National Laboratory, California, USA - R | ecosystem: Engineered > Built environment > Solar panel > Unclassified ...
CATACAGCAACTGAAATTCGCATGTGGTCACCCACCATACTACTACGCAGTCGATCTGTGGCTTAAATAGGGCAGAGCGAACGGGATGCCTTGTTCTCCACAGTCTATGGCCGTATGTGCTAGAAGAATAATTCTGATTGTAAATATAGTAAAACCAGATGTGCTGTATGATTCTGAAACGAGTTCGAAACTGTCGATCCCCTTGTGCCAAGACTGTTCGAGAACACTGCCATGAAGAGTACGTGAAGAACACTTCTTCGCCGCTCACAGCCAACGTACTATCCATGCATCATCCCTCGAGATGTACTTCTATGACCCACTGTCATGTTTGTGCCGAAAAAAAAAGAATTAATTATGGCTAATATCCCATCTCACAACTTACTATCCCCACCACCAGCATCACCACTCTCATCCATCTTCCTCTCCTCCTCCGTAATCTCCACAACCAACTTCCCAAATTGCTTCGCCGCCTTCATATCCTCAAACAACGCATCAATCGCCTCCAAATCCCTCAGACCCATTGCCACCTTCGACACCACAGGTCTAATCCCCTTCTCACTCACAAAACTCAACATATCTTTAAAATCCTTCTTACTCCCCATCGTACTCCCTCTAACCTCGATATTCTTCAGCACGGCCGCCATCGACCAGTTCATCTTGGGAGCGATCGTCATGCCATAGATACTTATAACGCCGCCGTGCTTGAGCAATTTCACGGCTTTATCGACGATGTCGCCGCCGCTGCCGTCGATGATTGCGTCGAATACGGGATGGGAGGGTGGTAGCATAGTGAGGAGTCTCTTCTCCCAATTGGCCTCTTTGTAGCTGACCCCGCCTTTTGCGCCCATGGATACCGCTCGTTCGATCTTCGCTTCGTCGCCGCTGGTCACGTACACGTTCACGCCCTTAGCCACCATGAACAATAACGCCATAATGGCCACACCGCCTCCAATTCCAGTCACAAGCACGTTCCGTCCCGCCCTCATCGCGCTTGCCGCCTTAACCATCGTCGCCCGCCACGCCGTCAAGCCCACAAGCGGCAACGCAGCGGCCTCTACATCGCTCAGATGCTCCGGCGCCAAGGCAACCTCATCCGCGGTCACGACCAAACTTGTCGTCGCGCAGCCAAGCGGTATAATCTTGGTACCGCCTAAAATCGCCAGTCCCTTTGGATTCTCAGGACCATCAGGGTCATCTTCCCAGCCATGCGCGGGATTCAATATCACGCGCTTGCCTTGGAATGTTTTCGCGGTGGAGGACGAGCCGGTGGAGGAGACGACACCGACGCCGTTGGCACTCAAGGGGACGTTGAAGGTTGTGCCTGGGTAGAGATGTTGGCGGATGAAGAGGTCGCGGTGGTCGAGGGAGAAGGCGTGGATGGCGATTGTGAGGTCGTTTTGGGAGGGGGTGGGTGATGGGATGTTGGTGATTTCGAGCGGGTAGTAGACGGTGCCGGGCTTGCCGTCTATTTTGCGGATGGTGAGGGCGGAGGGCATGGTGGATGGTTTACTCTCGGTGCTTGAGAGTGAACAATAGATGGGAGGAAGGTGGTCAAGAATCCGATCCAATGGCTTCGCCAAGACCGAGGCCGACCCCGCTTACACCCCGGGATCCACGGAGCCAGATCCGGAGAGTAGTACTGGGAGGGTCAATCAATCTGGGGATGTGTTCGAAGTCATGAAGAAATTACGACAGCTGTTATAAATTACTTCGCTAACCCACGCAGCCATGACCAATCTCCAAGCTTAATCCTCATAAAACCCTATACTGTACATCATAAAAACAACATCGGAACCAACTTAAATCTTATAAACCACACCTCCAGAGAACATGATTTTATTCTGCCTTCCAAGCTCTTCCAATGCTGCTTCCGCCTCATCCATCTCGAATTGAGCATTTCCAGGTGCACTGCCATTCACCGCAGTCACCAATGGCTCCACGTCAGCAGCATCAGCAGCAAATAATGGCCCATCGATGAGTCGGCCAAGGAGTGTCTGGAAGAGTGTGAGACGTGCAGGAGCGATGGTCGGCTGTGTCCTAGTAGGAACCGGAGCCGAGCTTGCAACGTTGAACTCATTAATAGCATCAAGACCATGTATTTCTTGATCTTGAAATTCATTCAGGGATAGTGATTGTGTTTGTGAAGCGAGAAGTTGAGAAGCTGGCACGGAAGACGCTGCAGAGAATTGCGATTGTGACAGATCTTGAGAGTCACCACCATTCGCAGGTTCGTGATCGGAGTCGGACGTAGGTGTCAGACGACGTGCTGCTGCACCGTTTGTAGTACCAGCTGTTCCAGCACGGCCATTGCGGAGACCAGAACGACGCGGTGTTGCTGATGGACGACGGCTCGGTCTTGCAGCATTAACAGGAGCTTCGTCGTCATCGTCGTCAGAGGAGTTACCATCCGACGACGAATCGCCCTCCGTCATTCTGCTGTGTGTCTTCCTTCGCTTGCGACGTTCAGGCTCTAATACTTCCTTGAAAAGTGCAAAACGTAGAATGGACTCTGCTATTTTAGCGTCTTGTTCCAGGACAACGTTTGATAGTCGAGCTTTGGCATGTGCTGTGGATAGACGGATGAGAGTTTCCAGAGTACGAGCTGTCATTGGCGAAGTCTTGCGTTGGTTGCCCTCGAGCTCATCGTTTCGAAGACTGGAGTAACAACCGACGATGTAGTTGACGGCCTCCTGGCTGAGCTCTGGCTTAATACGCTGTTTTGCATATTGAATATACTTCTTGATAAACGGCATGCTGAGGACTTCTGTTCTCTTTGCGGCGCCACGACCAACCTGGACTGTTACGCCGGAGTGTAGCATTGGATTATACTTTTCGTACACATCGGCAGGCTTGTTTGAGTCACCTTCTACAGCGAGGCCAACACCAAGCATCTGGCTGAGTTGGTCTCGTACCGGCTGGCCCTCTTCGAGTCCAGGTTGTCGATATCTATGCATTCTGAGGACGTGCTCAGAGACTTGTCTATCTCTATTCTCATCAATGTCGTCAGTGACGATAAAGAGCAAGTCGAAACGAGAAAGTAGAGAATCGGGTAAAGCAATGTTGCGATGAGGATCTTTGTGAGTATCGTATTGCCCATAGATCGGATTTGCTGCGGCGATGACACTGCAGCGTGCGTTAAGAGATGTGTGGATTCCAGCTTTGGCAATAGTCACCGTTTGTTGTTCCATGACTTCGTGGATAGCTACCCGATCGACGTCGGACATCTTGTCGAACTCATCGATACAGACGACACCCCGGTCAGCCAGGACCATGGCACCAGCTTCTAGTCTTCGTTCACCCGTCTCTTTGTCAGTGGTAACCGCGGCAGTCAGACCTACACCGGAAGAACCACGTCCAGTCGTTGCAATAGCTAACGGCGCAGTATTGAGAACAAAACGCAATAGTTGCGACTTTGCTGTTGAAGGATCACCGACCATGAGGACGTTGATATCACCACGGAGATGAGTACCATTGTCCAGGTTCTTTTCGATACCACCAAGAAGCATGAGCAAAATAGCTTTCTTGATGTGATCGTGACCGTAAATACTTGGAGCCAAAGATTGTGATAGTAAGTCGAAGATCCTTCTGTTCCTAGCCAGTTTGTTGATGTTTCGGATGTCTGTGTCTGTGATTGTTGCTTGAGCAATACCACCTCCAGATTTCGAAGATAGCTGAATAATGTTGTTTGCGATGATCAGCGTCCGGAAAATGGCACTGCCTTCCCCGGCACGATTTCCAAGCGACTTATAAATCCCAACAAGCTGAATCCTGTCACCAGGCTTGACTCTATCAACGAGATCGTCGTCTAATAGCACGTCGACGCTTCGAGGCAACTGACCAGCAGGTGCCCGTTCTGGCATTTCTTGTATCGAAATGGTTTGAGAATCTCTATATGTGCAATACCCGTATTCTGTGATGAGCTGTGAGGGATCAGCTTTTGTTTCCAGTCTATACTAATAAAAGTGTCTTACTGGGTTGCCTTCTTCATCTTGATGTGGATAGATTGCTGATGATGAAACACCACTTGCTGACATTGTCTGATCTCTGTATTCTCTGAATTTGAACTCTTGCTTCTTCTCACTGTAGTGTACACTCTTCACCACCTTGGGCCTGACTAGCGAGCACTTTGTTACAATCCCTTCCAGAGACACCATATGGTTGAGGTATATCGACGTAAGACTTCTTGGATTGCACGAGAACTCTCCAAAACTTCCAATGTACGAGCAGTAGTACATCTACCATTGTTAGACAATTACTTCATTTGAAACGATTGTCTTGACCAACCGTCTCCTCTGCCGTCTCCGCTGGCTTGCGATTTGGCAACGCATTCACAATGTTCTTTAGCGCTTGATTGAATGCTTGCGAGAAATCGAACGGGTTGTTGAGGAGTCTGCACCACATCAGCTAGAGCCTTTAACTTGTTCCCGCATAACTCCATACCCATCTGCCATGTCTCTGTCGTGCGCTCGAATCTCGTCTATGCTGACCTGGAATGATGTTAACAGAGATGTGCTTTTCCTCTCGAAGGCGTCCGTACTGGTAGTCGTCGTAGTCCTCGATTCAGCATGATGATAATCTCAGCTCGATAGCTTCGTGCTCGCACATCATCTGCAATAACGTTAGTGCTTGAATCTTCTCGCATGGCCTCGTGCTGCTGTCGACTCACTTGGATCAAGGAACTCTTCTGCTGCTCTGATGCGATCGCGCACCGCCTCATCACGAAGCTGAACACCATCCATGGTTGTGCGATATGGCTGACAGAAACAAGATATTCCAGAGTATAGCTATGTGTAAAGGCAGCAATACAAACAGAATGTTGACAAGAGACAACTTTCCAAACACGCTAGACGCGTGAATTGGCGCTAACCTCTTTAAGGCGTTTAATTGATTCTTAAACACACTCAGAATTCATTCTTAACGACACTCGGACACCCCGCGTCTTCCTTGTTCCTTGCAAGACCGCAAGACAGCAAACCACCAGCTGGGCATATACCTCGGTGTGGACTCGCATGTAGGCCGTAGCCTCTTGATTGTGTCGCTGTTTCCGCTTCGCTTTTGGCACTATTCGGGCCTCTTCCGAGCGGCATTCGCACAATGGTCGACCCACGTGATTACATAACAGAGGTTCCCCGCATGATCACCACCGAGGTCTCATTGACGGTAGATGAATATGGCAAATGACAAGAGGCAATGCCTATAGTTCTACGTACTTGCTCGTCTGCTTCTTCTTGTAACAAGCACTCCAGATCTTGCTTGTTCCATTGCCTTCATTGCTTAAATAATTCTCTGCTGCCAACATGACTACCAACGGAGAATCATCATACACATTGCCTCTCACTATCAATGGAAAAGATGTGACCACCGAAACCACCTTCGACGTGAATTCTCCCTCAAGCCAGAAAAACATATGGAAGTGCTCTTCAGCCTCCATGAAAGACGTCACCTCGGCCGTCGAATCAGCTCACACCGCATTCAAGTCATGGAAACGCACAAACCCAGCTCAGCGCCGTGATATCTTTCTCAAGGCAGCCGACAACATGGAGAGCCGGATGGAGGAGCTCACCGGCTATATGGCAGAAGAGACCGGTGGTTCTCTCGACTGGTGTGGTTTCAACCTCGTCACCTCAATCGAGATGATTCGCGACATTGCAGGCCGCATTGCCGGTGCTGTCGAAGGCATTATCCCTTGGCCTGCTGATCCCAACACCAGCGCTATTGTCACAAAAGAACCATACGGTGTCGTTCTGGCGATTGCACCATGGAATGCTCCGTACGTCCTGGGCACGCGTGCAATTGCATACCCGCTCGCGGCTGGCAACACTGTCATTCTCAAGGGATCAGAGTTCTCTCCTCGAGTTTTCTCAGCACTAGCGTCTTGCTTCAACAACGCCGGGTTGCCAGAGGGTTGTCTTAACGTCCTCTTCCACCGTCCGGCGGATGCTGCCGAGATCACCACGGCACTAATTGCGCACAAATACATTCGAAAGATCAACTTTACGGGTTCTACACCAGTAGGCTCCATTATTGCTCAGACAGCTGGTAAATACATCAAGCCTGTGTTACTGGAGCTGGGTGGTAAAGCACCAGCGATTGTTTGTGCAGATGCCGATCTTAAGAAAGCGGCGCTGCAGTGTGTGCTTGGTGCTTTCTTCCACGCCGGACAAATATGTATGAGCGTAGGTTCTGGCCCACATATCAACAATTTTCAAAATTACCCTTCTGACCTTGATCCACTAGTCTGAACGAATTATCGTGCACGAGAGTATCAAGGAGGAGTTCTCAAAAGAGCTGAATGCAGCAGTCGAAAACGTATTCGGCGGTCAAAAGGCCGATGCACCTGTCATGGTCAGCGCAGCAGGCAGGGAGAAGACCAAGAAATTGGTCGAACAAGCTCTACAAGTAAGTATTCCACACTCCACCCCAAACGCCACCTCAAACTAACGCCCCCATCTCAGGCCGGCGCAAAACCTCTAGACGGCAACACCCCCGACTTCTCCTCCATCACCTCCACCCGCATGCGCCCCATCATCCTAGACAACGTCACAAAGGACATGGACATCTACTACACCGAATCATTCGGTCCATCCGTGTCCCTGCTCACCTTCTCCACCGAAGCCGAAGCCATTGAAATCGCAAACGACACTGAATACGGTCTTGCTGCCGCCGTGTTTACTGAAAACCTGGCGACGGGGCTGAGGATCGCGAAACAGATTGAGAGTGGTGCGGTGCATATTAACCATATGACTGTACATGATGAGCCGAGGTTGCCGCATGGAGGCAGTAAGAGCAGTGGGTTTGGAAGGTTTGGTGGGAATTGGGGGTTGGATGAGTTTATGACAGGGAAGACTATTACGTTTTCGAATTGAATTGAGCGAGTGGGAGTGCTGTAGGGTGGGGTGTTTTCTTCGGTTGGCAGTATGTGGAGCGATGACTTTTTTTGGAGATCAAAGGGCAGATTGTTGCCGTTGCTGTATGTCTTCAGATATTATGTGTTGTCCTTGATACAGGAGAATAACAGCAACAACAACTAGAACACCACACAATAGGGAGTTAGTTCCTTCTCGGGAGTGGACTTTTCTTTTTTTTAGCGAGGGATGTCTGCTATATTTATCCCATCAAGGGCCTGATACATTTCTGTGTCTTCTTGTTATCATAATCCCTACACTCATAAGCTTATCCCAAGTATCTATACGACAATAATCCTACAACGGGCACGAGTGATAGGCACTATTGAAAGCTTCATCACGAAATGTACATAGTTACAGCTCGTGGTGTTGAACTTCGATCAAGTAATTGCGAAGATAGCGAATAGACTTGCGATCCTCAGCCAGCGTCAGTTCATATTATGTTTACAACAGCTACACATCAGATGGTGTTCTCTGCAGCAGACTCTGATATATATGTTTTAGACGCATCATCTGATCATCAACGATAAAAGTACATTTTCATTCGGTCGTAATTCTGGTCAAAGTCTGCTCGCAAACTGGTAGTGATGCTGGTCTTGTTTGCTTTCAATGAGCATTTTGGTCAAATTCCGCTCGCAAGCTGTAGAGACGGTAGTCTTATTTACATTTAGTTTGAAATCCTACTTGAAAGTCCGCACGTGGGCTAGTAGTGATGATGGTCTCATGTGCATTCAGTTTGAATTTTGGTCAAGTCCGCCCGCAAGCTAGTAGTGACGGTAGTCTCATTCGCAATTAGCTAGAATTTTACTCAAAGTCCGCTCGCAAGCTGGTAGTGCCGGTGGTCCTGTATACATTTAGTTGGAATTCTGGTCAAAGTCCGTTCGCAACCTGGTAGTGACAGTGGCATCATTTGCACCTTTGCCAGCAGCGTCAGTGTCTGACAAACCACCATGTACTGCTGTTGGTGCTTCTCCGGCTAGGTCTATTTGCTTCTCACCATCCCTTTTGCTCCATTCTTTTGCCGTCAGTGCGAAGCTTGTCTCTTCTTGGAATAGGTAAACCGTGAATATGCGGCCGGGTGAGAGTCTTTGAATGCGCTCCTTCAGCTTTTTAATGCCGAGACCGCCTGTACATAGCAAGGCTAGTATGCTTATGCCAATAGTAAGCAGCATGACAAGCGTTATGAAAGCTGGGATTCCGAATTGCCAGTGATAACGCACTATCATTGCTACTGGAAGCACTGGAGCACGGAATGCTCCTTCCATGACAGAGTCGCCTGAGTTGCGGACCTTTTTCGTCCCAACTACAGCTGATGCAAGGGCATCGGTGAAGATCAAGTTTGGAATGAGAGAAGCCGTACCAGCATTAGCGGTGAGTTGTTGCCATCGAATCCACATAGCAAGACTGGATTGGCCTGTATAGTCTACAACCCCGGTAGGCATATATACAGCTGCGAGACCCATTGTACCAAGGTCGCTCACGGGGAGGTTCTCTGATTCGGCTTGCGTTGTACCATCAAACCAGCCAGGAAGGTACAGATGCGGCTGCCGTACGGTCGATACGTTGAGAGCTTTTTCGTAAACGTCTGATACTAGGCCCCATATCAGGTTGAGATCGTTGTTAAAGAAATGGCCTCCAGTATCTTCCACGCCCCATAGTGGCATACTGGCTTGATTTGGATATGTCTTGGGTTGAGCATCAACCACAGCGAGGCTTTCGAATTGGCCGTCTGTTCGGTTATAGCTGAATGTGACTGTTTTGATGCTGGCTTTGATACCAGTTGCGCATGCGAATATCTTTTGTGACCAATTGCTGCCTATGTCGAATTCTAGTTGCGATCCTGAATCTGTTCGCTGTGGCACACCGCGCATTAGGCCACAGCCAATTATCACATTTGTAATATTGGCTATATCATCTTCACCAGCACCGACACACAAGGAGTCTGAAACAGTTGTGTTAGCATTACTCCGATTGGTGATAGGAGGTGGCTTCTGCACTTATGGATGAATAGTTGGACCACCCAATAGCCCACGGATTTGGCGACATTGTGGATGGCAAGTCAACATCGTACGCACCGGCGAGATACAGACCGAAATCGTGAGACATAACCAGAGTTTGTAGCTCGATAGGATTAGCTGTTGTCGTCCTGATCTTCAAGGATTTGTTCATGGCAGAATTCAAAAATGACCATGGCGGACTAGTGCTTGTAGGTGGGTTCGACACATTGAACCAGAAAGCGGTCAGAGTGTTGTGCTTCCAAGCAGCTCTGTAAGCACTCTGATATATTCTTGTCGTACGCCAGTCGTCTTCATAATCTACATCTGGGTGAGTCTTATTAAGGTTAACGAATCCACCACGATCGGTGAGAAATAGTGCGCCAGACGCGCTGAGATCGGTGTTTTCTACCGTATAATCCAAGGTCAGATTAGTATCAACACAACTTGTTTCGGGTTCGATGAACAGCAGATCCTCGACCCACGTTGCTCCGTGCTTGAGACCCAGCGGGACTGTGTGGTTTCTGAAGCCTACTCCTCCATTGACAGCGTCCACCACAAGGCCTTCTACGACAAGTATGGCATTGTCTAAGACCAGGGATCTTATGTTCCTGTTTCCTGCAACAGCGAAGGGGTTGCCGCTATTCCGGTATTCCAAACGAATCGTTTTCTGGCGTCGCCATCGGATATCAAAGCTGTTTGAGATCGTGGAGTTACTCGCAGTGCCGCTCGAGAAGATTTCCTGCAGGATGGATGGCAGGGTGATGTTGCTCTGATCTGCACCGCTTGGCGTCGTGGTGTTGAAGGTCGTCGTTCCATTCGGGAATGTTGTTGTGACTTGGATTTCGTTCGAGTAGGGACATGGACGTTGAATGAAGCCACATACACGTGACCAAGAAGCCTTCATTAGGAGTGATGTCCCATATCCGAACGAGGACGGGTCCGCGGCATACTCTGAGCAAGATTTAGAACAAGGTCGAGTTGTGAGACACAGACTATCTAGGCTGCGTCTTCAATTTCGGCCGGCTAATAACTTACCAAAAGTGGCCAGTATTTCGTTTCCTGTAGTTTTTGCGCTGTACAAGCCAAGAGGCGATACTACAGATGAGACGGCGAGTAGGATACCGATAGCAGGAAACATTCGAACAACCCAAAGTATATGCCTGGGCACTCCGTGGCTGAAGCTGCTGTCAGTGCGTAGCAGCAGAGGCCAATAAGATTGTTGGAGGGCGGCCGAGGTGACGGTCCTGATATTGTCTACTCAGCAAATGGGGAGCGACTATTACGTCCATGAAGCATAAACCCACCAGGTAGCAGCTGTGGTCTGGTCTTGAACCAACCTCGATAGGATAAGAGCTAGAGCATTGGGGCTAAGTTGGTGTGCTATACACTTCTCAGCACTCCCGTCTACATGATTTGTGTATTAGACTGACCGATGAACACCATCGCTGCAATCAGACCCGCAACATTTGCTACAGTAATCTCCATGGTTGCAAATCCAAGTTCTTCATACGTTCGGGAAGGCGACGTTAAAGTTCCTCCATGTGCGGTGAGTTTGTATTTATCTTGGGGCAAGGAACATACTTCTCACTTCTGTAGCTTCCGTCTCACGCACCAACCATTAATGTATTACAGCACGTGTAAGTCAGAAGATATCGGTTTAAATGCAGCCAAGACGTGCCAAGGAGACAAGTGCTTACAGTTGAAGTGGCTTAGTACCATCTTGGCGAAGGGCAGTGCTGTTGTGTAACAGGCTACATCAGAGTACCTGGCTTATATCGTTCGAGGCAGTTGTGGTGCGAAGTTCCCAACAGATATACCTCAAGGCAGGATACTGTCTTCTCGAAAGAGACAACTTTGATGGCTCTCCAGCGGTAAAAGGCCCACCTCCGACTAGCAGTATCTTTCATTTACAGTCATAACCTCGCTTCGCGGTGTACTGCATAATCTCAACTTCGAGGTTTTCATCTTACTATTCTTAATCCTGAATTTACAGATGTCCATAACAGGAATCCTGGCAGCCCATTCTCAGGATGTGCAACGACGTCAATTGGATCCTGGACAATCTTTCTGCTCAAATGGCGGTATTTGCACAGTCAAAAACAGTCTGTACGGACAGTGCGACCAGTACTATAATCTTGACTCAAATTCAAGGTGGCATGAGTGTTTGTGTGCAAATGGCTACCTCGCAGCCGATGAAGCGTAAGCTCGTTCCTATAAAGTCGTTGCCTGGACGAGTTTCGTGGGAAACAAATCTGACAGAAGGCGATAGATGCTACTGGTGTGATCTCGGTTTCAACCTCGACATTGACTACCGTGGAGCTTCTGATAAGGCTGCATGTGCTAGTGTTGGAGTGGTCGTTGCACCACTGCCACAAAGTGTGCTTGACCAACAATCATCACGCAATGTCACCTGGTTCGGGTCCACGACATCCAAATCTCTTACTGTTCCGACATCCGGTACCACAGCTCCAGGTAACATGTCTACGACAGCCCCGATTACAGCAGCAATAACTCGGTCTGCTCCTACATCAACCACGACAATAAGGATACCAGATCAGAACACATGGTATGGAGGTGTGACGAGCGCGCGAACGCTGGATGGTGGCGCAAGCGCCTTTACCACGACTCCAACAGCTACAAGCTTGACACCAGATCTAAGTGCTGTTGCCGCTCAGATCACAACAGCGAATGGTGATAACAGGCTTACACCTATATCGATAGTCGTTCTAATGCTTGTGCTATTCGTAGGAGTGCTGCTTATGTGAACAGGGCTGCGACAGTCACGTCGTTGTCAGAATTCGTGGGGCATCAATGAGGTAGGACGGCTGTGAAGAGTGCCCATAGACCTTCTAAGTTTAACGGATATATTAGATATCAAATAGGAAGATCTTCACTATGCTTTATTGTTGTTGTTGCCATCATCCTCTGCAGGACGTTCGAAGGGCAAGATAGTTCAAATGGCACGTGATGTAGACCCTTGAAATTCCGTCGCGCTTGCTGTCACGACCGTGTCAGAGACGTGAGGAAAGACAAACCACTTGACCTTACCATAAACCTCGCTGCTGATGGAGAGGGCACTATAATCGCAAACTCTATTGCTCGACACGCGCCTGCTAGGCCGCTAATGAAAGATGCACATCAAACAGATCATAATCCAGGGCTTCAAGAGGTAGTGCATCATCTTCAATCTAGCCTGCGCCGGAAGCTAATCCAACTCAACGTACAGTTATAAAGAACAGACCGTCATCGAGCCCTTTTCTCCAAAGCACAATGTCATCGTTGGACGTAATGGTTCTGGCAAAAGTAACTTCTTTTCGGCAATCAGATTCGTCTTGAGTGATGCATACACACAACTTGGTCGCGAGGAGCGGCAGGCTCTTTTGCATGTCAGTATCAATTCGAGATACCGTTGGACTGGTCTAATGTTCTTGTAGGAAGGCTCGGGTGCTGCCGTCATGTCTGCATATGTCGAGATCATTTTCGACAATACAGATGAACGCTTTCCTACTGGCAAGGATGAAGTCATTCTCCGAAGAACTATTGGCAACAAGAAGGACGAATATTCTCTAGATCGCAAGAACGCGACCAAGGCCGACGTCATGAACCTGCTCGAGTCTGCTGGGTTCTCCAGATCAAATCCATACTATATTGTTCCACAGGGTCGTGTAACAGCTCTTACAAACATGAAAGATACTGAACGTCTACTCCTGCTGAAAGAGGTTGCTGGAACACAAGTGTATGAGGCAAGAAGAGGGGAGAGTATTCGGATCATGGGAGAAACGGACGCGAAGCGTGGTAAGATCGACGAGCTGTTGACATACATCACCGAGCGATTGGAAGAGCTAGAGGAGGAAAAGGAGGAACTGAAGGAGTATCAGACATCAGACAAAGAACGTCGGTGCTTAGAGTATCTCATCTATAGCAGGGAACAGGAGGAAATCGCAAGCGCTTTAGAAACTCTAGACAATCAGAGAGTCGCTGGATCTGACGAGGTCGACGAGCATCGTCAAGTGTTCATCCAGGGCGAGGAAAGATTGAATGTACTGGACCAAGAGATTAAAGATCTCAAACAGAAACTGGAGCTGCTTAGAGTCGACAAGAAGCAATATGACAGCGAACGTCGGGAAGCACTTCGTACACGTGCCAAGGTCGAACTTGAGGTCAGCAATATCGAAGCAGGTCAATCTTCTGCAGAAGCCTCAAGATCGCAGCGCAACCAGAATCTGGATCAAGTACGGCAATCTATCCAGGAACGCGAGCAGCAACTTGCGCAGATTCTGCCCGATTACGATAAAGCTCGAAGGGATGAAACAGAATTGAAGACTCAGTTGACAGAGGCTACAAGCACTCGACAAAGACTGTATGCCAAACAAGGACGCAATGCTCAATTTGCGACCAAGCTCGAACGCGATACTTATTTGCAGAAAGAAATCGGTGACATCAACGTGGCATTGTCAACAAGAAAAGCCCAACGTATGGGTC
>Ga0160429_1001416_pt1 | contig 13380 bp, 16 predicted proteins | sample SolpanmetagenomR_FD_108199 | JGI IMG/M metagenome (GOLD analysis project Ga0160429, IMG submission 108199) | Solar panel surface microbial communities from Lawrence Berkeley National Laboratory, California, USA - R | ecosystem: Engineered > Built environment > Solar panel > Unclassified ...
CCGAACACAGTAAGCTGGTACTTACCCGACATGGTGCTGTGCTTGGACTAGGCGCGCTAGTTCAGGCATTTCCTTACATGTCACCGCCGCCTACATGGATCCCTGCAATTCTGGCCACTTTAGCTACTGGTGCTGCTGGCGATCCTGGAATGGTGGGTAAGAGTGCAAAGACTGTGGTCTCGGATTTCAAGAAGACTAGGCAGGATACATGGCATATTGACATTAAGGTGAGAATTCAGTTGAACACTGAAGTACATCTGCAAGTTCACTAACATGATGATTCAGGCATTCGAATCAGAACAACTAGAAGATCTCGAAGGCGTATTATGGAAGAGTTATTTTGCGTAGATGATGCAATATATCGATTCCCGAGCGGCAAAACTGGGTTCATGAATAATAAATAGATACCCCCTTTCTTGTAGAAATCTATGGTCATGTGATGATTGATCTCGTTGCTTTATCGGATAAGACTTAGTTTGTCGGCTGGAACACAAGATCGCACAAACAAATTGACAGATTTGATTAGGGCTAACCCTAGATGCCAAGCCTCAGCCTTAGCGAGCCCGTTTGCAAGAAACTTCATCATCCGGCTTTACAGAGAATCAGCGACAGTAACCATCAACGCACAACGACGATTCGACAATATGGTAAGCATCATGGAAACTACAATGTTACATCGAGGGTAGCAAGCAATTCAAGACGCCATTATCTTATTAATGGTTGAGATCGCAAGCTGATCCCGCCAGTCAAGGTCTTGGGATCGGGTTACTGGCGGTGATACCTCAGGCTTAAGAGCTTTTTGTTACGATGATGCGACTCCTCGTCGCCTCTCATCCGCGCATAACTCTTTAGAGATTCGAAGTCCATCAGAGAACACTTACTGATGATTTCTTTTCTCCATGACCAGCCTCCCAAGTCCGGAAAGAGAACCGCCCCTGCACCTCTCCCCTCGGGGAAGGCCGCTGTTGGCAAGAAAGGCCCTAAGGTAAGTGTATCTCGATCTATCTCAGAAACTGTTAACCCGGTTGCCGCGAGCCGGCCATGGCCGACAATGCTAACTTGTCCCCGTGTAGAACCCCCTTATCGAGCGTCGCCCGCGTAACTTCGGTATTGGCCAGGACATCCAGCCCCACCGCAACCTTTCCCGCATGGTCAAGTGGCCCGCCTACGTCCGCCTCCAGCGCCAGCGCAAGATCCTCAACATGCGCCTCAAGGTTCCCCCGGCACTCTCCCAGTTCTCCCACGTCCTCGACCGCAACACCGCCGCCCAGACCTTCAAGCTCCTCCACAAGTACCGCCCCGAGACCTCCGCTGACAAGAAGGAGCGTCTGCACAAGGAGGCCACCGCCGTCTCCGAGGGCAAGACCAAGGAGGACGTCAGCAAGAAGCCCTACGTTGTCAAGTACGGTCTAAACCACGTCGTCGGACTCATTGAGAACAAGAAGGCTTCGCTCGTCCTGATCCCCAACGACGTCGACCCCATTGAGCTCGTCGTCTTCCTCCCCGCTCTCTGCCGCAAGATGGGTGTTTGTTATGCCATTGTAAAGGGTAAGGCACGTCTCGGAACCATCGTTCACAAGAAAACCGCCGCCGTCCTCGCCCTCACCGAGGTCAAGTCCGAGGACAAGAGCGAGCTCAGCAAGCTTGTCTCCGCCATCAAGGAGGGCTACACCGACAAGCACGAGGAGGCTAGGCGTCACTGGGGTGGTGGTATTATGGGACAGAAGGCCAATCACAAGGCCGAGAAGAAGCGCAAGGCTCTTGAGACTGCCATCAAGGTTTAAAAAATGATAACGCTTTCAACCTTTTGTACCTTTATCATCCGGCCTATTTTCAAAGCGTTCTTGAGCGGGATAAAAATTTACGGACTTTATGATTTTCCTTTTGAGTTTTTCAGGGGTCTATTAAAATCTGCTCAAAGTGTACAAGTACCTCCTGGCTACAGAAGCGATGATATGTTCTTTCTATACTGAACTTGATACCCACGTCTCTAACCTGCATTAGATGCTCCTTCTACCTTGATCCGTGCCTGCACCGTGCTTGATCGTCGTATTGATGCATGTTGTTGATTATTGCCTATACTCGTCACATCCCGTTTCCAAGAATAACGGCCAGTCAATTTGCTATCTCCTTCACCACGGCACGGTTCATTATTGGCCGAGAAAATATCTCTGACATTATGACCGTTTACGTCAAGATAGATTAGCGTCATTTATATCCACAAAGTGTCTAACAACGTCGTAGCCGGTGCAAGAACTTCGAAGAAAGTGTACCCAAGCACTTAAGCAGGGGGCATGAAACTCGCAAACAGCCCTCCTTGCACAATCGCATAAACAACCGCGAACCCTACGATAAGCCTGCCTATTGTCCAATCTCTCCCGAGAACCTGTATCTTCTCCCTTCGCTCAATCATCATGGCAGCCCAAATGTACAACACTGGATACCCGGACGCCAGCCGCGTAATGACCTGCACGTGAAATAGCGTGAACGCCAGCACGGCGAGTAGCAACTGTGGCAGAGCAAGGCGGCGGAGAATGGCTGTTGCGTGAGCGTGCGTGTGCGCCGTCGCGGACGAATTCGTCGACGTACTCAAATTCCCGCAAAGGGCCATCCAACTCGAGATGCACAACGCAGCTAACGTCGGCGCGGCGAGGAGGAAAAGCGGGATGTTGCCCGGCGTCCAGTACCGTAGGAACCCGACGTTCCAGTAGTGGTCTTGCACGAAGGTGTATATGCTGGGCGGCACGCGATTACACCACGGTCGTGGTTCCTGCACCCCCGGCGCCATGCAGAATTGCCGGTACGCGACGACTTGTGGCGCTGCGAATCCCACTGCCACGAGCGTGCCGCTGAACACGATCAGCGCTGCGCGCGTAGCTAACTGTGGACTTGCGAAGAGCCGTAGTCCATGTGGTAGTAATGCAACAGCATCGTACGCGAAGAGCAACCCGCTGAAGAGGCCGTTACTCCGCACCGAAGCAGCAGCACCGAACGCTAAACCGGCGAGCGGTAGCAAAAGTACGGGCTTGCCGCTGTTGCGGGCGGCGGAGTAGGCCCAGAAACCGGAGAAATTCAGGAACGCGAAGAGGGATTCCGCGTACGGTGCTGAGAGAAAGAGGCCTGCTGGGGAGAGGATGTGGAGGGTGCTCGTGAGCCAGGCGGTAAGGGGTGATGTGGGTGAAAGGTGGAAAATGGAGAGTGTGAGGTGGTAGAGAATCAAGGTGGAGAGGTAGTGTGCTGTCGTTGCGAGGAGTGTTCCTATTAGAGCATGAGTCGTGAGGGAGTGTCGGCTGCCGGGGAGGACTAGTGGTTTTGTAAGTGGGGGAGGGACGTTGATAGGTTTCAGGGCGTACAAGAGGCTAGAAATGATACGGTTTGTGTAAAGCCCATGCCGAAAGCGTATTCTTGCTCGTGTATGTATCCTCGGTGGGAGATTTGCACAAAGTAGATTGCATCCCAGCGGACTAGTTTTGATGCAATACGATTTCCAATCGCTGTGGACCAGCTCTTACTTGTTTTGTTCATGGATGGGTCGTGGAAAAGCAGGTTGGTCGATGTATCGTAGCCTAAACCAGGGCTCGTGAAAGCAATGATGAACAGTAGTGTCTTCCATAATATGAAAACGAGAGTGAGAGATTGTATAGGGAATTTTAATGGCTCTTTTAGGGCATGCATGGTCACGATGTAAGTTTTTATCCCTTTCCTTCTCTGCTTTTATTTTTCTTCACTGCATGATTTGTTGTTGATATATCCTACCCCTGAAAAAGCATAAGAAATATCCTTCGGTTTAGGTATTCCTCCTGGGAGCTGGAGATAACTGCGCGGTTGGGCTCGACAAGCTCAGGCAGTGGGAAGTCAAAAAGGCATGCTGCATAAAGGTTATATCGGCCCTACTATCCGTGTGACAACTCTCATACATGACTTTTATCATTTCCCAACCTTCAGCACTGTCAACAACCACAACTGAATCCTTCCCTAGTGATACGCCCAGGCAATGGCGCCTGCGCTGGTCCATCTTCCCAATGGCCAAAATCTTACAATAACCCCCGTGTTTGGCGGGGTTGGTTTCAAGTCAAACGAGCTATCTATCCATCGCTCGGCTTTCCCACCAGGCTGGACAGTTATCCTGAACCAGGAAGTTAGCGATGACGAGGGGGTTCTCGAACACACAGAGTGTGACTCTAAACCACATGCCATCCACCGCTACAAACAACCCTCGCTTCACAACGACCATCTTTTCATCTCCTCAATCTCCAATCCAAGCAGCGCCGACTTCCGACCTCCAATCTCTCCCACCCGCCAGATCGCCATGATGCTGTGGTCGACTCTCTGGTGGTACTTCCACCAACCCCAACCAGAGCGCACAATCACAACACAGGCGTCATCCAAGACAGCGGACGCCGGAAAACCCAAAGGTGAATGGCGGATTTATATAAATCGCGAGGGCATCTTCAAGGGCAAGAACCTGATCCAGAAGCTGGAGCGAATGGGTCTCGTCACGACCGAAGACTCCAGTGTTGGCTGTCTCCTTGATGACAGGGGAGGCAATGGATGGAACAAAATGTTCGTTAGTCAAAGGTCTTTCTGGCAACTGGATCCGCGGGCCTATTTGTTCACGCTGTCTCCCGTCACAAACTCTCCATTTCCTCCAAGTTCTCCGTCCGGATCTCGACAACACTCTCCCCATCGTGAGGCGAGAAGCGGGGCGGGATCACCCTCACGTGAGTTTCATCTCGACCACACCATCCCAAGAGGGGCCATTACACCCATCGCCTTTGATCCCTACCAATCGAGCAGTCACCTACCGACCTACTTTCCCCCTCACCCAGCACAATACACAATTACCAATGGAATACGCCACCCAATCCGCGCAAAACCATGGCGGCAAGGGGAAACGATATATGTCCGCTACGTCCCAAGTGTAGGGCAGTATCTCTCCTTCCGAGTGGCTTCAATATCCGCAAGAGCGTGTACACATCATGGACCATGGAACATGTCACAAACTCCCAGTCTAGCGGCTGACTTACGACGAGCACAACAAACAAGCGCGTCTGACTCAGTCGTACCAGCAATGTCCTTATTGGACATCCAACACAGCGACGTCGAGCTCCTCCACAAGTGGATGAACGACAAGCGTGTCGCAGAGTTCTGGGGCGAGGCAGGTCCGCAATCACATCAGCAGGAGTTCCTGGAGAAGGCTCTGTCGCACAAGCACAGTTTCCCGGTCATAGGCTGCTGGGACGGCAAGCCGTTTGGGTACTTTGAGATCTATTGGGTCAAGGAGGACATCCTTGGCAAGTATCTTGGCGGCGAGGTGGATGATTACGATAGAGGTCTGCACTGTTTGGTTGGGGAGCAGGAGTTCCGCGGTCCGCATCGTGTGAAGCTATGGCTTAGCGCGCTGGTGCATTTTTGCTGGATGGCGGATCTGAGGACGAATACTGTCATGTTGGAGCCGAGGGTGGATAACACCAAGTAAGTGCGCTGACTGTGGGAGTGTGTTCTAGACGTTAGCTGACGATTATTGCAGACTAGAACAGTACTGTCGCGAAGTTGGATTCTACAAGGAGCGGGAGATTGCGTTCCCTCACAAGCAATCGAACGTCATGAAGATCAAACGAGATGCGTGGGACTGTCCGGAGATATGATGGAATCTTGAGGGGTTTGCTTATGATTTTGATTAAAAGTTCTTACGTGTATGATTATGAAGGGGGTGATATTGTCTGTTTTGAATGTAGAGAAGCCACATTCGAAAATGAAGGATATTGAACAATGGCAAACCTCGTAAAAGCCGAGGCTTCTGATTACCTCTTACCATGCTCGGGGCATCAACCTGCAACCATAGTACGTGATACAATGACTTCTTCACAATTGGAAAGTCTCGCCGCTTACACTGCTTGTGATGTGTGCGACGTTCATTTTCGTGCAGAGAGAAACGTCAACTGATCAGTCCATGGCCAGATCTCAGACGCCCTCTTGAAGTTGCAGGTCCCTGCAGCAGGCTTCCTCGGCGATTTTCGTACGCCATTTATATTCCACAAGAATGAAAGCATAACCTGACCAATTTTAAAAGTTCCTTATGCACCACACGGCCCTTATTCGCCTGCGCTAAGTACCCAACCGAAGGTAGTCGCTCCAGCATCGACAGTTCTATTCATCTCCAAGGACGCATCACATGCCTTACCCAGCGAGAAGCAAGGTATCACAGAGACGAACATTCCAGCAGGTGAGCATTATGTCGATCGCACAAAACCGGATACCATCATTGTCTTGAGCCAACCGGCCGCACACAAATGCGCGTGCCTGGGTGGTATTATGGCACTTAGGATGAAGACGTGTCGGGCGAAGGGTGTGATTGTTGGTGGACGAATGAGGGATTTGGCGGAGATACGAGGGTTGGACTTTCCTGTATGATGCCATTGTATTCATTTTAGTGTTATGCCTTTCACGCTAACATGATGGTTTTAGGTTTGGGCACTTGGGATTTCAACAGTGGGAACTGGATTGGAATCAAAGCCTTGGGCTATTGATGTGCCTATCGAGGTGCAGGGCGTCACGATTGTACCGGTAGCTTGAAAAGCACACATGATCACTCGCAACTGCATGCTAATCAGAAAACAGGGCGATATAGTATTCGCAGACCCGGTTGAAGGTGTCGTTGTGATCCCTCAAGACAAGATGGATGCAGTACTTGAGCTTCTGCCAAGATTGACGGCCGCTGATGATAAAGTCAAGGAGGATGTTGAGAGAGGAAGTCTTGTGAAGGATGCTTTCGAGAAACATCGTCGTGACTTGTAGATTTGGAGTGAAGAGAGATAGATACTTTTATATCACGTGACGTCTGTCGAAACAACCTCGACTCGCCCGCCCTGCCAGCCGGAATGCGGGGCGAGCGATTGTCGCAAACTCTCATATTTCCACATGACATGGGTGCATTTAGATAGCAACCAGTCTCTTTGATATGTCCAGGCATGCAACCTTCCGATGACTGTGAGACGCCGCCCTACCACGATGCCGCTGTCAGCCCAAACGAGGGGCCTTCTCATGCGCTACACGTTCAGGAAAGTCCAAGCAATGATGCACCTGCAACACAACACCACCGTGTGTACAAGCGGCGCTGGTTCGGCCTTGTACAACTCACATTACTGAACATCGTCGTCAGCTGGGATTGGCTTACGTTTGCGCCCGTTTCTACGACCAGCGCCGAGTACTTCGACGTCCCCGTGACTGCAATAAACTGGCTCAGCACTGGCTTCCTCTTCGCATTCGTTGTCGCGTCTCCTGTGACCATATTAGTACTGAATAGAGGAGGGCCAAAGCCTGCTACCGTAGCTTGTAGTGTTCTCATTCTATTGGGTAACTGGTTGCGCTATGCTGGGACACGAGCAAGGTCGAACAACTCGGCGGGAGGAGTGTTTGGGCTGGTGATGTTTGGGCAGATACTGATCGGCTTGGTGGGTTGAAAATCGAAAACTCGTGTATACAGTAACTGACTTCCATTTAGGCACAACCATTCGTCCTAGCTGCGCCGACACGATATAGTGAGCTGTGGTTCACAGAGAAAGGACGAATAGCGGCGACGGCAGTAGCATCACTCGCGAATCCCTTCGGCGGCGCTCTGGGACAACTGATAGATCCGTTCTGGTGCACCAAAGCGTCAGAAGTGCCCAACATGGTCCTTTACGTCTCCATCATCGTACATCTCCCTCTCCCACCACCCTCCGGCATTAGCAACACAGCTGACCGTAACTCACCCATACAGTCCACCATCGCAACCCTCCCCAGCGTCTTCCTCCCCGCCGCCCCACCGACACCCCCCTCGCGCGTAGCTACCCTGGCCAAACCACGCGTAACCCTCTCAACCCTGTACACGCTCCTCAAAAACCCTTCGTTTGCACTCCTCACAGTTCCTTTCACAATTTACGTCGCGGCGTTCAACGCACTCTCCTCCCTCCTCAACCAAATCCTCCTACCGTACGGCTTCTCCGAAACTGAAGCCGGCGTCACAGGTGCTCTGCTCATTGTTGTCGGACTGGTCTTCGCAGCCGCCACATCCCCAGTCCTTGACCGCCGTCCGAATCTCCGCCTCCCCTTCGTCAAACTATGTGTCCCCGTGCTGGCGGGTATGTACATCGCCTTCATCTTCGCTCCAGGCACGCGCAATATCACAGCGCCCTATGCGATCGCCAGTGTCCTCGGCGCGGCAAGCTTCAGCCTTGTGCCGCTCGTGCTGGAGATGTTGGTCGAAGTAACGTGGCCTGTGAGTGCGGAGGTGGGGAGTACGGTGTGTTGGACGGGTGGGCAGTTGTTTGGCGGGGTGTTTATCATCGTTATGGATGCGCTGCAGGATGAGGGTGGGGGGATGGTGAGGGCTTTGGTGTTCCTGTCGATCGTGTGTTGTGCGGTTGTGCCGCTGCCGATGGTGTTGGGGCATTTTGGGCTGGGGCAGGGGAGGAGGGCAGAGGCCGAGAGGGAGGAGATGGAGAGGGGTAATGGGCTATTGGATGAGACTGCGTCTTGAGGACTTTTTATGTACACATAATTTGTAATGTATATAGCGAATGTAAAGATGAGACGAGGAACCTTATTTTGATGCTGGAAAGGCGCCAGTCATGCGGGATTTTTCTCATCTATACTTCAAAAACAAGAAACAACACACACTTATGCTACATGTCCTGCACTGGACTTTTGAAACCGCAGTATATAGATCTTGCATTATGGGGAGTCGAAATCGAAGAGGATGTAAAAGGTAGGCTGTATTTTGTACAAAGAGAGGTGGCCTTCTTCTAGGGCAGGCCTTTTTTACGTAGGAGCGCCCGGTATAGATCCAGCACAGGTAACGCGAGTTGTCTAAAGATCTGCTGATTTCCAGAAGCTTATACGAGGGCCTTGAATAGCTTGCCGGCGGCGCACTGTGCGACGCAGTGGGTGAGATGGAAGACTAATGTAGAACAACGGTCAGTAGAGCTTTTCGAGCGCTGGTAACTCAAACTTACACTCCTCAACACAGTCCTCCTTCGGTCCCTTGTGGGGCTCCTCAGAGTCGGCGGCGGCGGTGACACGCTCGACGCACTCCTCGTAGTGGTGCTTCGCAGGCCGGCAACCGGCGGTCTTGGCACATTCTATTTCGTGTTATGTTAGCTTGTACCGAGATGACCACGATTAGAAATAGAAAGCTCACCCTCCTCAAGCTTGGGCTTGATATCCTCAGCCTCCTCCTCCTCCTCTTCTTCTTCCTCATCGTCCTCCTCATCATTATCCTCACCCTCCTCACCATCATCGTTCTCGTCCTCTACGCCAGCCTCCTCATTCGAGTTCGCCTCGTCGGCGTTGGAAGCAATGGCGGCCTCCTCCTCGTCACTGTCGGCCTTGTGCGCGCCACCCTCCTCCTTCTTGGAGCTTGAGCTCGTGCTGCCACTCTCCTCCTTGCCACCCCGATCACCCTTGTCCGCGACCTTGGCGGTTGCCGAGGCATTCCTTTCTTGGCCAATTCTTTGTCCGTGCTGTGCTTGGCTGATGTTGGTGCTGCCGGAGGGTGACTCAGAGCCTACATCAGGAGATTCCTGCGGCTCTTCGGCATATGCGTCCGGCGCGAAGAAGGAAGCGACGCTGTCGAAGAAACCCATTCTGTCTGTTGAATATGGATTAGAGATTGTTGATGTAACTAGTGGCGGTCGTTTTGGGCTTGCGAATGCGAGATTTGGCTTGGAAAGATCATTGATTTAGCTTGGCGAAAATGGCTTAGTAAGCAATTTCAAGCTTCCGTTTCTGCACTGAAATCACTATGGAAGCAAGCATTTTCAGCTTGTGGTGTGACTATGAATACTGCATGGGACTTTGAAATAGGAAGACGTCTATGCCGTTCATGAGCATTGCTGTGCGCTCTGCTTATTTTCCTCCTCCGCTTAAGGCCTGCTCTTTCATTTAAACTCTACAATTGCATCCTTTATTTTCCCACCGTTTGTCTTGGACAAGTCCTTCTCCAAACGTTATGAGAATGTTTCTAATAGTCGTACAATAACGAGAAAAGAAAAAAGCTTTGTGGAAATGGAAAGCATGTTAGCATCACTGCATTTGCCCGTTTTTGCTTAAGTTCACTACGATGACACCAGAATAACACTATCTTCAATGAACCAATCAAACATAGTTTATCGGTCAGATGGACTTGGGTAGACATGAAAATGATCCGCTCTGTTAACGTCAGACTGTAACATACTGCAAGCTGCCAAAAACATCCCTTCAAGCAGGGTTAGTAAAAAATCCGCTGACCTTTTCACGCAAGATACGAAGCGGGGGCTATCGTCCAATGCTGCCATATCGGTGGTCGCTGGAACATATTTGTTCTTTTGGACGAGATTACTGTGCAGTTTCACAGGACTTGAGGGGTTGACTATCTGCTATAACTTGCGGTTCAAATTGTGCGATTTCACAAGGCCTGAGGGGTTAAGCTTTGCTATAGCTTGCGAGTCGGCATGTCGGGTGGAGCGGGCGTAGTGCATTTGGTTCTTTGTCAAATCCGTCGTAGGCGAAGTGAGCGGCCGACGTGTGAGTTCCATCTCGCCTTGGGACAAATCCATGAGAATGGAAATACACTATACGATTACTCAAGGAAAACATCACTATATTTCCGCTCGAAACTTTCCAACCGCGAAACCTAACAGACAAGCATATCTTTCTTCCACTCTGGTTACCTTTTCTCGTTTAAAGCGACTACAGTGGTGCCTACACCTGAGGATCCTGCTCTTGACTGATCAATGATTGTGCAATGAATGACAAATTTGCTAAGAGCCGACTGATAAGGAAAAGTTGTCGCGCTACCGAAGCTTACAATTGTATCGAGGTCGATCACCGCAAACCTCACATCTGCATAAGCATAGATGAAAACCCGTCAACCAGGTGTAGAGACATTTCCACCACGTGAGCAAACCGCGACACTAGAAAAGCACCAAGATCGCGGCCTCAGGGCTTGCTGTCAATTCCCGTCGACAACACACGCAAGAAGTCCGTTTTATATGACTGATGCTCGACAAAACGCACTCTGTTTCTCGATATTTAAGAAAAGCATAGTATAATGTTACGAACCTCAGGTCACTCTTGCTCATGACGGCTACAACACTCAAGTAACTCGAGGGGCTCCTTCCGGACGATTTCAAGAGCATAACTTGCTGAAGCCACTACCGAAGAGTACTCTGAGCATAGGGCCAAGGTGCGAAGTGAGTTTCAGATGAGTTGGACTCGCCATGGTGAGGGATTCAGGTTTCTCGGTCTCTGAATAACAGGTGCGATTTTTGGAGCTGTTCACGTCGCAGCGTGGAGTTTCCATTTTCCTACGGCTAGCAATCGAAACATCTGGAAGGCGGCCGCTGTAGTTTCCACGACTGCGTTGCCGGCTTCGTTGTTTATCCAGAGTTTATTGACCTGGGTCTTGATCTATTGTGGCTGTCTGGCCTTGGATCCTCTAATATGGCTCTTCCTGCTATCTTACGTGGTGGCACGCTTGTTGCTCATCGTGGAGATCTTTCGTTGTTTTGCCTTTTTACCTCCAGATATCTTCCATACCACGTGGGTTTCGAGCATCCCTCATATCGGCCAAGATGTGGACGAGGTGCCTGACTCAGTTTAAGTATCTTCTGCGCTACTGTCCGTGTCCGCTAAGGACATCACTCGTTTTACCTCTCGCCTATACTATGGTTTTTCATCTTTCCAGCACGAACAAAGGTGTATAAGCAACTTCGGACTGTTGAATTGACAGGCGATGCTATGTATTTATGCTATAATTTATGCTATGTGGTTGATGTCGATCTATCCACAAAAAAAGTATACAAACTTGTAAGAAGCATTCGCTTGAAAGGAATTCCCAACCCGTGTGCGCCTTGCTAAACCAATTAAACAACCTTCCCGCTTTGTACGCAAGTGAATGAATAAATCTCGCAGTCTTAGAAACTTATAAAAACAGTGGAAGTCCATTCACAAGCGGCTCATACATCAGAGCGCCTGCTACTGTATCCTCTGGGAGGTCGGCTCCCTCCTCGCACTTGACTGCCAGCCCTCGAGCGATCATCAAATCCGCGATTCCTGCTACCTCCACCACGAGATTTATGGCGAGTACGCTTTTCGTATCTTTCTTCGCGATATTCGCGTCCGTCACGACGGTTATCATCTTTCTTGTGATTCCGGTGAATGAAGAGGGCAAGGAGCTATAAAAGATATCTTGTTAGTGGAGTTCTTAGATATCAGAGTTAATACGAAGTAGCGTCACTTACAAAGGTCCAGAATAACAGAAGAATATCGATTATCCCAAGTGCGAAACAAGCCTTTAACATGTTGCAGCTCTTGCTCAACTGGTAGTTGAAGGGACCAAGACTAATCGCCTTGTAACTATTGACATCGATACTGTTACAGCTTTGTCCAGCCCAATTGTGTAACTCATAAACCCCAGCGATGAAGGTTACAAAGAAGCACAGCTCGATGAATGCGAGAAACCAGCCTGAATGACGAGCAGCGGCGTAGCCAATAAGGGTGAAGAGAATCCAGGCTCCCGCTAATACTGATGCGATGAAGAGAACAAGGATGTAGGTTGGGGTGAGTTGATTGTTCTTGATGAAGCCATTGACGAACCACGAAAGCATGCCAATGATGGGAATGGTGATGATTAACTGTAGTATCCGAGTGAGGATGAAAAAAACGCCAGAGATAGCCATACTGGCGTTGAGAGGGTATGAAGCAGTAGATGAAAACTCAAACACGGGCTGATAGAAGCTGAGACTGTAGCTCTGAGAACTAAGCAGATATTAAGTGTGTTGTACTGGTACTACTGAGAAAGAGTATGCAGAGTAAGAAAGGAAATAAAGATAGATGGTTTCTTTCCGTCATTCGATTGGCGTGGATCCGCTATGGAAGGAAGGCTGGTTCAACGCGGGGCATGGCTGGGACGATGGCTGTAGGGCTGAAGACAGCCACGCTTTCCTCCGCTTATCGGACGGATCTCGGATCCATAATGTTCCGGGAATTCTTATTTCATCTTAACATCTAGGGGGTAGAACCGAGCGGGGGTAGTACCGCGTATATATCCTCCATCTCTAATTCTAGCTATATTAATTCTTAATACGCGATTATCAACTAATAATAATAGATATTAATAAATTAAACTTACAGAATACTTATATAGGCTTTATAAAAGGTAATTATACTACTTTATCCGCTGCCGTACGTACCTAGGACGTTTTACGCTATACCCTACGCGTACGCCTCTATAGGGTACTATATAAACGACTAAGCCACGAAAATTAATAACGCCTAACGAACGTATAAGAACGACTATTCGTAGAGTAGATCTATACTATAGATTATTAGGGGCACGCTCTAAACTTCTAGTAAGTA
>Ga0160429_1001417_pt1 | contig 13372 bp, 32 predicted proteins | sample SolpanmetagenomR_FD_108199 | JGI IMG/M metagenome (GOLD analysis project Ga0160429, IMG submission 108199) | Solar panel surface microbial communities from Lawrence Berkeley National Laboratory, California, USA - R | ecosystem: Engineered > Built environment > Solar panel > Unclassified ...
ACGTTGCGGTAGACCTTGATGGCCTTCGACAGGTGCTCGTCGGTCTCGACCATCCGCTTCGCGGACTCGAAGACGATGCCGGCCTGGTCGCGGGTCGCGGCGCAGGAGTAGACCTCGCCGCCGCCGGGGCCCAGCAGCATGCCGCCGATGGCCATGCCGGAGCCGAGGCCGGACTTGCCGTTCTTGCGGCCGATGCCGATCAGCGCGGTGCGGTGCCGGAAGCGGCCGGCGGCGTTGCGCGCGTAGACGTGCCGCAGGACCTGGCGCTGCCACGGGCGGACGGCCATGAGCTGGCCGGCGGGGCCGGCGATGGAGTCCTTCGTGATGCGGCACGTCGCGCCGATGAGCTGCTCGTAGAGGTCGCCGTCGCCGCGGCGGAGGTCGGCGGCCGGGACGGGGGTGAGCCAGCGGGGCGGCCAGCCGCCTCGCACGGTCGGTCGCCGCTTCGCCTTCGGGGCGGGTGCGTCGACCGTGGTCGTCACGATCCGGTTCGCCGCCCCGCGGCCTGGCGCAGGATCTCGTCGAGCGGGGAGGAGCCGGCCTGCTTGACCTCACCGACGCCGAGCGCACCGCGCGCCGAGGGCGTGAGGCCGCAGTGGGTCTCCATCTTCAGGATCTCCGCGTCCTGCATGCGCAGCTTGTCGATGAGCGGGTTCGGGACCTGCTGGCCCATCGAGCCCGTGATGAAGAACCCGGTGTCGGCGAGGGCCTGGCGCATCCCGTCGCGCATGTTCTCCGCCTCGCAGAGGCGGACGAGGATGTGCCAGTCGGTGCCGGCCGCGAGCCACTGGCCGGCCTCACGCCAGATGCGCTCCCAGCGCACGGCTCCCGGGGTGCCGTCCGAGATCGACGCGGGGCGCTGCGGCGCCGAGTCCCCCGTCCCGGGGAGCCCTACGACGTTGGACGCCGGCGGGTCGGGCAGCTTGCGGCCGCCGGAGTCTCGCCCGGGGCGGGCGCCCTTGAGTCGGCGCTGCTCGATCGGCGCCTTCGGCGGTCCCGGCATCGGAACCACCTCCCGTGCGTCGTTGGATCATGAAAAGGGCCCGGTCCGAAAAATCGGGCTGGAACCTGAGCGCGTGTGCGAAACCCTGGCGCGGGTCAGGGGGCCGGGGTGCCCCTGGACTTCGACCCCGCCCCCCGGTCCTTGATCACGTCGGGGTCGAGCTGGCCGCGGCGTCCGCCATGGGCGACGACAGCGCCACGAGGGCGCGCAGCTCGGCCTGCTCGGCCTCGTTGAAGTGGCTCAGGTTCTCCAAGCCGACGAAGTGCCAGCCGTAGGTGCCACGAGCGGCGGCGACCCGGCCGGGCGTCACCACGACGACCGCGCTCGGCGGGAGGCCCAGGTCGCGGCAGATGTACCGAGCCTGAGTGCGGCCTGCAGCCGCGACGACGGTCTGGCTCACGGTGTCCTCCGGTTCGTGGCTCGGTTGCACTGCCGGGCGTGTTCGGGCTCTGAGGGCGCCGTGCGGTCTTCCCAGTGCCCGAGGTCCCACTGCTCGTGCGGCTCGATCGGAACGCCGCACCGTCGACACGGCGGCCGCTCCCCATCGGCGATGCGCTGAGCCCACGCGCGTCGTGCTCGCTGATGCTCAGCGCCGTAGCCGCGCGCGCTCGTCGTGCCGCGGCCTCGCTGACATGCGCTGCAGTGCTGCGTGCCAGGCCTGCCGCATCCACGGCAGGGCATCAGGTTGAGCGGGCGCGGGCTCGCAGGTTCGTGCGCCTGTCGCGCACGCGACGCAGCCGGGCGCAGGTGTCAGGCGCGTAGGCCATGGCCGGCGGGTAGTCGATGAGGGCGTTGACCTGCTGCCAGGCGCGCGTGCTGCTGCCGAAGCGGTCGTGCATGACGTGCGCGGTGCTGGCCTCAGCGAGGGAGGGAAGGGCGCCGACCACGTCGAGGAGGTCCCGGTCCAACTGGGTGAGCACTGGGGTGACCTCCTGGGGAAGAGGTGGGTCGGGTGGCCAGCGCTTCTACCCCTGATGTGGGGGGAGCAGCTGGCCACCCGACCGTCCTGGAGGGACAGCTCCGCCCCGGACTGGTCACACCTTAGCAGCTACCGGCGTAGGCGCTAGTGGTGATCGTGACTCGGCGTGGCGGTTGGCGCTCGCTGCGTTCCACGTGGGCCTGGGCCAGCAGCAGCGCCGCGGCCGCCGAGTAGAGCGGGCGGCGGCGTTCGTCCCGGTGCCCGAGCGGTGTCAGGACTCCCCGCGACGCCCACTTCCTCACGAGGTCGTGGGAGATCAGCACGTCCAGCGCCCGGGTCAGGTACGTGCTGAGCTGCACCGCGGTCAGCTCGTCGGGCAGCTCATCGCCCATGCGCTGCAGCCAGCCCTGCACGTCGTCACGGGTCCCGCACGACGGGCAGTCCGTGGTGAGCGCGCCCTTCGGCCAGTAGAGCCGGGCACCGCACGGCGTGCCGACGTCCTCGCCGACCGGGCAGCGGCCGATGTAGAGCGCGTCCGGGCGGTCGGGGTGCGCCACCGCGTCCAGGTCCTTCGCTGCCTCGGTCAGCTCGAGCGCAGCGACGGGGCCTAGGTCTTGCTCCGCCATCCAGGCCGCCTGCTCGGCGAGCCAGGTCGCCATGCCCAGCACGGCCACCTCACCGAGACGGACCGGGCACACGCCTCGCTCGTCGCTGACGAACACGCACCAGGCGCTCAGGACCGCCGCGGCGTGCCGGCGGCAGTCGAAGGCACCGTCCGGTAGCGGCGCTCGCGACCCGGGCTTCCCGCCGCCGCCACCACCACCGGGCGCGCGCGGCGGGTCGAGCGTCTCGTCCCAGACCTCGCCGATGGTGGCGAGCGCCTGGGTGATGCGGATCTGGGTTTCGACGGTCACGTGTCCCTCTTCCAGGTGGTGCGGGCGATGCGGAGAAGCCAGCGGCCGAAGCGGCTGTCCTCGAGGTCCTGGGCGGAGCGGGAGCGGATCAGAACCCAGCCCTCCATCAGCTGCCGTCCTCGTCGACGTGGCCGTCGTGGATGGCGCTCACGTCGTTCAGCGAGCGCGTGGGGTGCTGCACCGCCCGGTAGCCGGGTCGGGCCTCGTCGAGGTCGGCGGTGAGCCGCATGACCTGCTCCTGCAGCTCGCGCAGCCGCTCCTCGTGCCTGCCGTAGACGCACGTCCCCATCTGCTGCGAGGCCGCGACCATCCCTTGCACGCGCTGCTCACGCTCCTCCAGCGAGGCGGCGTTCCACCGGGCAGCGAACTCCCCAGCGTTCGCCGGGTACGCCCAGGAGGCACCCTCCAATGTCGCGCCAGCCAGCTCTCTTGGCACGCCCCAGCCCTTGCAGTGCCCGCAGTCGGTCGTGCAGGTCTCGTCGCACTGGTCGTAGCGACTCACTGGGGCACCGCCCCGGCGTCGAACAGGACGGTGGCGCCAGCGAGCTCCGAGTCTCCCCAGTAGGCGTCGGAGTTGCCCTTGGGCTTGGCCCAGACGTAGCCGGTCTCGGACTCGACGCGCATCAGAAGCTCCCCGTGATAGCTCACGACGCTGCCGGGCGTGGTGGGCAGCGGGTCGTTGAGCTGCTCCAGGTCGCCCGCTAGGAGCGGCATCGTGGTCAAGCAGTAGCTGTTGGAGATCCGCAGCGTCCACCCGTCCTCCGCGATGCCCTCGACGGTGTATCGGTACCTCTTGCCGGTCTCCATCTCGTCCGTGGCGTTCATCGCATTGCCTCCTCGATGCAGCGGTGCAGGGGCCAGTCCGGGTGCTTCATGGCGAGGCGCGCGGCCTCACGGGTGAGGATCATGCGGATTCCTCCTGGGCGGCGTCAGCGGCTGCCTGGGCGTAGAAAGCGTCCCCGGTGATGGGCGACAGGGCGGCCACCGTTCCAGCGAGGTCACGGCCGGCGCGGTGCGCCCGAGCCAGGGAGAGCGCGCAGTCGTGCTGGTTACCAGACGTGCCCTCCCGCTCAGCGAGCGCTCGGACGGCGGCGGACTCGTCGTCCCAGGCGATGTGCCCCTCCGCGGGCAGCTGCGGGTCGGCCGCGTAGAGGGCGGCGAGCTCGCACACGACCAGCTCGTAGCCCCACCCCGACACCTTGAAGGCCTGCCCGCCGTGCTGGTGGTAGACGGCGAGGCGGGCGCGAGCCCAGTCGGGGAGGGCCGCTTCGCGGGCGGTCCAGTCGGCCTCGTTTCTGGCGAGCGTCTCGCGGTGCCGGCGGTCCATGTCGGCGCGGAAGTCCGCGTCCGTTCGGTCGATGTCCGCGTCCGTCTCGCGCCACAGCCACTCGGTGGAGCCGTGGATGCGCCATCCGACGACCTGGGAGAAGCGGATGGTCTCGACGTCGCAGACGGTGCCGACCTCGACGTGACCGCGGAGCTGTTCGCGCAAGAGCCACGACCACCCGGAGGACATGGTGACCGCGTCGCCCTCCAGGCGGGTGACCGTGACGGTCTGGATGTGGCGGCCGTAGTCAGTTGCAGTGCTCATGCGGTTCTCCTGGTGAGGTGTTCGGCGTGGAGCGCGGCCAGAGCGGCCAGCGCGGCGTCAGGGGCGGGCGTGGAGTTGCCGTCGTCGTCGAGGAGCACCCATTCCCCGCCCAGGGGCGTGGAGCGCCACACGGGCACGTGGGTGGGGTCGTCGAACTGGGTGACGCGCCACCCGAGGAACGTGGCCTCGGCCGGGTGAGACTCAGTCCAGCCGTGGCAGCCGTGGACGCCACTGCCACAGAGGAGGAGCCCGTTGGCGGGGGAGCGGGTCGAGTCCCGCGAGCTTCCGCCCATGCCTCGGGCACGCCTGTGCTGGATGGTCGGCTCCTCCATGGAGCCGCACCCGGCACACCACGTGTCGCGGGTGAGGATCACGTTGCGGACCCGGGCGGGGAAGGCGCCGCTCACGCTGCGGTCCGTTTCAGGTGTCGGCGTCGGATCATCGCGACCGCGTCGCGCGTGTTGAAGCCGAGCCGGGTAGCGATCTCGACGTCGTTGTAGCCAGCCCGGTGGAGCTCAGCGACCTGCTCGATGACCATCGAGTCCGTGCGGGGCGGCCCCGTCGGCTCCAGGCCCTCGGGGTGCGCTGCGGGGTTGTCGATGGCGTCGTCGTCCCACGCGGCCGGCGGCGCCCACCCCTCCTTGCGGGCGATGAAGGCCGCCCGCCGCGACCCGCCCCGCTGGTGCTGGTTCTCCAGGTGCTCGTAGACGTCAGCGACGGCGTTGCGCGTCGCCACCGACACCAGGCGGCGAGCGCCGTTGCGTGCGCCGGACAGGGACATGAGTGGGACCCCGGTGCGCTCGCTGATGGTCTCCAGCGCCCACCCGTTCCAGGCGAGGGCCTGCAGTCGGCGGCGGGTGCCCGCGGCGTCCATGCGGCCCGTCGTGGGCCGCTGGGCGCCCAGGACCGCGGCGACGGTGTGGCCCTGCAGGAAGCGCACCCCCTTCCTGATGCGCGCGACCTGCGCCTGCGCGGCGTACATCGACAGGCCGGTCGCCGAAGCGATCGCGGACGGCTCCCAGCCCATGTCGAGCCACCAGAGGAACCGAGCCATGGCCGCCTCGCGGTCGGGCAGCTGCAGCCGACCGAAGCGGTACAGCTTGTGCTCGCGGCACCGGCGGACCCGGCAGTCAGGACAGCGGCAAGCCGTCCACGTCGAACCGGGCTTCCGCACGCACCGCTGTGCGCCGTTCTCCGGGCCCAAGACGTCCTCGCGCGGCTCCACGCCCGCGGCGAGCGCCGTGGCGGCTCCTGCGGCGCTCACAGGTCCGCTCCGGTGGTGAGGACGGTGACGGGTCCGTAGTTGCCGGCCACCCGGGTCCAGGATTCCGTGTCGTCGCTGTCGCCGAGGCGGGTCCAGGAGCGGCCCTCACCGTCGAAGCGGAGCCACACGCCGTCGTCCTGGGTGACGACCACGGTGCCGACGGTGGGCTCGGAGTCGTTCGAGGTCAGCTTGGTCCCGGGCACCAGCTGGTCGGCGTACTCCCACAGCCAGGTGTCGCCGTCCCAGTCGAGGGTGACGGCGCCGTTACGGACGGGCTCGTTCTCCGTGCAGATCGGGCCGCACTCCGCGACGCTGATGGCGTTGGCCCACCACCCGACGGCGAGGCAGTCGACCACCTCGTAGCCGTGCTTGTGCGCCTCCAGCTCCCACGTCTCGCAGCCCATGGGGCACTGGTAGCGGCACGAAGCAGTAGGCGGAGCTGTGCAGGTGACCTGCCCGACGATGCTGTCGCCGTCACGGTGGATCCAGGTGATCGTGTGGTCACTCACGGCTGCACCTCGTCGGCGCGGGCGTCCAGCCACCGCGTGATGCGGTCGGCATGCTCAGGGGTCTCGATGTAGCGCGGGGTCTGCGCGAGGGCGGCGTAGTGGTTCAGGACGTCCGCGACGATCTGCGGGTAGACCGCGACGAGGAGCGGCAGCATCTGCTCCTTGAAGTCGTGCTGCTGGATCGGCGTGAGCTCGTCGTAGGGGCGGACGAAGTTGTACTCCGCCCGCTGCGGGCCCATGGAGATGATCTGGTGGTCGCGCCAGGTGCGGGCCAGAGCAGCGCACGCCTCGCCGGTCGGGATGGGCTTGTCGGTCATCGGTCTCTCCAGTCGTCGGCCAGGGGTTCCTCACCCAGCGGGATCTCGGTGTCGGTGGGGTGGGGCGGGGGAGGTGTCACAGGAGCTCCTCCTGCTCCCAGTCCTGCTCCGCGAGGGGCTTGAGGTTGCGGGAGATGGCCGGCTCCATGTCCCGGGCCTTCACCAGGAGGCAGCCCTGCTTCTTGCCCTGTCTCTCGCGGGTGAAGACCTGCTTGGCGCGGGCATCGACGGGCAGAAGCCACCACTCGCCGACGCCGGGCGCCTGGGACCAGCAGTTCCAGAGCCCGCCTTGGTGAGCGACCTCGGTGCCGATGGCGGGCTTCGCCTTGCTGAAGATCGTGCTCATCGCCAGTCCTCCTCGGGTGGTGCGTCGTCAGGGGTGGGGATGTCGGGGTCGTCCGGCTCGACGTAGGCCGGCATCCCCACAGGCGTGGTGCGCGCCTTGTCGACTGCGGCCTGGTCCGGGCGAGGGGTGAGTGCCGGTAGCGGGTCCCACACGCGAGGCGTGGCGTTGGTGGCCGCGCGCTCGCGCGCCTCGGCGAGCGCCGCCCGGCAGGCGGAGGCGCCGCGGGCGACGACGCCCAGGTGTTCAGTCACGACGAGGCACCCGCTTGAAGGTGCGGGCGGCGTCGGCCTGGAGCTGGGCGACGTTGCGGGTGACAAGCTCCCCAGCTGACTCCCGCGGTGGGCCGCCGTCGGCGACGGCCCGGATGTCGGCGCGCAGCTGGGCGAGGTAGGCGGGGACGTCGTCCGGGTCCACGTCCGGGGGTGCGCCCGCGTCGAAGCCCTCAGTGCGGCGGCGGCGGATCCGCCACACCTCCTCGACGATGCCCGTGTAGTCCACGAAGATCTTGCTGCGGACCATCGTCTTCACGGCGTCCCGGGCGTCGGTCGCCGAGACCCGCGACAGGCCCAGGTCGAACCACACGTCCGGGGTGGCGGCGTCCCACTGCTGATGGGGCACCGCGGCCCGGACGTAGCGGCAGAGGTCCACGCACTCCGACGGAGTCACCGACCGCCCCCGATCGCCAGGTGCTCGCCCTCGGCGGCGGCGGCGCGACGGGCCGCCGCGGCGAACAGCTCGTCGTGGTGCTGCTGGTTCGCCGCGGACCCGCTCGTGCGGCGGGCCGGGAGCGGGTCGTCGTCCCAGCAGCCAGCGTTCAGCCACGTCGCCGGGTGCTTCGTGAAGGCCGGGTCCCGGTTCGGATCCTCGGCGTAGCGCTTGGCGCCGGCGCGGATCGTGGTCGGGGCGGCCGCCCTCACGGCCTTGGTCCACGCCTTCGCGGCAGCGGCCTTGCCGGTGCGCCTCGGGTAGAGGTGCCAGAAGGCGTCGAACCCCAGCTCCGCCTCGGCGTTCTCGCGCGCGTTGGACGGTTCAAGGACGGTTTCACTCCCGTAGGGAGTGAGGGACGGTTCTGCGGACAGCAGTGTCCGGCCGTTCTGGCCACCCCTGTCCGGCCGTTCTGCACCGGGTGTCCGCCCGGACGAACTGTCCGCCCGGTCAGACTGTCCGGCCGCCACCGCCGTGAGGACCAGATCCCAGACCACCGGGCGGCGGTCGCGGGGCATGTGCGCGACCAGCTCCTGGTCGCCGCGGCGGATGATGCCGGCCTGTTCGAGCTCCCTCAGGTAGCGGCGCACGGAACGGTCGCTGCAGCGGGCCCGCTCGGCGAGCCACTGCTGCGTCGGCCAAGCCGCCGTGCCGTTGTCGCGGGCGCGGTCGGACAGCGCCCACAGGACCAACAGCTGTCCGGGGTCGTTCACGGGCGCCTGCTCGAGGGCCCACGTCATGGCGCGCAGGCTCATCGGTCCCTCCTCTGGTTGATCACGCGGCGGCCTGCTCGAGGTGTGCGAGCAGCTGAGCGCCGAGGTGCTGGGTGTAGGCGGGTGGGATGGCTTCCCTGAGCTCGTCGCGGGTCATCCAGTCGATGCCCATGGCGAGGCGGGCTTCTGCGACGCCGGTGAAGTTGCCGACAACGTGCATGTACTGCCCTGGGATGGGAGCGCGGCCCATCTTGGTGAGCTTCGCGATGTGCGGGAAGTGCTCCGGACCGGTGAGCGGCACGTTGGACTCGAACAATCGGTGCCGGTAGACGCGGAGCTCCGAGAAGGCGCCACCGCAGAGGGTCAATGGGTCGCGGAGGGGGGCGCCTTCAACGTTTTCGATGACCCATGGCTTGCCGATCAGCTCGAACGCGGAACGGGTGGCGGCCACGAAGTCCGGGTGGTCGTTGCCTCGGATGCGCTGGGCCAGCGTCCACGCTTGGCAGGGAGGTGATGCGTGGAACGCGTCGAAGTCGCCGTGGTGCTCGAGGAGGTACTTCAGCGCGTCACCCTGGACGAACCGGTGGGGGTAACGGGGCTGAGGATCGATGTCCACTCCGACGACATCGAAGCCGGCCCGGTGATACCCGGTGCCCGCGCCGCCGGCGCAGCAGAAGAGGTCGAGCAATCGTGGTCTCACGAGGCCTCCTGCGAGTGAGTGACGCGAGACACGGCCCACAGGCGGTGCCCGGTCTTGTCGGCGTGCTCGTCCATGAGTCGGGTCAGGGCGATCTCGTCGCCTGCAGCGGCGAGCGCCGGGCACTTCTCGCAGACGGCGATCACTGCACTGAGCGCCATGGGGCGGCCTCTCGTGCGAGGTGGTCGTGGGCTCCGGCGCCGACGGCGAAGTCGAGGATGTCGTCCCAGGTGAGGCGACGCTGGTCCCAGCGGGCGGGGTCGTCGAGCTCGTCCGGGATGTGCACCCGCTCGATACGCACGGAGCTGGAGACCAACAGCGTCACGATCCGCTCGTCGGCGGGTTTGACGTTCTCCTCGTGACAGAGCGGGCACACGAAGCGGTAGGTGTCGCGCCACTTCTGGCGCGTGTGCACCGTCAGCAGAACGTCGTGGGCGGGTAGCTGAAGAGATGCGGTGCAGATGAAGCAGTGGCTCCAGACGACGCTCATGCCACCGCCCGCTTCGAAAGCCTGCGACGCTCCCGCTCGGACAAGCCGCCCCAGATGCCCCAGTGCTCGTCATTGGCGAAGGCGAAGCTCAGGCACTCGGTGCGCACGGGACAGGCCCGGCAGACGCGCTTCGCGTCCTGGTTGGTGGCACCCCGCTCCGGGAAGAAGGCGTCAGGGTCGGTCTGCGAGCACAGGGCCTCCTCGGTCCACGGTTCGGGCTGAGGCAGCTCCACGTGGAAGGTCACGACGTGCCGCCCCGGGTGGGGCGGTGCACCCACGTGCCGACCCAGTAGCCGACGAGCACGGCGAGCAGCAGCGCGCCGACGGCCTGGTCGCCGCTCACGACGCAGACCTGATCGCGTCCCAGACGCGCATGGTCGTGAGCACGTCGCCCATGGCGGTGTGCTCCAGGTCGGCGTCGACCTCGACGCCCACGGCACGGGCGCAGGTGGTGAGCCCGCCGAGGTCGAGGTTTCCGGTGTAGCCAGCGGCGAGCGCCTCGACGTCGCGCAGGCGGTAGTGCCAGGCGGGCTGGTACCCGTTGTCGCGCAGCAGCTGCTCGAGGGTGTAGGTGTCGAACCAGGGGCAGGCGCCCACGATGGTGGCGCCGTGGGTCAGGGCGGCGATGTTCTGTGCGGCCATCGAGTTCGGCGTCAACTTGTCCACGAAGCCACCGATGTTGGCCACGGTTTGCACGCCTGCGGGGTGACGGCGGTAGTAGCCACCGATGGCCAGTGCCTGCGGGTCGGCCCGCATCACATCCACGGAGAGGAAGCAGCTCCAGGAGCGCTCCTCACCGTCGACCTCACGGCGGACGACGGCGATCTCCCAGGCCTCGCGGTCGGGGAACAGGCTCGTGGTCTCCGTGTCGACGAAGGCCAGTGCCCGGGTCACGGGGTGACCTCGTCGACGGTCCAGGTGACGCCTTCGACGGGCTGACCGATGAGCATCTCCAACAGGTGGTCGGCCTGGTCGATCCGCACCTCGTAGCGCGTCCCGCGGAGTGCTGCGCCGGCGCGCAGGCCGAGGACGAAGTGGTGGCGGGTAACGCCCTCGATGCCGAGACGCTTCGCTAGGTCGACCATGTGCTTGACCCGATCGAAGTCGGGAACCACCACGGCTCGGTGCTGCAGGTCCTCGGCGAGCCAGAGGAGCGTGCGGGTGCTCTTGCCGTTCTGGCGGGGTCCTGCGTCGATGGGGATCATGAGTTCTCCGGGAGTCGGGTGAGGCGGTAGGCGGGTGCGGGACGGCCGACGTTGCGGCCGTGGGTGTCCGTCGAGGTCACGTACTGCGTGAACTGGAGGACGCGCTTCTTCTTCAGGGACTGGTAGATCGCCCCGATCAAGGGCGGGTGCACGACGAGGTCGGTGCTGCCGTCGGCGTTCACCTGGGTGAGGCGGGTGCGCACCCGGTTCGGGTCGACGTGCCCGTCGTGGGAGCGGGCGTCCTCGACGAGGGCGGTGACGATGCGCTCGCGGTCGCGGGCGTGCATCGGGTCGCCGAGCAAGAGCCCGCAGATGGCGTCGACCTCGGGGCCGGCGCCGGACGGCCGTGGCGGCTTGGCGGCTGTCGCCTCAGCGGTCATCACGTCGATGAGGTCCGGCAGGTCCTCAGTCACCGAGCCCTCCGCCTCGCCTCGACGCAGGCGGCCTCGACCTCGATGACGGTGGAGGAGCGCACGTTGGGGTCGGCGCTGCGCCGCCAGGTGGTGACGGCGCGGCGCAGCCGGAGGGGCAGCTGCTGCCAGCAGGTGCCGCAGACGAGACGCCGTCCCTCGAGTGCGTCGCCGCACCCGCCCATGCACCGGGGGGTGGTGGAGCCGTCACGGGGGCGGATGGGGGGCAGGTGCCGCACCGAGGGCCGGCTGTAGAGCGCGGCGTTCACCACGTCACCAGGCCCGTGGACCAGGCGGCGAGCGCCACGACGGTCGGGGTGGACGTCATGACGAAGGCGAGGCGCAGCCACTCGCGGCGCCGGGTCACCGCTCGGCCCCCGCGTCGAAGAGGACGGTCGCGCCGGCGAGCTCCGAGTCTCCCCAGTAGGCGTCGGAGTTGCCCTTGGGCTTGGCCCACGCGTAGCTCGTGTCGGACTCGACGCGGATCAGCAGCTCGCCGCGGTAGCGCACGACGCTCCCGGGGGTGCTGGGCAGCGGGTCGGGGAGCGCCTCGAGCGTGCCGTTCGCCACGAAGACGTGGTTCCAGACAGTGGTGCCGTCACTGAGCTGTAGTGCCTGGCCGTTGTGTGCGCCGACGCCGTCCACGGTCCAGCGGTACCGCTTGCCGAGGATGAGGTCGCTCATCGCGCCGCCTCCGCTCGGGCGACGTCGCGGCAGAAGGCGTGGCAGCGGACCTTGTGCGTGCCGGAGTCGAGGCAGTGGTCGCAGAGGGCGTGGTCGTTCGTGGTGGACCTGGTGCGGCATCCCTGGCAGGGGACGCTGTGGTCGCGCGGCTGGTGCTCGAACTGGGGGAGGAGCGGCAGTCGCTGGAGCGTTTCGGGCATGACGGTGTCTCCCCGTGGCGGGTCGTCGGTGTGAGGGGGTGGCCCGAGGGGCCGGAGGTCAGCTGACGCGGCGTCGGCGCCGGCCCCAGCCGTTGACGGCGGGGATCATCGAAGCGCGTGTCTTGGACTCGATGTAGTCGTTGACCTGCTGGTCGGTGAAGCGGATGGATGCTCCAACGCGGGTGTGGTCGATCGCGCCAGCCGTGACCTGCTCACGGACCCAGCGGGGGGCCTTGCCGAGGATGACCGCGACCTGGTCGACCGTGAGGAGGGGGTCGACGCTCATGCGGTGACCTGCTCCCCTACGACGGGGTAGAGGTGGGTGACAGCATCGAGCGGGACGCCCAACGTGTCTGCGATGCGCCGAGCAAGGACGGGAGAGGCGCGCTTGGCGCCGGCCTCGACCTGGGACAGGTAGCCGGATGAGATGCCCACCCGGGCTGCGAAGTCCCTGCCGGAGATACCGACGGCTTCGCGGATCGCCCGAACAGCTGCGCCGTTCGTGGTCCGTTCCATGACGAGGACGCTACAGGCAAACGCAGGCAAGCACAAGCAAACGGTGGACAGATGTTGAAGTTGCCTGTTCCGCGCACCGATGCTGTACCCATGGTTGAAGACGACGGTCTCGGCAGGCGCCTCCGAGACGCCCGGGAGCAAGCCGGGATGACCCGCGTAGTAGCCGCCCGTCAGATGGGCGTGTCCGAGCGGACGCTCAGCAACTGGGAGCGCGGCGTACTGGTGCCGTCAGCCATCAAGCGCGTAGCTGCCGAGCGCTTCCTCGTGCGCCTGACGCGCTCGACTTCCAACGCCGCCCTCGAGGACATCGCCGAGAGCGTGCGCCGCACCGGCCTCTTCCGAGGGCCGATGCTTCAGCAGGCCATCGAGATGGCCCAGCGGCAGTACCTGCAGGACGTCGAGCGCGAGGACGTCCCCCGAGAGGCGTAGTTGAGCCCTCACTCGGCGTGCGGGCCGCGAGCGCTCGGACGACCGTGGGCGCAACGTCGTTGACCGTGCGAGGGGGCACTTGTGAACTACTCGACCTTCTGGACCATCAAGGCAACCCTGGGCTGGGGCTTCGCCGTCACGGGCGTGTGGTGGGCGGACGAGGGGGTTGCAGCGCGAGCCTGGATGCTGCTCTTGGCGGCCTCGATCACCTGCTCCGTCATCGCGGTGGTGTTTCGCCGCGAGGAGCGACAGCTCGCCGCCTTCCAGCTCGGCCTGGAGCTGCGCGACAGCGGCCGCCAAGGAGTCGTCACGACCCTCCCGCGTCGCGGATGACTTGTCCTAGGACAGGTACTGGTGACACGTTTCCCGCCGTTGCTCGTGTCTGCCGGTAGCTTCTGGCGTGCAGTGCAGCGAAATCGCGGCATCGTCCCAGGTCGGCTAGACCACACGGGGGGTTCAA
>Ga0160429_1001418_pt1 | contig 13368 bp, 9 predicted proteins | sample SolpanmetagenomR_FD_108199 | JGI IMG/M metagenome (GOLD analysis project Ga0160429, IMG submission 108199) | Solar panel surface microbial communities from Lawrence Berkeley National Laboratory, California, USA - R | ecosystem: Engineered > Built environment > Solar panel > Unclassified ...
AATTATGAACGGGGGGCCTGGCGCAAATGGCACATAGTCGATGCCGGGAATCAACACTCGACCCTGAGGCCAACCATTGCCCTCCGGCGTGCTAGCTGAGGTATCCGTAACCAATGGTGGGGGCGATTGCGAAGCACCCCGCTGGCTGCGTCTTATGAGGGCCCAAATAGCACGGATTCCGATACGCATCTTTTGATTACTATTGCCCAATTATTCAATGACTTATGCCGTAAGCAACAACGCCTATTGACTCTCTGCCGCCGCTGCCTCATGCCCCATGCAAAGCAGCACTTCCTTTTACCTGCCAATACACTCGTGCACTACCGCATCGGGTTTACTACAACTTACTTCCCCGCCAGCTCGGCCAAATATACCTCCAGCATGGGGTAGCCCCCCACCCCAACCTTGGCCCGGTCGCTGGCATCCTTCGGGTTGAGCTTATGGGCGGTTTCCCAGGCATCGGGCAGGCCATCGTGGTCGGTATCGGTGGGGGCGGTGCCGGGCTCCAGTACGGGCCAGGCTTTCTGCGACACCGCGTAGGGCGTGCCGTGGGGGTAGCCGCCCTGCACGTCGATGAGGCGGCCGGTGCGGGTGCGCACCTCGCGCACCATGCGCTGGTCGAGGGTGTCGCGCAGGGGGCGGCTGGCGCCGGCGCCGGCCAGCACGAGGGCGTAGGCCTGGGCGGCGGGCTGCGTGGTCACGGGGCCGAGGTCGAAGGGCCGGGTGGCCTGGGCCAGGGCGGTGTCGGCGCGGGTGCCGTCGTTCATGTCCACGCCGCGCCAGTTGTGGGCGGTTACTTCGGCGCTGGCCTCCTGGTAGTTGCCGGCCAGGTAGAAGTGGCCGTAGGGCAGCGGGTTATTCCCCTTCGTGAGCTTGTAGGGGTTGAGCAGCCGGGCGCGCACCTCCGCTTTGGTGCTGGGGCCGGGCTTGTAGTAGTTATTGACAATGTTGTAGTTGCCGCCCTCGCCGGCGTACACGTTGTTCTCGCCCCAGTCGTAGATGACGTTGTTGCGGAAGTCGCAGTTCTCGTAGCCCGCCGCGTGGGTGTAGCGGCTGCCGTTGAAGCGCGGCGTGCGCGAGTTGCAGTGCACAAACAGGTTGTGGTGCATGCTGGCGTGCTGCCCGCCCCAGATGCCGCCGTAGCCGTGGCGCTCGTAGTCTTTATCGCCTTCCTCGAAGTGGTACGAGTAGTTGAGCGGCGGCCCGATGAGGTTCCAGCTCAGCGTGGTGCTGTCGCCCTCGTACACCGAAAAGCACTCGTCGGTGCTCCAGCTCATGGAGCAGTGGTCGATGACGAGTTGGTGATTGCGCTGGCCGCCGAAGGCATCGTCGCCGCCCGCGCCGTCCCGGAAGCCCTGGTTCTGGTTTTTGTCGCCCATCCGAAAGCGCAGGAAACGCACGATGACGTTGCTGGCCTTCACCTGCACCGGGTAGTCGGCCAGGCAAATGCCCCCGCCGGGCGCCGTTTGGCCCGCGATGGTCACGTTGGATTTGCTGAAGGTGAGCGGCGCCAGCAAATGAATGGTGCCCGCCACCCGAAACACGATGGTGCGGGCCGGCGCCTGTTGCGCGCTCAGCTGCACGGCGTAGCGCAGGCTGCCGGGCCGGCCATCATCGAGCAGATTCGTGACTTCGAGCACCGTGGTGGGCCTAGCGGCCGTGCCGCGCCCGCCGGTGGCGAAGCGCCCCGCCCCCTCGGCCCCCGGGTAGGCGAGCAGCCCCGGCGCGGCGGGCGCCGCCGGGCGCAGGGCCCAGCCGGTGGTCATGGTCGCCACTAACAGCGCGTGGCGCAGCCCGAAGCCTGGCAGCATAAGCAACAAAAAGAAAGGGTGGGAAGTGGGGACAGACCGCAAATACGCCCCGGCCGGCTAGCCCCCGCGCCCGGCCACGGTCTTTTCTTTGCGCAATCGTTGTCGGCAACGTTGCCAGCCGGCGCCGCTCGCCCCTCCCCTTTTGCCATGCCCGCCCTCCCTGCGCCCCCCGACCGCCTGCCGCTGGGCGCTCTCAGCTTTACGCTGGCGCTGGTGGCGCTGGCCGGCTACGTCGATGCTGTGGGCTACCTGCGGTTTCAGGGCGTATTCGTGTCGTTTATGAGCGGCAACACCACCTCGCTGGGGGTGGCCGTGGCCGAGGAAAACACCGACAAGCTGCTCGAATTAGCCGGCGTCATCGGCCTGTTTGTGGCCGGCGTGGTGGGCGGCAGCCTGCTGCATCGCTGGGCCAGCAGCTGGGGCAATACGTTGATTTTGGCGCTGATAGCCGCCCTGCTGGGGCTAGCCGCCGCCTGGCCGCCGGCCGCCATCGAGAGCCTCGTGCTGGCGATGGGCGCGCTCAACGCCTCGGTGCACCAGGTGGGCCGGGTCAAGGTCAGCCTCACCTTCGTCACGGGCACGCTCGTGCGCTTCGGCACGGGGCTGGCCGACTGGCTCAGCGGCCAGGCCCCGGCGCAGGACTGGCTGTGGCCCACCACGCTGTGGCTGGCCTTTCTGGCCGGGGCGCTGGGCGGCGCGGCGGCCTTGCGGCACCTGGGCAGCGCGGCCCTGCCCGCGGCGGCGGGCCTGAGCCTGGGGCTGGCCCTGCTGGCCCGACGGGTGCGCGGTACCACCTAAACCCAGCCAGCCAAACGCCCCCGGTCGCGGGCATTGCCAACGGCCGGGGGCGCTCCTAGTCGCTTATTCTCGCTGCATTCCCTATTCTTTTTGCAGGCGCAGGGCCTGGCGGAAGGTGCTGCCATCGGCCTGGGTGCCGGTCACGAGCACCGTGAGCAGCCCCGGGGCCAGCGGGCGCAGGTCGAGGGCCGGGGCCTGGCCCCCGGCCACGGCCAGGCGCTGCACCTGGCGGCCGGTGGCGTCGAGCACCTGCACCTGGTAGCTGGCCGAGGCGGGCAGTGCACTAAGGTCGAGGGTGGCCTGGGCCTGGGCAGGATTGGGGTAGAGGCTGGCCTGGCCGGCCACGCCCAGCTCGCTGGCGCTTACGGTGCGCACCGGCGAGTAAGCCGCCGTGCCATCTATATCTACCTGGCGCAGGCGGTAGTAGGTCGGGCCCACCGGCCGGGCGTTATCACCCTGGTCAGCAAAGGCATACGTGGTGGCCGTGGTCTTGCTGCCCTGGCCGGCTACGGTGCCGAGCTTGGTGTAGGTTACCCCGTCAAAGCTGCGCTCTACGTCGAAATAGGCGTTATTCACTTCCGAGGCCGTCATCCAGGCCAGGCGCGCGCCCCGGCCGCCGGGGGCCGCCTGCGCCGTGAAGGCGGCCAGCTGCACGGGCAGCGGCGCCGCCAGCGTGGCCATCGTCGAGGCGCTGGCCGTGCGCCCCGACACGCTGATAATCCAGCCATCGCCGAGGTGGGTGGTGGCATTGTCGCCGTGAATGTTGCCCCCCGCCGCCGCCGGGCGCAGGTACAGCCGGAAAACCAGCTTGCTAATGCCCTGGCTCGACGTCGTGACGAGCACCGAGCCGCTGGCGGCTCCGGCGCCCGTGGCCCCGTCGGGCGTTACCGCGTTGTTGCGAATCTGGGTGCTGCTGACGGTGAGTTCGGTCGAGCCGCTGAGCCGGGAGAGCGTGACGCCGGTCGTCAGCAAGTCCAACTCAGTGGTGTAGCCCATTTTGGCCGTGCCCACGGTGAAGGAGCCGCCCAGGCCGGTGAGGTGCACCACGGGGTTGACTATTGCCCGGTTGAAAGAAACCGTGAGGTCGGCGTACTGGTAGCGGGGCGTGTTGGCGGGAATAGTCGAGGGTAGCGGCTCTACCGAAGTGAAGACCTCGATGCCGCTGTTGGCGGCCACATCGATACCGCCAGTTATGCCGCTGGCCGAGGTATAGTTACCGTTGCTGGAGCCCCCAACGGCATTGAGCGCCGGAAACAATGGAAAAGCGGGGGCCGTGCCGCTGGTAGTCGAGAGGCCCGACCCGAAGGCCACCCCCGCCCCGCTGGCAATGCGGCTGGTAGGCAGCGCATACTGCTGGTTGCTGAGCGCAAACGTAGTGGTCAGCGCCGGCGAGTAGGCCGTCATCGTGTTGCTGGCGGGGTTGGTCGCGTTGTTTTGAAACGTAATCACCTGGCTGGCCGCCGAGGGGCCATCGGCCGTCGGGTTGCCGGCGCCGGGGGCAAATTCCAGGGTAGCCTGGGCCTGGACCGTGGTAGCGCCCAGGGCAGCGAAAAGGAGCAGGAAAGCGCGCAGTGAGGAGAACATAAGCTGGAGAAGCGGGGCCGTGCTTGCCGCAAGCGCCCGGGCGAAGAATAGGGTTTGACAGGTAGTATTATCAGCTGGCTTCCCGCAGGATGCCCGGCAGCTAACTAGCAGGCTATCTTGCTATTTAGTGCGCTCTGATTACCTTACAAAAGTAGATTTTACCCGGTCCTCTGTTTCGCTTTTCTCGTTCAGCCCGGCTTTTCCTGATGCCAACGGCGTCCTTTCGTACGCGAAAAATCCTGGCTGCCTCGCTGCCGCACTTGCCACGCGTTGCCCACCTTAGCCTAGCCCCCACATGCGCAATGGCCGCCAGCCTCTTCCCCTAAGAGAAGCGCTGGCGGCCACTATGCCGATAGCCTGGGGGCGCCCTACGCCCGCCGGCGGCGCAGGCTCAGGTAATCGAGGTAATACAAGACCTTCACCGACACGTTGTTGTTGTGCGGGGTATTGGCCACGTTGGCCAGGTTGTCGAAATAGAGCGGGGTGGCCTCGTTGCCGAGCAGCGAGCTGGCCGTGGCATCCTTGTACACTAGGCTCACCTGCGAGCCGGGCGCAAACCACCACACTAGCGCGGCGTCGATGTTGAAGGCGTTGAAGCTCGTGTCGTGGTTGCGCTGGTAGCCGGGCAGCAGCTCCTCGGCGCCGTTGGGGCGCAGGCGGGCAAAGTCGAGGTAGCGCACCGTGCTCACGTAGTGCCGGATGCGCATCGTGAACGACAGCCGGTTGGTAAACGTGTAGTTGGTCGTCAGCGTGTTGGTGTAGGTCGAGATGTGGCGGCGGCCCAGCAGCACGTCGGCCCCCAGCAGGTCGCTGTACTGCTGGTCGATGGGCAGGTCCAGGTTGAAGCCGTCGTTGACGTAGCCTATCTGATTGCGCTTCAGGCTATAATCGAAGGTGTAGCGGAAGTTCAGCTTGTCGCTCACGCGGTAGCGCGGGCTCAGGGTCAGGCCGAAGCCCAGGCGGCGCGGGCGCTCAAAGCGGTCGTCGAGGGCATAGGGCCGGATGCCCAGGTTCACGTCGTAGGCCAGCTTCTTGCGGTAGTCGCTCGACACGAACGTGCCCAGGTTGAAGCTCATCGGCACCCGCACGTAGTACTGCCCCAGCGTACTCTTGCGCGGCTCATAGTAGTCGTGCTTAGGCAGGTCGAGGTTGATGTTGAAGCCCGTGGTAATAAAGCTCTTGGTGAAGGTGGTGTTGGCGTTGCCGTAGATGCCAAAATCCTGATAAAGAGTGGGCTTGAAGAGCAGCGACTGGTACGCCCCGAGCGAGGAATAGAAGTTGTTGACCTTCCAGAAAGCGTCGTACTTGTTGTAGTTCACGGTGGCCGACTGGCTCACGTTGTTGTTGCCAAACAGGATACCCAGGTCGTTGGGGTTGTAAGTGTCCGACTCGATGCCGTGGTCCACGTTCCAGGTCCAGTTGCCCGAAATCTTGCCGTAGTTGAGGTAGTACTTGTAGCCGCTGGGGTCGCTCACGGGCGCTTCGCTGAACATAGTGTGGCCGCGGCGCTGCGAGTAGTTGAGCTGCCCGCTAAAGGCGTACTGGTTCTTTTTATCGGCGAAGCGGAAGAGGCCGGCCGTCACGTTGGCGTCGTAGGTGGTGCCGGCGCGCGTCACGTTGGTGTTGATGAGCGACACGTAGGAGTTGTGCGGCAGGCTCTGGTCGAGCACCACGATGTTGTAGTTGGTCAGCGGCTGGGTTTGCACGTCGCGCTCGCCGCCGCCTACGCTGTCGCGCAGGGTGGCGTAGCTGGGGGCCGAGAGCGCGTTGAACACCCCGATGCCCAGCCCCTTGCTGGTGCGGCCGCTCACTTTGGTGGCGTTCAGCAGGCGCGTCACGCCCTGGTTGTGGTACAGGTACTCGCCCTTTCCCAGAGCCCCGCCATCGGCCACGGCGGCGCCTACCTCATTGAAGCCCAGCGGCTGCGCGCCCACCCGGCGCGAGTAAAACAGCCCGCCCTTGTTGAAGAGCTCGGTACCCTCTGTGAAAAACGGCCGGTTTTCCTGGTACTGCACCTCGAAGGGCGAGAGGTTGAGCACCTGGTTGTCGCTGATGGTCTGGCCGAAGTCGGGTATCAGCGTGGCGTCGAGCGTAAAGCTCTCATTGATACCCCACTTGAGGTCGGCGCCGGCGTTGAAACTGGTGCTGGTGTTCTGCTTGCCCTGCTCGTTGTAGGGGTAGTGGTTGACGTAGCTGCTGACGTAGGGCGTGAGCGAGAGGCGCAGCGGCGGGTGCAGGTCGCGCAGCTCGGTAAGCTCGCCCCACTGGTTCACGAAGCCGTCAATCTGGGGCTTGATGGCGCTCCAGGTAAACTGCTGGTTGTCCTTTTTGCGCTGGCGCATGAAATTGACGCCCCAGGTTTGCACCGGCGCCTGGGCAAAGCGGATGGCCGAGTACGGAATCCGCATTTCCACGCTCCAGCCCTTGCCGTCGGGCAGGGGGGCCACGCGGCTGTCCCACACGGCGTTCCAGGCAAAGTCCTCGCCGTTGGCGGGCGAGTAGCGGCTGTCCATCTGCACGCCCGTGCTCAGCACGATGAAGCCGTAGCCGTTGAGGTGGTCGCGGTAGGGGTCGAGAAACAGGGCGAAGAAGTCGGTGTTGCCGCCGTTGTCGCGTTGGGTCAGCTCGCGCTTGATGCTGTCGGGGCTGGCCTCTACCAGCTTGGCGCCCACGTACATGGCCGCATCGTCGTAGAGCACGCGCACCTCGGTGGGCAGGCGCTCGGGCCGGCCGGGCCGGGGCCGGTTCTCAATGAACTTATCGGCCACCGGGGCGCTGGCCCAGGCCGCATCGTCGAGCACCCCGTCGAGCTTGATGGGGCTGGCCACGCGCTGGGCGGCCAGCTGGCGGCGCGGCGCGGCGGCCACCGCGGCGGGGGCGCCCGGCAGGCTTTTTTGGGCGGCGGCGGGGCTAACCCCGGCCAGGCAGAGTAAGCCTAGCAGCAGGCCCCAAAGGCCCCGCTGAGCTTGTAAAAACGACATGATGGGTGGGTGAATAAACGTAGAGCCGCGCCATAGACACCGGGGCGGGCCCGGTCGTTGTCTGGCCCCGCAAGTATTTTTAAGCTGCTTTCGGCGCTAGGGCTGCTTGCGAAAAAACACGTCGCCGCTCACCGACTCCAGCTTCACGAGCGGGCCGCCGCCCGCGCCATAGCTGCCGTGCAGCTGGTAGCCCACGTAGCTCTTGGCCTTGAGGTTGCTGAAGCTCACGGCCGGGTCGGCGTATACCTCGCCCGTGATGGACTTCAGGCTGAGCTCGGCGGCCTTGGCGGGCGGCCAGGTCAGGTCTACGTCGCCGCTCACGGTGGCAGCCTCTACCGAGCTGCCGCTCAGGCCGTTGAGCTTCACGTCGCCGCTCACGCTGCGCACGTTCACGGGGCCGCCGAGGGCGCTCAGCAGCAGGTCGCCGCTCACGGTTTTGGCGGTGATGGCACCGTTCAGGCCGCTCAAATCCACGTCGCCGGTGAGGGTAGTGATGCGTAGCGGCGTGCCGGCGGGCAGGGTCACTTCGTAGGTTATCTTGGCGCAGTAGCTGTACTCGCCCTTGCTGTAGCTGCGGGTAGGGCGCAGGTCTTCCGTTTTGCTGGTAGTAGTGCTGGCATAATTCCCGCGCACCCCCTTGGTGGAATTGTTGCGGCTGCCGCCCTCGCAAGGGCCGTCGTAGTGGCTCTGGCGCAGCTGCTCCTCGTCAAGCTTTTCCACCACGCTCAGCTCGGTGTCGCCCTTTTCCAGGGTCAGGCTATACAAGTCGTTCTGGGCGTTGCCGTTGAGGTTCACCGTGGCCTGCACGCGCAGGCTGGCCCCCGGCCGCACCCGGATGCTGTGGGCATACTTCAAATCGAGAAACACGCCCTGGCCGGCAGCCAGGCTGGCGGTTTGGGTCACGAGGCGCTGGGCCAGGGCCGGGCGCAGGCCGCCGAGCAGCAGCAGGGCAGCGAGTAAAAAGCGGTTCATAGTAAGAGAGGTGAGAAAGTGAGGGCGTAGGGAGAGGGACTGATTGGGCAAGCCGCGGGCTAGCGGAGCCGCTACGCGCGGCTCCGAAGCACGGGTTTCTCGTTTTGATTTAGGATACAGCGCGGCTGCTACTTGGCCTTGCGCAAGAACACGTCGCCGCTCACCGATTTGAGCGAGAAATTGCTGCCGCCGCCGTTGGCGCGGCCCTCGATGGTTTGGCCGCCCACGTGGCGCATGCCGTTGCTGCCGTCGAGGTTGAGGTCGAAGTCGGTGTAGATTTCGCCCGAAATCGAGCGCATGGAAAGCGTCAGCTTGGCGGCCGCGGGCAGGGTCACGTCCACGTTGCCGCTCACCGAGGTCAGGGCGCTGGGCTGGCTAGGCGTGGCGCTGAACTGCACCTTGATGTCGCCGCTCACGGTGTTGGCCACCACCGGGCCGCTCACGTTCAGCAGGCGCATGTCGCCCGAGAGCAGGCGGGCCTCGATGCGCCCGGCCAGGTCGCGGATGGTGAGGTCGTCGGAGCCACCCATGGGGTCCGAGCTAAAGAGCACGTCGGTTTGGCGCGGCACGCGCACCGTATAGTGGCCGTCGCTGCGGGCCGTGCGGGCAATGCGCAGCGTGTTGTCGCCGGTGGCCGTCACGGCCAGGCCCAGCTGCGTATTATCGGCCCCGCCGCTGTAGATGGGGCGCAGGCCATGCGCCAGGGCGGGCGGCGCCTCAAAGTGGCCCGTGCCGCGGATTTGCAGCTCGTCACCGCTGTAACCCTCCACCGTCACGTCGCTGCCGCGCATGTCGAGCACCACCTTGCGGTTGGTCGGGCTGCTGAACTTCATTTTAAACTCCTGGGCGCGCACGGCGGCCGGCAGGGCCAGCGCAAGGGCTAGCAGGGGTAGGAAAGCAAACTTTTTCATAATTAGGAAAGCGAAAGAAATGAAACCGGCAGCCCTAGAAAGCGGTGGCACCGCCCTCCCCCACCTACTGCCGAAACCTTCGCGGTGGGATTTGTCCAGAGGCGGCGTGCCACGCCGCGTGGTATTCGACTAAACTTCTATTTTTAAATCAACTGCCCGAGGCCACTTTCGGCTTGCAGGCGCACGGCGGGCAGCACTTCGGGCTTTTTGGCGAGCTCTTCGAGGCCAGGCACGGCGCGCTTTTCGCGCAGCGTCACCAGGGTTTCGATGAGGGTAATCTGCACGTTGGGGTCGGTTTGCAGGGGCAGCGCCTCCACCAGGGCCGGGCCCACGCGCGGGTCGCTCCGCAACCGAAACAGCGCCTCGCAGGCGGCTAGCCGCACGTTGGGGTTAGGGTCGGTGTCGAGGGTATGGATGAGCGTGAGCACGGCGGGGTCGTTGGGCTCCACGATGGTGGCCGGGGCCTGGCTCACGAGCTGCAGACGCTGGCTGGCCGTGGCCGGCTGCTGGCGCGCCGCCGCCAGCTTCACACTCAGCGAGGGCTGGGCGGGCTGCTCGGTTTGGGTGAGCTGGGCCAGCGGGCTAGCCGGCGGCCCGCCGCGCAGCAGTAAGCCCAAAATGGCGCCCACCGCCACCAGCGCCACGCTGGCCGCCACGCGCAGCCACTGCTGGCCACTCGTGTTTTTCTGGCTAGCAGGCACTTGCCCGGCCTGAAGCGGGGCTAGCGGCTGGCCACCGCGCGCGGCCGTAAGCCCGGCGGGCGAAGCAGCGGCCTGCTTCGCCTTTTCCTCGGCCAGCATGGCCTGAAAATCGTCGCGCATGGCCAGCGGGGGCAGCTCGGGGGGCAAGGCGTCGAGGTCGTTGAAGAGCTGGCGCAGCTCGGCCAACTCGGCCTGGCAGGCGGGGCAGGTAGGCAGGTGCGCGGCCAGGTGCGCCGTCTCGGGCGGCAGCGGCTGGCCATCGGCCAGCTCGGGCAGCCAGGGCCGCAGCTCGGCGCAGGCGGGGTCGGCGAGGTGATTATTAGCTAAAGAACTCATTTTTATACCTATAAAAAGCAGGTGCGGCAGGAAGAATAGGCTTAGCGCCAGCGGGCAGCGTAGCCCGAGCGGGCCAGAAACTCGTGCGGCGCGGTTTTATCGTGGCGCAGCTCGATGATGTCGGCCAGCGCCTGCTGCTTATTGGCAGCTTGCTGGTAATAGGCGCGGCAAATGGCGTAGCCCATGAAGTAGCCCAGGTCGGCGGGGCGGCTACCGGCCTGGTCGCCGTTGTAGAGCCACTGGCTGGTAGCTTGGCCGCTCAGCACGGGGGCAAATTCCTGCCACAGCGCCTGCTCGTGCTGGCGGCCGTAGGCCAGGTACGGCGTGGTGTAAGGCGTGGTCAGCAGCAGCTCGGCCACGAAGGCGGCGGCGCCTTCTTGCAGGCAATAGCCCAGCAGGTCAGTCTTACCATCCAGCTCGGCATCGCCGTCGGGCTGCTGGGTGTGCACCACCTCGTGGGCCACCAACTCCACCACGCCGTTTTGGTGCGCCTTAAATACGCGCTGCAACCAGGGGCTCAGTTCCGCGGCCGCGGTGGCGGGCGTAGCGGCGGCTATTTCTGTGCCAATTAGCACCCGCTGGCCCTGCACCGTACCCCCCGAGTTGAGCGCGCCGATGGTGAAAAAAACCTCGACCGGCTTGTAGCCGCGGTAGAGCTGCTGAAAGCGGCGCAGCAGCTCGTCGATGGCGGGTTGCTGCTGCCGCACGGCCAGGGTAGCCGGCCGCACCGAGGCCCAGAACTTAGGGTAGCGGCGCAGGGCCTGCACGTAGGTGCGGGCCCGGTACTCGCGGCTCCGGGCAAATGCCTGCAACCCCGGCGTGGCCCGGTTCAGGTAGAGGCGCTGCACCAGCTGCCGCTGCCGGGCAGTGTCGGGCGTCGCCTGCACACTATCATAGGCCTGCCAAAAATTGGTGATATCCTGCGTAAGAATCCGGGCCTTTGCCGCCTGGCCGCGCCCAGCCTGGGCCAGCAGCAAGCCGCTGGCTACTAGCGCTGCCAGGCACAAAAACGAGGAAATCAGGCGTGGAGAAGGCATTTCTTAGCTTAGATAAATCTTACGGAGGGCATCGAGCGCGCGGTGGGCCTTGACCCTGGCCGCGCCGGCGGTGCAGCCGAGCTGCTCGCCGATTTCGGCGTAGTCGAAGCCCTGGAAGCGGTGCAGCAGCAGCACCTCGCGCTGGGCGGCGGGCAGCAGGCCCAGGGCTTCGTGTAGGGCCTGGTGCTGGTCGGTGGTGGCGCGCTGGGCCTGGGCCTGGCGGCCGTGGGCGGCGGTTTTTTCAACCTCTTCCAGGTCGGCGCTGGGGCGCTGGCGCTGGTAGTGGTCGGCCCACACGTGGCGGGCCATCTGGTAGACCCAGGCCCGAAACGGCTGGCCCGGCTGGTAGCTGGCGCGGTAGCGCAGCACCCGCACAAACACGTTCTGGGTCAGGTCCTGGGCCAGGGCGCGGTCGCCATTGGCTAGCCTAGCCAGAAAGCCAAAGAGCGGGCCGTGGTAGCGCTCAAACAGCCCGGTTAGCTGGTCGAGGTCGCCGGCCTGCACCTGGGCCATCAAGGCTTCATCGCTGAAAGTGGTAGCAGTGGCGGGCATCCGGGCGGCGGTAAGAGGGTCGGCAGGGAGTGGTTTTGCAGGGAGTACCGGCGGGGTAGCCATTCGTTACAGCAAGGGTAAAATTATTTTAAGAGAAGCCCGCACCCGGCGCAAAAAAGCGGGCCGGCCATCTGTATTTCAGACAACCGGCCCGCTCGCCAGGGCAGTTAGCAATGAGGCCGTTAGTCCTCGTTCACGTTGATATTAAACGTCGAGGTTTTGCCCTTGCCGCTCACGGGCTGGCCCAGCAGTTGGCGGTAGCGCGCCTCCTGGGCAGGTGTCAGTTTCTTGCCATTGACGCGGGCACCCTTGTCGTTGAGTTGGAACGAGAAGCTGCGCTCATCCTTCCCAATGAGGCCATCCTGGCGCAGCGCGGCGCGCAGCTCGGCCGTTTTGGGCGCGGGCGGGGCGGGTGGGGCCGGCGGCGTCTGCGGCATGATGGGGGCCGGCGGGGCTAGCGGCGCGCGCGGGGCCCGCGGCGGGCGGGGCGGCGTGGGCCCGCTGGCCCGGCTATCGAGGGCGCGCAGCTCGGCAGCATCGGCGGCCATGCGGGCGCGCAGTTCGGCGCGGCGGCGGGCAGCATCGTCGCCGGCCCGGTTGGCCTGCTCAGCCTCGCGGTCAGCCTGCTCGGCCTCGCGGTCGGCCTGGGCGGCGGCACGGTCGGCCTGGGCAGCGGCATCCTCGGGCAACACGCTGCCCGACTTTTGCACCTTCATGCGCACGTAGCCGCGCTTGTTCCGCTCGAAGCGATAGGTCGGGTGCGCTAGGTGGCTGGCCGCCGCGTCGTTCAGCGCGCCGTTCAGGTTGAAGTGAAATTCGCGCCCGGTGCCGAGGGTGCCCATTTTCAGACCTTCCTTATTCAGCTTGCGCAGCTCTTTGCCCATCTCGCGGCGCTGCTCCTCGTTCAGATTGGGGTTGCTCATGGCTTCGGCCAGGGCCCGGCGGGCGGCGCGCAGCGCCTCGCCCGCTAGTGCATCAGTCGAAAAATTGAAGCTAAGAGAGTTGGTTTCGGGTATTTCCAGGCGCTCGGTCAGCTCCGGCAGCTCAACGTGCACCAGGGGTTCGAGGCGCATTGATAAGCGGGGCGCCGCTGGGCCGGGCACGGTCACGACCTCCACGGTGCGCACCTTCTTACTACGCTTCGCTTTTTTATCAGTCGTCTCGACGCGCTGGCCGTCCACGGTCAGGTTCACTACGCGGCCTTTTTTGTCCTTCTCAATCACGACGGTACTAGCCTGGCCCCGGCGCGGCGCTAGTTGGCGCAAGCGGCGCATCCGTACCCGCGGCTCATTATCAGCTACTTCCACTCTCATTGCCTGCTCTATTTGCTCCGGCACTTCTACCCCAGGCACCGCTGGCACCGCCGGAATACCGGGCAAGGCTGGCAGGGCCGGCAGCGCGGGCACTGCCGCCACCCGGCGCCGGGCCGTATCGGCGGGCGCCGGGTGGCCGGGCACCGTTTGGGTGGGGCGGGCGGCCAGCACTACGCCGGTGCTCAGCCCCAGCAGGCCGAGCAGGGTGAGCGAGCCGGCCAGCAGGCGCTCGCTCATAGTGGGCGCCTGGGGGCGGCCCAGGGCCAGCCGGCGCACCCGGGCCAGCAAGCCGCCGCGGCCACCGGCGCCGGCCGCCGCCAGGGCTAGGCGCGGCCCGGCGGCCGTGGCGGCTTCCAGCTCGGCCAGGGCCGC
>Ga0160429_1001420_pt1 | contig 13355 bp, 9 predicted proteins | sample SolpanmetagenomR_FD_108199 | JGI IMG/M metagenome (GOLD analysis project Ga0160429, IMG submission 108199) | Solar panel surface microbial communities from Lawrence Berkeley National Laboratory, California, USA - R | ecosystem: Engineered > Built environment > Solar panel > Unclassified ...
CGTCCCCAACTTCCCCATCAACCCTCCCTTCTTCAAACCCTTCAGTATCTCTCCACGAGCATAATTTCCGTGCACAACTTCTCCCACGTCCTCCGCCGTCGCGAAGATGTCAGAAAAGGGCACGTTCAGACTCAATTCGGGCTCGAGCGGGATATAGAAGGCGTGTTAGTAGGTGAAGAAGCACAACTTACTTCCCAAACGGACGATGAGCGACGAGGAATAGTTCTCGAGCTGGAGTTCAGGCGGAAGAGCGGACGAGGGCTGGTGGAGTGGTATTTCTTGCCTTTACCACTCCGGATTCAGAAAGGTGTGGGAGGGAATGTGCAGATGAAAGGAGGGGAGAAGGAGACGGTCGTGTTGTTAGATGATCATCCTCTTTGGCGAGTCGAATCGTCTAATGTTGCTGGTGATGGAGATGGAGGAGAGGGTGACGAGATGAATACGACGTTTAGCCTCGGTTTGACTGAGCGACAGAAGAGAGATAGAGAAGGGGTGGTTCTACCGTATTTCGATGCTCAAAAGGGTTTAGGAGGGGAAGGAGGGCGGATATTATACGACATGGGCGTCGAGGATGATTTTGATGATGAAGAGGATGAAATATGACACGACAACACCATCGGCATTGTTCATTTAGATATCGATCAGAAAATAGAATTCAATACAAGATTCTACTATATATAGTTACAACAAGATCAAGACAAGAAATTGTGTAATCAAGATGAAGATAATATATCAGCCAAAGAATCACCACCATTATTAACCAATAAACATTTCTGACCAAAGCATACTTGTACCATTTCTTTATTAAGATCTAGATCTTTCAAAACGGGATTCATACTCTTTAACCAATCTAGTGATGAAGTGTTGGTACTATCAAGTCGTGTGACTACTACGTCTGGCCATATCTTCTCTCGTAAAGTCTGCAAAGCATTATCGACTATATTTCCAGATCCAGTAATGAGAACGGATTTCACACCAAACGAACCCATAGCTAAACCATTTAATATACCAGTCATGAGACCTGGATGCTGATCTATTTCAACTTCAAACGTCTTTAGAGTATTTGTTGCTAATTTAGTAAAATCCATCTTCTCTGTTTTAGATATTGAAGACGCAACCGCCAAAGGGAGTAAAGCACCTAGACGTAAAAGATTAGTTACACTGACGCCATTTGTTGAAGGCTCTGCATTATCCATAGCATCCTTTGTTCGTATTAGAATGTCTTGATTATCAATCGCTGTCGAGTAAAAACTGCCTTGACTTTCATGATCAAAGAAAAGTTTGATCTGTGTTTGTTGAAGCTCATAAGCCCATTGAAGCCAAGATATATCTGATGTGGCATTATATAATTCTAACAAACCTGATATGAAAAAGGCATAGTCATCTGCAAAACCAGGGACATCCCCTGCACCTTCACGAAATACTCGTTTTAATGTATTATCGGATGTGGAATAAAGGTTTTGTCGAATGAAATTTGCAGCATTCATTGCAGAGGAAAGATATATTTGGGCTTGTCCTGGATTATGAGCAGATATCACAAACGCTGTACGTGCAAGAGACGCAATTGCCATTCCATTCCATGAAACAAGTATCTTATCGTCTAATCCCGGCCGAGGACGCTTTTCGTCTCGATATCGTGCCAATTTCACTTTTGCCGTTTGTATTATATTCATAACCTCTTCTTCAGAGATTGAGTATTGTTGTGCTAATTGCGCAACATCACTGACTATACAAAGTGTATTTTGTTGTGCCAGTTCACCTTGTGGATCATGCCTTGGTGAAATATTACCCTCCTGCTGAACACCAAAGTAATCAGCACAAATTTGAACAGCTTTTTCATCTTCTATCGCGTTCATGAAATCTTCAAAAGTCCAAACATAAAATGCGCCTTCTCGATGTGTCTCATCGCCGAAATTCAAAGCACTATCAGCATCCTCAGAAGCGTGATATCCACCTTGCCGACTCTGAATAGGATTCGAAGTGAGATACGTTGCAACGTCATGAACTATTTCCAAAAACAGAGGATTTTTCGACGTCAAATAAGCATCAAGATATACTGACAAGAGTTGTGCATTATCATAGAGCATCTTTTCGAAATGAGGTAGACTCCAATTACGTGTGACAGAATATCGAGCAAAGCCATGTCCTATTTGATCTTTTATACCTCCCAACGCCATTGATTCCAACGTTTTGACCGCCATTCCTCCAGCTGTATCCGTCTCTGGAACTCCAAGGATATCCTCCATTGTCTTTGGCCAGCATGACATACGTAGAAGAAAAGATAAATGAGCAGGAGTAGGAAACTTTGGCGCACCACCAAATCCACCATTTTCAGGGTCGAATCGATTCTTAAAATGTTGAAAAGCATCATCAAAAGCCTGTAAATCAGGTAAATCACTCGACAGTCCAGATTCTCCATCTAGTTTTGAATTGTTCAGATTACCCTCTTGTGCGAATTGTTTCAATTGAGCAGTAATTTGACTTGCATTCTCTCTACATTTTGACTCTTGATCGTTCCACGCCGTAGCAATCTTTTCTAGTATCTCGTCAAAACTTCCTCCTGCTTCTGCTCTTTCACTCTCCGGACCTGGCCAGTATGTCCCTCCATATATCGGTTCGAGCTGTGGGGTAACAAAAACATTCAATGGCCAACCGCCTCCGCCTGTCGTGACTTGTAAAAAGTCCATATATACTCGATCTATATCAGGTCGCTCTTCTCGATCAATTTTGATGGGTATGAAATGTTCGTTGAGTAATTTCGCAACAGCCGTGTTACTAAAAGATTCATCTGCCATCACATGACACCAATGACATGCACTATATCCAATCGAGACAAACAGTAATTTGTTAGTCTGTCTAGCAATCTCCAAAGTAGCTGGTGTCCAAAGCTGCCATGCTGTGGCGTTTTTCGCGTGAGATCTGACCTATATAAACATTTATTTTAGTCCTATAGATCAACCTATTTTAAATTATCCATTTCCTACATAAGGTGATTTACTTTCTAGACATTGATTGACTAGTCGATTATCCATAGCTATCGGTCGAACAAATTGGCTCTGATTGAGAGTAAAGGTAAGAGCTGGTCTTGTGATAGATCTTATTCCAGAATATCCCAAAAAACGATTCATTCGACAAAGGGTGAACGGATTGGGATTGTAATTGTGGGGAGCATAGAAGTGATAATTCAATGACGTCATAAACGCAATAACCCCATACTATATTTTTATCCTTCTTTTGCTTCGCCGAAGTTGTGAATAGTATGGTCAGTCGACCCAATATGTGACGCGAACACACCAATGAATGATGCTACACAAACAAAGAGGTATATTTGCTAGCTTCGGTTTTGATAATATCTAATGCTGCGCAGTATCCGTCGCGAAGACCTTGACGATGAATCTTCCCTCGTCAACAAATCCTTGAACAACGAGGCATTACTATCCTTCTTCAATCAAAACTTGTCCTACTTAAACACCAGTCCGACGTCCGAGCCCAGTATAGAAATATCTGCTCTTCACAATGGCAATTCCCCTGATCAAGGAGGAGAAGGAGAGAAAGAGGAAGAAGCTGAACATGAAAATGAAGATGAAGAAGGATATACATTCAAACTCTTTGCCGATTCTCGTACGACAGATCTCATTTCTACAAAACCCATAGACGATAGTACTTTTCAAATATCACATCTTAATCCAATCAAGACTGAGGCTGTTATATTTCATATCACACCAGAATTATTGAAAGAATACAAGTCGAGTGCAATTTCAGGAGTTTCCGTACTTGACCAGTCAAAACTTCCATGTCCTGGATTGAGATGCGAGTGGAGGGTGATGGAGGGCGCTCATAGTACTGAGAGCAAGAAACTACACTCAACAATGCAGAAAGAAGAAATTAATAGACAAAAAACAGATCTGCTCTTGCAAGATGGAGACAGAGATAAAAGGAAGAAAAAGGGTAAAAAGGGTAGAATAAAGTTACGAAAAAGGGTAACTGAGATCAAAAAGAGAGACTATGAGCTCGACATAGCTGAAAAAAACAAAAGAGAGGAAGAATTGAAAAGAGATGAAAAGAAGAGAGAACGGGCCAAGTTGAAGAAAAATAAAAAAAGAGCTAGAGATCGTCTCAAGACTGACGCTGACTGTAATCCATGAGTGAAAAGTTACGATATGATGAGTAATGACATTATATATCCAATCAAGTAAGATATCCTGTATATATAACAAAATCTATAGAATAAAAAAAAGCCCGCTATACAATTAAATAATACATAAACTTCATTGTGCAATATGTTTTTTGCCCAGAGCACCAACATCTTTTGCTATCGAGATCATATCCCGTATCGTCTTCTTTTCTTTCTTTGAAAAGGTGAATATCTCGTCGCTTTTCAAACAACAAATGTTATTCTTTTCTAGACTCCATTCTGCATCACCTTCATCTTCTCGTTGTTCTTTCATAAAGTATTCAAACTTGGCCAGACGGACATGTGAATTGTCGAATTTATTGTTGAGGATCCAGCCGTTGAACCAAAGCGGTCGTCCTGATCGATCTAAATGTAGGAGCTGTGGAGCGCAGATTGTATAATTCGTTGCAGGAGGACGATCGGACGAGTCTAGATTGGGATATATGATTTCATCGTCGTCATCGTCATCATCAAGCATGGGAGCGGGTTTTTTGACAGGCTTACGTTGTGTCGGTGAAGAGACGGTACGTTTTCGGAGTGGTTTCTTTGGTTTATCCTCGTCCTTCTTTTGATCAGTGTCTTTCTTCGGCTGTTTATCCTTTTCTTTGGACTTTGTGTCATCTCTGTCTTTTGAACCGGCATCGTCCTTGTCTGCCGCTTTTTTGGATAATTCATCTTTAGTCTTCTTGTTCTTAGCGCCCAATTCAAATAGATCGAGTTTAGCATCATCTTTATCTATCGTCTTTTCTTTTGCATCTTTCTTATCCTTTTCCTTTTCATCCTTGGCTTTTCGAGCTTCGTTCTCTCTTGCATTCAATAAACCTGGGTCATTTCTATTATCGACCAATAATTCATAGTCTTTTTTATCCTTCTCCTTCTCCTTCTCCTCTCCATCCATTTCTTCCTTTTCAGCATCTTCCTCTGTTTCCTCATTCTGTTCTTCCTCCTCTTCCTCCTCATTGTCCTCTTCTTTATCTATCACATCTTTGCCATGTGTATCCTTGATGTCACCAAGTATTCCGGCACTACCTGGATGAAAAATATAATCTCCATCTCCAACCAATTCCCAACCAAGCCAAAAAGTCTCCTTGTCACCTTGGATATAATTAGTAGGGATCTCTGGTAATATAAATGACCGTAAACTTACCATAGACCATGTCGTATGTACCCACAATTTTTTTCTCCTTATTTCCATCCCTATCAGGCCCGTTCATCCTTGTAACCATCATCATGGCCATGAAATGTCTCCATTTATCAACGACGACAACTCCTGATTCTTGCATATGTCCACTCTCTCCTGTCCAGAATCTACTTTGTCTTACTTTTCTAGACATTGGTTTTGGTAAGATTTGTTGTAACCATTTTCTTTTTGATTCTGGAAACATAAGTCTATCTCTGAAGAACAACGCTCCGGTCTCGACATAACCTGGATCATCGAATAAAACCTCTGGAGAAACAAAGAATTGAGCATCGGCATCTATAAAGACTACCTCTCTGAAGGAAGAGAATAATATAGCAAATGGTTTACCAGCCCAACCTTTGATTCCCCATCCTTCATCTTGTACCATTTGTTTCATATCCCTCGTTATGACGCCGGGAAGTGCTTCAAGTTCAGACCTTGCATCATCACCTAGATCTTCATCGCCTAAATACATGACTTCGATGGGTAACCTACACCCCAATTTTCTGATTGTTTTTGCGCTGGTCATCAAATAAGGTAATTGACCATCGCCTCCAGAGAGGACTATTCCTCTACCACCATGTCGTAAAGAAGCATGTAAAGTGACGTGATCCGCAAAATAAGGCGCTGTCCATGGGAATAACAAGGCCGATAGTTTCGTCAAAAAATACCGCACGTTTTCATAATTATGTATTATTTCAGCACGGGATTTTCCGGCAGCTATACCACTCAAATCTTTTGCCCTTCGAAGATATGTCACAACATCGTCACGAATATGTGTTGATGTGCTTGTATGGACTAGATGGACGTTCTCCCAAGCTTCGAACAACGTACGAAAAGCTCTTGCTCGTAAGCCAAGCTCTCGTAACCTTTCCTTTCCAGAATTTTCAATCGGTCGGAGGAGTTCTCGTACGTTCAACTCATCCGGAGCAATGGCGAATACATGTTTGAGGTCTGCCTCGAGTTTCAGCATCCAATCTTCTTTCTTGGTTGTACTTATCGAGGACTGTTTGTTATTTTTACTACCGATCTGTGACTCGCCAAGCTTGTTGTAATTTGCTTTTGCTTTTTGTGATGATTCATCCTTGTATGTAACTTGTGCATTTTCATCTTCGTCGTCATCGACTATCGACTCGCGCAATTTATCCTTTACAGCGTCGAGTTTATTTATATTGAAAGAATCTTTTTTTGGTTGAAACACATCTTGCTCCGTGCTTTTCACTTCCAAATCCGCCTTCTTCAAAACATTCGCTATCGCTTCTTTCGACCGTTCTATAGTAAATGGTGGTGGACTTGGAGGTCTTGTGGGAACATATGGTTTCACTCGTTGGCCTTGCGAAAAAGGATTATATTGACTCGTTCCAAACCAAAAGACAAACACTATCACCGATACAGCACCGACAACTCTTATCCATCGAGGTTGTCGTCGACGTTTTGCATGATACCGTATAGCATCATCTCCAAATATCAAGTTTGTAGGAGAAGGAGTCGTGAGTTTGACCATGACCGAGAGTTTTTGGATTGTTTCAATGACGTAGGAAAAGACTCGATGTGAAAGTGTATAATAGCATGGAATATAAGATAATAAATAAAGGTCGCGATCGAAATGGAATAATGATTATCTTCGAGTCGATATACAAGAAGACTTGTACATCTGGCGGATGGGAAAAATAAGGAGTCCGTTCTGGATACTTGTGCGATTTCAATAGGGTGTTCAAAGTTCGATTCTGCAAAACCTCTGCATGGACGTTGCACCATCCCCTCGAAGCCGCCAGGACGGCGTTTTATAACGCGTCCTTGGTCGAAAGTCTTTTCGGAGACACATTTCCAATATTGGTGAAGACTCGTTAGAGATCGACGCTGCCATGATTGATATCGCGTCAAGTGACTGATTGTGGGAAGATGCAGAAGCTTTTGACATGATGAACTTGATGTAATGTTTTTATTAGGAAATTGAAACTGCAGGAGATAAGCTTTATGCAGAACGTGTCTAAATATAGAAGTTTTCGTTCAGACCTTTTCGTAAAATGTGTTCTTTCATGCACAATGCTGGTCTGCTGCAGCGATTATCATTACTGACCAAGCATGTGAACAATAAAACGGATGAGCCAAGAATAAAAAATACACGCTTGTGATGATGTGATGCAACAGGGTATGATACTAAACATTTTTATATGGGCCTAAATTATTTTCTGTAATATTATCAGGTCATAAATCGTGACTTTGCGTGACTACAAAAAAATACATGATGAAATGCTTGATTACTTTTTATTGTTCCCCTACTCCTTGTACTTGACATTATCACTCTGTGTGTTCGGACAACGTTGATCCAGAATGGCCAAGTGTGTCTGGATAAAAGAAAGCTGCAATAGCAATCATAAAGTACACCAACACCGAAAGACCACCTTCTAGGTAGTCACTCTTTCCATCTCGAAGGAAACCTGTAATGACTAAGATGGCAAGAATAAGAACGATACAGTCAAATCCATCGAATCTCAAATTCATGTCGACCTTCATAAACCAACCAACAAGAACAATGGCGGGTGTTATGAGAAGTGTTGTCTGAACAGAAGCACCAAGGACGTGTGATAGAGCATGATTCATCTTGTTATTATAAGCTTCATCGATCGTAGATAGTCCTTCAGCTGCCTTTTCGACGAGAGGAACTAAAATCAGACCGAGGAATGCATCGGAAATCTCAGACGATAAGACCAAAGGTTCAATCTGGTCGACTAACATGAAAGAAAGTCCAGTGACTGCTCCAAATGCAACACACAAGGCGAGGACAGTTTCAGTCAAGGTCAATCGCTTGTATTGAGCAAGACTGTTGGCTCTTCCCTTTTCGGAAACGTATGCGTGATAGTAGGATGTCTGATGTGATTGAGTATTGAACCATAATTGCAAGAAATATGCTGCCAATAATATAAATGCAATTGCTCGGGACATTAGTTTGACATCGTTGGTATCATCGTAATGAGCTAGAACTCCCGAGAAAGTTCCGTTATTTTCAAAATAGGTTACTTCTGTGAATTCTTGATTCCCATTACTGTTTCGATAGAATTGAGATGCCAATGTAGCAGAATAGGCTGTTGGGATAACCAATGCCACTAAAATGATATTAGACAACGGCATGGAATGTTTAGATTTCTTTGAATGACTTACGAGCTCCAACAAGAAGCATGTTACTTCCTACTTCACTGATAGCTGCCGAGAAGGATTGTTGACCTTGTTCATCGTCATAATCTTCTTGCGTCTGAATAATACCATGCTTGTGCATTTTCCCAAGTTTGTGAAGACCTCCTACGAAGAAACAAAGACCGAGTGACAATAAAATATTGGCGAGAATACTACCAAGTAAAGCAGCACGTACAATGGGTACACCTTTGTCCTTATATTTGACCAGTATTACAGTACACATGATACATTCTGTAGCAGAGCCGATAGATGTCTCAAAAACCTTTCCAGTAACCTTTGGTAATTTTCTTGACAGTTCTTGTCCAGCATAACCGAGGAGATTTGCGGCGGGTATCATGGCAATATAGGTCATAGCGAAGCTGATTTTCGACCAGCGATTCCAGTACTCATCGTCTACGTAGTTGTGATGCTCGGGGTCAGGTTTGTGTGTCAGGTACTGTACTGTATATCAGTTTATGTCGCCATGAATAAAGGTCACAATAAAAACTTACGATAATGATAGCTATGGGAACAAAAGGCCATAAAAAGTTCAAATACTTGCTTACCATGCAAGAACTGTGCCAAACGAGTCTGAAGAAATGTTTAAAGTGTACCCCTCGACGTAAACTTTCTCCCTCAGAGTCAATCTCCTCTCTGATGAACCGGGATGGATGATCTATAAACTGTTTCATAAGCGTTGCATATGACCTTTGTGGTAGCTCACTCGCATCTGAAAAGTTGCGGTCTAGTTTTGCTCGATCATCAAATCGTGTTCCAGCAGTCGATCGTCTTTGGTCGTTGCGTGGCTGTGGTTTAGTGCGAGGGCTGACAGGGTACAGACTGCTCATTTGTGATCGTGTAGGAGGTAAGGTCTTGACATCAGAGTTTGTACGAGTAGTTAGACGGTCATCATAATCTTGTAAAGTCGATGCTTGACTATCCGTACGAGTGATGTCGGGCATCTCATGCTCAGGAACCATCAAAAGTGGAGGATCCGGTGTAGCATCGAAGCTCACGGCTTTTTCTGGTCTCTGAGGCGCGTTCGTTGATACACTTGCATGATGTGTAGATTTAGTACCGGGACTGACGGCATATAAACTGGGTTTGTGTAGTATAGAGCGAATTTCAGCGTTTGCAGGAACGGTTGATCCTGGTCGTGAGAAGTTGATCTCGGGTGTTTCGCTCCGTACAGAAGCTTGACTTGAAGAACGGCTGACTGCGTGACCATCGGGTGTAAGAGCAGGGGCTAAAAGATGAGGAGGGTCTCTGATCGTGTGAAGACTGGCCTGTCTGGATCGTTTACCGGCCTCAACAGAATTATTCGGTGCCGGTGCATCCGAGGGGAAATCCTTCTGGTAATTGTGATGCCCTTCTGTTTCTGGTGGAATAACTTGCTTTGTGCTCAGATTGGGATTCACATCAGGGTTATCAGACAAGAAAACCTGATCAAATGAGACCATTCTTGCGGCGAGAGGTCTAATGAAGGAAGACTATGATGTGATGCAATGCAATACAAAGGGAACACAAGAAGAAAGGTGAGAAAATATGAAAATAGATTAATTCATATGTATGAAGAAAGCGACGAACGAAGGAGAAAGAGGGGAGGGCGACGAGTTATAAGTGGGCATCAAGGCTGGAACAGTGCGCAAAAACTATTTCTGGTTGACCTTCGGAGCCTGATATGGAGGGAACGCTTTTGTGGGGAGCAGGCCAGAGAGTTCAGCCTTGTCCACGACTGAAATATCCAGGCAAGCAGATTGGTTGGAACACGTACGAACGCAATGACCATTTTCCGCGTCGCTGATCATGCTTGATGTTGGCTCAGCTCTTACACGTATTTGTATACATATGATGTGGCGACTGTGGTCATTAATATAACCCATATTATTTTGTTATATGACTGTCTCGCTGAGTTTTAAATTGAAATGAGTACCAGCTACGCTTTGCATTTGCGCAACCACCAGAGCCGCTTCTGGAAAGGTCATTTGGAGATGAAGAACCATCCCCAGCATCTGGTACCCTCAACCGAGGAAAGAAAATGACGACAGGTTTCCAAAAATAGAAAAGTTCATGTTGGTAAAAGCTTCTCTGGCCCGTCTGGACCTCTTGGCAGGCAGAATTCCTGACCCCTGCCTGCTCTCAAGTGTGGTACGAAACAGACTTCCCGTCCCGTCACTTCGGATTTTGCACAACAATCGAGAGATTCAAACACGGCGCTTTGCCTTTTCGGGAATAGGTCTTCCATGAAATGTGGTTCCGCTCGAGTTTGGTGTGGACGGATTAGGTTTAGGCTATTCTTGGCAGCGTCACAGGTTTCTCAAAATACGTTGGAAAAAAGGCACGCCAAGTGAACGCTACTTAGATCCGAGGGAATAAAATGCTTGGCCAATGCCCTCATATGTTACAGATGTGTTGGTTGATCATTACTGTTTGATATCACCGTGATTTATTTATCCTTACTGCAGCGTAGTCAGTATCTCTGTCGCGATTATTTTGATTTGCTCCTCCTTGGCACTACTGATAATCTGTACCATTATTTTTACCCCACCTTCTGTCTTGACTGCCTGTACTACTTTGTCATTCACGATGTTATCTTGTGTTCTTAATATATTATCTATTGTAGCTAAGCCTCTATGTGCACAAGCCACACTTTCGTCTTCACACAATTCTAAAATTCTTCCAATACTGCTCTTACTATTCAGTATTTCTGGAGTAGCTTCTTCCCATCCAGTCAACATAGCGAGAGCACCTCCTGCAGCACTTCTCGTCCCCAAGTCCTCCGCATTTGTGAGTGCAAGCAGAATATGAAGTCTTTTCCTCGCCAGTAATGTCCCATCTACGAAAAGTCTAGCAGCGCTGTATAAAGGCATAAGATTACAGATCATTTCCACCGTCGCTCGCTGGATATTTTTGTTGGAATGCAAAAGTAAGTCGTCAAGTATTGTGGGTATAAATTTGAGAATAGCGTCCTTCGTAGTCTGGTCGTCAGAGCTCGCAAGATTCGTCAATGCTAAGAGTGCTTCAAAAGTCGCAAGAAGATCAGGCGCTTCAACATCGCGTTTGAGAGGAAGCAGTGTTGACAGGGTGACCACAGCATCGGTTGCTAGATCTTTAGGGGAAAATATGTGGTTTGGATTGACGGAAATCAAAATACGTGCGAGAGCATGACTTGCTTTTGTTGGAATAATCGCATTGCTACGGCTTGTGGAATGGATTCGAAGTAGACCTTTTACACAGCCTTGCTGCACCAACTGTCCACGAGTCTTTGGACTTTTGGAAAGATTAAAGAGGAGTTCGACAACGAGAAGCACAATTGCGTCATATGCGGGTTTTGAATTGCACCAAATGTGAGGTATTATGTTGGCTTCTATCACTCGTTCACACCGTTTCCTAACATGAGCATCTCCATCCAGTTGTTCAGTGTCTGCTAGTTTCGAGGCTTCTGCATAAGCCTTGAGCTGTGCAACTCGTTTTTGCTCTTCGTCTTGGATAGACTTGGAGATCGTGATATTACCAAGGACAGTCAGAATGGCGTATAACTCAGACCAATCGCTTTCGGAATTTCCAAGGACCTCTCCAAATCTAGCCGACAGCAGCGTGTTCTTTGATATGCACTCCTTAGTTTCCGGATCTAAACCTAAATAACTTAGAGCTTCGAATAAATATTTATCTGTACCAGATGCCATGTCTTGAAGTATCCGATTAATGATCTTTTCTGCTAATGCGACTGATCCACCATTTGCATTGCTGAGTGCTTCCTTTACACCTGAGCGGAATGTCTTTGCAAGTATCAACAATGCCAAAGCAGTAAAGTCCGAACTACCCGGCTCATCTGTGACATCTTGAAGCCAAGGTGTACACGATTTCGCTACAGCCTCTCGACATTTTTTGTCTTGACATGCAGCGCTTATAAGAGAAAGGGCAGCAATCGTGAGATCACCCGACTTTTGACCCGAGGCTAATTTCGTTACCAAGCTTCCCAGGAAACCTTCTGACAGGAACAGCTCTGAAGCAGAGTCAGGATATAATGGGAATATGGCGGCTGCAATTGAAAAAGCCGAGATGAGATCTAGCTCTGCACCGCCTTTGACCTTTTCCGTGATGTGTGATGTGAGTTTCTGTTGACCATGTTCGCCAGTAACATCGAGTACCTGTTTCGTTGCAACTAGCGCTGCTCCGCGTATCGAAGGTGGAGAACCGATGTCAAGTTTATCCAGAAATAGCGTAAGGGCCTTATATTGCATGTTCCATCCTGTGTGATCCGGATATGACTCGACAATTTTTGTGAGAGCCCGTATCGCAAAGACTTGCTGCTCGACGTCAGGTTCGCTAAGCCGCCGTGAAAACAGATCGCACGCAGCTGTTGCAATCATGTCGATCTCGTCTTTCTCTTTCCATACGTCCTGATCACTGATGATCTCCACGATACATTTTCGAGATGCAGGACCAATACGCCATTGTATTTCCAATTGATTTGCAGTATCATCACGTAAACGAGACACTAAACATTCGCGTGCAGCAGCACTTGATCTTACAAGAGCTTGGTTGCAATCGTCTACCAGATTAGCAATGGATTGAGGTGCTACACGAGAAGATAGTAGATTGACGCATGTAGCTGCATCTTCGTCATCAAGGGAGGAACCATTGTGAGTAATTTGCTGAAGTAAGACATTACCATCTGTAACCTGCCATTCCGTCGTAAAAATCTCGCAAGTCTCCTTGATTGACCGGACTGGATCACTGGTTTCCAAATGCTGTAGAAGCTGAATCACTTCCTGATTATTAGGGTCAATTTGTAACACTTGTTTGGCGGCGGCACGACAAGCA
>Ga0160429_1001421_pt1 | contig 13353 bp, 8 predicted proteins | sample SolpanmetagenomR_FD_108199 | JGI IMG/M metagenome (GOLD analysis project Ga0160429, IMG submission 108199) | Solar panel surface microbial communities from Lawrence Berkeley National Laboratory, California, USA - R | ecosystem: Engineered > Built environment > Solar panel > Unclassified ...
TTGCCAACCTTACTCTCCAAGGTTGCTAAACTTTGTTTAGCAACCAAGGTTTTAGACTTTGTCTAAAACTTGCCCTTAAAATATAAGGGCAGGTAGTTTAGGTTCCTAAACAAAGTTTAGTAACCTTGGAGCAACGGCCAAAGGCAAAGTTTTCCAAACAAAGTTTGTAAAAGCTTGCTTACTCAAAGCAACCTTGGAGCAAGGTACATTAAACTTCGTTTGATTATCCTTTGAGAGCGAACAAAGTAAATGCACAAACTTGCAAAATTTAATACAATTTGTTTTTTAAACTTTTTTTGTTGGGTCTTTAACTGTTGGTAAACACTAAAAAAAAGCTTTTAACTTTCCAAGGTTACTAAACAGAGTTTAGTAACCCAGGTTTTAGACGTTTTACAAACTTTGTTTGTAAATCATTAGCAACGGCTAATGAGAAGTCTAAAAGTAAACAATATTTTTGATGTTATTACCTAATAATACAACAATAAATAAAATTAAGTTAATGATTTATATATATATTCCATATTAATACTACAAGGAAATGTTATTTTTTGAGGAGGATATAAATAAATTATTAATAAATTTTTATAAGAAATTTCTAAATTTATTGGTCTCAGCGCATTCTGATTTAGTAAAGTAAAACTTTGTTTTTTTTTTTCATTTCTAAAAAAAAATTTTTTAAGTTTTAAATGAACTAAAAAACCTCGTAACCCTTGTAAAGTTTCTTTTTTGCCTTTGATAGGACTAAAACAACGCGAAGCACTATTTCGCATACCTTCCCCATTCCCGTTGCCCTGGCGGTTACGGCAAGGGTTGGAAGAAGGGTAAAGAAAAGAAAAGAGAAAAGGCACATTTTTTTTTTCTAGATATTCTAATTCAATTAAATTAAATAATAAAGTATTTTTTTCAGCCTGATTTAAATTTAAAGTAAATGAATTAGCATTTTTAAACCCGAACGCTTTTTCAAATTTTGATTGGGTGCCAAAGGCCAAGCTGGGGCTATTATGTTTTTTATTTTTTGAGTATTTATTAACCAAAGAGCGAAGCACCTGCTTTACTTGAAAAAAAAAGTCTTTATAATTTCCTGTACTACCTATATCCCATGCAGTGGGAGCTTTCTGCGAATTTTCCCTAACTTTTTTTTGTAAAAACATGTTTTTTGTCGTTGTGCTACCAGTCTTTATTTCTGCCAAAGGCCAAGAAAACACGGTAGGTGTTGAAATATTTTTTTGAATTAAACCTGGTTTATTTTTTTTTTCATAGCTTCGCGCCCAAGCTGCGGATCGGGTATCACTTAAAGGCCTTAAGAAGCTTTTTAATTTTTGAAATAAAAACGTTGAAATTATAAATTGCTTGTGAATTTTTTTTACCTGTTTGGAAAAAGTTTTTTTTAAGAATTGCGTAATTTTTTTATAAAGTAAAATTCTATATTTGGGTTTTATAGAAATGATATCGCCAGGGTTTAGTCTATAACTACAAGTATTAATAAGTGTATTATTTACTAAAATTTTATTATGATTGATCCATTGTCTAGCTGATTTAATGCTAGAGAAAAAACAAGCTCGGAAAAGAATCACGTCTAATCTAGCTTCTAATAAAAAGAAAAAATTATCATATATTTTTCCATTCAACTTAGATGCTTGTTTTAATGTTTTTTTAATATATTTTTGAGATAATTTACCATAAACTAAAGCTAGTTTTTTTCTTTCTTTAAGCTGATCTTTAAAATCTGAAGATCTTTTTTTTTTCCTTGATAATTCATAGCTTATTTGGTTTGTCGAAAATAAAAAAGGTGGATTTGAAGAATTTTGTATAGAAAATTTGTTTTTATAAGAATTTTTTAAACCAGAGTTTAAAAAAGGTTGTCTATCATTAATCACGTTTTTAGGAGAAAGTTTCGAATTTTTACTCAAAAAATTGGAAGAATACTCCCACGTAGTGGCACTTTGGTTTGTGCCTGCAAAAACAGGATTGTAAAAATTTTTTAAAATAAAAAGTTTTCTTGCAGAATGACAGTATTGGTTAAATATTTGTTTTTTTGCTTTTATAACCTGACCTTTTAAATTTCTACTTCTACGAAAAAAAAGTTTTTTTTTACTTTGCCTTATTTTTCTTGCAGGTAATAAATTTTCTGGAAAACTAGCTTGTAAATATTCACGTGTTTTTTTTAATAAGATTTTTTTTTGCATAAAAGAACTTTTTCTGTTTTTTAATTCTGCTCACTATCGGACTCGAACCGATAATCTAAAAGAAATAGATTTTGAATCTACCGTGTTTACCAATTTCACCAAGAAAGCATAAAAATGAAATTAAACTTCCCCTTGCCTATTGGTCAGCGAAGCATACCAATAGGTAAACACCGTAACCGGCAGGCTTTTCTAAATGTTGAAGTTAGTAAACTAAAGTTTAGTAACCTTGGTTTTACAAACAAAGTTTGTAAAAGCTTGGAACATTTAGAAAAACTTTATTTAAAAGCTTTGCTTTTAAATTTAGGCAACGGTCCAAGCTTACTAAACAGAGTTTAGTCACCAAGGTTTTACAAACTTTGTTTGTAAACCTTTTATAGACAAGGCAATAAATTTTTTTTTAGTTTTAAATTTACCAGCTAGCTTTTTTTATACCCGCTAATTTTCCTTGGGCCGCGAGTTCACGGAATTTTAAACGAGACAATTTGCAAAAACTATATGTAGCCCGGCCTCGTCCTGTTAAAATACATCGATTCCTAACTCGTGTTTTAGAACTATTTCTATTCAAATTGTTTAATTTAGAAACATATTCATATCTAACTTCTTTTGGTAAATTTAAATTTTTTATAATAAATTTATATTCTAACCTTTTAGTTTCATCTTTAAATACTAACTTTCTTCGTGTATAATCTTTTTGTATGAAATTAGCCATGTTTTTATATTTTTATATATTTTAAAAAACTTTGTGTAAACTAGAGATTTACACGCATTCTGTTATTACTTTTTACTCAACAATATCAAATTCACCCCTAACGGAATCTTGACCCCGCGCTTACTACTTTGCTGAGAGGTCGTATTTAATGCTATTTTTGTTTTTGTTTTGCCAACAGGTATAATATCGTTAAAATACAAGTTGAACAAAATAAGGAAGTTTCATTTAGTATGGTTAACCCAGGGGTTAACCTTTTCCAAGGTTACTAAACTTTGTTTAGTAACCTTGGTTTTAGACTTCCAAGGGTACTAAATTTAGTTTAGTAACCAAGCTTTTACAAACTTTGTTTGTAAAACGTCTAAAACTTTAAGATCACTCAATTTATTTCTTGGCTGTTTGTAACACTTTAATTTGGCTTCGCTGTCTTTACCTAAAGGTTGCTTCGCGCTTCACAGACAGGTCTAGGTAAATATTAACCTTGCTACCGCCTTTGTCCTATTCTGTCTTTACTAAACAACCTAATCTAAACAAACGTAGTTTGTTTTAGAGTAAAGACCAAAGTTTTAGACAAAGTCTAAAACCTGGGTTACTAAACATAGTTTAGTAACCTTGGAAAAACAGGAAGCTATATCAAACTTCTTCCCGCCATCTTTGATGGGGGGTAGGTAGTTTAAGTTTTTAGTTTTTATTTAAAAAACTTTAAATGAAGTTTAAGGACAAAAGCTTATTTTAAAAACATGTTTTTAAAACAAATAAAACTTTAGATTACCCATAAGTTTTACAAACTTTGTTTGTAAAACGTCTAAAAACCAAGGTTACTAAATTTTGTTTAGTAACCTTGGAAACAACGCAAGTGCAAAATCAGTGTTCTACGTTTAACTATTAATAAAGTGAATAAATCACTCATAAATTAAAAACATGGGTAGAAGCTAAAGCTTACACTTATGAACACAAAGCTAAAGCTACTTTATGACTTATCAAATATAAAGGCGCGGGATAAACCATAAAAAAAAGCATAAAGAAAAAAGTAATACCTAAAACATAAGAATTTTCTTTGCTTATACGAGAAAAGCTACACCAATTTTTTGGAGTTTCAAAGTACATTATTTTTATAAGACGAATATAATAAAAGCAACTTATTACACTAGTTAAAACACCAATTAAAGCTAACAAATACAGAGTAGAGCTCATTGCTGCAAAAAAAAGAAAAGCTTTACTATAAAAACCAGCAAGTGGGGGTATTCCGGCTATAGAAAACAATGCTACAGTAAGAGTAATAGCTAAAATAGGATTGGTTTTAGCTAACATAGCAAAATCTGTAGTGTATTTTACTCGTTGTACTGATTGAACAAAATTTAAGCCAAGCCTTTTTACTGGTGATAGAACAATAGCAAAAATGTTAATGGTCATTACGATGTAAATTACAAGATATATAAATAATGCTTGTAATCCTTCTATAGTTCCGCAACAAACACCAACTAACAAATAACCTACATGTCCTATAGAGCTGAACGCTAAAAGTCTTTTAATTTTATTTTGTGACATAGCCGCAAATGCACCTAAAATCATAGAAGCAATACTGCAAAAAATTAAAATTTTTTGCCATGGTAACATAAAATCATAAAAACTATCAACAAACACTCTAAGTAATACAGCCAATATAGACACTTTAGGTGTGATAGAAAAAAAAGCTGTTATAGAAGTTGGAGCGCCTTCATAAACATCCGGTGCCCACATATGAAAAGGTACTGCTGTCATTTTAAACAAAAGTCCAACTAAAATAAAAATCATACCTAACTCACATGCTTGTAAAGCAAAGGTACCAGCTGAAATTTCTTCAGCCCCACAAGTAAAAATTTTTGCTAATTCTGAAAAATTAGTAACTCCAGTAAATCCATAAATTAATGAGCAACCAAATAAAAGAATACCAGAGGAAAAAGCACCTAAAAGAAAGTATTTAAGTCCGGCTTCTGTAGAGAATTCAGAATTACGTTTTGAAGCTGCTAGCACATAAAAACATAAACTTTGTAATTCAATAGCTAAATACATAGAAATGAAATCTGCTGATGCTATTAAAAATAACATACTACAAGTAGCTAATAAAATTAAAATAATATATTCAAAAGCATTAAAAGTTTCTCTTTTTACATAATCTAGAGCAATTATAATGGCAAATAAACAACTTACAACAACTAAGATTTTTAGAAAAAGTGTAAAATCATCTAATATTAATGTATTATAAAAAATAATTGAATGAGCAATAGGGTTATTTACCAGCAAACAACAAGTCAATACTAAGCAAAGTACACCAAGCCAACTCATATTATTTAAAAGTAAAGGATATTTTCTTTCTGAAGATGTACTATAAATTACCCCATATAATAAAAGAAAGATTGTTGCAAGTACTAAAAATAATTCAGGAAAAATTGCTTTAAAATCATTCTCAAATAAAACTGTTTGAAAGTCGGTTTCAAAAATAAAAGGATATTGTTCGCGTAAGTTAAAATACATTTGATTTGTTTGAATTATTATTAATAAAAAAGAAATCTACCTTTGCATTTCCTATTAATCTAATTGTACACCAAAGGTTTACACTCCAAGCTTACTAAACAAAGTTTAGTAACCAAGCTTTTACAAGCTTTGCCCTATTGGTCAGCGAAGCATACCAATAGGTAAAGACTAAGCTATAAACTACGTTTATAGCTTAGGTAACTTTTTTCATTCAACAATGCTGCAAGGTTTTACAAACTTTAGTTGTAAAACCAAGGTTACTAAACTAAAGTTTAGTAACATATCTTTCTATTGGGCTAAATAGAAGCTTTAATTCTTGGATGACGCGCGTTTTGAGCATTAGTATGTGTACGTTGACCTCTTGTTGGAAGACCTTGAATATGCCTAAAACCTCGATAGCTTGCAATTCTTATTAAACGTTGTATAGTTTTTCGTTTATTTTGTTTTAACTCTACACCAATACAATAATTTTGGTTAAGAAGTTGAGAAATTTGTTCAAGTTGTGATTCTGTAAGCTTATTAAAATAAAGAGTTTCATTAACCCCTAATTGATCGCATATTTGTTGTGATAAATTTTTGCCGATACCAAAAATATCACATAAGGCGATTTTTAATTGTTTTTCTTGTTTAAAATAAATATTTAAAAGCGAAGCCATAATTTCTTATATTGTTTAAAAAATTTTGTAATTTTATAACTACCCCCATCTTGGACGGCGGTAAGAAGTTTGATATACCTTACTTTTTTTTGGTATTTACTGCAAGGTTACTAAAATAAAGTGTAGTAACCCAGGTTTTATACGTTTTACAAACAAAGTTTGTAAAAGCTTGGTTACTAAAAGCAACCTTGGACAGAGTAGCAAAGGTGTAGCAAGGTAGGGGTTTTATCCCTGTTTTTTAAATTTGGTTTTGATTCTAAAATCAGCGATGCGAAGCGCTGATTTAAGTTTTGCTTAATGGTTTTTTTCTTTACTCTTCGCCTTATACATTTAATGTGAAGCAAAGGCCTAGAGCGCAGCCTAGAAATCCAAGATTTGTATAACAAAGTTATACAAAACTGCGAAAAAGCAAGTTATTTGTTTTAAACTCTAGAGTAAGCTTTATTACACTTTGTATTATTACCCTTATCCTTGATAAGAGCAAAAAACCTCACTCTAAAAAAGTAAGCTTTATCAAACTTCGTTTAATTCTTTGTAAGTTTACTTATATGAAAAACTTTATTTTAAAGTTTACATTTAGCCTATGAATAGTCGCGTGTGTTACATTATTTACGCTTAATTGTTTTCAGAGAGATATTTTCATGTGCTAAACGAATACCTTTACCTTTATAAACTGAAGGAATTTTTATTTTTTTTATTTTAGAAGCGACTTGTGTTACTTGATTTTTGTCTATACCATAAAGACAAATTAAGGTTGGTTCTAATAGGAAAGCTCGTATAGATTCAGGCAATTCGAACTTAATGTCAGAACTAAAGCCTAATTTTAAATATAAATTCTGTTTGTCCAAGCCTTCTATTTGAGCACGATAACCCACTCCGATAATACGAATATAAACTAGAAACCCACGAGTAACACCGTGAATTTTATTTTGAATAATACTTGAAACACAACCAAAAAAAGCTTTAGAATTGGTAGAAAAAAAAAGTTTCGCAGAGTTTTTAGATGTAAAGACTTCCTTGTTAAGAAGGTTATTAGTTTTTTCATTTTTAGTTTCTCGTGAGAGACATAAACTGATAGCGCCAATTCCATCAGGATCTAATTTTTTTAAATTTAATTCTGTAAAACCTAGAGGACCAGAAAAAAATAAAGTATCGTTTTTTTTCTGTATTTCAACATTTTCTGGTATATTTATTTTAATTTCATAATTTTTATTATATTTCATATTTTAATATTCAAACTCATTTTTTTATTTAAGTAGTTTTAGACGTTTTACAAACTTTGTTTGTAAAAGCTTGGTTACTAAACTTTGTTTAGTAACCTTGGCCGTTGCTCATTAGCCGTTGCTCATTAGCAACGGCTAATGAGAAATCTAAAACCTGGGTTACTAAACTCTGTTTAGTTAAACTCTGTTTAGTTAAACTCTGTTTAGTTAAACTCTGTTTAGTAGCCTTGGAAAAACACTTTTTTTTTTAAATGCAATAAGCAAGCACATTTTTTGCATTTGATTATCCGCATCAAAGATGGGGACACTCACTCTAAAAGAGTAAGGTACATCAAACTTCGTTTTATTACCAAGGGGTAGTTTAATGTATTAAGTGTTATTTCTTCAAGTTTTATTTTTTTTTTGATAAAAAAAAATAATGGTAAAAAAAACAGCAAAGTCTCCAAGGTTACTAAACTTTGTTTAGTAACCAAGGGTTTACAAGCTTCGCTTGTAAAACACTCTACAATAACGTGGAAAATTAAACCTTAAATTAAAAAGTTTATGTTTATCTAGTTTTAAACTTCGTCTAAAATCCTAAACTACCCTATGTTAGATGAAATACAGCTAGTGGGCTCTTGGTGTTTAAAGACCTAAGCTACCTGCCCTTATATTTTAAGGGCAACAGAGCAAGGTTGGTGTTTACCTACCCAAGGTTCCTAAACAAAGTTTAGGAACCAAGGTTTTACAAACAAAGTTTGTAAAACAATTATTATTTTTTTAAGCACCACCCCAATAATAAATACAAACAAATAAAAAAAGCCAAATAACGTCTACCATGTGCCAGTACCAAGCAGCAGCTTCAAATCCAAAATGATGGCGTTTAGTAAAGTGGTAATTTATAAGGCGTATTAAGCAAACAATTAAAAATAAAGTTCCTACAATTACATGAAAGCCATGAAAGCCTGTTGATAAAAAAAATGTTGAACCATAAATACCATCAGAAATTGTAAAAGGTGCTTCTAAATACTCATATGCTTGAAATCCCGTGAAAAAGACAGCTAAAAGAACAGTTGCAACTAATCCAGCAATAGCTTGTTGACGATATCCAGCAAGAATAGCATGGTGAGCCCATGTTACTGCAGCGCCAGAAGAAAGTAAAATTACAGTATTCAAAAAAGGAACCTCCCAAGGATTTAAAACTTGAATTCCTTTTGGAGGCCAAACTGCGCCAATTTCTACTGTAGGTGCTAAACTAGAGTGAAAAAAAGCCCAAAAAAAAGCCAAGAAAAACATAATTTCTGAGACGATAAATAAAAGCATACCATAACGAAGACCTATTTGAACTGGTAACGTATGATGTCCTTCATAAGTAGCTTCTCGTACAACATCTCTCCACCATACAAACATAGCATAAATAATCATACTAATTCCGAAAAAAAGCATTAGTCCTCCACCAGTGTAAGCATGCATATACATTACACCTCCAACAGTACTTACAAAAGCAGCCAAGGAACTGAATAATGGCCAAGGACTTGGATCCACTAAGTGAAATGGGTGTTTTCTCATATAAATTTACTTTTTTAAAATTTTATGTGCCTATTGGTTTTTACCAACAGGTAAAGACCTAAGCTACCTGCCCTTAGATTTTAAGGGCAAGTTTTAGACAAAGTCTAAAACCTTGGTTGCTAAACAAAGTTTAGTAACCAAGCTTTTACAAGCTTTGCTTGTAAAACATCTTTGATGGCGATAGCCCCTTAGTTTTTGATTCCTGGTCTTGTTGGTCCTTACCAACAGGTAAAGACAACGGCTACACTCAACGAGGTTTAGTAAAACAGGTAAATTGCCCCTTGCCCCCATCTTTGATGGGGTTCAAAAGTCTAAGCTACCTACCCCCATCTTTGATGGGGGGGGAAGAAGTTTGATATCGCTTACTAAGCTTCTTCAAGTTTAGTAGAAATCCAATTTACATAATTATCAAGAGATACAGCTTCTACTACAATAGGCATGAAAGCATGATTAGCCCCACATAATTCACTACATTGGCCGTAAAAAATTCCTTCTCGCTTGATAAATAAGGGCACTTGATTTAATCGTCCAGGAATAGCGTCACATTTAATACCCAAAGAAGGCACTGCCCAACTGTGAAGTACATCTGCACCTGTGATGATTAATCTAACATGAGTATTTACTGGTAAAACTACTCTATTATCTACTTCTAAAAGTCTAAGCTGCCCTAATTCAAGATCATCGTCTGGAATCATATAACTATCAAAAGCAATTGCAGGTTCATCTGATTTGCTGTAATCTGAATATTCGTACGACCAATACCATTGATGTCCAATTGCTTTTAAAGTAACCGCAGGATCTACTACTTCATCTATACTATAAAGTAAAGCAAAAGAAGGTAATGCAATTAAAACTAAAATTAAACTAGGAGCTACAGTCCACACGATTTCAATAGTTGTACCATGAATTATTTTTTCCGGAATAGGATTTCTGCTGTGATGAAAATGATAGAGTGTTCGAGCTAGCATCCAAAGTACAAATACCGCTACCACGATCATAAAAAAAAAAATGTCGTGATGCAAATCTATAATACCTTGCATAACTGGTGTTGCGGGGTCTTGAAACCCTAATTGCCAAGCTTCTGGAGCGTCTGCCAAACTAACGACAGGGCTTAAAATATAAATTACGAAGAAAAAAAATAAGTTTTTCATAGTTTTATTTAATATACATTTAAATTTATTACAACCCATACTCTCCAAGGTTACTTTTAGTCACCTTGGACAAAGTAAGGCTTTTGCCCCATCAAAGATGGGGGTAGGCAAGCAGAGCTTGCCAACCTTGCTTTCTTCTCCTTAAAATATAAGGCTTTTAAAACTAAAGTTTGTAAAAGCTTGGTTGCTAAACAGAGTTTAGCAACCTAGAGAGGTAGCTTAGGTAAATTACACTTATTTAGAATAATAATTATAAAAAACAAAACTAATTAAATAAATAAAATAAAGCTTATTATCAATAAATAGTTCTAAAAAATCCCATAAACCAACAATAGTTATAAGCAGAGTTAATCCTATTAACATTACAACAGCATAATGGTAAATCATACCACTCTGTAATTTACTAATATGAGAAGTAAAACGTTGAAAAAGTATAGAAATACCAAAAGGCCCTAATATTTCAAAAACACCTTTGTCTAAAGTTTTAAAAGAAGTGTGGTAACCAAAAGACAAAGCTTTTTGGCCAATAAAATCATTATAAACTTTATCAAAAAACCAACGTTTATTAAGCATATAATAAAGTGATTTACCTAACCAAGTTGTTTTAAAAGCATAAGTTTCTTTAGTTTTTGCATAGTTAATTATAAAGGCTAAAAATGCACCTAACAGGGTAAAAACAAGAGGTAAAAATTTTTGACTCTGAGGAATGTATTCTGATTCTAGTAATAAAATATTTTTTGGTAAAATAAAAATGGAATTTCCCCAAAAAGAGCTACCTAAACCAATCATCATATCCTTTGCTAAATAACCAACGAAAATACTACCAAAAGCTAAAAGAATTAAAGGAATGGCCATAATAGGAGGAGCATCATGGGCGTGAGCTATAGAATTTTTATACGCTGCCGTAGGACTTATAAAAGTTAAAAATAATAAACGGAAAGAGTAATAAGACGTAAATAAAACACAAATTGAACCTAACCAATAAGCAAAGTTTCCACTAATTGTGTACTTAGCATAAGCTAATTCTAATATTACATCTTTAGAGTAAAAACCTGTTAAAAAAGGAAAGCCAGCTAAAGAAAATGATCCTATTAACATCATCGCATAAGTAAATGGTAGAAGCTGAACTACCCCTCCCATTTTTCTCATATCTTGTTGATCTGATAGTGCATGAATTACTGAGCCAGCACTTAGAAATAATAATGCTTTAAAAAAAGCGTGATTCATTAAATGAAAAACACCTACTGAATAATTAGAAAGACCACAAGCAAACACCATATACCCTAATTGGCTACACGTAGAATAAGCTATAACACGCTTTAAATCATTTTGTACAATTCCAGTTGTCGCAGCGAAAAAGCAAGTCATAGCACCCACAAAAGTAACAACAACTAAAGCTGTAGGAGCATATTCAAAAAGAGGGGAGCAACGAGCTATCATAAAAACCCCAGCTGTTACCATTGTGGCAGCATGTATTAAAGCAGAAACAGGAGTTGGTCCTTCCATAGCATCTGGCAACCAAGTATGTAATCCAAGTTGAGCTGATTTTCCTACAGCTCCAACAAACAATAAAATACAAATAGTATTTAAAGTATCTAGTTTAAAATTACAGAAAATAAAAGATGTTTCAGCAAATTGTGGGGCACATGCAAAAACAGTAGGAAAGTCAACACTTTTAAAAACTGAAAAAACAGCCATAATTCCTAAAGCTAATCCAAAATCACCCACTCTATTAACTAGCATAGCTTTTATAGAAGCTTTCGATGCTTGAAGTCTAGTAAACCAAAAACTAATTAAAAGATAGGAAGCTAATCCAACGCCTTCCCAACCAAAAAACATTTGTATAAAATTATCTGCTGTTACCAGCATTAACATAAAAAAAGTGAAAATTGAAAGATAACACATAAAACGCGGAATATGAGGATCTCCAGACATATAAGAAATTGAGTAAATATGAACTAGAGTGCTGACAAAAGTAACCACTATCAACATAACCACAGTTAAACTATCAAAATAAAAGCCCCAGGAAGCGTCAAACATCTCAGAAAAAAACCAAGATGCCAGTTTTATATAACAAGGACTTCCCGATAAAGCTACTTCATAAAAAGCAATACAACTTAAAATACTGGAAGTTAATACACAACTAGTTGTAATTATGGCAGCTCCTCTAAATCCTAGGAAACGTCCAAAAAAACCCGCTGCAATACTTCCTAATAAAGGTAGTAAAACTATGAGTAAATACATAATTTTTTATTTTTTTTAACCTACGTACACAAGCTTTGCCCCCCATCTGCCTACCTACGGTAGGGGAAGGTAATGTTTTAGACGAAGTCTAAAACCTAGGTTACTAAACCTTATTCTTTCAGAGTGAGGCCTTTACCCCCCCGCACTTATATAATGCAGGGTAAAGACTTAAGCTAACGTAGGTAGCAAGCTTGGCAAGCTCTGCTACCCTAAACAAACGTAGTTTGTGCCCTTGCCTATTCAATAGGTAAACACCGTAACCGGCAGGCTTTTCTAAATGTTGAAGTTAGTAAACTAAAGTTTAGTAACCTTGGTTTTACAAACCAAGTTTGTAAAAGCTTGGAACATTTAGAAAAACTTTATTTAAAAGCTTTGCTTTTAAATTTAGGCAACGGGGGGTAAATTTTATATTTACTTGTTTACAAAGCAAAAAGTAAATATTTAGGCAAACCTTAAAAGAGCTTGGCTTGTTTTATGATGTGTTACATTTAAACTAAAAAAAACAAAGTTGAGTAAAAAAGTAAAAGCCTAGTAAAGCTAATGCTTTTAGTCTACACCCAATAAAAGTGGATAAATTACATTTATAATTTAATAAAATTTTTAAACACATAATCAGGCAAGGATTCATGCATTTCCAAGGTTACTAAACAAAGTTTAGTAACCAAGGTTTTACAAGCAAAGCTTGTAAAACTAAAAACTTATAAAAAAAGCTTAACTTTTTATTTGTAAAGATTCAGTTATACATCCTGCAGGATTTGAACCTGCGACCCTCAACTTAGAAGGTTGTTGCTCTATCCAGCTGAGCTAAGAATGCTTTTTGAATTTCTAAGTTTTTAGACGAAGTCTCAAACCAAGGTTACTAAACATAGTTTAGTTAACGTTGGATACGAAGTTTATTTTTTTTACCCAAAAAAGTTAAATTTATTGTTTAGTAAATTACAAACACCTTTATTTATTTACCAAGCTGATATTAGAGGTAGGTTTGTAAGTTTATTTTATCTAAATGTTGTTTTAGCAACAAAAAAAACAACATTTAGTTTTGCTTAAGTATTTACTTTTTGCCTTGTAAACAAGTAAATATTGGGTCAAAGGCCTAAGCTACCTGCCCTTAGATTTTAAGGGCAA
>Ga0160429_1001423_pt1 | contig 13342 bp, 8 predicted proteins | sample SolpanmetagenomR_FD_108199 | JGI IMG/M metagenome (GOLD analysis project Ga0160429, IMG submission 108199) | Solar panel surface microbial communities from Lawrence Berkeley National Laboratory, California, USA - R | ecosystem: Engineered > Built environment > Solar panel > Unclassified ...
GCCTCGCGGCCAGCGGCCTCGCCTCGGCCCAGGCCGCCACCCCCAAGCTCGACACCGGCGACACCGCCTTCATGCTCCTCTCGGCGGCACTGGTGATGCTCATGACGCCCGGCCTGGCCTTCTTCTACGGCGGCATGGTGCGCAGCAAGAGCGTGCTGAACACCATGATGATGAGCTTCATCGCGCTGGCCATCGTGGGCGTGCTGTGGGCTGTGATTGGCTACACGCTGGCCTTCGGGGCGGGCGGCAACAGCATCGTCGGCAGCCTCGTCAACCTGGGCCTGAAGAACACCACCGGCCCCAACAGCCTGGTGGGCACCATTCCCACCCCCGTGTACGTGGCGTTCCAGGCGATGTTCGCCATCATTGCCCCGGCGCTGATCTCGGGCTCGGTGGTCGACCGGATGCGCTTCGGGGCCTTCGCGCTGTTCGTGGCGCTCTGGAGCCTGCTGATCTACTCGCCGCTGGCCCACTGGGTCTGGAGCAGTGACGGCTGGCTCTTCAAGAAGGGCGTGCTCGACTTCGCGGGCGGCACGGTGATCCATATCGCCGCCGGGATCTCGGGCCTGGTGGCCGCCCTCGTGATCGGGCCGCGCATGCCCATGACGCGCCGCGCCACCCTGCCGCACAACGTGCCGTTCGTGCTGTTGGGCGCCGCGCTGCTGTGGTTCGGCTGGTTCGGCTTCAACGCCGGCTCGGCGCTGGGCGCCAACTACATCGCCGCCAACGCCTTCATGACCACCAACACCGCCACCGCCGCCGCCCTGCTCGGCTGGCTCGTCTGGGAACTCATCCGGGGCCAGAAGCCCACGGCGGTCGGCGCGGCCACCGGCGCGGTGGTGGGCCTCGTCGCCATCACGCCCGCCTGCGGGTACGTGTCGCCGATGGCCGCCGTGGTGATCGGTCTGGTTGCCGCCAGCGCCAGCTTCTGGGGGGTGCAGCTCAAGACCCGCTTCAAGATGGACGACGCGCTCGACGTGTTCGCCTGTCACGGCGTGGCCGGCATCGTGGGCGCCCTGCTGACCGGCGTGTTCGCCAGCAAGTTCGTCAACCAGACGATCGCGGGCGGCGTGGTGGACGGCAACTGGGGCCAGCTGGGCATCCAGGCCGAGGGCGTCGTCACCACCCTGCTGTTCGTGGGCGTCGGCAGCTTCGTCCTGCTCAAGCTGATCGGTCTGGTGATGCCGCTGCGCGTCACCGAGCGCCAGGAGACGACCGGCATCGACCTCGTGTCGCACGAGGAAGAGGGGTACCGCGAGGCCGAGAGCAGCCTGAGCGCCCCGGTGATGCTCGGCGGCGACTGACCGTTGCGCAAGCAGGGAAGGGGAGCCGCCGCACGGGCTCCTCTTCCTTTTTCTATTCACCCGTCTCGGTTCCCCTGACACCACCCCCAGGTCTGAGGGCCGGATGTGCCGCAATCGTGAGGCATGACGCGCTGATGACCCGGCTTTTTCCTCTAGAATCTCGGCAGGTCCATCTTGTAATGCCGGACATCCGGTGCAGACCGCCGGTCCGGAAGGACCTGGATGCTGTGCCTTCTCAGCCGCCCTATTTCATGTTCAACAGTTCCAGCCGTCTCAAGCTGATTTCAGACGATGTCGCGGACGAGAACGGCCCCGACACGGGGTTCAAGGGGAGTCCATGAACAGATACGACGACCGCGCACGCCTCGTTTTCCACTATGCCCGCGAGGAGGGCAACCGCCTGGGCCACGCGATGGTCGGCCCCGAACACCTGCTGCTCGGCCTGATGCGCGAGGGCGGCACGGCGGCCAGCCTGCTCGGTGAGTTCGGCGCGACGCTCGACGGCCTGCGCCGCCGGGTCGAGGAGATCATCGGGCGCGGCGAGGGCAACCGCCTGAACGACGCGCCCAGCATCACGCCGCGCGCCCGCCGGGTGATGGAGCTCGCCAGCCACGAGGCCCGCACCCTGGGCGCCCAGGTGACGAGCACCGAGCACATCCTGCTCGGCATCATTCGGGAAGGCGACGGTGTGGCCTTCCGCATCCTGCAGGAACTCACCAAGGACGTCGATACCATCCGCTGGCGCGTGCTGGCCCAGGCCGACGGCCAGAAGGCCCCAAAGCCAGTCGCCACGCCCTTCCTCGACGAGTACGGCCGTGACCTGACCAAGCAGGCGCGCGAGGGCAAACTCGACCCGGTGGTGGGGAGAAGCGAAGAAATCCGCCGCGTGACGCAGATCCTGACCCGGCGCACCAAGAACAACCCGGTGCTGATCGGTGACCCGGGCGTCGGTAAGACCGCCATCGTCGAAGGCCTCGCCATCGCCATCCACGAGAACCGCGTGCCACCGAACCTGGCGGGCGTGCGCCTCATCAGCCTCGACCTGTCGGGCGTAGTGGCCGGCACCAAGTACCGAGGCGAATTCGAAGAGCGGCTGCGCCAGATCATCGAGGAACTGCGGCAGGCCAAGGTCGTCGCGTTCATCGACGAGCTGCATACGCTGGTCGGCGCGGGCGGCGCGGAGGGCACCCTCGACGCGGCCAACATCCTCAAGCCGGCCCTGAGCCGGGGCGAGATTCAGGTGATCGGCGCGACCACCACCGGCGAGTACCACCGCTACATCGAGAAGGATGCGGCGCTGGAGCGGCGCTTCCAGCCGGTGATCGTGCTGGAGCCGAGCCCCGCCGACACGCTCGAGATTCTCAAGGGGCTGCGCAGCCGCTATGAGGAGCACCACGGCATCCAGATTCCCGACGCCGCGCTCGAACTCGCGGTACGCATCGGTGAGCGCAGCCTGCCGGGACGCAACTTTCCCGACAAGGCCATCGACCTGATCGACGAGGCGGCGAGCCGCGTGCGCCTGAACATGAGCCTCGGGCTGCCGATCGCCGAGAATGCCGACGGCGAGGCCTACGTGACCCGCGAAGACATCGAGGCCGTCATCAACAGCATGGGCGGCATCTACTCGGAAGACACGGCGGCGCAGCTCGCCGGCCTCGAGGAGACGCTCGACACCCAGGTGTACGGCCAGCCCGACGCGATCAAGGCGCTTTCGAGCGCGCTGCGCCGCGCCCGCGTGGGCCTGGGCGGACGCACCCGCGTGGCCGCCAGCTTCCTGTTCGTGGGACCGAGCGGCGTGGGCAAGACGCACCTCGCCAAGGCGCTCGCCACCACGCTCTTCGGCAGCGAGCGGGCCCTGATCCGCATCGACATGAGCGAGTTCCAGGAGTCGCACAGCGTTTCCAAGCTCATCGGTTCGCCTCCCGGGTACGTGGGCTACGAGCAGGGCGGCAGGCTCACCGAGGCCGTGCGCCGTCAGCCGTTCTCGGTCATCCTGCTCGACGAGATCGAGAAGGCGCACCCGGACATCTACAACACCTTCCTGCAGGTGCTCGACGACGGCCGCCTGACCGACGGCCTGGGCCGCACCGTCGATTTCCGGCGCACCATCATCATCATGACGAGCAACACCGGCTTCAACGTCTCGCCGACCGCCGGTTTCTCTCCGGTGGTGGCCGACAACAACATGCCGCTGCGGCAGATCTTCACGCCCGAGTTCCTCGACCGCCTCGACGAGGTGATCCGCTTCCGTCCGCTGGGCGAGGAGGAACTGGTGCGTGTGGCCACCCAGCTGCTCAACGAGATGCAGGAAGAGCTCACGAGCCGCGAGCTGAACGTGACCTTCGACACCGGCATCGCCGAGTGGCTGGTGGGCAAGCTCAAGGCCCGCAGCCCCAAGCACGCCACCGGCAGCAGCCGGCAGCTGCGGACCCTGGTACGCGAGGAGATCGAGGACCCGCTGGCGTCGGAGCTGATCGGGAACGACGACGGCGAGCAGGTGCGCGTCAAGCTCGGCGACTCGGGGCTCACCTTCGAGCGCGGCGCGAAGGCCCCACAGCAGATCCTGGCGTAACGAACATCACCGAGGAGGGCCTGACCGAGGAGTTCCGGTCAGGCCCTTCCTCTTGGATTCAGCTGCGTTGCCCTCAGTCCAGCTCTCTGGCGGTCTGCTCGGCCAGCTGCCGCGAGTGTTCCAGCGCCGCCCGGGTGTCGCTCGTGCCGGTTCCGCCGTTCCGGAGGGTGAGATGCAGGGCCAGCAGGTGCGCCGCGTTGCCGCTGAGCCGTGCCATGGTCGGCTGCGCGAAGGTGCGCACCGGGGCCGAGCGACTGGCCCACCTCGGCTCGACAGCGGCGGCCATCACCGCGCCCTCGGCGGCCAGGCGGGCATCTCTGGCAGCAGTGCGCGCGGCCTCGACCGGATGGTCGTCCGGCGGCGTGTTAGGCGACACGCTGCTGGGCCGGCCCACGCCGTTCGACTGGGCCGCGAAGTCCAGCAGCGACTCGGCGTACTCCTGCTGCCGCTGCGCCACCTGCCGCAGCCGTTCGCGGGCCGTTCCTGCCTGCCAGATCGGCCAGATCAGGAAGGCGATCAGGGCCAGCACGCCGCCCATCACCGTGTACAGCAGTCGGCCCTCGGCCACCACCCCCTGCGACAGCCCCGAGGCCGACACCGAGGCGATGACGTACAGGCTGACCGCCGCCGAGAAAGGCGCGTAGCCGACCTGCAGCAGTGCGTAGGCCAGCCACGCGGCCACCAGCACCAGCAGCGTGTCGAGCTGGGGGGTGGGGTGTGCCAGCCCGAGCAGCAGGCCCAGCAGCACGGCGGCCAGCGTGCCCAGCAGGCGCGCCGCGCCGCGCGTGACGGTGGTCAGGTAGTCGGCCCGCAGCACCAGCCCCACCGTCAGGGGAAGCCAGTAGCCGTGCGGCAGGTTGAGCAGCCGCACCGCGAGGTCACTCAGGCCCACCGCCAGGGCCAGCCGCAGACTGTGCTGCCACTGAGCAGGCGTGGGCCGCAAGTTCAGCACGGAAGGGGAGGAGGGAGCGGGCGCGGCCTCTCCCGGCTCTGGCTCTGTCGTGGTGGCCTTGACCTCGGGCACGCTCAGGCGCTCGAGCAGCGACAGGGTGAGCGTCAGGGGACTCTCGCTGCGGGTCAGGTCACCGGCCGGCGCGGCGCGGCGGGCGGCCACCTGCAGGGCCCGCAGCGCTCCACTGCTGATCGGCTGCTCCTGACCCTGCCGCACTGCCTGCCGCAGTTGCGTCAGCACCCGCACCAGCACGCGCCGGAACAGCCGGGCCTTCTCTCCCTGCTCGTGGGTCCAGGGCTCCAGGCCCAGGCTGATGAGGGCCGCGCGCAGGCCCTCGGCCTTCTCCAGCACGCCACGCAGGCCGTCGTGGCTGTGTCGCCAGCTGGTCGGCGACACGCTGCCGAGTGCGGCCAGCGCGTCGCGGAACGGCTGGTCGTCGGGAAACAGGCGGCTGGCCGGGCGTGGCCCCGGGTCTTTCCAGTGCTGCACGAAGTCGGCGAGCGAGGCGAAGGTGAGCGACACCGACCGCCGCTCCGGCTGATACCGCCCGAGCGGCCAGAGGACGCCCAGCACCAGCACCTGCGCCGCGCCGCCCAGCAGCACCAGCAGCGCCGTGGTAAGGGCGCTTTCCGGGGGCAATCGGAGCCCGCTCAGGATGAGCAGCGTCATGGTGGCCTGCAGCGTCAGGGTGGCGGCCGAGGGCGTCAGCTCGCCGTAGAGCGTGAAGATCAGGCAGCCGGCGGTGAGGGTGAGCACCGAGAGCGGCAGCGAGGTGCCGACCAGGCCACCGATCAGGGCACACACGAAGGTCACCAGACACACCTGCACCATGGTGCGCAGCCGGGTGCGGTACACCCCGCTCAGAGACGCCAGCCCGGCATTGAAGGCCCCGATGGCCGCCGCCACCCCCCATGCCGGATGCCCGAGCAGCGAGCCGCCGATCAGGATCACACCCAGCACCAGGGCGCAGCGGGTGGCCGAGCCGGGCCGCCAGCCGCTCAGATTGACCTTCAGACTCTGGCGCAGGATGGGCGCGAGGCTCATAAGAACGGAGTCTAGAGCATGGGCACCGGGAAGAGTGGCCCACCCAAGCGCGCCCGGAACGGCGCTTCCATTGCCCGTTTCGTCCGGGGCGTACCATGGAGGATATGAGCCGTCCCCAGAAACGTTCCTTCAACCGCCCCCAGAAGCAGACCGGACAGCGCAGGCAGGTCAAGAAGAAACTCGCGCCCGGCAAGACCCTGAGCGGCATCACCGCCTTTCAGGACGAGCAGGGCCGGGTGGCGGTGTGGCCGTCCGACCGCCGGCTGGACGCCCAGACGGCGGTGCTCGAACACCTCGCGGCCTTCGTCGAGGGCGGGCGCACCTACCCCGAGCGCGAACTGCTGGCCCTGCTGCGCCCCAAGGTGAGCCTGAACGACCTGGATTTCCTGGTGGCCGAACTGGTCGAGCGCGAGTACCTGCGACGCGACGAGGCGGCGGGCACCTACTGGCGCAGCACCGGGCGACCCACCTCGCTGCCGGCGGACCCCTCGGATGGCTAGAGTCGTCACCAAGTACGTCTGCACCTCGTGCGGCTACCAGTCGGCCAAGCCGCTGGGCCGCTGCCCCAACTGTCAGGCCTGGAACAGCTTCGAGGAGGAGACGCCGCAGGCGGCCATCAGCAGCAAGGGCGGCGGCTACGGCGGTGTGAAGGGCGGCAAGCTGACGGCGCTCAGCACGGTCGGGCGGCGCGAGGAGCCGCGCACCTCCAGCGGCCTGCCGGAACTCGACCGGGTGCTGGGCGGCGGGCTGGTGGCGGGCGGCGTGACGCTCATCGGCGGCGAACCGGGCATCGGCAAGAGTACGCTGCTGCTGCAGGTGGCCGACCTCGTGGCCCGGTCGGGCGGGAAGGTGCTGTACGTGGCGGGTGAGGAGAGCCTCGAGCAGATTCGGCTGCGGGCCGACCGGCTGGGCGTGGTGGGCGAGATCGAACTGACCCGCGACACCCGCGCCGAGATGATCGCCGCGCACATGGAGCAGGAGCGGCCGACCCTGTGCATCGTGGACAGCATCCAGACGGTCACGCTCGAAGACTCGGCGGGCGTGGCGGGCGGCGTGTCGCAGGTGCGTGACGCGACGGCCACCCTGACCCGCGCCGCCAAGGAGACCGGCACGGCGACGGTGCTGGTCGGCCACGTGACCAAGGACGGCAACGTGGCCGGGCCGAAGGTGATGGAGCACATCGTCGACACCACCGTGTTTCTGGAGTCGGTGGGCAGTTTCCGACTGCTGCGGAGCGTGAAGAACCGCTTCGGACAGGCGGGAGAACTGGGCGTCTTCGAGATGCGCGAACAGGGGCTGGTGGCGGTCGAGAACCCGTCGGCGGCGTTCCTGGCCGAGCGCCCGGTGGGCGTGCCGGGCAGCGTGGTGGCGGCCACGCAGGACGGCCACCGCCCGATGCTGCTCGAGGTGCAGGCGCTGGCAGCCCGCACGCCCTATCCCAACCCGCGCCGGGTGGTGGTGGGTCTCGACCCCCGGCGCGTGGACGTGGTGCTGGCCGTGCTCGAACGCCGCCTGAACCTGGCGCTGGGCAACCTCGACGTGTACGTCAACCTGGCGGGTGGCCTCAAAGTGCCCGATCCGGGCCTCGACCTCGCCGTGGCGCTGGCGGTGTACTCGGCGGTGGTCGGCAAGGCGCTTCCCGCCAACGTGGCGGTGTACGGCGAGGTTGGACTGGCGGGCGAGGTGCGCACCGTGCAGGGAGCCCTGCGCCGCAGCGAGGAGGCGAGGCGGGCCGGCTATACCCGTCTGATCGTGCCGCCGGGCCTCGAAGGCGGCGGCGGCGTGAAGAGCGTCGAGGACGCACTCGAAGTGGTGTGGCAGAGCAAAGGGCGACCCGCGGAAGCCCAGCAGGCGCAGGCGAGACCGGACGCCTGACCCGACGGCCCGCTGCTTCTCCGGACGTCACGTATTCGTGACGTCCGGGGGTGCAAAAATCCTGACAGGGCCATGTAAACTGGGGTCGTGCCGGTCATTCGTCTCTCGACGCTGCTACTCGGCCTGCTCCTGGGCTACGGAGCAGGCCGATGGATTTCTTCGGCCCAGCATGTCGAGGCGGCGGCCCGGCTGCTCAACGTGGTCTCGCTGATGCTGGCAGGCGTGATGCTGGCCGTCTTGCTGGCGACGCGGGTCGAGCGGCTGACGCTGCGGCTGGCCGAGCTGGTCGAGCGCTGGTATCAGCAGCTCTCGCCGCGCACCGTCACGGCGGCGACCCTCGCGCTGGTGGTGTCGCTGGTGGTCAGCGTGCTGCTGGGCAACCTGCTGGGCGGCGTGCCGTACTACCGTTGGTGGTGGAACCCGCTCATCACCCTGGCGCTGGCCGGGTTCTTCGTGCCGTTCGCGGTGCGCAACGCCGACACCTTCGGCAACCTCTCCGAGACCCCGATGCGGCGCAAGGTGGGCAGCAAGATCCTCGACAGCAACGTGATCATCGACGGCCGGATCGTCGATCTGGCCCGCAGCGGCCTGCTGGAGGGCGAACTGGTGGTGCCGGCCTTCGTGCTGCGCGAGGTGCAGCTGCTCTCCGACCATGGAGACCCGCAGAAGCGCCTGCGCGGCAAACGCGGCCTGAGCGTACTCGAAGAACTGCGCGAGGTGGCGAGCCTGCGCGTGGATGACTGGGACGCGCCCGAGTTGACGCTCACCGACGACAAGCTGGTGCGGCTGGCCCGCGAGACCGGCGGCCGCCTGATCTCCAACGACGGCAACCTGGGCAAGGTGGCGCGGCTGTACGGTGTGACGGTGGTGAACCTCAACGAGGCGGCCGTCGCGCTGCGCCCGCAGCTTCAGGTCGGCGACGCGCTCAACGTCACCGTGACCAAGAACGGGCAGCAGGCCGGGCAGGGCATCGGCTACCTCGAAGACGGCACTATGCTGGTGGTCGAGGACGGCGCGAAGTACAAGAACCGGAGCGTCCGCGTGGTGGTGGTGAACAACGTGCAGACCAACGTGGGCCGCATGATCTTCGCGCGTGCCGAGCCGGGCACCAAGGAAGCGCCGGGAAGAGTCGAGCCGGAGGCCATGCAGGGCTGAACGTGCGTTCGGCGGCATCTGGGGCCGCTCTCATGAAGTCTGTTCTAGACTGCCCGGCATGACTGCACTTCCTTCCGGGCCACGGACACAGGAGCCCCACTGGCGTACCGACGACCTCTATCCTGGAATCGAGTCGCCGCAGTACCGTTCGGCGATCACCGGGGTCGGGGAACAGGTGGCGGCCCTCGGAGCACTGTTCGACCACCTCGACATCCGCAAGGACGGGCGCGGAGAAGAGGTGGCCGCCGCCTACGACGAGGCGACCGGCGCCGTGAACGCGCTGTACACCGCGCTGATGCCGGTGCGCGCCTACGCCCAGGCGTTCGTGACCACAGACAGCCGTGATGACGCGGCGCAGGCGGCGGCGAGCGAACTGGGCACCCTGACGCAGCCGCTGGGTGACCTGCTGGCGCGCTACAGCGCCTGGCTGGGGGGCCTGAACCCGGACGACCTGCAGGCGCAGTCGGAGGTGGCCCGTGCCCACGCCTACAGCATCGAACGCGCCCGGCACACCGCCCGCCATCAGATGAGCCCGGCCGAAGAGGCGCTGGCGTCCGAGCTGAACAGCAGCAGCAACGAGGCCTGGAACAAGCTGCACGGCAACGTGTGCAGCCTGCTGATGGCCGAGGTGGGAGGTGAGGTGCTGCCAGTGACGGCCATCCGCAACCTGGCAAGCGACCCGGCGAGCGCGGTGCGGGCCGAAGCCTATGCCGCCGAGCTGAAGCTCTGGCAGTCGGCCGAGGTGCCGCTCGCCGCCGCCCTGAACGGGATCAAGGGCCGGGTGAACGTGCTCAATGCCCGGCGCGGGTACGCCGACGCCACCGAACCGACCCTTGTGTCCAACAGCATCGACCGAGAGACCCTGGGGGCGATGCAGCGGGCGGTGGTGGCGAGTCTGCCCGATTTCCGGCGTTATTTTGCGGCCAAGGCGCGGCTGCTGGGCCATCAGGACGGCAAGCTGCCCTGGAGCGACCTGTTCGCCCCGGTGGGCGAGTCGGGCCGTGAGTGGACCTACCCGGAGGCGAAGCGTTTCGTGGAAGACAGTTTCCGCAGCTACTCGGACCGGCTGGCCGATTTCGCTGCGAACGCCTTCGCGGGCGACTGGCTCGACGTTCCGGCGCGGGCAGGCAAGCGGGGCGGGGCCTTCTGCATGGGGTGGAAAGACGGCGAGAGCCGCATCCTGCTCAACCACGCGCCGAGCCTCGACAGCACCAGCACCCTGGCACACGAACTGGGGCACGGCTACCACAACCTCTGCCTCAAGGGGCGCACGCCGCTGCAGAAGCAGACGCCGATGACGCTCGCCGAGACCGCCTCGATCTTCTGCGAAACGGTGGTGCAGCAGCAGGCGCTCGCCTCGGCGCAGGGGCAGGAGCGCCTGTACGTGCTGGAGACGCAGCTGATGGGGCAGGCGCAAGTGGTGGTTGACATCCACTCGCGCTTCCTGTTCGAGCAGGGCGTGTTCTCGGCCAGAGAGAAGCGCGACTTGTCGCCCACCGAACTGAACACCCTGATGGAGAGGGCGCAGCGAGACACCTACGGCGACGCGCTGAGCAGCCTGCACCCGTACATGTGGGCGGTCAAGCCGCACTACTACGGCAGCAGTTTCTACAACTACCCGTACACCTTTGGACTGCTGTTCGGGCTGGGCCTGTACGCGCAGTACCGCTCACAGCCGGACAGCTTCCGCGCCCGCTACGACGAACTGCTCAGCAAGACTGGTATGGGCGACGCGGCCACGCTGGCGGCCGAGTTCGGCATCGACACCCGCAGCGAAGCCTTCTGGACGAGCAGCCTGGACGTGATCCGGGAGAGCATCGCGGAGTACGAGGAGCTGGCGGAAAAGCTCGTCTGAGAAAATAAGCAAGGCCGCCAATCATAGGCGGCCTTGCTTGTGGCTGGGATTTACTTGATGAGACTCAGATTGTAAGAGGAAACATTGGCTGAGTAGTTGTACTCGCTGCCATACGTCCATACTCCACCTGCGTTGTCTGAAACGATATCGGAAATGTTCAGGCCGAAGGGAATAGGCGCGGCTGTACCCCTGGTGGTGTCAATTTTATAGACGGTCGAACCAGAGTAGGCCCAGAGAGTTTTAGCATCGGTCGCATCAAACACGAGCTTGGAAGACGACGACAGCGAGGAGAAGGTGCTGATCGTGCCGTCGGCGTTCACTCTGAAAATCGAAGATGAACTGCCCCAGATGGTTCCGTCCTGCGCAATAGCCAGTGAACCGACAGAATAAATGCCGGGAAGAGGGATATCTTTCGTTTTGGTGCTCGTCGCGGCATCAATCTGAACAAGACCACTATTTCCGGAATTTGCGGCGTAGTACAGCGTGCTTCCTGAAGTATTCCGGTACATATTGAAGGAGGTGTTGCTGGGCGTGACTCCGCTGACGACAGCCTTGGCACCGGTAGAGAGGTCGAGCGTGTTGAGCGCCGCCACATTGTTTGAGACGCTGGCATACCACAGCCTATTCTGTGCGTCGACCACCTTTGGAGCATTGTTGGTGTAGTAGTTGTCTGAGGAATCGAGAATCAAGCTCGACGTAGTGCCATCAGCCTTGACGATGTATGCCGTGTTGCTGTTGGTGAGAACCAGATCGCCGCCGGGCGTGGCCAACGGAGTGCTGATTGACCCCCCGCTCACGAAGAATGTTGTGCTCACCTTGAGTTGACTGCCCTCATAGCGATTAATGGTGTAATTGTACCCATAAGTATTTCCGCTATAGGCGTATCCGCCATTCCCGTTCTGCCCCACGGTCCACAGGCCATTGCTCGCCGTGGCAATCTGAACGGTGTTCCCCAGTTGAAGGGTGAGGCTACTGGCTACTGCCAGGGAAAGTTGTGGCTGCGATGAGGTATCGATGTCGTCGCCCGTTACTTTCACCGTCGCAGTGCCGTAATCGGCAGTGTCTGAGGCGGTCACGGCCATCGTCGCGCTGGTGGTGACGCCCGGCGTGACGGTCAACGCCAACGGGGCAGCCGTGACGCCCCTGGGCAGGCCATCCAAATTGATGGTCGTGCTTCCGCTGAAGCCATGCTGACTGCCAACCTGCACAGTGAAATTCATGGTCTGGCCACGGCGAACCGTCAGACTGTTATAGCTGTAGTTAGGAAAGCTGACCGAGACGCTCGGCTTGTACACCTGTACCTGCACATCGCTCTTGGTGACGACACCGCCCGCATTCACGACCAATTTGGCCGTCACGGTACCTACAGCTGCCGTAGACGAGGCGTTCAATGTAAGGTTGGTTGAGGTGTAACCACCTGTAACATTGGTCTCCACATTGGGCGCAGTGACCCCGTCTGGGAGATTCTCCAGGCTGACCGTCACGGGTCCTGTATACCCGTTGTAACTGTACAGAGAGACATTGGTCGTCTGAGATTGCCCTCGGTCGAGCGACGCACCATAAAAACTTCCAGTCACACTAGGCACCGATACCGAGATCGGCAGATTCACGCTTCCAAGTATGGTCCCCGAGGCGTCTTTGGCAGTCAGCACATCCATAGGCGTGCCGTCATGTGGGGCAGCATCAGCGCTGGCCGTGAAGGTCACGGTGGTTGCAACGCTCGCTGCTCCGATGCTCTGCGCCTGCTCGAGCCGCTGAAGTGCGCTCGGGCTGGTCTGGGCTCGAACGGCCAGTGCATTCAGTGCCTGCGAGGTCACTGGGCTTAGAGTCACTGTTGCGGGGTCTATGGTTACGCCGGGAACGTTCGTGGCGAGTGAAACTGTACCGCTGTAGCCGCTCACCTGTATGATCTTCGCGGTGCGGGTCACCTTGTCACCACGCTTGAGCATCAGCCCTGAGGTATCGCTTAGCGTGAACTTGATGCCCGGCGTGAACGACTGGTACTGAAGTTCGACGCGGGTTCCAGCCGCGAGCATCCGGTACTGGTAGTCGTTACCGGTGTTTCGGAAAACCTCGACGGTGTTCCAGCCCTTATTCAGTGTCAGGTCGTAGGTCTCAGTGGACGCGTCTGCGGTTCCGGGGCTACAAGAATACGTGCCCTTCACCGTTACGTCGGCCGGAACATAGACTCGGTCAACGATGTGGCGATCGTCTGCTGGGCTGCTGCTCACGTATTCCTGGAGGTAGCCCAGTGGGCTGTCTCCTACTTGAATCAATTTATTGGCGTACCAGTCAGACTGAAAGGTGGGGTCGGTTGCTGTGCCTGTGAAGGTGCAGGACACGTTGGTAGGGAAGTAGGCCGAGAGGTAGCTGGCATCCAAGGAGGGGGGCAGGGCAATGTTTAGGCTGCCGTCCATTGCGACTGTCCCAGCAGGTGAAACTGCGCCGGACGAGCGGCTGTACTGGCCGTTTGATGTCAGTACGAAAACGTGCGCCACCACTGCGCTGGCTTTGCCTGAAGTCCAATTGGGAATGACGCCGCTCACGGTATTGACGTCTAGTAACGTGCCTGGAATCGCCGTATA
>Ga0160429_1001424_pt1 | contig 13330 bp, 13 predicted proteins | sample SolpanmetagenomR_FD_108199 | JGI IMG/M metagenome (GOLD analysis project Ga0160429, IMG submission 108199) | Solar panel surface microbial communities from Lawrence Berkeley National Laboratory, California, USA - R | ecosystem: Engineered > Built environment > Solar panel > Unclassified ...
ACCGAACGCAATGCGGCGCGGGCCACCGTGAAATGGCAATTCACCCTGGAAAAAGCCCGCGTCAAACTCGACCGGCACTATCAGAAAATTAGGGCAACTAATTTGCCTGACTGAGCACTAGCGTAGCGTTTTGCTCGTTTTATTCTACAGCACGTCCTGCTTCCCTGCGTTCAGCAGGATGTGTTTTTGTAAGCTTTACTGCAACGGATAGCGCTTAAACGTCACATTACCCATCACTTCCTTTTCGTATTTCGCCAGGCAATACTTCCCAAATTTCTGGTCGAAATTCTCCTCGCCCGATCGCACGGTTTGGGGTACCGGCTGGCCCTGCCGAAAGAAGTACACTTTCGTATTGCCGTACTTGGTGTGGGGCATAAAATCGCCGTACTGCCGCATTTGCTGCCACAGCGTGTCGGCCACCGTCACGGCGTACACGCGCACGATGGGACCGGTGTTGTTTTCGTTACGGTACGTAGCGGTTTCCTGAAAATCGCCTTTCAGGTCGCCCACGCCCGGCTGGCTCAGCGAGTCGCACACGAACCACCCGATCAGCAGGGCCAGCGCGGCCATAATCAAGTATTTAGCTTTCATGGCTACTGCGCTAGCCCGACACTTTTTCGGCCAGGAAGCGGGCCGTGTGATTGGTATCCTTGAGCTTTACCAGTTGCTCGGGCGTGCCTTCGAAGAGCAGGTGCCCACCGTTGATGCCGCCCTCGGGGCCAAGGTCGATCAGCCAGTCGGCGCACTTGATGATGTCCATGTTGTGCTCGATGATGAGTACCGAATTGCCCTGCTCCACCAGCGCGTTGAGAGCGCCCAGCAGCTTGGCAATATCATGGAAGTGCAGGCCGGTACTGGGCTCGTCGAAGATGAACAGGATCTTGTCCTGCTGAAGCACAGCGCCTTTAGTGAGGAAGCTAGCCAGCTTTACGCGCTGCGCTTCCCCGCCCGAAAGCGTGTTGGCCGACTGCCCCAGGCGGATATACCCCAGCCCGACATCGAGCAGCGGCCGCAGGCGCTCGGCTACTTTTGGCTGGCTTTTGAAGAACTCCACGGCGTCTTCCACCGTGAGGTCGAGCACTTCAAAAATGTTCTTGTCCTGGAATTTGATTTCCAGAATGTCCTGCTTGAATTTATGGCCGCCGCAGCTTTCGCAGGTCAGGTAGATGTCGGCCATAAACTGCATCTCGATTTTCACCTGGCCCTCGCCCTGGCACACTTCACAGCGCCCGCCTTCCACGTTGAAGGAAAAGTGCGATGGCTTGAGGCCGCGCGCCTTGGCTAGCGGCTGCTCCGAGAAGAGTGTGCGGATAGTGTCGTAGGCCTTTACGTACGTCACCGGGTTGGAGCGCGACGACTTGCCGATGGGATTTTGGTCCACAAACTCGACGTGCGTCACCTGGCCGCTCACGCCCAGCAGGCGGTCAAATTTGCCGGTGCTTTCGCCCGCGCCACCCCCGAGCTGCTTCATTAGGGCCGGGGCCAGAATACGCCGAATGAGTGTCGATTTGCCCGAGCCCGATACGCCCGTCACCACGGTCATTACCCCCAGTGGAACCTTGACGCTCACGTTCTTGAGGTTGTTTTCGCGGGCACCGGTCAGCTCCAGCGCGTTGCGCCAGGGGCGGCGCACGGTGGGCACGGCCACTGCCATTTTGCCGCTTAAATACTGGCCCGTGTAGGTGGCCGTATCCTGCATCAGCTCCGGGAAAGTGCCCTGGAACATGAGGTTGCCGCCGCCGCTGCCCGCTTCGGGGCCGATGTCGATAATCTGGTCGGCGGCTTCCATCATCTTCTCCTCGTGCTCCACCACCACCACCGTGTTGCCCAGCGCTTGCAGCGAGCGCAATACGCCAATAAGCTGCTCCGCATCCTTGGGGTGCAGGCCAATGCTGGGCTCGTCGAGCACGTACATCGAGCCCACGAGCGCCGAGCCCAGCGAAGTAGCCAGCGAAATGCGCTGGCTCTCGCCGCCGCTGAGGGTATTACTCAAGCGGTTGAGCGTGAGGTATCCCAGGCCCACCCGGTTGAGGTAGCCCAGGCGGTTGGTGATTTCGGCCAGCAGGCGGTCGGCCACGGCCATCTCGTGCTCCGAGAGGCTCAGCGACTCGAAAAAGGTGAGCGCGTCGGCAATCGGCAACAGCACCAAATCGGTGATGCTGCGGCCGTCGATTTTTACGTACTGGGCGTCCTTGCGCAGGCGCGTGCCGCGGCAATCGGGGCACACGGTGCGGCCCCGGTAGCGGCTTTGCAGCACGCGGTACTGGATCTTGTGCGTCTGCTCGGCTACCCAGCGGAAGTACGCGTCGAGGCCCTCAAAGTGCTTATTACCCGTCCAGAGTAAGCGCTGCTCGGCGGCACTCAGCTCGTTGTAAGGGCGATGAATCGGAAAGTCAAACCGGATGCCGTTTTTGAGCAGCGGCTTCAGCCACTCGCCCTGCTTTTCGGTGCGCCAGGGCGCGATGGCTCCTTCATACACCGTCATGCTTTTGTCCGGGATGACCAGGTCTTCGTCGATGCCCAGCACCGAGCCGAACCCCTCGCAGGTATGGCAGGCCCCGTATGAATTGTTGAAAGAGAAGAAGTTAACGCTCGGCTCCTCAAACACGATGCCGTCCAACTCAAACTTATCGGAGAAGGTGCGCGTCTCGTGGTCGAGCTTCACCAGGCAGGTGCCGTGGCCTTCAAAAAAGGCCGTTTGCACTGAGTCGGACAGGCGAAATTGCAGGTCTTCATCATTGGGCTGCACCGCGGCGCGGTCGATGAGAATAAATACGTCGCCCTCCACTTCGGGCTTGCCTTCGCCAATAAGGTCTTCGATAAACGCATTTTCGCCGCTAGCCAGCACTACCCGGCCGTAGCCTTTTTGAAGCAGCAAATCCAACTCCTTGCTCATGGGGCGGTCGGGCTCGGTGCGCAGCAGCGGCGCCAAGACGGTAACACGCGTGTCGGCGGGCAGCGAAAACAGAAAATCGACTACGTCGGCCACCGTATCCTTACGCACCTGCTCGCCATTTGCGGGCGAGTACGTGCGGCCCACGCGGGCAAACAGCAGCTTGAGGTAGTCGTAAATCTCGGTGCTGGTGCCCACCGTCGAGCGGTTATTCTTGATGCTGACTTTCTGCTCGATAGCAATGGCCGGCGAAATGCCCCGGATATAATCGACATCGGGCTTGTCCATCCGGCCCAAAAACTGGCGGGCGTAGCTGCTCAGACTTTCGACGTACATGCGCTGGCCCTCAGCATACAGGGTATCGAAGGCCAGGCTCGACTTGCCCGAGCCCGAGAGGCCGGTAACCACGATAAACTTGTTGCGGGGCAGCGCCACGCTCAGGTTTTTGAGGTTATGGACGCGGGCGTTTTTGATAACAATAAACTGGCGCGGGTCGAGATGGTCGATTTCGTCGTGGGCCGGAGCGGCCACTTGCAGAGCGGAATTGTCGGACATGAATACGGTAACGCCGGCCGGGGGGCGGAAGGTTTCGGGCAGCGGGGCAAAGGTCGGGCGTAATGGAAAGCGACCAACGGGTCTACCAGCAAATACACTGGCTTACTGGGCCGAGGCGGCAAGTAGCGTATTCATTTCCTACCCTTTAAAATTTTCCGGCGTCCTCTGCCCGAGTGCCCACCACGGCCGCGGGCGCTCATCTTCCCGAATGACAATGGCCTGCTCGGGAGGCACTAGATCTTCGGCTTCCAAAAGGGCTAGCAGGCGATCAGTAGGGACAGACATGGCAAGGCAGGTACGGATTAAACTGCCCGTAAACATATCCCTATTTTCATTGCCAAGGTGGCTCGGCTAGCCCAACTGCCAGCGGCTAACCTCCGTATCGTGGGCAGCTAGTTCTTTATTTATATGGCCGAACTTCGTATTCAACCTAAAAAGCCGACGCCTAGTCCGTGGCTACTAATAGGCTTGGCGGTACTGCTGCTAAGCGCAGCAGCGTATTTCTACCTGCGCCCCGACCCAACCGACGAGCTAGTGCCCGCGGCTACTACCACCCTGGCTCCGGCCGATAGCCTGGCGCCCGACAGCCCGGCCACCCAAGCACCCGCTACTCCACCGGCCGACCTCGATTCGGTAGCATCCAGCGCTTTTACTACGGAAGGAACTTCTTCTTCTACTCGCACTACGCTGCTGGAGCTAAGCCCCAAGCTTACGGAGCTAACCGACCGGGCCGACCTGCGCGATGATGCGGCCATCCGCGAGCAACGCGACAACTTTACCAGCGCTACCGCCCGCCTCGCCGATGGCGACCCGCAGGCCAGTCTGCGTCCCGGCCTGTTGGCCGCCGCCAGCTTACTGCTGGCCGTGCAGCAAAAAGGCTACCCCAACCTCGATACTGAAGCCAACAATTTGCTGCGCCAGGCTAGCCAGCTATCAGGCCGCGATGCCACGCCCGCCGAGCAAGCTCAAAACCGGGCCTACCTCGCCCAGGTAACTACCATGCTTAATACGCTGAGCTACCCGGCGCGCGATGTGCTTTAAAATCTATCAGTTATGAGCAGCCCTGTTTTACGTCGCCTACGCGACTTGCCCACTTTTGAAATGGCTACCGGCGACCCCGACCCCCGCGGCTGGACCGTGCGGGGCCGCGACGGCAAAGCCTTTGGCGTCGTGCACGAGCTGCTGGTTGACCCCGCCGCCCAGCAAGTGCTTTACCTCAACGTGCAGCTCGACCACGGCCTGCCCGGCGTGCCGCCCCCGGCTCCACATACCGAAAAACAGATTTTGCTGCCTGTAGCAGCTGTCAATCTCGACACGGAAGGCAGCAATGTTTTTGTCACTGCCCTCAGCCACGATACCGTCGCCAGCTACCCGCCTTTTGTGGATTTTATGCTGCCGGCCGATTTTGAGACTGCCATGCAGCAAGCGCTTACGGCGCAATCATAATCTGTAAAGCCAGGCGGCTTTAGAGTCAGACAGTTCTGCAAAAAGCAAACGGGAGCGTTGAAAACCCAATTGGGTTTTCAACGCTCCCGTTTGCTTTTTGGCTAACCTTACAGCTGCTGTTACGCACTACCCACGTCAGCTTGCTGGAAATGACTTCCAGGAGAGCAGAAAAAGCCTGTTTCCAGCAAACTGGTTCAGGTGCTGCGTAACATCAGCTTACAGCTGGCTAGTTCTGCCGCACCATTTCGGCTACGGCCGTCACCCACTGGGGCTCCGAGTTGAGCGAGGGTACCAGTTGCCAGTGCTCGCCGCCATTTTCTTCAAATAGCTCCTTAAATTCCATGCCTACTTCCACGGTGGTTTCGAGGCAGTCGGCCACGAAAGCGGGGGAGAAAGCGAGCACCTTTTTGATGCCCTTGGCTGGGAAGTCCTTAATCACCTCGTCGGTATAGGGCTGAAGCCAGGGGTCGCGCAGGCGACTTTGCAGGCGGCTCTGGAAGGTAACGGTGTACTGGTCGTCGCGCAGGCCTAGCCCTTGGGCTAGCAGGCGCGACGTGGCAAAGCACTGCGCCCGGTAGCAGTAGCGGTTGTTTTTATTATAGGTGTTGCAGCACTTGCCAAGCTGGCAATAGCCCTTGAAGCTGCCCTTGAGCACGTGTCGCTCCGGAATGCCGTGGTAGCTAAACACCATGTGGTCGTAGTCGTGCGTGGCCATTTCGGCCTGGCCCCGGGCCACGAAGCTGGCAATAAAGCCTGGGTCGTCGGCAAACGTGCTGATAAAATTGATACTCGGCACTATCCACCAGCTCTTTACAAAATCCATCACCTTCTCCTGCACCGAGCCCGTGCTGGCCGCCGCATACTGCGGAAACAGGGGCAGCACGATAAGGCGATCCACGGCCGCGTCGCGCAGTTCTTCGAGAGCACTCTCGATACTGGGCTTTTGGTAACGCATACCGAAAGCCACCACGTAGCCCTCGCCTAGCTCCTGTTGCACCAGCTTTTTGAGGTCGAGGCCGTGAAACAGCAGCGGCGAGCCGCGCTCCGCATCCCAGAGCTGCTGGTAGATCTTGGCCGACTTGGGCGCCCGTAGCGGCACCACCAACCCCTGAAAGAGCGGGTAGCGCACGGCGGCCGGCATGTCGATAACGCGGCCGTCAGTGAGAAACTCGTTGAGGTAGCGGCGCACGTCGCCAGTCTGCGGCGAGTCGGGGGTGCCGAGGTTAACTAGCAAAACGCCAATGCGGCGGGTAGGAGTAGGCATTAGTAGTAGCTGTTAGCTGTTAGCTGTTAGCTGTCAGCTTTTCAAAAGCGCGCAGCCGCTGGCTAGCAGCTCGATGTAGGTTGAATGCCCCTTAAACCAAATTAGTGGCTTTTCGGCTTCAGTCAAACTGCAAAAAAAGCTAATAGCTAACAGCCAGCAGCTAACAGCTAAAACCAGCCGTACCTTTGCGGCCTCAAAATCAAACCCCTATCTCGCGTGAATCCCGAACCTAAGCCCCACCGTGCCGGCTTCGTCAGCATCATCGGCAAGCCCAACGTGGGCAAGTCGACGCTGATGAATGCGCTGGTGGGCGAGCGCCTGAGCATTGTCACGAGCAAGGCCCAGACCACGCGCCACCGCATCCTGGGTATCCTCAACGGCGACGACTTTCAACTGGTATACTCCGATACGCCCGGCATTATCCAGCCTAAATACGAGCTGCACAACGCCATGATGGCCTTCGTGTACTCGTCGTTGGAAGATGCCGATGTTATCCTTTTCGTCACCGACATTTACGAAAAGCACGACGAAGAGCCGGTAGTTGAGCGCCTGCGCAAAACTGAAGGTACTCCCATCTACATCTTGGTCAACAAGATAGACCAAGCCGACCAGGCCGAAGTTGAAGCCAAGCTAGCCTACTGGAAAGAGCAGCTGCCCAATGCTACCGACGTGCTACCCATTTCGGCGCTCAATGCCTTTGGCACCGAGCGGGTGCTCCAGCTAGCTCTCGACAGCTTGCCCATTCACCCGCCCTACTATCCCAAAGACGAGCTCACCGACAAGCCCGAGCGCTTCTTCGCCGCCGAAATGGTGCGCGAGAAAATCTTCAAGCTCTATAAGAAGGAGGTGCCATACAGCTGCGAAGTCGCCATCGAAGAGTTTAAGGAGGACGAAGAAATCATCCGCATTCGCGGCGTTATCTACGTCGAGCGCAACAGCCAGAAGGGCATCATCATCGGCGCCAAAGGCGAAGCCCTGAAGAAAGTAGGCACTTGGGCCCGGGAAGAAATGGAGAAGTTTTTCCAGAAAAAAGTATTCCTGGAGCTGTTCGTGAAAGTGAACGAGAACTGGCGCACCGACGCCAAGGCTCTTACCCGCTTCGGCTACCAGTAGTCAATCATCAGTTATCAATCATCAATTACCAGCCGCTCAATCACTCCAATTAGCTAATTAAACGGCTGATAATTGATAACTGATAATTGAAAACGCGACCTTTTTAACCCTAACTACTCCGGGTACTGCCGCGCCAAGGTCGGGCCGGCGGCTGGAGCCAACTACATGAATACCATTGCAATAGTGGGCCGCCCCAACGTGGGCAAGTCTACTCTGTTCAACCGCCTGGTGGGCCGACGCCAAGCCATTATGGACAACCAAAGCGGGGTAACCCGCGACCGTCACTACGGCTACGGCGACTGGACGGGCCACAACTTTACCGTCATCGATACGGGCGGCTACGTCCACAACTCGGACGATATTTTCGAGAGCGAAATCAACCGGCAGGTGAAGCTGGCCATCGATGAGGCCGACGTTATTCTTTTTATGGTTGATGCCGATGCCGGCTTGCACGGCCTCGACGAAGAATTTGCGCAGGTGTTGCGCCGCTACATTAGCAAGAAGCCGATCTACCTGGTTGCCAATAAGGCTGACACCAACCTGCGGGCCCACGGCTCGGGCGAGTTTTACGCCCTTGGCTTGGGCGAAACCGAAATATTTGCCATCAGCTCGCAAAATGGCTCGGGCACCGGCGAATTGCTCGATGCCATCGTTTCGCACTTCGAGGAAGTGGGCGAGGAAGAGCCTAATTCGGAGCTGCCACGCATTGCCATCATTGGCCGGCCCAACGTGGGTAAGTCGTCGTTCGTCAACCTCTTGCTGGGTGAAGACCGCAGCATCGTAACCGATGTAGCGGGCACCACCCGCGACTCTATTGAGGCCAAGTACAGCGCCTTTGGCCACGAGTTTATGCTGGTCGATACGGCCGGCCTGCGCCGCAAAGCGCGCGTCAACGAGGATATCGAATTCTATTCTAACATGCGCTCGCTGCGCGCCATGGAGGCCGCCGACGTGTGCGTAGTACTGCTCGATGCTAGCCGCGGTATTGAGGCGCAGGACGTAGCCATCATTGCCCTAGCCGATAAAAACCGCAAAGGCATCGTTATTCTGGTGAATAAGTGGGACTTGATAGAAGACAAGGAAACCAATACTGCCCGCGACTTTGAGGCGAAGATTAAGGAGAAAATCGCGCCTATCGCCTACCCGCCCGTCGTGTTTATCTCGGTGCTTAACAAGCAGCGCGTGCACAAGGCGCTCGAAGTCATTATGGAAGTATACGGCAACAAGCGCCGCAAAATTCCAACTTCGCAGCTCAACGACGTGATGCTGAAGGAGATTGAGAAATACCCGCCGCCCATTCAGAAAGGTAAGATGGTGCGCATCAAGTACGCTACCCAGCTACCTACGCACAACCCGGTGTTTGCCTTTTTCTGCAACCTGCCGCAGTACATTCCCGATTCCTACGCCCGTTACCTGGAGAATCGCCTGCGTGAGCATTTTGATTTCACGGGGGTACCGATTGGCTTAGCCTTCCGAAAAAAATAAATTTTAGCTACGGCCGGGTTACCTCGAGGGTTACGTGATATTAAGGGCCGAAAATCTTTAAAACCACTTTCCTCTTTCACCATGAAAAAAGTATTGTTCCTCGCCGTAGCTGCCATGTCTCTCTCCCTCGCTTCGTGCGACAGCAAAAAAGAAGATGCTGCTGAAGCTCAAGGCAACGCTGTAAAGGCAGAGGGTGAAGCCAAAGCTGATGCTATGGAAGCAAAGGCTGACGCAGTACGCGACTCGGCTGACAAAAAAGGCGAAGCTATCGGTGACTCTGCTGACGCTAAAGACCCCAAGTAGTTTCCTGGCGCTAGCCGCCAAGCTGGTAAGAGCTGCAACCAAGAAATTTCTTAGGCTCTCTTCACCATAAAGAAAAGCCTTTTCTTAGCTGTAACTGTCGCCTCGTTCTCCCCCACCTCGTGTGGTGGCGACAAGCAGACCAATACAGTAGCAACTTTGGCTAACGCTGATGCTACTATAATGGAAACGGCGGCTGACTAGACTAATAATCCAGCTACTGAGGCTAAGGCTGACACCGCTAAGAAAATGTAATTCTGCTAGTTAGACGACAACAACATTTGTTGTTTAACTGGCTTCACCTAAAAGCCTCGCTCGTGGAGCGAGGCTTTTTTGCGTTTCATATTATTTCCGATGAACCAGCCAAGTTAGTAGCTGCTGTTACGCACTACCCACGTCAGCTTGCTGGAAATGACCTTCAGGAGAGCAGAAAAAGCCTGTTTCCAGCAAACTGGTTCAGGTGCTGCGTAACATCAGTAAGTAGTTCTGATTTGCTGCGCAACTACTTACGCCTGCTTCATCGTAATAGGCCACCGAATGTAATAGTTACCCAGAGGCGGAAGCATCAAAATTCTTGCTACCACTTGTTGGCATCTATTTTGAGTAACGGGTAAACCAAAATTTATGGTATCAAACCAACTTTTTGCTCTACCTAACTTTCTCACCTGCGTAAGAATCCCTCCCACTTTCTTTGTGCCTTTTTATGAAAAATCTCCTGTTACTTGCTTTATTAGCTGGTGCTACGGTAGTAGAAGCAGCGCCTGCATCTACCGACCACGTTAGCCAAGACCAGCCGCTCAATAAAAAAGAAATAAAGCAACGCCGCAAAGCACGCCGGCAAAACGGTCCTCAAGTATACAAAGGTACCGTGGCTGAGCAGAGCCGCGTCTTGTCAGATGCCCAAGACGCTGACAAAGAGGACCGCGGCAACGCCCGCAGGCAGCGTAAGGCTAGGAAGAATTAATTGTTGCTACGCTCAAAAAAGGACCCGCTAACTAAAGTTAATGGGTCCTTTTTTTGAGCGTAGGGCTGGCTTAGCCCAAGCGACGGCGCAACAGACCTTCGACCGCCTCGGCCAAGCGCCGGGGTTCGTAGGTACGCCAAGGCAGGTCATCAAGCTCACCGCCAAAATTGATATAATTATCGAGATTATACTGGCTCATCTCACGGCGCACATGGTCCTGAAAATTGATACCCGCGATCCAGCCATCCTCAACTTCCTCAAACCATTCTTCATAGTAGCTATCGTCGGAACCGTGAAAATTAAACACATTTTCGCCGATGAGAATGAAGCGCTTGATACCTTCGTGCAATAGCACATCCAAGATGTTACGCTTGAGGTTCATGATGTCGTTTTCAATAGCATCATTCCATTCCCCAATAAACTCCAGAACGGCAATACCGTCATCGTAATCGACCCACAGAATCTTCAAAAACAGCGTATCAGATTCCAAGCTATCCCACTGTGGATGAATATAATAGCCGTAAATAGTATTGGAAAATGTATCCAAGCTATACTCGGCCCCAAAGAGCGGCGAGCGCGGGTCTTCGGCAGCCGAATACTGCTCAATCCAAGTGTAGTGGGGCTCGATCGTGTGCATAGCAAAAAGGCTGCTGAGTGAGGCTAGCCCGCTTGCCAAAACGCCACGGCCACCGAATCGTTCGAGTTAGCCAACTGACGCGTAAGCTATTTATTGATTTTCAAGGAGTAATTAAAATCAAAAGCTGCCGCTATCAGGCGCCCCCTAAACCCGGGCTACCAGCGCCGCCCGCACCGAGCCATACTCGCGGAGCAGCGCGGCGGCTTGGGGCTGGTCGATGCCCAGCTCGTCCATCAGCATCCGTTGGCCTCGTTCTATTAGCTTGTCGTTGCTGAGCTGCATATCGATCATTTTATTGCCGCGCACCCGGCCCAGGCGAATGAACGTAGCCGTGGTCAGCATATTAAGCGCTAGCTTTTGCGCAGTACCCGCCTTGAGGCGGGTGCTACCCGTTATAAACTCCGGGCCGGTCACAATTTCGACGGGCAGCTCGCAGGCCGCGGCTACTGCCGAGCCGGTGTTGCACACAATGCAGCCGGTGGCAAGCCCCGCCGCCCGCGCCGCTTGTAGCCCGCCCACTACGTAGGGCGTGCGGCCCGAGGCAGCCAGGCCCACCAACACGTCCTGGGTATTGACACCAAACTGCAACAAGTCTTGCCAAGCCTGGGTGGCGTTGTCTTCCGCACCTTCCACCGCCTGGCGGATGGCGCCGTCGCCCCCAGCCATAATGCCCACTACTAGCCCAGCGGGCACCCCAAACGTGGGCGGGCACTCCGAGGCATCGACTACGCCCAGCCGGCCACTCGTACCCGCACCGATGTAAAACAGTCGCCCACCGGCTTGCAGCCGGGCCACGGTAGCTTCCACTAGTTTTTCGAGCTGCGGCAAGGCTTGCTGCACGGCGAGCGGCACGGTCTGGTCGAGTTGATTCATGCCGGCTAGCAGCGCAGCAGTAGGGAGCGCTTCGAGGTTATTGTACTCGGAAGAGGTTTCGGTAGTCACTAACTTATCGGAATTAATGGAAGCAGCAATTTAGCTGCTCAAGGCACCAATTATTTTAAACTTATCAAACACTGTGGCCAGGTGCGGGGCATCTTCATCGAGTTCGCGGGTGAGGTCCTGGCCGGCCCAGTGCTCGTAGTGGTTGCCACGCTGCCAGAGGCGCGAGCGGGTGACGTCGTAAATCTGGCCCCGGTAGGCTACCCATATTTCGTCGCGGTCCTGTCCATTGCGCAAGGCTAGCTGACTGCGGGTATACGTAGCGACTGGCTCACTGTCAGATCCTAAACTCATGTCTTTAACCACGTATTTGCTTTCTAGTCCTCTTCTACCCAAGCAAAGCCTGGGTTCGAAACCACCGCTGGGGCAGGTCGCCCTGGGCAGCTTGCAGGTAGTCTTGGTGGGTGCAAGGCACGATGCGCTTGATGGTGCGGTCGGCCATGCTTTCCACTTCCATCCACCATTTGTTGTCGGTATCGAGGCGGCGCGACTTATAGAATACCAGCTCAGCAGGCTCGTCGTGGCCGCTGCTGGGCAGCACCAACGTGTAGGTGAGGAAGCGGTAGGTGCCAAAGCCGGTTTCCGGCTTGCGATGGTAGTAACCCTCAATAAAATACCAGAGCATGGTGGCTAGCGTGGCAGCGGCCAAGCCATGGGCATCGTGGTCGGGGCGGTAGCCGTAGAGGCCAATGGAGGTGAGCTGCTCGTTGTGGCCGGCGTACCAGCACAGTTGCGCCGCATCTTCATTACTTAGGCCGAAGGGGCTAGCCGGGTAGTAGCCCGGCGCATCTTGCCAGCGAATGGCCGCAACGTCGAGGCTCAAGAAGTTAGCTTGGCGCAGAACGGGCTCGGCCAGGCTGCGGTCGGCGCGCATCTCGCCCACGCTCATGGTTTCGAAGTGCAGCTTTTCGAAGGCGGCCAGCACGTCGGGTGGGGTGAGGTATTGCTGGTGGCCGAGGTGCGCGCAGCTAAACACGAAGTTGGGCGTGTGCATCAGCAGCCGGCGCAGGTGGCTGTCTTCGGGCGCGGCGTAGGGAGTGGGCAGCGCCATATCAGGCCGCGAGTCGATGACGGCGAAGTTGATGGCTGGTAGTGCCTCGTGCTGCGGCTCATAAGCCAAAAACTGGGCATAGTCGAGGTCGTGGCCGCCGCCTAGCAAGAGGGGTATCGTGTTGGCTTCCAGCAAGGCTCCCACTATTTCGCGCAGGCGCTGGTACGTATCTTCCAGGCTAAGGCCGGGGCGCAGGTTGCCCAAGTCGACGAGGCGCAACGGGCCAGTACCGCGCTGCAACTGGTAGAAGCGCTCGCGCACGCGGTTGGCGCCGTGCTGGCCGGCGGGCGGTGGGCCAGCCGCTGTGCCGCGCCACTCGTCGAGCCCAATGAGGGCCAGATCGGCCGCCCGCCAGTCGGGAAAATTCTCGGCAAAGCGCGTAACGTAGGCCGCCACGGTAGTCGGAGCAGCGGAGGGGGCGCTCAGCTCGTCGGGCAGCGGATCAAAAAAGAGGGCCAGGTTCACAGGTTCAGCAGCAGGCGCGGCGGGGCGCGGCCAAATTTACGCCTTACTAGGCTCCAAATTGACTTTTCCGCCGTATTGATTGGAGCCTACGGAAAGATTAGACTTGTTAGTGTTTGACTTTAAGAGTTTTAACTTTTTTTGTATTCTATCACGTATAAGGAAGCTCTTCCCTATCGCAGTCAGCCATGAATACCAGCATTTATCATAATCTTAAATCG
>Ga0160429_1001425_pt1 | contig 13327 bp, 15 predicted proteins | sample SolpanmetagenomR_FD_108199 | JGI IMG/M metagenome (GOLD analysis project Ga0160429, IMG submission 108199) | Solar panel surface microbial communities from Lawrence Berkeley National Laboratory, California, USA - R | ecosystem: Engineered > Built environment > Solar panel > Unclassified ...
ACGCCGATGCGCGTGAGTAAGAACCGAATGAGTGGCGAAAGACACAACCCTCCGACGCCGGCGCCGGATAGAACAATCCCCATGGCCGCACCGCGGTTACTATCGAAGTACTCCGGCGCGACGGATACTGAGGGGAAGTACAGCAATGAGGACCCAATACCGTAGAGAAGACCCTGCGATAACAGTAACTGCCATGTCCTGCTCGCCAAACTCGCCAACCCGAAACCAAGGGAAATGAGGAAGACGCCCGCGAAGCTGATCTTACGCGCGCTAATGCCACGCGCGAGAAGCGGATTAACGAAGATACTGCCGGCCCACGTCAGACCGGTACCCAAAGTACCAGTAAACGCGATGAAGGCGCTATTTTGAGCTTCGGAGGCTGGGAGGAGTGCGTTCTCTGAGGAGGTGTAGTACTCCTGGAATACGCCGAAGCCTTGATTGAAGCCGATTGTCAGGAATACTGCTGAGAACGCGGCTAGTAAGACTAGCGCTTGAGTCTTTTTGGTGACGGGGCGCATGATGACCTCTTCATTAGTTATGTTTATTGGCTGGACATCTGATGATTGTGGGTTGGGGTTCTGTGTAGATATCTGGCGCCCGACAGTGGTAAGTGCCATTCCGGGCTGCGCCATAATATTCTATATTGCTATATCTCCTTGCTTGAGCTTCTGCCCTTTACTGAGCTCGAGATGAGAGGAGGTAGTGTAGGACCCGCTAGTTCATATGTCACCATCACGGCAGTTCCTAAATCTCCCGAAGAACACATGATGCGAGATGTAGTGGTTGGAGATTGTGTCGGACCCGACTCGAGGTTGGAAATCAAGCCTTGCAAGGCATGCTCTGATGTGGGGTAAAGCATTGTACTCGGAATAAAAAGTTCCTCTAGACTGTGCATCTACACACTTTAGCACACCTTTCGTTCATTTCCCCTGGCGCCTTCAGCTAGAGTTCTAGCGTATCTCGTCCGTCGCGGACGTATCGCACCACCAATAATGGCTCTCACTGTCTCCGAACCCAAGTCGTACTTCTCCGCAGAAGAACTCAAGCCCGAAACCTTTACCCCTCCTCCAGAAATAATCATCACGCCCGGCGATCCATGGCCACGACCGTACTACCTCGAAGGCAATCTCCGCCGCGTCGCGCCGTATCACTACACATACAACACCAACTGTAAAGCACGCTGGCGCAACCGCGAGATCCTCGAAATCTTCGCCGACGAGTTCCGCGACCGACCAACATCCTACTATCAGAAAGCGATCGAATCCGGCCAACTCGTGATCAACGGCAAGAAAGCGACATCCATCCACCAGAAAGTGCGCAACGGCGATGTTATCTCCCACACGCTCCACCGGCATGAGCCTCCCGTCACCGCGGCGCCCATAGGAATCGTGCACGAAGACGACGACATCATCGCCATCAACAAACCTGCAGGTGTGCCCGTGCACCCCACAGGACGCTACAACTACAACAGCGTGACGGAAATCATGCGAGCGGAGCGCGGCCTCGGGTGGAACCCACTACCATGCAACCGACTTGACCGCCTCACAAGCGGAATCATGTTCATCGGCAAGCACCGCGCCGCCGCCGACGCCATGATGCTCCAGATCTCCGGGCGCACGATCAAGAAAGAATACGTGGCGCGCGTCAAAGGCCGCTTCCCGGACGGCGAAGTCGTCTGCGAGCAGCCGATCCGCCAGATCAGCCCGAAACTCGGCCTGAACCGCGTGCGCGCCAACGGCAAGGAAGCGCGGACAGTGTTTCGGCGGTTGGCATACTACCCGCCTCAAGGCGAAGCACAGCAACCCGCCGCCGAGCCCGAAGACCGCTCCTCCAACACCCAACTGCCCTGGGCGCGCAAGGAAGGCTACTCGATCGTTCGCTGCCTGCCCCTGACCGGCCGCACGCATCAAATCCGCGTGCACCTGCAGTTCCTAGGCCACCCGATCGCCAACGATCCGATCTACTGCAACCAGCGTGTTTTCGGGCCACAGCTTGCGCGCGGAGATGCGGGCTCCGACGACGACGAGAGCATCATGGCTGCACTGGCGCGCATGGGAAAGGAGGATGTCGCTGAGGCGATGGCGTACGCCGAGGAGGCCGCGGGCGTGTATGAGAAGCGCAAGGCGGAGCGATTGACGGGCGAGGTCTGCGAGAGTTGTGGGACGCCGTTATACAGTGATCCGGGAGAGCACGAGTTGGGCATTTATCTGCATGCCAAGCGGTATGCGAGTGCGGGTGGCAGTTGGGCGTATGAGACAGAGCTGCCGGAGTGGGCGTTGCCGCCGGCGGGGATGGAGGGTCCGAAGGAGACGACTAGTGAGACGGAGCCGTTGGCGGGTGTGGAGTTGAGGGAGGAAGGGGAGGTGGATTTAAGTGGGTTGAGGAGTGATAGGGAGGTGCTGCGGGAAGCTGAGGGCGAAGGTCAAGGGAAGAGCAAGGCGGAGGGCCTTAGTGGAGAAGCGCAGGACTTGATCCAGGCGCCAGAGATTGCAGAAATCGCTGAGTCGTCGGGTATGCAAGCATCGAAAGTGGAGACAACTAAGGCGTTAGAACCAGTGGCCGTAGATCCATCGACGACTGCAGCAAAAGAGTCGGAGGAGTTGAAAGAACCGGAAGTCAAGCGGCCGAAGCTTGAATGAGATGATGGTATAGAAGAAGAATAAATCTTCAATCCGTCATATCTCAATTGACATATGGGACTATCCTCTCGTGTGTAATTTTTACGGTCTCAAGAGCTGAACAGATTTCACCGTTACGTTCACGTCTTTTTACTTCCCCCTTCGGTAAGTCATCATTATATCATCGCTTTGCTACATCGACCGGCACACCGTCCTGCTCACCACTACGAAGCATGGCCTCGAGCTAGAAAGTGAAGATTAGCATCAATATAATCTACAACATAGAATGTCAAACTCACCACGTCGAGATCCTTAAGAGCCTCCTCCGGAATCTGTCGCTGATGCTGCTTCCCAGCAACGATGCCTTCCGCCCATGCTTGCACCTCTTCCTTGACGCCGTTACTATCTTCAAACTCCTTAACCTCTGGCTCCCCACCGTCTGGCTTTGTGGTAGTAACCTTTCCCCTGTCGACGTGCACGCTACCATTCTCACATGACACAACCCATTCACCACCTGTGGCCGTAGTGCCAAACGATATATCAATGATACCGCTCACGCCCGTCTTACATTTCAAAGTTGCATGCACCGTGTCGACAGGCGGAAGGTGTTTCTGCAGTTGCGAGGTGTACGCCGAAGCTCTCACTATTGCCGCCTCCTCACCCAGCATATAACGAATACCCGCGATGAAGTGCACGCCACCGTCGAGGAGGAAACCTCCTTGATATTCCGGTGTCTTCCGCCATGGTGTTTCTGTAGCACTACCCTTAGCAAAATCACATAACGCGACCACGGGAGAAGAAAGGTACACATACCAAAATACTTTCCTCCTTTAACCAAGGTATTCAATCTCACCCTGAAGCTCAACACCCGGCCCAGCGTCTGCACTTGCTTCGCAGCGTACGCGTAGCTCTTCAGGAAGCGAAAGTTCTCCGCGATGCCCCAGGTCACTTTGTTCTTGTCCACGGCGCCGCTGTGGTACCACTCCAATAGCTCCTTTGCCGTGGAGGCATCCTTAGCAATGGGTTTCTCTGCGAGGACGTGCTTGCCCGCTTGCAGGGCTTTCTTTATGAATTCGGGTTGGACGGGGATGGGGAGGCTATGGGTGCAGTGATTCAGTATGGTGTAATGTTTTATCGAGCGAAGTAGCCGATCGACTCACGCAATTATGACTGCTTTGATTTCGCTGTCCTTGAGGAGATCATCATATCCTTTATCTGAGTCCTCACTGTACAGGGCCGGCTTCTGCTCGAGGTGTTCGGTGACGTCCTTGGCGGATTTGAGACTGCGCGAGTAGACGGCCTTGAGGGAGAGTTGTGAAGTTGCGAGGACGGCTGGCTGAGAGGATCTTTAGTTTGCCTGTTCAAGTAAACCTAATATTACGAGGGGGAGCCTACCAGGTGCTCCTCTTTGACGAAGATGCCTGTGTAAAAGAATATGAGCAATTGTTTACCTTATCTGAATGGACGGCGATGTACGTACCACTACCGATGATGCCGACACCGATGGACATGTTGGATATGTGGTATTTGAATAACTAGTATTTCAAATGCTTGTGTGAAGAAGATAGAAAACTGAACAATAAATAAAGTCGATGGAGAGGGAATTGGACCATGCCCCACCATTGGCGAAGCGACGTCATTCAGAGCATGCTGCCCGAATCCCTGCAAGTGGGCAGGTGTGTGTCAATTTAGGCAGAATACAATGAGGTTGACTCTCTCTGCGAAAGAATATGGAGAATCAATCAAATGGCAAAAGGAGCGCAGTCTTTTGACTGAGGCGTTTGAATGGATCTTCCAAGGTGCTAAGCTGTTCTATGGGCCAGTCCTTTAAGGCGACCCCTCTAGATGCTTATGTTACAACAATATCCTTTGTTCAAACGTCTATGTGGTTCATAATGTGAGTTTCGCCATATTGATGGTTTGTCCTCAAAGCTCTTCTCGAAGTCGAAAATAACTGACGCCCGGTGGGTATCTTCGATTATCTATCCTGTCTCTTGAAATGCGGAAAACCTTGGCCAGAGATTCTGTACAATCAATCTTTATACACCACCCGGTCCAGATCACGAATTCATTGGATTGCAATGCGCTTTGTTCAATTCCAAGTCGCGCCATCTCGAGACGCTCTAGGTGTTGGCCATTCTTTCTCTGCAGCAGTATCGTTGTCTCATTTCTTTCCCTTCTTCTTCTTTTTCCCCGCTACAGCTCCTCCACTCCCCGTTTGCGCCGGGTTTGACTCCTCCGTCTTCACCACTGCTGGCGCACTGTCTTCTGGCGCATTAACCATTGCGACATCAGCCGACTCCGCTTCTTCTGGTAACGCTGCCATTGTTCTTCCCAATCGACCCAAGCTCGCAATCAATCTTCCCACTTCTGCAGCTTTGTTTGTACGATACTTTAGACATACGCCGGAGACCGGATCGAATGTTTTTAATGTGAGAGTTGCGGAGGGTCCAGATGCTAATAAGGTCGCCACAGCTGTAGAGTTTGCTTCCGTATTTGACGGGTCGGCAGGTGTATCGGACGAGCTGGGGACGAAGCGCCGTGATCGTGACTTTCTATGTGTTGCAGGGAGTGATGTGTATTTGGTTGTGATGCGTGTCTGTAATTGTCAACGATGTTCTTCTCTGAACATCTGGCGCAGGCACATACAGTAGTGGGACGAGCCTGTAATAGCAGTGACGATTGCTGGAACCATTCTTGACTAGTCTCGTAGTATGGCATAACGAGTTTGTGGATGTGTTATGATATGTTTCTTCGTTGTTCTCGTACTTTTGTATTTGTTGGTGGTTTGGCGCAGTGCTAAGAAAAAGGCAATTTTACGCGAGAACTCTTCCGTGGGGAAAAGATTTGTAGGACCGAATTTACTGTATGTATCTGCTGTAAGATCATGAGTAATAATAATACCTCGACTGTAGGCCGTTCTGACAGAGAGGCGCAAGAGGACGACAAGTACGTCTTTCTCGTCCATTTCTGCAACATGCTGGCTGCCACGGAAAGAAATCCAAAATTCTGATGTACTATATCCTAATTAGTAGTTCTACCAATGATGTCCTAATATCATATCTACAAGAAAGATGCAAAATCCTCGTCGCCGAACTAGACGCATTCAAGGCACATCTGGAATCCAAACATCGTGAAAATGAAATCGAGCTCCGCTCCCTGCGAAGTTCCGTACACTCAGAAGCAAGAGCATTGGCGAAACTGGCAGAGGCGCATCCCGAAGAAGGCCGTATCAACCACACGTTACGTTCTTCGAATCTCCCGTTCTACGAAACCATCTGGTCGACTGCAAAAGAAAGTACTGGCGTCATCGCATTTAGCAAGCGATTCTACTGGAACCCTCCGCCTCGCGCTGTGAAATCCGTTGATGGCGTCCAACCCCCGAAACCGACATTTCGCAAACCGAAGCAGTATAGTGCGCTTGTCGACATCGTCGCACAGAATGGCTCCGAGTGGATCAAGGTTTCCACAGTCACAGAAACACGCCTCCTCTTCGAACTTGCAAAACAAGGCTGGGAGCGAGCTTCTAACCATGGCGATAGTAACAGCGATAGTGAGGACAATTCGCGCAACGAGGCTGATAAAGACTCCTCCGACGACGTAATATCCATTCTCAAAACAGCAGAAGACATGGCACGCGCTTCACGCGCCACACGTGTACGCTATAAGCATCCCACAGTACGCTTCGTGCTCCCTAAAATAACGCCCGGCCGCGTCGCACGCATCGATGACCTGCTCGCCGATATCCGTGCAACCGGCGCGCAGTTAGACCTCGCTTCAATCCCGAACGAACCCGCACCATCTGTCGCTCTTGAAATCGCCTTCGCCCGCCTCGCTGTTGACGAATTCGCACACTTCACACCCACGCTCAACGTTGACTGCACACTCCTCCTCGCCCTCGTCTCGGACCTCACGCACGCCTCCGTTCCTATCCAGCCTTTCTTTCACCGCGCTGTTCGACGGCAGATTGAAGCCGAGGCCGAATTGAATCTACTTCCTGCCACACTCTACCCAGCCATGGGCGCTAGGACACTGGTGTGTACACTGGAAGCGGCGGTACGAATGAGGGAGATTGTAAAAGTCATTGGGACGCCGAGCGAACGAGAACGAACGGATTTATTGCTCTTAGACGACCAAAAAGGAGAGCAGGACTTGACTCGTGAGGAGCGCCTAAGTCGGATGCAGTCATTATCCGAATACCCAGTCGCCACCCACTGGCAGCTCCCAATTCGGGTCGTAGACAAAGACAGCGCAACCGCCGAGTTGCCGTCGATAGCGGCGAAAGTCGAGGGAGTGCTGACGCCCATCAATCAAAGTGTTTTCCTCTACGGCTGGCGGAGCGGGTTCACGACCATCACATCGAATCGGACTGTCGCGCGGCAGATTGAGGCTTGCATTGAAGAGAATCGTGGCCCGGGGGATGGGGACGTCATTGGGCCTGATGTATGGCTTTGTGGAGTGTCGAGGTCGCTGGTTGGGAAAGAGAAAGGGAGGAGGTGATGAGATGGCTTCCCGAGCTCAGCTTGGATCTGCTAAACACTTTGTCGTTCGATAAGTGTCTTTGAAAAATTTCCTTACGTTGCGGCTTGTTCCGGCCGGAGCTCAAGCTTTGAAACTCACCCCAACGGAGTGTGGTGGGTGAGAATCAAGAACGCAGTCGCTCATCAAAAGAGTTTATAGCTTGCTTGACATCGTTGCAGATAAGGACCTCCTTCTTTGCCACACCTGCCCTCTTATCCTCGAGTCTCGCAATGAGGGCAGCTTCAAGTAACTATCTCGCTCAACCAACAACATAGAGTGTGTGCGCGATCTTGCAAAGTTCGGCGAGAAGTTGCTTGCTCCAGTCCTTTGGTGGGACTTGGACCAAGTCGCAGGGCGAGACGAGCCACTTGTGACAGATGCAAACAGCGTCAACACGCTTGCGTTTTGCAGTGTGTTTGTTTTGGATGGAGAGGACGAAGGTAGCGGTATGTGGGTCGACGCTCGCCTGACGAAGACTGGTGATCAAGCACTGAAGATGTACGTCTCCTCGGCAACGGAGTCCCAGCTTTTCGTGAGGAGTTCGAAGGGGAAGAGCATGGATGTGATGCAATTGACGAGCTGCGAAACAGAAGTATGGACTGTACTGGACCATTTCATTCACGGATGAATTTGGTGCACTCTTACAAATCTCCACGCCTTCCGTAAAATTCAACGGAGTAATCGAATCTCAAAATTCAATGTTTCGAAATCGAGGGGGGTGCTAGCCTCTTCTTTTCAGCATGAAACCCGAGTATTGTTCAATTGCGAGTTAGGCCGTGCTTAGTTTCTGGCGAAGTGCTCGACAGCAAATCTCAAGGTACTAGAACTGACGGGGGTGCCAGATTAGTCTCCCCAGAGTAAATAATACTTGCCACTCTAGCCACTTGTTTCGCTATACACGTTAGGGCGATCAGGAGTGCCATGCTCTTATCTCACATTCAGAAACTGTCCGTACTCCAGACTATTGTTTTTTCTTACAAAGGACAATGTCTTCACACTGGATTTATTCTGTTAGATATTGCACTAAAGGACATACGATCCATTTATTTAGACATTACTGCTCCATCAGTCAACCCTTAGGTCATGGCACATTTCCCACATACATGTCACTCGTAATATGTCGAAATCCTGCTTCTAAAACCCACTAATCTTCCTTCCTACCACTACCATTCAAACCCCTCCGCTCCTCCGGATCATCAAAGTCGTCCTCGGAAAACCGATCGCCATCCTCTCCCACAGCAAATATAGTTTCGTTACCCTCCAAACTCTCCCTCGACTTCTGCGCAGCCCGTTGCGGCGTCGGAGCGGGCAGTGGTGATCGGTCGCGATTCACGTCGGTTGGCTTACCGCTTGCGAAACCATTCCCGCTTGATACTTGCCTGTCGTACGCTGGCGGTCGAGCGTTCCCGGCTTCTTCATCCGAGAGATCGTCCGAGTTGCGGACCGAGGCGATTTCGAAGCCTTCGTCGTCTTGGGAGATCTGACTTCGTTAGTGGTGGATGACTCTGATACATGGCAGGGTAGTTTACCTCGTCACTCATGGCGAACCTCCGGTTGTTTGCTGTCGGGCGCCAGAGGTATGCGATATATGCTACATCGCAAAGGTACACGAGATTCAGCCAGCCGTCGAGGACGAACCAGCGTGTCTTCCAGTTGTTTGGGGTGAAGTCGTCATCTGTAGGCGACGCGATGAGGAAAGCGTTGAGGAAGAAGAAGCCGAAGATCGTCACGATGGAGGCGAGAATGCACCACCAAAGTTTCTTGTACATGAGGGCTTTGACTCGTTGCTTTCGTGCCATCAAGTCTTTTAGAGTGGCGCCGAGGGAGTTGAGTGTCCAGACGTAGAAGGTGGTGAGCGTTGCCGCGAGAGGTAAGACGATTAGGAAGACTAGAGGACCGGCGTCTTCGGGTGCGACGGTAAGGGATGCTGTTGCGTAGAGGACTCCGAAGACGAAATGCGTCATGGCGAGGATGCGAATATAGACCATGGTCTTTCCGAGGGTGTGTTTGACGACACCGTAACCCATGCAGACAATTAGGAGGAGGAAGAAAGACAACGAGTTCCGTGCTGCATTGAATACTGAAACAACAACCATGAAGACCTTGCTTCCAAAATTATTGCCGTGCCGATTTTGATAGTCGTAGTATCCCCACATCATCAACATTTCCATTACCAACGTAATGATGGCTGCGGTGATATAGTTCTGCACCGGAAGGATATCATGCCGATTTTGAGCGTAAAGGAAACCCCAGAAGATTCCGATGACAGCGTATACGATTGCAAGTCCGCCATAGAAGGGAAGTTTCGCAATCTGAGCTCCGGGTAACTCGCCATAAGCACTCCGAAACTCTGCTGCCGCCTTGTAATTGAAATTACCAACAGCATAGGTGCTAATGCAGTAATATCCTGTCTTCAAGACCGGGTAGTTTATCGCCGGTCGATCGCCTTTTTTTATGTGTACGGCTTGAGTAATGATGTTGTTCTGCATACGATCCGTAGCGTTGGGAGATAGTAGGAAAGTGCCAGATTGTTCTTGGGTGCAGAGTCCTAGATCTATTGCAGAGGCATCGCAAACATATCGCAACTTAGTGATTTGTTAGAATCAGATTCGACATTGAAAGCAATTCACCCTACCGGATCGTTGGGAGATGCCGAAGCACCCAGCAGATGTTCATCCTTCCACTCGAAAATAACAAATGCAACAACAGGATCGTCCGGCTCGTCCGCAGCATTCGTTGGCTCATATGCGAGGAATTTTGTGAGTATGTATGGGTTGACTGCCCCTCCCCAAGCCTTTTTGCTATACATTCCGCCGCATTGTTGCTGATGGTCTGCTCTTTGGTCCTGAAGGGGGTGTGAGTAATTATAATGAGTTGCGGAAGTTTGGCAGCTTTACTAATTGGAACTCGATAGCTTTGACGATAGACGCCCCGCATAGCAACCAAAAAGGCCATGCCCACCTCCTCACCATCCTGCAGTACTCTTAGGAAGCTCGGCTGACAGTGTAAGCTTTCCGAGTTGTGGCCTTGTTATATCGGTTATTAGAATCCAGGAATGCCAGGTGGTTTAGGCTTGTGGGTCCCTGATTTCTTGATCGATCACTTGATTCCAAGTTTCTTTTGTGGTCAAGCACTGTGGCAAAGATGTGCATCTAAAGTTGGTTCGACGGCCTAAAAGGAGTTACTGTCAAGTCTGAAACACTCCGTTCACATCGGGATCCTTTCCGATAGGGCTTGTGCATGCATGCAGACTTGCTTCTATTTACAACTAGAATGCGATTACAACTTCTGTAAGCCTTGTTATTTTGTCAAGGCTTCTTTATCATGTCGGCGTATTAACTTCATATGCCTCTTCGACAAAACGCTTGCTGATTATGGTTAACTACTTAATACTGCTTGGCAAAGTATGATCTCCTCGAAACACGATCGATAACGCAACATCACTTCTTACAACCTGTGTACCATTATTGCCTCTTTACGTCAAGCAGCGCTCAGCTCAAAGTCATCCACAAACACCTTTTCAGCCAATCCTCCCAAGCAGGAAAGGTAAAAGTATGCCGCACCCCCCGAGCCATCGTATTGAGCTCCAGACTGCACGGTTATAGCGTGCTTGACATAGTTGTTCGTTATCTTCACGCCCTCAGTAATGTTAATCAAAGCACCCGCATTGTTATGAAGTCCTATAGATGCGTAACAGTTGCCTGGGTGGCTTCCACTCGCCTTGCTCCAAAACGACGCAGTGTAGGCTGTCCTGTTCAACAGACGGTAGGGATACACAAAAACAATGTATTGCCTGTCGTTATTGACGAGGGTGGTGCTGGCTGGGAAGCTTATGGAGAGGTATCCCGAGCCCGAGTGAGCGTTGGCTGGGTCGTTCCACGCAGACGAGATCACTCCGTTGCCACTGGAGGACTGTATGACTAGAGGATCAAGGCCAAATGATACATTGGCTATGGTTGTGACGGAGAAGGATGAGGCAGAGGCTGTCGTAGCTATAAGAAGCGAGAATATAGTTTGAAGCTGCATTTTCAAGCGTAAATAAGTATCAATTCTAGTAGTTATCAGTAATCTCCGTGAGCTAGAACTCTAGGAGACCTCATAATCATTATAAAGAAGAGAAGTTCAGCTGCCAGAGTGTGTGTAATCATGGATCACATGTCCAAGGATGCTTCATAGCGTGATATCCCGCTACTACTCGTACTGTACTATTCTCGCTAATGCTTAGGTTGATCGCCGATGCTCAAACAAACGATAGCTTGGCTAGCAGTGAGAGTAATCCAGTCGCTCTCGAAACCGGACACATTTGCTCTGAGAGACGCTCTAGGAATATACCCAAGTTTGCAGCTTCTACGCGATACGAGCGGTCTACTCATAAAATACTTCTATCAATGTCCGCAAGCGAGGGATACACTTTAGAATCAAACTTTGCGATTGCGGGTCATGTGGTGTGGTTCGTTAGGAGGAAAAGTAAATAGCCAATCTTCGAAAACAATGTTAACGTTCTTTGAGATTGTCAAGTTAAACAGGCATTAGAAGAAGTGATCAGTGTACTGGTAGTGTGTTGATAACTCCTTCATCCTTTTGTAACGTGGGGGAAATGATCACGTGCATTTATCGGATCCTGATTACAATATTATCACATGTAAGTTACAAGTTACGAAGGTAGATTGTTGTATGGGTAGTCGACTTCTTTCGTAGCTCAAGATTCTGAACTGCGAGAGTACCCTCAAGCACTTTCCTAATAGGTCAACCCTCTATTTTCCATCATGCCTGGAATACATGCCAATGCGGCTCTACCGCAGCCTGGCACGCCGTGCAAGCGCTGCAATGAGCATGAGGCGAGCCTGGTCGTTCGAAGGGATCCATTGTGCAAGTAAGAAATCACCCACTGTTCCTCGATTTGTTATCTAATGAAACGTAGAGAGTGCTTCCTCAAATACGTGTCAACAAAGGTCATCAAGCGCATGGACGCATTTCGAGTCCGAAACGCCGCTCCAGGGAAGCCTCGAATACTCTTACTTCCGGTTTCGATGGGCATATCATCTGTTTGTCTACTACACTTGCTGAACCAGATGCAAGATAGCCAGTTGGTCCGCATCAACAGATCCGGATTCGAATTACATGTGGTGCATGTAGAGGAGTCATCCTCGCTATCGGAAGAAGAGAGCAGGGCACCGCTGGAGAAACTTGAGGAGCGGTACCCGCGGCATACCTATCACTGGACGAGAGTGCGCTCGGACGGGTACAATGAAGAGAGCGCAAACAATGGTGAGAGCGGACTACAGAGCAAATCACTGGCTTCAGCTTCTTCACAAGCGGACATGCTACTTGTTTCACGAACCAATGCCATCGTGGACATAGCGAAACAGCACGATTGTGAAAGCATATTATGGGGTGACACGACTACTAAGCTTGCAGCTAAGATACTTGCAGAAACAGCAAAAGGTCGTGGGTTCTCATTGCCGTGGCAAGCTAGCGACGGTCCATCGCCCTTTGGAGTAGAGTTCATATTTCCGATGCGAGAAATGCTGAAGAAAGAGCTTGAGGAATATGTTCATCTCGTGGAACCTTCGTTAGTGGATCTAGTCGAAGAGACGAAGACAATGAATGCGCCGGTTTCAGCAAAGAACAACACTATTGACGGACTCATGAAGGAATACTTCGAAGGTGTAGAGCAAAGTTTTCCCAGTATTGTTGCCAATGTTGTAAGGACTTCTGCCAAACTGGAGGCCCCACGCTCTGGTACTCAGGGCTGTACGGTCTGTCATATGCCGGTTTCTGGAGGCGCTTTTGGACTTTCAGGCTGGGGCGGTGATCAAGCAGCCAGCATCATATTTAATGACCTAGAAGAAAGTCGCTGTTATGGTTGCACCCGGTCGCTACTTGGATCTAGCGGATGGGATTGAGCCAGCAAACCCATCTGCGAGGCGGAAATGCTGCGAGGAGTTTTCGAAAAGAAAAGAAATGATATTGGACAACGCCTTGCTCTTAGAATTAACACTCAACGTCCAACCGACTCCAACCATATCATACTCATACACTAAACCACTCGCTCGCTCGCCGCAACGAAACGATCGTAACATACTTTTTGGAAGCCCTTGTCAGTTCCGCACATTCTGGCTGTGCGCAGCATTTTGCTGTTCACTACTTCGTCCGAAAGTATACCACTTCTTTACCGGCGCATCCTC
>Ga0160429_1001426_pt1 | contig 13315 bp, 11 predicted proteins | sample SolpanmetagenomR_FD_108199 | JGI IMG/M metagenome (GOLD analysis project Ga0160429, IMG submission 108199) | Solar panel surface microbial communities from Lawrence Berkeley National Laboratory, California, USA - R | ecosystem: Engineered > Built environment > Solar panel > Unclassified ...
CTCCATACATCCCGCAGGGCACGCATCCGATCTTGAACAGTATCGACGGTGGGCACGCCCCTGTGGATGTCACCCTGGCTGGTGGTGAGAGTGATCTCGACTTCCAGTTGGCCTATCCTCTGGTTTATCCCCAGACCATCACCCTTTATCAAGTCGATGACGACAATTACAATAACGGTGGTATGTGATTCAGGACTGCGACAGATATCCTTTAATGGCTGATGAATCTAGTAATTGATGCTGGCGGTTTTGGAAACACCTTTTTGGACGCGCTGGACGGCGTGAGTTTGTCCATCCAACCGAATATCTTGCTAGCAACTCACAAGATGTAGTCGTATTGTACTTACTCCGCCTTTGGCGAGACCGGAAACGATCCAACCCTGGATCCAACCTACCCTGACACGCTACCGGGAGGTTACAACGGTACAAAGGTTCTCCCGAGCTTTGGAGTCGCAGTATTCTAACATTATCAGGCCCATTGATGTGCGGCGTCTATAAGCCTACCAATGTAATCAGTATCTCATATGGAGAGCAAGAGAATCAGCTGCCGGTCAACTACCAGAAAAGACAATGCAATGAGTAAGTACTAGGGACTGTGAGTTATGATCATACGCTTATGCATCATCAGATTCTTGAAACTCGGACTTCAAGGCACTTCAATATTCGTAGCATCAGGTACATCCCGCTACCTTCCAACAAGATTCTTCATAGCGCTAACGGTTCGTAGGAGATTATGGCGTCGCTGGACCCCACAGGCCTAATCGTGTCAATAATGGCTGTCTCGGAGCAAACCACACTGTATTCTCGCCTACCAACCCGAACTCTTGCCCTTGGGTAACCAACGTTGGAGCCACTATGATTCTGCCAAACCATACAGTCTATCAGCCCGAGAGTGCTGCTTGGGAGTACTTTAGCAACGGCACCTCTCTATACACTTCTTCGGGCGGATTCAGCAACATATATCCAATCCCAGACTACCAAGCCAGCGCTGTAGCTGGTTATTTCGCTACTGCAAACCTGACGTATCCCTATTACGAGACTCTCGACAGTCAGAACATCGGGGCTAACGGCGGGGTACGTGCCAGCCGTGTTCATTACCTTTTTTAAATAGTTCTTTAATGCGGAGCAGATATACAATCGCATCGGCCATGGTATCCCAGATGTCGCAGCGAACGGCGTGTCTTTGGGTATCTTTAATGAAGTATGCTTCGGCCTCGTTTACGAGGCAGACTTAAAATGCTAACACAACGCGCAAAGGGGGAATATGCTCTATTCGGTGGAACGAGCGCGAGCTCACCTATCTTCGCTTCGATAGTAAATCGAGTAAGTTCCCGCTCAGATGAGGTTCAATTTGGGGGAAAAGCTAAATAGTCGCCAGATCAACGAAGAGCGTTTGTCTATCGGCAAGAAGTCTATCGGGTTCATCAATCCGGTGCTGTATCGGTAGGTCCACTGAAAGATGCAGTCTTGCCACGCCTCCACCCTGACTCTCAAAACACAGCTTTCCCAATGTTCTGAACGATATTACCAATGGAACCAATCCCGGTTGCGGGACAAACGGATTTTCCGCTTCCAGGGGCTGGGGTGAGTATTCTCTAGCTATCTTGGCTTCATTACTGATGTCTCCTTAGATCCCGTTACTGGTTTAGGAACCCCAAATTATCCCCGTATGTTGGAATTGTTCCTCCGGTTGCCTTGAAGCAACAAGGAGAACAAGCAAGGAAGGATGAGTATGAGGTACACCGGCAGAAGCAACCTTTGTCCGCACATCAATTTGAGTGGTACGGTTTGGTTTTTCAAGGCGTCTCCGAACTACAAAGCGTAGTCATTCATATTTCCTTCTCAACAAACCTAACCTGCCACTTGAGGTGAACACTAAATCGTGCAATCGTGTCTTCATAATTTCATAGTATAGTGCATGGACTCTTAAGAGCCTTTCCCACTGATCTCCTCACCCCATCTAACCTTCGAACGGCTGCGCATGTCCGTGACATGCTGTCCGAGCCTCTGTCCAGGGACAGCAGCGTACTAAGATCATCCTCCTCTGTTGGAGTATGTTCACCAACGACATGCTCCTGGCTTGTTGCTTGTCGCGCCATGCTACAATTGATGCTGGTTTTATTATGATATACTGCTTCTTTCTCAGCCAAGCAGAGCCAGAGCGTTTTGGAACGCAGTGACAACCTTGATGTCTATGATGAGGAGTATTCAAATAAGTATATGCATACAGCACAAATCACGAGGCAACGAATACTATCCGGATAGAACAAAAAGGACTTACGGTGATCTCGCTTGTCGTCAAGTTGTACTTCTCGGTTTTGCACGTAAGCGACGCGCGTTCTCAGCCTGGACGACAGATCAGTAACGACTTCATATCCCATCGTTAATGCAGCTTACCGCTTTGTACATCTTTCGTCTTCCTTGACCGTTGGTGTTTCGGCCCAGACTTGGTAAAACTGAGCAAGGCGTCTCATTAGAGTCGACGTCAACAGCATGGCATGACATAACCGTACATTCATCAGTTCTCCGAGCTCTTGACGGACATCTTCCTCCTCCTGCGTCTTCTCTTCCATGCACTTGGTGAAGCGTGACTCAAGGCTCGGCCAATCGAAGGGTTGAAGAGGGATGAGGTCGGTTGGATCAGTACTGTGATGACTCTTTGGTGAACTGAACAATGTATCATCATGGTTTTCGTTGTCTAGTTGCGGTTCCGTGGCCGGCGGTGTTTCAGGGGAGGATGGTGCGCCTTCGTCTCTAGAAGAAGAGGTGGCCTGAAACGGCTCGGTTGGCATTTCGAGATCGGAAGTCTTGGAAGATGGCTGGAATTGGCTTGGGTGGATAAGCCTCTTGGTTTCAGTCTGGTCCTTTGAGGTGTTGTCGTCGTCCATCTCTGCACCTCATCCTCCAGCAGTCGCTTCCCTTGTGGTACTGTGATGTTGCTCCTGCTGTGCTCACTCATCACGCGTTCACGCGTGTGCTCATCACGCAGTCACGTGATCGTTTGAAGGCACTTGATGGACAATGGAGTCGCCGAAGCGGTCAGATCCATCTCCAACATATGTACGTACGCATGTCTCCTGTAACGACCCAGGACGCTTTTCATCACAAGAGCATCTGAGACACATACTCTCTGAACGCTCGCGAAGCCATGCGCGTCGAGTCACCAGCAAGGCCTACCAACAAGGCGTCCTCTTGTCAATTCCTCTATGATCCAAGCCAACGAGAAACATGGAGTGCAGCCTATGCTCATGTCAATCCTCATCCAACGATCGATTTCACTGTCCAGAGTGCGTCCGTAGCGCCCTTTATAATGTACGGGTCAACCTTGCGAAGTTGCTGTTGGAGAAGGAGGCACTTGGTCGTCAGATGAACTATATCCTCCTGCCTTCAGAGATCCAGCCCAAGGATTTGCCTCCGGCAAGCAGTACCAGTATACCGATTCAAGAGAACACAAAGCGTCACCAGCACGAACGTCAGCTCGACCATATCGCGAATTCTCGCCATCATATCGAACGCATTAGCGAGCAGGCGGACTTGCTTCGATCGCGTATCGCCGAACACCAGGCAGAGCGGACAAGAAGAAAGACCGTCGTGCTGGAACGCAAGGCCACCTTAGCTGCAGCAGCGAATACTCTCCGCCAACAACAAGCGTCTCAACTAGAACCGCTGAAGAAGCAGATCAAGAAGGCGAACCTGCGCCACGACGCTATGTATCGAGAGATCATTTCTGCCCGTGTATACCTCTGCCGGGAGGCGGCATTACTTGCCGGGTTATCCAGGAAGCCATTGATGGTGGTTGCACCGATGTCTCAGAGCAGTAGTACTGTCTTCACGCGGGAAACGTACACTATCGCAGGCGTTCTGATTCCGGATTTGCGCCAACTCAACAACGCTTCGCCACCGCAGGTCACCCATGCTCTGTCCTCTCTCGCTCGTCTCTTGGTGCTCGTTTGTTACTATTTATCGATACACTTGCCCGCGGAACTTATCCTGCCTCACCGCGAATACCCTTTGGCCACCATCTTGACGCCTGCGTCTTCATATGTTGCTTCACAGACCTTCCCCTCTACGGCTGGTAGTGCTTCCGCAAATAACGTGAACGGTTCTGCGGGCAGCACAACTTCTGCGATGCCACCTGGTTCGAACGCCGATCAAACCGCAATGTCAAGGCCCCGCCCACTTTATCTTTCGAAGCCCCTCCAACAGCTCTCGCGCGAGGAGCCTAGCACCTACACATTGTTCTTGGAAGGTGCAACATTGCTTGCATGGGACATAGCCTGGCTCTGTCGTACGCAAGGCCTGACCTTAGCGTCTTCCCAACCTCCTTCCGCTAGCACTGCTCCTCCTGGCAGCATTCCGGCAGAATGGGAAGATATCAGCGCCGTGGGACGCAACATCTCCCTTCTACTGTGCAACCCTCGCCACGATCCCCATCCATCCTCAGCACGCCCCACCATGGGTCAGCGCTACTCCAGCACTGGCTCAAACACCCCTCGGCACGGCAAGGAGATACCACAACAGGGGCTCGGCGTGCTGAGCCACGCGACCGCACATCCGCGGGCGTTTCTGAGCTCCGGCGTTAGTCCCACGACTCTATGCTTACCCTTGTCGTCCGGTCGCCCGGCCGTGGTGGGGAACGGGATATCCCTCGCCGCTGTCCTGGACAAAGTCAAGGCGTTTCTTGGAGCCGAAGCCAAAGCCAGTGGCAATGAGTGGGAAGTGCTCGACTTTGCCTACGAAAGCGACGCCAGTCCTGCAGATACAACTGCGACTGGGAGGGAGCGTGAGGGCGGGCTCAAGATGGGCGGTGAATCGGTTCCTCTTGCGCGAAATGAGAGCAGCGACGGGTCCGCTGGCAAGAGCGGGTGGATGAGGTTGAGAAGTCGCGGCGCGTTGTGATTTGCAATGGTTGTTCTCGAAGCCACAAGAGTATCATGGAGAGTTTTATCAAGATTTCTTTTTCTCATATTACAAATGGCTTCAGAGGGCCTATAGCGAGCAATGCCAGCTAGGAATAATCTACATTGGAACCACGGAAGCGAACGTTGAACAGCAATATCGTTATCTAATATATCTCATGAACAAGCGAAAAGGTGCGTCTCACCATCATAGCTCAAAAGCCGGAGCGCAAAGCTCCGAATTCGCTGCCTGCGCGCACGCGGACCAGGGCGCCTTCGATATCCGCATTGATCACATTGTCGGCATCCTCCTCGGCGAACCCCTGCGTCTGCAGAAACTCGAGCAGAGCCTCGCGCCACGAGCTGCATTCCGCCGCGGTAGGCGGCGGGTTGGTGAACATGCTCCTTTTGCCCGTGGCTTGGCTCGCCGTCGCTTGTGCGCGCGGGGTCGCGCCGTCTTCCGCTTCGTCGTCATCGGCAGCGTTTTCGGCCTCGTCGTCATCGTCGCTTAAAACCTCCCATTCAGCGTGCGGTAACAAGGGAAGCGCCTGCTCTAGTCCTAGCTGTAACCCCTGCGCTATAGTGGCCAGTTCCGCTATCGACGTGGAGATGGTAAGCATTAGGTCGTGCAGTTGGTGTCCTGAGGGGACGCTCTCGAGGGGTAGGTGCGCCGTTGACGAACGTGTTCTTTTGTTGCGGGACGGACCGTCGTGGCTCACTGCTGCTGGACTTGCAATTGATGTTTGAGGAGAAGCTGGGATAGAGCTGCGAGGTCGCAGGTTACGTTCCCCCGGGCCTGGGGGCGAATCGACATCCGGCTCGAAAGGCAGTTGTTGAGGTGGCTTGAAGGAACGTATGCGCGACTGCCGGGGAATGCCAAGTTCGTCTTCGAGCCGGTTACTAAGCTCTTCGGGTCCGTCAGAGTCCCCATGCGGATCGACGCGTACTTGGCGTCGGCGTTTTGGTCGTGGAAGAGGTGGTGATTGTGGGGTTGGGGAAGAGACACTGGCGTTGAAGGCGGTGCGAATATCGCCGTTTCGGCCGCGAGGATGCTCGCTTGAAGACTCCTCGCGTTGAGTTTTCCTGTTAGTGTTCACCACAGGGGGTATGAACGGTCTGAGCAGAGCAGCATTAGCGGTGGCCTTTGTTGCAGCCCGAGTACCATGACGCCCTATAGATTGATGGCGCCCTGCTTGCCGTGGTGGGGTTTGTTCCAACCAGGGTGTTCCGAGTGGAATCTCAAGTGCAGACACGAAGCCAGTAGTGCGAGCGGCCACATGGTCAACATTGTCTAAGCCCAGAGTGGTTCGCAGTGGAGAAGGTCTTCGAGAATGCTCGGAAGCAGGACGGAAGATCGCATCATCTGGATCCGGAGTAGGTAATGCTCGTCCAAGTTCTAGACTACTTTTGGGCGGACTCCTTGTAGTTGTCTCAACATGTCTGGTGTCGCGCGGCAAGGGCGATGAAGAGTTTACTGGAGTTGGAAGTGACCATGGTGAGTAAGGAGGAAAGCTGCCGGTTACGGGTGGAACGACAGGATGTGGAGATTTGTTGTGATTAGGAGTAGTTGACGCTCGACTACCCGGGATGTCCTGCTCTGGTCTCTGAAGCTGCGGACGGATAGAGGCAGTCATCTTCGCCAAGGTCCAAGGATTGAACACCGTGGCATCCCTAGAGTCGGCTTCTTCCTCACCCGATGATTGCCCATCTTTCGGTTCTGAAAGCATCCGATGTGGTGCAGGGATTATACCTGCGTCATCATCATCATCACCATTCCACATGTTATGATCGACGCACAGACGCTTGGCAGGTCTTTCTGTTTCCGCCAAGGGGGTTTCTGTAAGTACCGGAGGGTTGAGGTTTCCGGGTAAATCCAAGGCAGGATAGCAGGTCCCAAGAAGCTTTTCAACAGCACTTAGCACTATGTCATTGTCCTCGAACATGACATCGTCCTTTGCAGGCTCCACATTCGCATCGTAACTCTGGGGTGGACAGACTATATTCATAGCTAGAAATGGGTCCTTGGTATCTCCATTAAGCGTACTGCGAAGTCTATCCTTGAATAAAGTCCCAATCTTCTTTAGGAAGCCTCGTGCTGCAGACATGGGACGAGAGTCCACTGAAATGAACTGTCCAATGTTGTTGATTGCCGAAACATTCGCGTCTCCCCGAGGTAATAGCGCTTCAATTTCGTAACCTTCATGGTTTGAGGCATGCCAGACGCACTGAGTTGCGCAGTCCTTCCCCACAACCTTTATCGCGGCATCTTCAACACTTGCGTCCGCTTTTGGGGCGTACAGCCAGTTGCTTTTTTCATTCTTGGCTTTCAAAATGCGAAGAGAGAACCTCACTGCCGGTCGGGCAAGTGCATAGGCCTGCATGACTCTCTTGATACGGGTCAAACTCTTGGTGGCTGCTTTCAATGCAGTTTGCTTTCGGACCGGAAGGAGGTTGAATAGTTCAACAAGCCGAATAGTTGTTCCCACAGGATGGCTAGCCCTTTCTCTTCTGTGAATCATAATCAGACTCAGACATCGGGGAGCAAGAAGTCGCCTCACCCTTCCACCTCGCCCTTCTTGCTCACTTTGAGCGTCATGGCGACGTCTTCGCCTTCGATTCTTGTCGTAACAACGATGGACCCGCTGAGCTCGGCCGCACTGGCCAAGGCTTCTCCTCTGAAGCCCAAAGACGTTCCTCCAATATCTTTGAGATCCGAGTAGTCTCTAATTTTACTAGTACAGTATCGCCTGCAAACAAGACTTCTGTCCTGGGGCGCTATGCCATGACCGTTGTCTCGGACTTGTATTACGTCCAGCGTATTGGCCGAGATCTCTACAAAGACCGAGGTAGCCCGGGCATCGAGAGCATTGTCGATGAGTTCTTTGACTACTGAAGGGGCGTCGGTCAAGACTTGTGATGATCCAAGAATGCTAACAGTAGAGGGAGGAAGTGCCGCTATGGACATTTCGCTAGGAACAAAGCGCCGGAATAGCGCTGTGAAGTCAAGGCAGCATTAATGATCTGGTAACGACTTCGTGAGATGCCACTCGAGGTGCCTGAGGCGCGTGAGGACCGAGAAAGATGGTGGCGTCGCGATGCGCGTGATCATGTGACTTTAAGTGGATGTACTTTGTGGGGCTGGGAGGATCGTGGGTTGTTATCGACAATGACAGATGCAGCCACTGTTCTTTACTGTATGTATGGACGAACAGACTCTGCGACGCCATGCATCTACGACGTCGTCGTCTGCAGTCGAAAGACGCGATTCACGTGAAGCGAATGAGTTAAGACCTCTTCCCTCTGCCAGCTCGCAACAAAATCCAGCGAACGAACAAGCAGAACATCCACGAGCAGACAAGAACGTCAAACCGAAGACCGTCCGCTTCGAAGGGATTAGGAAATTCTGGAGACTACATGTAGCTGTGAAGGTGCCCCATAATGACTGCCGAGATCACTTAGCACTTGAGCGCACTTTTCTAGCGTTCATTCGGACGGCTCTAGCGCTCGCCATCATGGGCGTTGCAATAGATCAGCTTTTCCGACTCAACCATTCTACCACTCCTGATGAGGTCTTCGGCTTCTACGTTATGGGGGAACCGCTCGCCGCGCTTTTCATCAGCGGTAGCTTGCTTGTGACTGTTTTTGCCAGTTGGCGGTTTTGGCGACAGCAAAACGCTCTGACGAGAGGCAAGGTTCATGTCGCAGGCTGGGAGCTATGGGCGGTCGGCTTGGTTGTCGCAAGTGTATGTAGGCCGGCATTTCGATTCTCAGTTCTGACTTGTCAAAACAGCTTGTACTTCTGGTTTTTGTGGTCACAATAGGAATTGATATCCGCAAGGACATCAAGCATAAGAGCTGAGAACTTCAGAGGATAACGGTATTGCAACAGAAGTCACGGCATCAACCGACTTGCTCCGGCAGGAAGTACTGACGCGTTTGTCGGGATTCGCGGTCCTGCAGACGGTCTCCTTATTCCTCTCAGAACATTCAAAAGGTTGCTGTTCCGTCTCGCTGGAGTTACAGGCGCAACTTCCACTGCCGCCACTTGTCCTTGCACACTCTGTATTTTCTCTGCTGTAATTTCTTCCCTGATCTCCATCAGATACAGGAGCGTTGGCAAGTGACTATGCCTAGGCAGGAACATCAGCTGTCGTCTGCGGTCGCGCACCGGTCTAGGGCGATCGCGCACCAGCGCCGGTGTGAAACGAAACATGAGGCAGTTGCGGTAGTCGCGCCGGTCGTGCAGTTGTGCAAAGAAGTCAAGCATATATACCAGCAAGTCGCGATGGAATTCGGGCAGTTGCAAGACGAGCGACTGATAGTGCTGTATCATAGTTTCAGGTGGGGTTATTGCTGCATTAAGAAACCAGAAGCGAAATGCATTATAGAGGTGGAAGGGAATGACTGGGGAGGGGAGAGAAAAAAAGTAGGCTGCAAGGGCTCCGGCGGCGTCTTGGGGTTTGTAGAGGTCCCAGTCAATGGATCTACCGTAAGTAACCGGGTCGGAGAAGGCAGTTCGAAGGACGTCAACGCGCTCTGAGTTGCTAGGTTGGAAGCCATCGCTTGTTCCTAGACACAAGCATGAGCTGTGATACATAAAATTATCACCTCGCCCGACAACTTACCTCGTCGAAGCAGAAACCTCCCGCATTCGTTTACAACTATTGGAACTACTATGGCTTCACCTTGGACCGTCGCTGGCACACTAGCAATACCTACGGTCTCTTGCAGCGGGGCGCCGAAGACTCGACGCGGGAGTAAACCAGCCGGTGCAGACCTGCCACCAAGTGCATGTTCCTCTCTTGAAACGTTTTGGCCTTTACTTCGTTTATCCGATTTGGTGGACGAAGTATGATCCGACCTGGCGCCTAGTAGCGAATCACTCAAAAGTGTCGCATGTTCACCGTATTGTACCTCGGAACCTGCATAGATGGTTGAAGGGGCGTACATGATCGACTCGGCATATGAAACAGACGAAGTCTCTGGGTCCAACGGTAGACGGACGAGCCCGTCATACTGTAAATTTTCGTCTAATTCTTCGTCCGAATGTGACAGCGCGAACGACTTCGAGCGTTCATAATCTTCAAGGTGGGGTAGATGATGTGCTGGGAGCGTTTGTCTACGTGACGCTCCATGATGCTCGGCCTGTCTGATGAACGGGTCTGCGGCTGCCCACTCCTGATGAAGTGCTATACTATCCTTTGGCTTCTTAACGATTTCGAGGTAGCACGAGGTGTACGGGTTAAACTTGATGCGGGGCATCTTTGTCGTACTTGACGTTCGGTTCCGCTTTGGTAAGAGAGATCCGGAAGCGAGTGGGGGCGGGTGGGTGGAGGTGGACTAACTGCCGTTTTCGTCTTTGTGATATTTACAGTACAATTCACGTGATCTCAAAAGAACAACATAGAACAGCTTGCACAAAACACATCGTTGTCCAAGACATTGGCTGGAATACAAACAAAATGGCGACTCAGACAAACCCAGTGGTATTCTTCGACGTCACTCTCGGGGGTAAGCTTTGGCTGTTGGAGCAAGCAAAGAAATCCTAGGAATAAACACACTCCATCAAGGGTGATCTACTTGTTCCCGTCCGAAGCAAAATTGCTGATCCGTTCGACAGGTGAACCTCTTGGCCGCATCAAGATGGAGCTATTCGCAGACATCACGCCCAAGACGGCCGAGAACTTCCGCCAGTTTTGTACAGGCGAGACTAAGAACGCCCAAGGCCGGCCTCAAGGCTACAAAGGCAGCAAATTTCATCGTGTGGTGAGTACCGTTTAAGTTCATGACAGTATGGGTAATCTGCTGTATGCGCAGATCATAACATAGTTCATCACCCAAACGGCAGAAGACGCTAATAGCACCCCGACAGATAAAAGATTTCATGATCCAAGGCGGCGACTTCCTCAACGGCGATGGCACGGGCTCAACGTCCATCTACGGCACGAAGAGCTTTGCGGACGAGAACTTCACGCTGCAGCACGACGTCCCCGGACTTCTCAGCATGGCTGTACGTTCAACCCGTTTTCGTACACTACTGCTCTGCTCCTGCCTTGGTGGCTCGCTAACGTGACACCGACCTCTAGAACTCCGGCGTCAATACCAACGGCTCTCAGTTCTTCATCACCACTGTGCCGACACCGTTTCTGAACAAGAAGCACGTTGTGTTCGGGAAAGTGGTGGAGGGCTTAGATGTAGTGAGGAAGATTGAGAACGCGAGGACGACCAGGGACAAACCAAATCAGGATGTTAGCATTGCCATGTGTGGGGAGATGTAAGCGCGCAGAGTTGATTATTGGATCACGAGCAGGTGGCCGGCTAGGAGAGGCATTCAAATGTGACAGTACATCAGCTCCAATGGTGTGGTTGACAAAGCATCAGACGAGACAAGACCAACATGTCAATCATATGGTCGCGATTATGATCAGAGAAGGGTTAATGTCCTGCGTTTCGTCGTAGTGAATTAAGATAGGGCAAACGCCCCGACGCATCGCTGATGAACCATGCTGCTGTAAAAGACATCTCTCAAGGACCACCCCTGGATGGCTGCTCTAAATCCCAAAAGTGCTTGACCTTTGCCGACAGGGATGTGTAACTCGATGTTTTGGGATCATAAGCTGCAGACACCTCCACCTTGCACCTGCCTCGCGAACCCACGATTTCGAGGTGCCCAAAGACAACGAAACACCCGCGCGGTACAAATTCCATCACACTTTGCGAATGCATGCGGCTCAACATCGAAACGAACACTTTCCACATTACTATCAAATCGTCGTGGATTCGTACCGATATCATAGCTTTGCTCAGGAGCGAAGGCTTTGCTTCTACGTCTTCCGGTTGTTCCCTCGACGACGGGGAAGATAAGGAATTGCCGGCGTACGGAATGCCTGGGAAACTAAGCGGCGGAAGCCCTTGACTGCCGAAGCTTGGAGAGGAGGGGGTGCCGGGCTTTCCGTCAGAGTTCGCGGCTTTCTCCTTCTCCGCCGCTATCATTTTCGTGAGCATAGCCTGTGACATTGAGATCTTCTGTGCGCGCTTGTCGAGAGGCGACAATGTCAGGCCTAGAGCCAACTTCACCTTGATGGCTTGGAGAACGCCGAACACATAAACGCTGTTTGTAATGGCGTGATAGAGAGCACGAGGCCACATTATGCGATCTAGTTGGAGGAAATGCGTGTGCGGAATAGTTTGTGTCGACCAGGCGATGTAGCTATCGGTGAATTCCAGTCTACAGCAGATCTTAGTACGATTGATTGGTTGCGGGTTGGGCTCAGCACTTACCCCTTGCGCGCATAGTCGGGTGGTGGTCCATCGGGATACTTGACGTCAAACCAACACTTTGTAAGCGCAATGTCTGATCCGAGCCTTTTTCGCATCACTGGATGCTTCGCGACGTCTGCAACAACCCTGAACGCAAGTGCTTCTACTCGAATTAAAAATAGACTCTTTCGCGACGTTGGTCGGATTCACTTACCACGAATAGCCTCCTTCCTCGGCTCGTCCCAGGACATCTTCACAAATTCCTGCCACTCTGGATCCGACTGTTTGTAGAATGTCTGAGGTAGTTGTTTGGGATACTGCATTGGTAGGAAGACGGAGACATCAGAAGATCGAAGCTCATCCTCTTCCTCTCCACCTGCCAATCATTGGTAAGCGCGAGGCTTTCTGGTGCGTCGCATAGTACGTACGTGATCCATCCTCAGGAGCCCAGCCTTCACTTTCGAGCCATCTAACAAGCATGGCCTCCGCTAAAAAATATGTGCCAGTTGTGTATGTTGCGAAGAGTATCAGACGCCTGCAAGATGTCAGGAAACGTTACACTCGTGGACACGATGGACTCACTTGATCGAGAACAGAGGCTTGTGCGCATATACTTTGGTCGTCTGAGCCTCTAGATATTGTCTCCGCCAGGTGGTACTATGAAATGCCCTCCGAATTGGCAACGCCGCCCTCACGGAACGCCATGGTTGTGTTCGTAAAGATGGCATGTGAGAAGGCGAGGTGAGGGTGCTAGCCTGGAGATCCTAGATAGAGAATCCGCTTACACTAGGCGGCGGCACCAGCAGGTGAGCTCAGTGCTCCTCGAACTAGACGCATATAACATCGAAGGTCCGGCCCACGGGGGTTATACTGCCGCCACCCACCGCCTTGGTTATCGGTCAGTCGATGATCACCATTCGATGTCAACCTGATCATTGTTCTTAGGAGCATCTACATTCTACGACATGTTGTTCTTGAGCGGTCTTGCGTCAATACTGCTTTTAGGGAGCGCTGTAAGCGCAGAGGTTGCTCATGTTCTCTTCCTAGACCACAAGAGATCACAATCGGAGCCGCTCACAGTTTCGCCATCGGACGCTCGTCTGGTCTTTGCTCGTCGCCTGGGACTCTCAGAATTTCACAGCTTGCAAGGCGCCACC
>Ga0160429_1001430_pt1 | contig 13291 bp, 13 predicted proteins | sample SolpanmetagenomR_FD_108199 | JGI IMG/M metagenome (GOLD analysis project Ga0160429, IMG submission 108199) | Solar panel surface microbial communities from Lawrence Berkeley National Laboratory, California, USA - R | ecosystem: Engineered > Built environment > Solar panel > Unclassified ...
GAGACTCCCGAACGTCGGTCCCAGACTGCTCAAGAGCTCGCCACAAAGCTCGGCGTCCATCCCGCCACGGTTCGGCGCATCATGGCTGAGCCGCGTGAGGACTACCTCGCTCGTGCGAAAGCCCGTCGCAAGCGAGCCATAGAGCTACGCGCCCAAGGGCTGAAGCACCGCGAGATCGCTGCAGAGATGGACGTTCCCATCGGGACCGTTAGCCGGCTGCTGCACGAGGCGAAGAAGCTCGCCGAGGCCCAGGACGCCGACGGGCAACGACTCTCCGCGTGATCAGTCGCTCCCCCGCCTCAACGGCTGGGGAGGCCGCGGTTGCGGCGGCCAGTGAGCTCCTGAGCCTCAGCATGGGCCTGCTCGATGAGCAGGTCGGTTACCGGCAGCCCATCGTCGATGTCGGCGCGCAGGCGCGTCAGCGCCAAGCGCACGAGGTCCGAAGACGACAGCCCCTCCACGTCGAGGGCAGCCGGAGTGGCCTTCAGCCAGCGACGCTGCTCTGGGGTCAGCGAGACCGCGACCTTCGCGTAAGTCGCGCGCACGGCCTGGTCAGAAGCGCTCGACGGCACCGCCACCGCAGACTCAGGCGGGTCAACTGGTTGAGTAGTCGACTGGTCGACATGTCGAGTAGTCGACTCATCAACTGGTGGAGTAGTCGGCTCCTGCTGCTGCTGTGAGGCGCCGCGGCGGCCGCGGCTGAGCATGTCCGTGGCGCTGACGCGCTTGCCCGTGCTCATGCCTGCTCCCTCGCTCCAATGGTGGCTGAGGCGGTGCGGGCCACGACCTCGTCGGTGAACGCGCCGTAGGCCGTGGACAGGTCACCACTGCTGCCGGCGTCGCCGGCCACCAGCCGCTCCCCGACCTGGTCCTCGGCGGCCACCCGCCGCGGCACGCTGGAGGTGAACAACGGCAGCCCGCTGCCGGCCAGGGCCTCGAGGACCTCTCGGGTGACGCGGGTACGGGAATCGACCATCGTGATCAGCACCCCCAGCAGCGGGGCGGTGATGACACCCTCGGCGCGGAAGTCGTCGGTCCAGCCCAGGAAAGCGCCCAGACCAGAGACGGCCAGCTTCGTCGCCGAAACCGGCGCGATGATGGAGTCGGCGGCAACCAGCGCGGCCAGGCTCACCAGCGACAGGCTCGGGGCGAGGTCGAGCACGACGTAGTCGTAGGTGTCGCGTGCCGGCGCCAGCGCTCGGGCGATGCGGTCCTCGCGGCGGGTCATGGACACCAGCTGCACCTCCAGCTGGGCCAGCGCCAAGGTGGCCGGCAAGAGGTCCAACCCGTCGATGCGGGTGCGACGAACGGCCTTGGTGAGGTCAGCGGCGCCAGTCACGAGGTCCTGCAGGTCCGCCTCGATTTCATCGGGGTCGTCGACGAACCAGAACGTGGCGTGGGCCTGCGCGTCGACGTCGACGAGCAAGGTGCGGTGCCCACGTCGGGCCAGACCTGCTGCGAGGTTGACGGCAGTGGTCGTCTTGCCGACCCCGCCCTTGTGGTTGGCGATCGCGATGACGTGCATGACGCCCATCTTGTCGAGTAGTCGACAAGTCGAGTAGTCGACACGCGGACTAGTCGCCTAGTTCTAAGACAAGGCGACTTGTCTAGCGGCTCACGTGGGCTTACCGTCGACGAGGTGGACGTGGAGCCGAGCGCGACCAAGCACGGCATCACCGAAGACGACGCCCGCCATGCAGCACGGCACGCGCTGCGCACCGTCCCTCAAGACGACCAAGACCCCTACCGCCTTCTCGTCATCGGCGTCGACCGTGCCGGCCGGCTCCTCGAGATCGTCGTGCTGGAGCCCGAGACCAGGCCCCGCATCATCCACGCGATGCTGCTGCGGGCCTCCTTCTACCGCTACCTCGACTGATCACCCGCCCAACGCAACAACTAGAACCCGGCTGCCATCACCTCTGGAAGGAGACCGTCGTGACCGACGACACCACGCCCCCGGGCGACGCCTCGACTCCACCGGTATCGACCCCACAGGCCACGGAGCACGACGCGGCGATGCGTTGGCTGGACAACCTGGACCCAGCCACCACCCCCGCCGCGGTCGTCGCGCAGGAAGTCCGTGACGTCGCCACCGCCGTCGACCGCGTCCAGGCCGCCGAGGAGGACCTCACGGCCGCAGTGCTGCGGGCCCGTCGTGCGGGAGCGAGCTGGAACCACCTCGCCCTGGCCCTTGGCGTCAGTCGTCAAGCAGCCCGCCAGCGCTTCGTCGCTGTAGAGAAGTCCTCCACACCCGTGTCCTGAGACCCCAGATGGACGGGGGAGTGTGGCTAAGTCGACGAGGTCCAGGTCGACGCGGACTCAGTGCGTAAGCCCGGGACATGGCGAAACCCCGGGGCCATAGGCCTCACCGGGGTTACATCGAGGATTATCCCGGAATTTCGCGTCGATGTCAATCAGCGCTACGAAGCAGGCGCCTAAGTCTGCCGAACGATGGCGGGCACCCAACCTCGCCTTCTGCCAGTGAAGGTCATCTCACCGACTCGCTTTGACGTGACACGTAGTCGACTAGTCAACTAGTCAACTAGTCGATGGGTGGCGAGACAGCGATGGAACCGAGCCAGAGCCGGCGCGATCAACTTGTTTGGGCCGTCTTTGAGGTTGGTGACACTCGCTGATCGGCGCGACTCATGTGTCTCAGGTGATCGGTAGCGTTTGAGGGGGAGCCGTCAGACAGACCCCCCGTGACGAGGAGGAGTGCAGGTGGCAGTCAGGGACTTCACCTTTACGCCCACCGTCGCGTCTCAGGTGGACTACGACGTCGTTGGCGAGCGAGACGGTAAGTGGATCGTCTTTCAGAGTGGGTGCACGCACGAGGAAGCGGTAGATGCCCTCGAGGCGGCACGCTCGGTGGGACCTTCCGTTACTTGGCACCTCGTGCGGCGGACCAGCACCGTCACTGAAGAGATCGTCGACAGCTAAGCACCGTCGCACATCGACAAGTCGAGTAGTCGAGTAGTCGAGTAGTCGAGTGTTTCACAACCGACCGGTTGTGCGACAAGACGGGGGAGCGGCCTCCAAGCCCGACACGCCGTCTCACAACTCGTGTCCACAACTGGCGCCTCACCCACGCGACGTCAAGGCTTTCTGAGACCGTCCGGCTGTGCCCGATCACCCTTCCGTCCACCTGCTCGGTTACGCACGCGTCTCGACCACCGCTCAGGACCCCGCCCTGCAGCACGACGCCCTCACCGCCGCCGGCTGCTACCGCGTGTGGACCGACACCGCCTCCGGTGCGCTGACCGTCCGTCCCGCCCTAGACGACGTCCTCGAGCGCCTTGGCCCCGGGGACGTCCTTGTCGTGTGGCGTCTGGACCGACTTGCCCGCTCCCTGCGTCACCTGCTGCAGCTCATCGACGAGCTCACTAGCAGGGGAGTGGGCTTTCGGTCCCTGACCGAGTCCATCGACACGACCACCGCCACCGGTCGCCTGGTGCTGCACCTGTTCGGTGCACTGGGGGAGTTCGAGCGCGACCTGCTGCGCGAGCGCACCGCTGCCGGGCTGGAGGCCGCTGCCTCCCGCGGACGACGCGGAGGACGACCGACCGTGATGACCTCGGCCAAGCTGACCGCAGCCCGGGCTTTGCTCGCTGATGGGCGCACCGCACGCGAAGCAGCGGGAGCGGTGGGTGTGTCCCGAGCCACGCTGTACCGGGCGCTGAGATGACCGTAGGAAGCTTTGTCTCACCCGGCGGGCATGCTTTGCGTCATGAGTGACGAGGCGCTTGACGAGCAGTACCTCGACCGACTGGAAGCACTGGTTCGGCAACTCCTCGAAATTAGCTTTCGCAACGCTGACGATCTCTGGACGTTGCAGACGGATTTGCTCGAACTACAACGCAACATTCAGGCGTCCATCGGTGACGCCAAAAAGGCGAAAGACCGAAACTTATTGGCGAGCCTTCGCGCGGTTCTCGCCCAAGCCAGGCGCTTTGGTGACGCGCTTGCATGGGTGTTCTTTCGGTCTGAACGACAGCACATCTACCCGTTGGGACAGAACACAAGGGTTCCAGTTGCCCAAGAAGACGAAGGAAGCCGGGGCGCCCTCTATGCCGCGGCGGCGATGGCTCAGCAAGGATGGGGATTTCCCTTCCTGCATGACATTACCAACTGCTTACGCATCGGGGACATAAGCTTTATCGACCCTAACGCTTCTATGCCGGTCACTGTTGAAGTGAAATCTCAGCTGCTCGACGAGCAGCCGAACGAAGACGGGTCAGTATCGGCCAGCTATCGCGTGTCGATGCTCTTTGCTGACAACGGTCCCGCACCTCAGCTCATCGCCGAAACCAATGCCCGATTGGATGAAAGATCAGACCCCGTAACGGGCGATTTTTCACTTCGTGCAAGTAGGCGGGTAAAGCGGCAAGTCGAGCGCATGATCTCTGCACAACTGCACCAGACCGCAGAGTCAAACACAGTGCTTCACGACCAAGACAAGCCGTTCGTATCTCTCGACGTGGAGTCAGATCACGAGAGTCACTGGGACGTTGTCACGCGGGTTATCGAGGCCGCTAGGGCGTCTGGGTACGCCAGCGAAGCAGTCGAGGACACCTTCCTCTACGCCGCGTTCTATGAGCCTGACGGATTGACCGTTGCGGCGGTGCAGCGGGAGGAGTTGGTGCGGGACCTTACGGGTTCTAACATTTTGGGACTCAAAGCACCGCACAAGGACGGCATTATGATTACTTCAGTGCCATCGGTGCACGAGAAAGGCGTGGACTATTCTATACCTTATTACCTTTACCCGTTAGAACACTCGGTTATCATCGACCTTTTGAGGGGGCGCCTCATAGTTGTGGTCATAAGTAACCCCGGACGTTTTGCTGAAGCTTTGCGCGCCGAGGGCTTCCAGGCCAGCATAAAGAGCGATGGCCCTCCTGACCTCCTCGTGGCGACCGACATCACCGACAATGTCGGTCGCAATTACCGAGTGGAGCTACACAATCTGTTTATCCCCATGAATGAGATGGTCCGCGAGTTTAAAGGTCTGCGATACCTTGTCAACATCGCAAGAGCAATGCGGGACGGCGTGTCCGCCTCTGCAGAGTCGGGTCAGATGTGGGGTCGGCCAGAATCCTTAACTAAGCCTGAATAAGTCGTCCGTGACTACCAAGCCTCGCACGTAGACGACTACAACGTAACGGTCATTACGGTGTCGATCCGCGGCTCGCGGATCGACACTTGACGCGGGTCGTTCAAGGCAGTGGGACGACCCGCTCGGCCAGGTCCTCCAGCCCGCGCAGCCGCACGGTGGTGCTGGTCAGCGCCAGCCCCGCCTGCGGCCACGCGAAGCTCAGGCGCAGCACGCCGTCGGTGTCCTACGACATCGAGGAGCCCCTGGGCTCGGTTGCGGAGTCGATGGTTCCGGACGAGGACGGGGTGTGGTGGTGGGGCCACCCGCCCCTGCCTGCCGATGAGCATCGACGAGGACCCGCCCCAGGAGCCGCCGGCCGGTCTCGACGTCGACCACGCTGACATCCCGTCATGCCGCGTTGCGTGAGCGGCGGTACCTCAGGAGGTGAGCTCGTCCAGCCCTGATTCCTCAAAGACGTAGCGCCTCGCGCACACGGGACAGTGAACGAGCGGTCGCTGCTGCGGTCCCCACCGCACGTCAATGACCTTCAACTGTTCCTGGTCGGACGGGCACACCAGGTAGTCCATGCAGACAGGCTAGAGCGCGGCCACCACCTCGCGGTCATGCCGCGCTGCGCGTGAGGTCGATGTCATGACACAAGCTGATGGCCGCGGTGCCCCCGTGCTCAGGGCAGCAACCTTCGCACCTCACCCCCCACGACCCGACCTGTGGCGGGATCGACGATGACGCCGGTGACCACACATGGACCGCCGCAACCACGCAGCACGGCCGCCGGGTCAGCGACTTCAGACGGTGAGACATGCCCAGCAAGATCGACCAGCGACGAAGGAGGCGTCGAGGGAGCGACCGCAGACGGCGCCGTCCCTGCGGCCTGGCCGTGTTGGTCTGGAACGGTGGGCTGCTGACTGAAAGCGCTCCACGCCGCCAGCAGGGCACCGGCTACCGCAAGACTTCCGGCTACCTGTCCAAAGCGTCCACGAGTGACCACAGTCGGACTGTCCCACGACCGGCTCTGAGCATCCACGAGGCAGGGCGAGACGCCCCAGCACGATCTCCCCTCACCCAACGCACTGGCCGTCGACGGTCTCAACGACTTCACGGTCATCCCGCCGTCCGAGCGCGATCATGAGCGGTCGGCGACGCACTCATCTGCCGATGACCGAGGTGCTCGCAGGTGGGCAGCACACCAACCGCAGCTGGTGGATCCAGCGTCAGCGAGACGGTGCCCCGTCAGTCAGCAGGGCGTCGAGCTCACGGACCGCAGCCTCCGGCTCCCAGACGACGAACTCCACGACCTCGCCGTCAGTGAGGACGACACCCAGCCTCCGCTGCCAGGTAGCGATGCGGCGCCGACCCCTGACCAGCTTGGTCCCGCCGAGCTGAGACCTGTCCCAAGACTCGGCGCGCAATCCGATCAGCGCCTCCACGGTGTTCGGCTGGAACAGCAGCCGGCGGTCGGTGAGGTTCAACGTTCCACCCCGCGCGATGCCGCGGCGCAGCCAGTTCGCGTGCCAGGTGCGCAGCACCTGCTCACCAGACGCCAGCTTTGGGCGAGGCAGGAAGATCCGTGGACGCACCCCCGCACCCTGCCATCCCGACACTTCGGACCGCCCGGTCATGCCGCGTTGAGCGCGCGGTTGCCACTGCCGATGACGTCCGATCGTGTCGAGGAACGGGAGGTTCCTCGGCTCCACGAGTACCGCCGCCTGCTCGATGCCCATCAGGACGTGAACAGGGCTTCGGGCCGTCATCAGCAGGCGTCGTCAGGCAGTCTGGACGGGTGAGCCACGACCCGCAGACCGCCACCGAGGGCGTCGCGAGGTACGCCGGCGATCTTCCGCCGCGACGACGGAGCGTGCTGCGCGGTGGTGCACTCGCAGCGCTCCTGTCGCTCACCGCTTGCGTCAGCGACGACACCGGCTCAAGCGAGCCAAGCGCTGTGCCTGCCGACGCCGCCGAAGGGGTTCCGGTGACGGACGCCTGGCGTTGGTCTGCAGTGCCTGAACCGCCGTCGACTCCACGATGGCACGCGGTCACGGCGTGGACCGGCAGCGAAGCCTTGTTCCTCGGTGGGTCCACCGAGCCGGCGTGTCCCTCGGACTCGCACACCCCCTGCTTCAACGCCTACGACTCGTCGAGCGCTCACCGCGACGGTGTGGCGTGGATCCCCACCGAGAACCGGTGGCGGCGCACCGCAGCGGCTCCGCAGGGGATCCTGGACAGCCCGCACACGGTCGTCGGCCAGCGGGTCTACGTCTTGGCCGAGGACGCACTGCTCGTCTACGACGCCGGACGAGACGACTGGACGCAGCTGCCACCGCCTCCCGGCCATCCGTCGAACTCGAGCCCGGGCTACTCCCTGGTCGCCTTCGACGGGAAGCTGCTGGCGCTGGCTCCCGGCTACGCCGCTGCCCCCGGGGAGGCGCTGCCCCCGCAACTTCCCAACTCCACCTACGACCTCGCCGGAGGCGACGGCGGCCAGTGGCTGCCGCTGCCCGACGACCCCCTGGCCCCGATGGTCTTCCACGACGCTCTGGCCACCCCCTACGGGTTGCTGCTCGTGAGCAGCGACGTCGCTCGCTCAGGTCCCACCGACCCACCACCTCTGGCTCACGCGGCCCTGTTGGACTCGACGTCCTCCACCTGGCAACGCCTACCCGACAGTGACCAGCTCTTCGGCGGCAACTGGACGTGGACCGGTGAACGCGCTCTGGACGCCACCCCCGGCGGCGACGCCGGCCTGGACGGCTCCTACGGGCGCGTCGTCCCCTACAGCGGGGCGCTGACCCTGCCCGCCGGCACCTGGACGTCCGTGCCCCAACCCCCCGATCCTGGGTCCGGCCCTCGGGGGTGGCCGGTGGAGGCGACCGCTGGGGCGCGCGTGACCACCGGCGGTTCCACCTACGACGACACGACCCAGACCTGGACGACCATCCCGGCACCGGGAGAGAACCGCACCACTGAGGAACCCGGTCCTGCGGTGTGGACCAGCCAAGGACTCCTCGTCCTGGGGAGCCGCGCCGTTCCCACGGTCGGCGAGGAAGCCGTCACGCCCACCCGAAACGCGTGGGTCTACCACCCCTTGCGTTGATCGCCAGGATCTGCTGCACACTCCGCAACGATCTACCGGTCATGGCGCGGTACGGGCGAGAGGACGGCCTCCGGCGGCACACTGAGCTCGTGACGATCTTGGCGACGATCCGCAGGTGGAACACCCGCCGATCCTGGGGCGTCCTCGACAGCCCCGAGACTCCCGGCGGCTGCTGGGCTCACCTCTCCAGCATCGCCAGGCCCGGCCCGTGGGACGTCCAGCCCGGAGACGAGTACGTGCTCGAGTGGGAGCACGCCCAGCAGGACGGCTTCGCCTACCGGGCGGTGCGCATGTGGCCCCGCCGGGAGTACTTCGCCCAAATAGTCAAGGATGCAACCTCCGCCAGCAGCCCGATGACGAAAACACCGGCCCCGACAAAGACGGCAACGCCAGCGCCGATGTCTGCACCGCCGGCAGGGTCTCCCTGCGCATTGAGCCAGGCCCCGACCAGGCCCAAAGCTCCGCCAAGATGCACCAGCACGACACCAAATCGGAACAGCACCGCGCTAGTCGACACGATCATGACCTCAGACTCTTGTAGATCTAGACCCCCGCCGCGCACTGGTGCCGACGTCTCCTGAAGATCCACCGTGCCAGAGCAGCGTTCCCCCGTCAGCTCAATGCGCTCATGCCGCGATCCGTGCGCGCCTCTGAGATCGGCCCGGAGCCCTTAGACGCGGCGACAGGTACGGCGAGTGCAGGATGCACTCATGACCAAGTGGGGCCACTCACTGCCCTGGTGGATGCAGCGCTTCCTCCGGGCTGGCCGAGGCACGACTCCTCGACCCACGCTGTGGGTAGCCCTGGACTGCTTGACCGCGATCGTGTCGCTGTACCTAGTCGTTTTCTTCTACGCGGCCTTCGCCGGCGCCGGCTTGCTCCTCGTCATCCCGCTCGCCTTCACGCTGCTGGCCTACCTCGCCGTCTTCTTCGCCGTCCGCGAGCTGCTGCTCTGGTATCGCTACCTCCGGTCGACCCACTGACCGACCCGCGCGTTACCGGTCTCGGACGCGCAGCGCGCAGTCCGCGTTCGTACCGCTGCTCACACGGACTCACGGATCAGTCATCCCCAGCACGCGCAGGCACGCCGCGCAGTTGCGACCTGACCCACCCGCGGCGCGTGGTCATGGCGGCCGCACGCACGAGTCTTGGGGCCATCAAGACCTCCCCCGCCACGTCGCGAGGTGACTCGACGGGATGACCCTTCCGTCACCGCTGCGAGGTAGCCGGCGCAACCGCTGCGGACAAGCAGCGGTAGGTCACACCTCTTGCATGTGACATAGACGCCGGCATGTCACCTCCGGGGAGGACAGGCAGGAGGGTGCGCGGCCACGAGATCGGCCGGTCAACGGCTGCGGCCGCCGGGGTCACGGCTCTGCCTGGTGCCCAGGTCACGGGCCTGCCTCGACCGGGTGGGTGCCGCCTCGTCGACGGCCTTCAACGCAGCCATCCGCTGCCGAAGCGTCGTCCCTTTCAGCGGGGTGGGGAAAGAGACCGCGTGCAGCTTCTGCGCTTGGGCCAGCGCGGCCCGACGCGCCGGGACCAGCACCCGCGGCGACCTCTCCGAGCGCACCGCCCAGCGTTGGCGGACCTGCCGGGAGCGGTGCCCGGCCTCGCGGCCCGCTACCCGGGGAGCCTCCCGCTTCGCCGTCTCCGTCCGGCGGACCATCTCGGCTTCCTGGGCGGCCTCCACCCGCACCTGGTGCCGGCCCGGCAGCTCGAACCGCTTCCTCGCCACGTCAACGACCGGCGGCGTCTCCATGGCCTTCGTCGGGGTCTCCACCACCGGCCCCAGCCGGCTCCAGGACAGGTCCCGGCCCAGCGCGGAGCCCTTGAACCAGACCAGCTCACCGGCTTCGTCGCGGTAGCCGTCCAGGGCGAAGGAGTAGCCGCTGACCCGCCCGGTGGAGGCCACGTTGGCCCGCCCCACCACGCCCGCCTCACCCAGTGCTTGCTCGAAGGTCTCCCGACCCAGCCCTTGGGAGGTCTGCACCACTGCGGTGACTCGCTCGGCGAGCAGCGCCCGCGCCGGCGCCTCACCGGTGCGCAAACCCGCCGCGACCTCGCCCCGCGTCAACGGCGGCGCCACCCCCTGGCTGCGCACCGGGGCCTGGGTCAGACCCAGCTCGACCTCGACGGCAGTGCGGGCCTGCTGCGCTGCCCGGTAGTCGTGGCGGGCGTGCCACAACGAACCGTCGAAGCCGACCCGGGACACCACCACGTGCACGTGGTCCTCGCCGTGACGGACGACCACCCACGGCCGGTCCGCCCACCCCATCGACTCCCCCATCGACTGCGCGACGTCACGCCAGACCGCGTCCGACAGGACCGGGTCACCCGGCGCGGTGCGCAGGCTCATGTGCCACACCGCCTTGACCACATCGGGGCGTAAGTCCATCGCCACCCGCATCGACGCCGACCACTGCGACGGGCCCCGGTCCCCGTCCGCGCCGAGGTTCCCGCCGATCACCGCACCCCCCGACCGACCCTCGTAGACGTGCTCGTTCGCCCGCCCCGGACCATGCAGGTAGCGACCCAACCCGGCGACGTCGGAGCCCCGACTGATGGCCGCGATCACCGCTGATCACCCGCACTCGAGGCCCCTGGTGAGACCCCGGTCGAGGTGCTCGTTGACGCTGCTTTCAGCGCCGCCGTCAGCGCCAGCACGTCCACCCGCAACGCCTCCACCGCCGCCGTCTCCAGCGCCAACGGCTGGCCCCCGCGGGCCGCGGCGTTGAGCGCCCGGGCCAGCTGGTTCACGTTCGACCCGATCGCCGACAACTCCCCCAACAACCGGGGATCCAGCGCCGGCGTCGATGCCCTGGCCGCGGTTGCTGTGGGCGCCGCGCCGCTCCGTGCGGACACCGCGGCCGCGACCACTGAGCGCACCCACCCCGCGGTCTTGCCCCACCCCGCAGCCCGCGCCGCCGCATGCCAACCGGCGCGCTCGTCCTCGCTCAACCGCACCACCAACGCCACCTCACGCACCACCACGGGAGTCCCTCCTGAGACGACGGTCCGACCTACCGAGCGAGCGCAGCGAGCGCGACCACCAGCGAGCGAAGCGAGCAACCCCACCGGCCACAGCGGACGAGCGAAGCGAGGACGTGCAGGCCGGGGGCGAGGGGCCTGCCGCTGAGGTCGCGCAGCGACCGCTAGCGGTAGGCATACCTCGCTCTGGTTCTAGCGCTCAGTCTAGCGGTGCGGGTTTTTTCCCGGCGCGCCTAGCGCGCTGGGACAGCCCGCAGGGCTGTGAGACGTGCGGCGCCCTGGCGCCGTGCGTGCGGGTTAGGAGGTGGTGGTGGACGTGTCAGGACGCACGTCGCGCCCAGCGCGACGGCGGCCCAGCGGCCACCACCACCGGGCCAACGTCACGCGCTGGTGACCCGCTCGTCTTGGCCGGCGCGCCCTACGCGCCGCACGTCGCGATTTGGGAGGTGGTCGCGGCCGTGTCAGGACGCACGTCGCGCCCCGCGCGACGGCGTCCCAACGGCCGCGGCCACCGTCCGATTTTTCGCCGGCGCGTGACGCGCTGAGCTCCCCGCCGGCAACAGCAAGGGGGCTCGCACCCTGGCACTGCTGACGCTCAGACAACACGACCGAAAGACGTGGCCGAGGTGCACGCGGGGCTGGGTGAAGGGCACGTCAGGAAGCAGGGTCGGTCACCGTCGTGCGGGTCACCTGCCCATAGTCAGACCACGCCCATGAGATGCGTCCAGGCCGCCTGCATGAGCTGCTGCTCGAGCAACGAAGACGGTCGTCGGCTGGGCCTTGGGTCTTCCCCACCCAGGGCCCAGCCGACGACCTACCCGCAGCAGACCAGACACCTGCGACACGCGGTGCACGCGGGAGGTCGGTGCACGCGGGAGCTGATTCGGCTACCGAGTCCTACGCGCGCTACTCGAAGAAGAACGGGGACACAGCTGCTGGCCTAAGTAGTCGCCTTCAAAGCTCACGACGCCGGCTGGCCGAGTCTTCCTCGCACGGGGAAGACGGAGTCGCAGCAGCGGCAGCAGGCCGAGGAGGGCGGCTCAGAGCTGAAGTACCTGATTTGGCTAGCGAGTCCGGTTTGCGCTACTTGAAGAAATTTCAGAAGGCCTCGGCGCGTCTCGACGATCAGAGACGACCGTGCTGCCACGGTTCGAGCCATGACAGGGCAGAGCAGTGCGGCGACGTGGACCGCACAGTGGACTCCCCGTCGTCCCCTGGCAACCGACGACCTCAGCCGTGGCTGCTGGCGTCAGAGCCGAGACAGCGCCTTGGACCGGCGCTACCTCGAGCACTCCCCCCGCGCGCTGCTGTCGATGCTCGTCGTCGACGTCGACCACTCCGACACCCTCCTGCGGGCCATCAGCCGGCCCCTGACGCACCCCGAGCCGTCCTGGGTCGCCGAGGGCGTCAGCGGCCGCGGGCACGTCGGGTGGGTGCTCTCCGCCCCGGTGTGCCGCACCGACGCCGCCCGGCCTGAGCCGCTCGCCTTCGCCGCCCGTGTCCAGGAGGGCCTGCGCCGCGCCTTGGACGGCGACGCCGGCTACGCCGGGCTACTGACCAAGAACCCCACCCACGAGGGCTGGTACCCGACCTGGGGCCGCGCCCAGCCCTACGAGCTGCGCGACCTCGCCACCGGCCTGGGTGACCTGCTCCCCCGCACCCTGCCCAAGCGCGCCGCTGAGGCCACCGGGCTGGGCCGCAACGTCCACCTCTTCGACGGCCTACGGACCTGGGCCTACCGCGCCCGCTACCGCTACGACGACCGCCTGGAGTGGGAGCAGACCGTCCTGGCCGTCGCGCTCGGCATCAACGTCGAGTTCGCCGTCCCGCTACCCTCGGCCGAGGTCGCCGCCACCGCGCAGTCGGTCGCTCGGTGGGTCTGGCGCAAGCTCAGCCGCGAGGGCCTCATCCGCATTCAGACCGCCCGCGGACACAAGCGCGCCGCCCAGCCCAGCGCCGCCGAAGCCCGCGCCAAGGGCGCTGCTACGACCAACCAGCTTGACTCCTCCGCGGTACAGGACGGCCGCAGTCGCGGAGGCCGTGCGAACACGCCCGCACAGCTCGAGGCGCGACGCCGCAACATCGCCAAGGCA
>Ga0160429_1001431_pt1 | contig 13279 bp, 12 predicted proteins | sample SolpanmetagenomR_FD_108199 | JGI IMG/M metagenome (GOLD analysis project Ga0160429, IMG submission 108199) | Solar panel surface microbial communities from Lawrence Berkeley National Laboratory, California, USA - R | ecosystem: Engineered > Built environment > Solar panel > Unclassified ...
AACTTCCCCCTAGTACTGCCCATCATGGCGATGAAACTGCATGAGTTCAAGTTCGAACTCCCCGAAGAGCTGATTGCCAGTCACCCTGCCCGCCACCGCGACGAATCGCGCCTGATGGTGGTAAACCGCGCCACCGGCCAATTTGAGCACCGGATGTTCAAAGACATCCTAGACTATTTTGTGGAGGGTGACGTCTTCGTTTTCAACGACACCAAGGTATTTCCGGCCCGCATGTATGGCCAAAAAGAGCGCACTGGTGCCCAAATTGAGGTATTCCTGCTGCGCGAACTCAATAAAGAAGGCCGCCTGTGGGACGTGCTTGTTGACCCGGCCCGCAAAATCCGGGTGGGCAACAAGCTGTACTTCGGCGAGTCCGACATCGTGGCCGAGGTCATCGACAACACCACGTCGCGCGGGCGCACCATCAAATTCTTATTTGATGGCACCGACGAAGAATTCCGCAAGGCCCTGCACGAACTCGGCGAAACGCCCGTGCCCAAAGACGTGCTGAAGCGCGAAACTGAGCCCGCTGACAAAGAGCGTTACCAAACCATTTTTGCCGAGAACATCGGCGCGGTGGCTGCCCCAAGCGCGGGCCTGCACTTCTCGCGCGAAGTGATGAAGCGCATGGAAATTAAGGGGGTAGAGAAAGCCTACATCACGCTGCACGTGGGCCTCGGCACCTACCGCAACGTGGACGTGGAGGACCTCACCAAGCACAAGATGGACTCGGAGCAGTTCTTCGTGAACCCCGACGCCGTACAGGTCGTCAACAAAGCAATGGATGCCAAAAAGCAGGTGTGCGCCATTGGCACTACTACCATGCGGGCGCTCGACGCCTCGGTATCGGCCAATAGCCGCATTAAGGTGACTTCGGGCTGGAACGACAAGTTTATCTACCCGCCCTACGATTTCAAAATTGCTAATTCGCTACTCACCAACTTCCACTTGCCCGAAAGCACGTTGGTGATGATGGCTTCGGCCTTCGCCGGCTACAAGCTGCTGATGGAAGCCTACCAGGAAGCTATTAAGGAGAAATATCGCTTTTTCGCCTTCGGCGACGCGATGCTAATTCTGTAATGCCGGCTAGCTTGCCTGGCTACCCCGAAAGAAAACGTCTGTCATTGCAAGCGTAACGAAAGTAGAGCGCGGCAATCTTTCCTTGTCGTCCTTATCCTTATATAGGTTGGATTACTAACCCTAGCGGGAAGGAAAGATTGCCGCGCTTTACTTTGTTACGCTCGCAATGACAGACGTTTTTGCTTCCGCTGCTGGTGCTTCCGCCAGCCCTACCCCCCCTCGCTACGCCATTGTGGTGGCCGGAGGCAGCGGGCTGCGCATGGGCGCCGACCGGCCCAAGCAGTTTTTGCTGCTGCGGGGCGAGCCGGTGCTGCTGCACACGTTGCGGCGCTTTGCCGAGCCTGCGCTGGGTGTGGCGCACCTGGTGGTGGTGCTGCCCTTCGACCAGCTCGATTATTGGCGCCAACTTGCTGCGGAACATAACGTTATTATTCCGCACCAATTGGTGGCGGGCGGGGCCACGCGTTGGGCCTCGGTGAAAGCCGGGCTAGCTGCCCTACCCCCCGAGGCGCCGACAGGCGCGCTGGTAGCGGTGCACGATGGCGTGCGCCCGCTCATCACGCCGGCCGTGATTGAGGCCGCTTACCAGGCGGCGGCCACCCATGGCGCGGCCGCTGTAGCGGTGCCTCCCAAAGACTCGGTACGTATGTTGGGTGCGGCGGGCTCCTCGCCGCTCGACCGCCGCCGCTTGCGCCTGATGCAGACGCCTCAAACCTTTGACTTGGCCCTGCTACGCCGCGCCTACCGCTTACCTGAGCTGACTACCTTCACCGACGACGCTAGCGTGGTCGACGACCTGCACCCCGTGCAGTTGGTAGAGGGTGACTACCGCAACCTCAAAATCACGACGCCGGAAGACTTGCTACTGGCCGAGGCGCTACTAGCTCGTTGATTAAGGCAGGTGCGTGCTACTGGGTTTTATGACTTAGCGAAGTGGCCAACAGCCCTACCCCCTACGATACTTGTAAAGAATATCACCCAACAAAAAAGGCCTGCGATGACAGGCCTTTTTTGTTGGGTAACATAATGTAACAGAGCAGAAGGAGGTGTTTTGGTAATTTATATGGCGAGGGGTGATAGAGTAGCTGTAGGTGGTGACTGTAGCGAATATGGCCTGTGATGGCACAAGATGCAAGTGCCGTAGCGCTAGCTATGTATTAGTGCAGAAGCACCTGAGAGGTAGTGCCGACGCTAGTGGCAAAGATGATGCTAACATTTTTGCTTGTTCAACCAGAAGACGCCGAGCAGGTGCTGCAAAACGTGGGTTGCAGCTAATCAGCGGGTAGCAAGACTGGGAAATAAAATAGGTTCGCTACTGCCTGAACAGCAACGCGCCCGAGGAGTGGTGGTAACCAAGTAGTTAGCCAAAAGGCAAAACCTTACGCTAAGCTATTCGTAATCAGCTTATTTACTACCTAATTCCTTTTCCCATGAATCGTCTTTTCCTGCCCCTGCTGGGGGCTACACTCCTGTCCTTACAAGCTTGTAACACTGCTTCGGAGGGCACGGGCAACAATACTGCTTCTAAGTCGGGCAACATGAGTGACTCGGTGAAAACCTCGATGCCCGCAGGCGAAGGAGCCCAAAATATTGAGAACACGCAGGCCAACGCTGGCTCGGCCGCTGCTAATGGCCAGCCCGACCCCAATGGCCCGACCGCTCCGCACGCCAACGACGCTGAGTTTATGAAGTCGGCTGCGCATTCGGACCAAAACGAAATTCAGCTCAGCAAAATGGCTTTAGCTAAAGGCGTGACGGGCACGACTAAAACCTTTGCGGAGAAGATGATAGCTGACCACACTAAGAGCACAGCGGCCCTCAAGCCTATCGCGGCCAAAGCCGGCGTGACGCTGCCTGCCGACATGGATGCCGACCACAAGAAGATGGCGCCAACAATGGAAGCATTGTCAGGCAAGGCTTTCGAAGACAAATACTTGCAGCAGATGCAAACCGACCACCAGATGACGGCCAACACCCTGGCCGCGCACAAGCAGATGACCCAAGACGCCGCGCTCAGCGGTTGGATTACCTCGACGCTGCCCGTGGTAACGGAGCACCTGAACATGGCCAGCAGCGATGCTAAAATGAAAATGTAAGGGCCCTACCCCCCTTAAGGCTACTAAAAAAGGCCATCGGGTTAGTTAACGCGGTGGCCTTTTAGGTTTTTATAACTGGTTGCTGAGCAGCCCTTACTTGGTCGTTACGGCCGCGCCAGCTTCGCTGAGGCGGATGCTCATATGCGAGGCGTGGTAGCGCACCTGCCCATCTTGGATGAGCAGCAGCTGTGGCGACTGGTGCTCGACGCCAAACTCGCTGGCAATTTGGCCCGAAATAGGGCGGTAGCGCAGCAAATCGAGGTAGTAGATGGCCGCGTCGGCAGGCAGTGAAGCATCGGGCCACTGGCGCTCTACCTTAGCCTTAGCCGCCGCGCTGATGGAGCAGGTAGTGCTGTGCTTGAAGATGAGTACCGGATGCTCGTGCGACTCTTGCACGATGGATTGCAGTTGCTCGGACTGGGTAAGCGGAAGCCAGGGAGTAGCCATAAAGAAGTAATGCTGATTTTATAAGAAGCGCAGTGGGGTAGCAGCCCCGCGCGCCAGGCCCTTTAACTACGGAGCTAGGGCTTGGGTTCGTTTTTGGGGTGGCGGTGCCAGTTCCAGAAGCCCGACTTTGTCTTGCGCGGCCGGCCGCGGTGGTCAAAGCGGGGCTCGTTGGCCACGGGCAGGTTGGGCGGGCTGCCACCGCGGGGCAGTTGCTGATGCACCCTATCAAAATGGCTGGCCTGGTAAGGCAATTCGGTGCGGCTAGCCTCGCGCACGGCGCGGCGGTTGTCGGCGCGCTGGCGGGCTGGGCTGGTGGGCGCAATTTGAGCCGAGGCCACCGTAGCCAGCAGCCATAGGCTAGCCACCAAGCAGTGAAAAAGGGACGGCATAGGCGAAGTAGGCAAGGCGCTAGGGAGTGCCGCTGGGGGCGGGTTGGGTCGGGTCGGGCTTCGGAATGGGCACCTTTTTGGCCTTTACCTTGGGCGCCTTGGCGGGTTTGGGCGCCGGGGCGGTGGTAGGGTCGGTGGGCTGGGTGGGGTCGGGAGCTGGCTCGGCGGGCACGTCTTTGCTGCGGGCCGGAGCTGGGTCCTTGGCATTTTTGCCGTGGTCTTGGTGGCCTTTCTTGCGCAGCTTGCGGTTTTCTCGGCTCGCCTCGCGCGGGGTCAGGGGGCGAGTGTCGTAGCGGTGTAGCTGGCGGCGGTTGGCCTCCAGGTGCTCCAGCTTGCTCTTTTTTACCAGGCCCTGCTTATCGTATTTGAGCTTAGTGCCTTCGGGCAATTCGCTGTACGACATCGTTTTCTTTTTCTCGTCGGGCGCGCTGGCGCCTGCGCTGGGCTCGGTTGCGCCGGCCGCGTCATCGGCGGCGGGCTCGGCGGCCTTTAAAGTAGTGCCCTTGTGGCGCGCTTTTTCGGCGGCGCGCGCTTTGGCCTTGGCCGTAGGGCTCATGGGGGGGGTAGGCAGCCGGTGCGGATGAAACACGCGGTCGTACACCGCACAGCTGCTCAGCAGCCCGAGCAGCAGCAGCATCGGCAGCGTGGCCCAACTAGCGGAGTAGCGTACGTTTTTCACAATAGCATAAAATAAGCAGTCGGTATCAATAGGCTCACTGGCTGCCGCCTACCGCGCTAGTAGTCGCGCAGGGCGCGCAGCTGCTCGCGCAGGCGCTGCTGCGGCAAAAACCCTGCCTCAAGCGTGGGCGCAAGGGGCACGGCCGTGTCGAGCGAGGCTACGCGGCGCACTGGCGCATCGAGGCTGCTAAAGCAATTTTCGGCAATCCAGGCCGCGATTTCACCGCCCAAGCCGCCGGTTAGCGTGTCTTCGTGCAGGATGAGGACGCGGCCAGTCTTGCGCACCGAGCGGCCCACAGCCTCGGTATCCCAGGGCAAGAGCGTGCGCAGGTCCAGGATGTCGGCCTGCACGCCTAGCTCCTGGCAGGCAGCCAGCGCCCAGTGCACACCCAGGCCGTAGGTAATGATGCTCAGGTCATTGCCTTCCTGCGCCAGCGCCGCCTGGCCGATGGGGGTAGTATAATACGCCGCCGGCACCGGCCCGCTCAGCGAGCGGTAGAGCAGCTTATGCTCGAAATACATCACTGGGTTCGGGTCTTCGAGCGCGGCGCAGAGCAGGCCCTTGGCGTCGTGCGGGTTGCTGGGGTACACCACTTTCAGGCCCGGCACGTGCGTAAACCACGCCTCGGTGCTTTGCGAGTGAAACGGACCGGCGGCAGTGCCCGCGCCGGTGGGCATGCGTACCACCACATCGGCGTTTTGGCCCCAACGGTAGTGTCTCTTGGCCAGGTTATTAACAATTTGATTGAAGCCGCAGGTCACGAAATCAGCAAACTGCATTTCCACCATCGCTTTCTTGCCCCGGACGCTCAGGCCCAGTGCCGCCCCTACAATGGCCGACTCGCACAGCGGCGTGTTGCGCACCCTACCCTTCCCAAATTCGGCCACGAAGCCTTCGGTTATCTTAAACACCCCGCCGTACTCGGCGATGTCCTGGCCCATAAGCACCAGTTCGGGGAAGCGCACCATGCTCTGGCGCAGCCCCTGCTGAATGGCATCGATAAAACGCAGGGTAGGCGCTTCAGCCTCCTTCACCGCCTCCTGCTCCTGGCCTTTTACCAAAGGCGCGTACATGTCGGTTAGCTCCTGCTTGGCCTCGGTGAGGGGGGTAGGGGCCGCTTCCGACTCCTGCCAGCCTTTCTCAATTTCCTGCTTAATGGCCTCGCGCACCTGCGCCCGGCCCGTTTCGCTGAGGATACCCTCGGCCAGCAGCCACTGCTCGTAGTTCTCGACCGGGTCCTTGGCCGCCCATTCTTGCAGCAGCTCGGCGGGCACGTACTTGGTGCCGCTGGCTTCTTCGTGGCCGCGCATCCTGAACGTGAGGGCCTCTACCAGCACCGGGCGCGGGTTTTGGCGCAAGTCGGCGGCCAGGGCAGCTATTTTAGCATACACATCGAGCACGTTGTTGCCGTCTACCTGCACGGCCTCCATGCCGTAGGCGGGACCTTTGTCTACAAACGATTTGAACCGAAACTGCTCGTTGCTGGGCGTACTGAGGCCATAGCCGTTGTTTTCGACTAGGAAAATGACCGGCAGCTGCCACACCGCCGCCACGTTCAGGGCCTCGTGAAAGTCGCCCTCGCTGGCCCCGCCATCGCCCGAGTAGGTGAGCGTCACGCGGGGTTTCTGGTCCAGCAAGTCGGCCAGCGCAATGCCATCGGCCACAGCCAGCTGCGGGCCGAGGTGCGAAATCATACCCACAATGTGGTGCTCGTTGGTGCCGAAGTGAAACGAGCGGTCGCGGCCCTGGGTGTAGCCCGTGGCCTTGCCCTGCCACTGCGCAAAGAGCCGCCCCAGCGGCACCCCGCGCCCCGTAAACACGCCCAGATTGCGGTGCAGCGGCAAGATGTACTCGTCTGGGTTTAGCGCCAGCGTGCTGCCCACCGAAATGGCTTCCTGCCCGATACCCGAAAACCACTTGCTCACCTTGCCCTGGCGTAAGAGTATCAGCATCTTTTCCTCTATCAGGCGGGGCTTCAGCAGCTCGCGATAGAGGCGCAGCAGCAGGTCGTTGGGGTAGTCGCGGCGGTCAAACGTCATGGGGCAGGGTAGGGCAGGTTGGGGGTGGCAAAGGTAGCGGCAGCCGGCGCCCTCGCCGGTTGGCCGTGCCTACTTGCTACCTCGCGGCTTCGATAAGCCTTAGCGCAGCTAGGTTAGCCAGTCGAGATAGTATCATAGTAGCGAGGCACCTGCTGCCTGCCAGGTAGCTAATACTGGCACGCCTACCGCTTTCTAACTGTTAAGCCGCTAAGTTTGTACTTAACTATAACGTCGTTTTTGCCCTGTCTATCCGCTATGATTCACTACCAAGAGTTTACCCTGGCCAATGGCCTGCGCTGCCTGGTGCACGAAGATTTTACTACCCCCCTGGCTGTGCTCAACATTCTGTACGATGTGGGCTCACGCGATGAGAATCCGAGCCGTACGGGGTTTGCTCATTTATTTGAGCATCTGATGTTTAGTGGCTCAGTAAACGTACCCAACTACGACGAGCCGTTGCAGAAAGTGGGCGGCGAAAATAACGCGTTCACCTCGCAAGACATCACCAATTACTACCTCTCGCTACCGGCCGCCAACCTCGAAACTGGCTTTTGGCTCGAAAGCGACCGCATGCTGGACCTGGCCTTCTCCGAAACCGGCCTCGACGTGCAGCGCAAAGTAGTAGTGGAGGAGTTCAAGCAGAGCTATCTCAACCAGCCCTACGGCGACGTGTGGCTGAAGCTCAAGCCCTTAGCCTACACCACGCACCCCTACCAGTGGAACACCATTGGCAAGGAAATTCGCCATATCGAAGAAGCCGAGATGACCGACGTGCGGGCGTTTTTCCGGGAGCACTACGCCCCCCAAAACGCCATTTTAGTAGTAGCCGGGGCCGTGTCGCTGGCCGAAGTGCAGCGCCTGGCCGAAAAGTGGTTTGGGCCCATCGCCGGCGGCGAGCGCCGGGCGCGCCAGCTACCCCAGGAGCCAGTGCAAACCGCTGCCCGCCACGCCACTACCACCGCCCCGGTGCCGATGAGCGCGCTCTACAAAGCGTGGCACATGCCCGCCCGCCTCGACCCGCGCTACCACGCCCTCGACCTACTCGGCGACCTGCTGGGCCAGGGCAAATCGAGCCGCCTGCACCAGCGCCTAGTCAAAGACCTTCAGCTATTTAATAATATTTCAGCCTCCGTTACGGGTGCCCTCGACCCCGGCTTGTTTGTGGTCAGTGGCAAGCTCAACGCGGGCGTGGCCCTCGAAGAAGCCGACCGCGCCGTAGAGGCTGTGGTAGCCGAGCTACTGCGCGATGAGGTGCCGGCCACCGAACTGCAAAAGGTAAAAAACCAAGCCGAAGCGGGCCTGGTTTTTGGCGAAATCGAACTACTAAACCGGGCCCTGGCTCTGGCTATCGGCAAGCTGCTGGGCAATGCCAACCTGGTGAACGAGGAGCCTGCCCAACTGCAAGCCGTCACGCCCGCCGACCTGCGCGCCGCCGCCGAACTCGTACTGCGCCCCGAAAACTGCAGCACGCTTTACTACCAAGCTGCCGAGCAGGAGGCTATGCCAGCTGCCTAAGTAGCTGGTAGTACCAACGAAAACCCCTGGCTCTGAGCTGCTGCTTAAGGTCCAGGGGTTTTTCGGGCGCAATTGTCGCACAAAAGATAGTTGCTGGGATGAGTTGTATTTTGGGTCCCAATAAGCTCACCCATCTTTCATCTTTTCCATGATGCGCCACGCACGCACGGCTAGCCTGCTTTTACTGAGCCTAGGCGCCTGCCACCAAAAAGCCACCGACCAGCCCACACCTGAATATGCTGACTGGTATACCATCAAAGCGCCCGAGGCACGCGCCATCGAAGCTGTAACTGGCGATATTGACCACACGCTCATTATTACAACTCGGTACAACATCTACCGCACTACCGACCGGGGCAAGACTTGGCAGACCAGCCAGCCATCTAATCTTGGAATAGTTGGTTTCATGACACACCGCGATACGCTATTTACCCTAACGGCTGGCTTAGGTTCACTAGTAGATAGCACCACGGCGTATGCTACCCACCCCACGCATTATAGTGCTGACCAGGGCCTTACTTGGCAGCGCTATAAGTTTACGCAGCGCACTGCCGTTTTTGCCCAAGCACGGGTGCCGCGCAACCGGGTGCGCACGTCATCAGGTGCCATCTATAGAATTGCTATTGAGCGAGAGCCCTTTAGACCTGGTTCTAGCAGTGCATACATTTACACGAGAGGTGTTCAGGGTCCCGCAGGCTCATTAATCTCTTTGCCCCAAGAACACGAGATAAACAGTATTTACCTCGATAGCAAGGCGCGGCTATACGTAGCTGCCTCGGCTCCGCTATGCGGCCAGGGTAAAAACTTTGCTTTCTGCGGCGAGCAGAATGGCGTGCTTTACGTGTCGAAAAAAGCGCTGCCCTAGGGCAGAGAGGGTGCGGCTTAGTTAATTGCGAGGCACGGTCATACCCTTGGTGAGGGTGCCATGCCCAGCAGCGGGGCCGTCGTAGGATGGCGTATTCTTGCCGTTATCCGTCACGTTTACGGGCTCGCCGGGGGCCGCGTAGCTGTTGTTGCCCCGGCCATTGTTGTTGGTGCCCCGGAGCGGATCGGCGGCGCGGGCGGCGGGCGTGGTGTTGGGCACCATGCGCGGGGCAGCCTTGCGTTGTTTGGAGGGGGTAGGGGCCGTTTGAGCAACAGCCGTTTGGGCCAGCAAAGTGGCCCCTAACAACGACAGGCCAAGGGTGCGAAGCAGCGTCATAAATCTTGCGGTGGAAGTGAGTTGCCCGTAGCCAACCGACGCGCCAACTGGCCGCCCAGCCGGGCTCAGCTTTTACGCAAAACGGCCACGAAAGACTAAACTTTCATGGCCGCAGCTACCCTGGCAGAAAAAAGGAGAGAAAAGTGTGGCTTAGCGGCCGGGAGCCAGCGTGGTGCTGGTAGCAGTGGTGCGGTATAGGGGGCGGCCATTATAGTCCGTGCTCACGCCGTGGCCTACTTGGTTGAGGGGCACGCCCGGCGCCGCCGACACGTTGATAGTTGGGCGATACTGGCCGTTGCCAACCTCTGTGGCCTGGGAGGGCATGGGCTCGTTGCTCCAGCCGCTCCAGCTGCTGGCCGTAGCCGTAGTGGCCTGCTGCGCTGGAATAGCGGCAGACGCGGCGGCGGCCTTGGCGGCAGCCGCGGCGGCGCGCTTCTCGCGGGCCGTGAGAGTGCGGCTGGTGCGGCGCTCGGCCCGCGTGTAGGCGCCGGGCTTGGCTACTGGGGTAGTTTGGGCCGAAGCAGCTTCGGTGGCAAAAAGGGCGAGGCCCAACAGCGGGAGTAGAAGACGGCGCAGCATGGTGAGAAAGGAAAAGGAGTGAGAATATTCGAAGGTTGAAAAGGCTTTTGCAAAGGCGGTGCCAATTTTCGCAAAAGATTCAGGCTCGCAGTTTTTGGCTTACTACGTGGAGGGTAGGCGCGCCGTTTTTGCGGCGCCCGGGCCCTACCCTCTACCAATAACGAGAAATGGCGCTTTAAGGCCGAAGAGGCCGCCGTACCTTTGTAGGTATCATGCAGGAATCTATTTTGGGCCTGGCCGCCGAGGTGGCCGCCGCCGATGTGAGCACCGCCGCTGCCCTCGACCAGTTTCGCCTTCTCTACCTAGGCCGCAAAGGCCGCCTGGCCGACCTTTTTGACCAACTCAAAACGGTACCCGCCGACGAGCGCCGCGCTATTGGCCAGCAGCTCAACGGCCTCAAGCAGCAGGCCCAAACCCGCTTCGACGAAGCCCAGCAAGCCCTCGAGGAGACAAGCGCTAACCAGCCCGCCGACGCCACCTTCGACTACACGCTGCCCGCCGTGCCCTACGCGCTGGGCACGCGCCACCCCCTGAGCTTGGTGCGCGAGCAGATGCTGCGCATCTTCAGCCGCATCGGTTTTGCCGTGGCCGAAGGGCCGGAGATTGAAGACGACTGGCACAATTTCACGGCCCTCAATTTTCCTGAAAACCACCCGGCGCGCGACATGCAGGACACGTTTTTCGTGCCCGCCGTGGAAGGCGACGAGCAGCCTGGCCTGCTGCGCACCCACACCAGCACCGTGCAGGTGCGCGTGATGGAGAATGAGCCGCTGCCCATCCGCCGCGTCATGCCCGGCCGCGTATACCGCAACGAAGCCATTTCGGCCCGGGCGCACATGCTGTTTCACCAGGTAGAAGGCCTCTACATTGATGAGAACGTGAGCTTTGCCGACCTCAAGCAGACCATCTATTACTTTGTGCGTGAGCTGTTTGGCGAAGATATCAACATTCGGTTCCGCCCCAGCTACTTCCCCTTCACCGAGCCCAGCGCCGAGATTGACATCACCTGCCTCATCTGCAAGGGCGCGGGCTGCAACATCTGCAAGGGCGTGGGCTGGGTCGAAATTGGCGGCTGCGGCATGGTAGACCCGGCCGTGCTTGAAAACTGCGGCATCGACTCCGAAAAATACTCGGGCTACGCCTGGGGCATGGGCATCGAGCGCATCACCATGCTCAAATACCAGGTGAAAGACCTGCGCCTATTCACCGAAAACGATGTGCGCTTTCTGCGCCAATTCGAGGCGCTGTAGGGGGGTAGGGCACTCGTAGCCTGAACCCGGAGCGGCTAAGCCGTGTTGCCCGGCTTCCACCTCTTAGTAAGCCAGTTACGCTGCAATAATTAATAGAACGTCATGCTGAACATAGTGAAGCATCTTGCTTGCGCCGTCGGATCACTAATCCTAGAGGCGTGAGCGAAATGCTTCGACAAGCGGACGCCAGATGAGCATGACGTTCAATTTATATCCTGATGAAAGTAAGAACTCTTAAACAAAACAAGGTCAACGTTATAACGCTGGGCTGCTCCAAGAACCTCGTCGATAGCGAGGTGCTGATGGGCCAGCTCAAGGCCAACGACTTTCTGGTGACCCACGAGGCGAAAAAGTCGGACGCTAACATTGTCATTATCAATACCTGTGGCTTTATCGACAATGCCAAGCAGGAGAGCATTGACACCATCCTGCGCTACGCGGATGAGAAAGAAGCCGGCAAGCTCGAAAAACTCTACGTAACGGGCTGCCTTTCGCAACGCTACAAAGACGAGCTGGAAGTCGAGATTCCGCAAGTCGATGCGTTTTTTGGCACCCTGGAGCTGCCCCAGATGCTGAAAGTGCTGGAGGCCGACTACAAGAAAGAACTGGTAGGCGAACGCCTGCTGACCACGCCCAAGCACTACGCCTACTTCAAAATTGCGGAAGGCTGCAACCGTCCGTGCTCGTTTTGCGCCATCCCACTGATGCGCGGCAAGCACGTAGACCGGCCCATGGAAGACCTCGTGACCGAGGCCAAACGCCTGGTGGGCATGGGCACCAAAGAGCTGATTCTCATTGCCCAAGACCTCACCTACTACGGCCTGCAAGCCTACGGCGAGCGCAAGCTGCCCGAGCTGCTAGAGCGCCTGAGCGACGTAGCCGGCGTGGAGTGGCTGCGCCTGCAATACGCCTACCCCTCGCAGTTCCCCCTAGCGGCGCTGGATGTGATGCGCGAGCGCGACAACATCTGCCGCTACCTCGACATGCCGTTGCAGCACATTTCGGATAACATGCTGAAAACCATGCGCCGGGGCATCACGGGTCGCCGCACTAAAGAGCTAGTGCGCGAAATCCGTGACCGGGTGCCGGGTATTGCGCTGCGGACCACGCTCATCGCTGGCCGCCCCGGCGAAACGGAGGAAGATTTTGAGGAGCTGTGTGAGTTCGTACAGGAATCGAAGTTTGAGCGCCTGGGCATTTTCACCTACTCGCACGAAGAAAATACGCACTCGCACACCCTCGTGGACGATGTGCCGGCCGAGGTGAAGCAGGAACGCGCCGACCGCATTATGGAGATTCAGCAGCAGATATCGCTTGATTACAACGAGTCGCGCGTGGGGCAGACGTATAAAGTACTCTTCGATCGGCTCGAAGGCGGCTACTACGTGGGCCGCACCGAGTTCGATTCGCCCGAGGTAGATAACGAGGTGCTGGTGCTGGCTACCAATGACTTGCACATCCCGCAAGGCAGCTTCGCCAACGTGCACATTACCGGCGCGTCGGACTTCGACCTGTACGGCGAAGTCGTGCGCTAAAAGCTGAAACCCGCCTATCGTAAACACAAAACAGCACATCACACTGAGCCTGCCGAAGCATCTCGCTTGTACCACTAGGGGTAGTAATCCTTAGCCGCGCGAGCGAGATGCTTCGGCAGGCTCAATGTGATGTGCTGTTTTAACTACCCCCTACTCCACCGCCCGCGTGGGGTGCTGAGTTGGAATAGCCAACGGCTGAATCGGCTTCTTCTGCAAATCGCCCAGGATAACTTCCACGGCTTTAGCTAGCTGGGGGTCAGCGCCGTTTTGGGTGTCAGCGGGCAGCAAGTCTACTTCGATGTCAGGCGGCACGCCCTGGTTTTCGATTTCCCACTTGCCATCGGGGCTGTAGATGCCGAAGCTGGGCGAGGTTACGGCGCCACCGTCCATGAGGACGGGGTAGCCCGAGATGCCGACCAGGCCGCCCCACGTGCGCTTGCCCACAATGGTGCCGAGCCCGCGGCGGCGG
>Ga0160429_1001432_pt1 | contig 13276 bp, 9 predicted proteins | sample SolpanmetagenomR_FD_108199 | JGI IMG/M metagenome (GOLD analysis project Ga0160429, IMG submission 108199) | Solar panel surface microbial communities from Lawrence Berkeley National Laboratory, California, USA - R | ecosystem: Engineered > Built environment > Solar panel > Unclassified ...
TGATAGGAAGAGTGAGTAGACCGAGACATCGCACGTAACTTTGAGGTCTTTAGCCTTGCTCAAGCTGATCAGGCTGATGTCGTCTTTGGAAGTAACACTCGTGATGTGCACTTTGCGATTGTGCAGACTCGCGAGCAGCAAAATTGAGGCTAAGTCAGTAGTCTTCGCATCCGTAACAATCGGTTTGTGAATTGGCCAAGATGCGAAGTGGGCGGTTACTGTGCCAACTTTGGTAATGTTTCCGCTGACGTGATTGAAAGGTATGAACAAGGAGCCAACCTCGTCTGCAAGAGCGGCAAGCTGTTCTGCATTTGTCGCGGTAGCGGTTACGGATAAATTGAAATCGCACTTAGAACCACCACTACGGCGGCTGTTCTTTTGCGTAACGCGAAGGCTAAGGGCATCAGTAATCGAATGGTCAACCCCGAGTGGCATGATCCTGATCATACTGAAACCGGCCATAACAGATGCTTTTGTGACAGCTTCAAAGTCATGACTTCCACTTGAAGTCAACTTGGGCACGAAAGCCGAGACATTGATGAGGCCTGGGAGTGTGACTGTTTGGTGGCTAGTTTGCGAATCAAGATTGCGAATCTCGAGGTCATAGTGGCGAGAGATTGCTTCAATCAAGATCTTGGCAATCTTGACGTTTGTAACCAAAGGAGTTTGGTAGTCAACAGCCATACGACGAGTGCGGTACCCTTTACTCATGTAGTTTGCGGGTCGACGGAAACGGTTGTCAGATGGCAGATTGACGTAAAGGTCAATCAGGTTGTTGGCCAGATGCTGAGTGAGAGAGTATTCGGATGATTGAGTTTGGTCGTCTTGCTCGTTCAAGACTTCGAGATAACGAACAGGAACATTATTAGCTTCCAAGAAGTTGAAGGTTCCAGGAGTGGCGAAGAGGTTGTAACCAAGTTGGTGGAGCTTCATAATGGATGGAAGCATCTCTTCCTTATGCGCGGAAGGTCCAATGGAGAATAGTACGTTCTTCTTGGGAAGGCGGAACCCGGTTGAGATCAATGCCTTTAAGTAGGCCTCATATTTATCTCGGCCAAAGCAAGCGACTTCTCCAGTCGATGCCATTTCCACACCCAACACAGGATCTGCACCCGAAAGGCGCGAAAAGGAGAATTGAGGAACCTTACAAGCAACATATGGTGGTATAGTGGTGACAGGGTAAGGTGTGACCGGAATACCAACCATGGCTTTAGTTGCCATCTCGATTAAGTCCACACCCATAACTTTCGAGACGAAGGGGAAAGATCTAGAAGCGCGAATGTTACACTCAATAACCTTGATCTCATTATCCTTAGCGATAAATTGGATATTGTAGGGGCCTGTAACATTAAAGGCATTACCAATCTTGCGAGTGGCGTCCTCAATACGGCTGATTGTCTCGGGGTCCAAATCCTGAGGAGGAAGAATGAGTGTAGCATCACCAGAGTGGACGCCAGCATTTTCTACATGCTCGGAAATGAAATGGCATAACATCTTTCCGTCCTTTGCAACGGCATCCATCTCGATTTCCTTGGCGCCTTCAATATATTTGGTAATAACTACAGGGTAGTCCTTAGAGACGTCTGAGGCTTGCTTCAGGTAGCTCGAAAGGTCTTTCTGCGAATAAACAGTATTCATGGCAGCTCCAGATAGAACGTAAGATGGACGCACAAGCACTGGGTATTTGTCGGAGCAGAACTTCTCAGCTTCCTCAATACTGGTCAAGTTTTTCCATTCGGGCTGGTCGACAAGAATACCATCCAGAATACGCGAAAAGTTATATCTGTTTTCAGCATTGTGAATCATTTGTGGCGACGTCCCCAGTATCTTGACATTCTGGCGGTGCAAGTCGAACGCAATATTATTAGGCGTCTGACCTCCAACGGAGACGATGACTCCACTGGAGGACTCGAGATGGTAAATTTCGAGGACACTCTCCAGGGTAAGATTCTCGAAGTAGAGGCGGTCTGCCTCATCGTAATCTGTGCTTATGGTCTCTGGATTCATCTAAAGTCAAAGTTAGTATACGAAAGCGCCAAGTCATCAAAGCGAAATTCAAATGTCAAAAGAGCAAAAGTCATAAAGGCTAAAGTCACAAAAAAAGAAAAAGAAAGGCAACAAGAAAGCAGAAAGCAAAGCTCAAAAACTGAAAGCAGAGCTCAGAAAGTCCCTCCGATGATGTTCCATGTAAGCCATGCTGGTAAATCATTGCGCATAAGACATATTGACGACGTCAAAAACGCCCAATGCCACAAGCTAGAGGTCCGGAGATAACCATATAAGGTAATCATCAGTCTCGATGGTGTTTAGCAGCCTCCTTGGTGGTCAGCAGCACGTTGGTAAACGGTATTTCGGTCATGATCGAGACCCTCGTTCGGGAGCATGAGGTGAGCGGTAGAACGTTAAAGCAGCAGTGAGAACACAACCCGTCGTATCAAAACGTGTGGCGGTCCCATATACATGTTTGGTTCATGCCATAATCTCCCCTCATTGCTTTCATAGCCCAGAAGATGTAGGCGAACGCGGCCTCAAGAGCAATAATCAGTAGCCCTAGGAGAGGAACCAAAGCATCAGTTGGGCGAGGAATCCAGCATAGCAGTCCTTTGTGAACGATTGTGTATTCATCATCTAGAGCGGCTTGAATTTATTGGGGAAGATAAACCTCGTTGTTGTAGTGGTTGAGGCGACTAGGAAGACATCCTGTCAGCTTGTTCCAGAGCCAACATAGAGTCTAGGTCTGCAACCGGGTACCTCGAGAATGATTAGATTGACACCCCAGCGTAAATCTGCATCAGGTCTCTTGAAGAACTCAAGGGTTGGCTGAGCAGAAGCTTGGAGGACACGAGCAGACCGGGAGCAAAGGTTAAAGAGACTGTGATGGCTAAGCTCTTGATAGCCTGTTAACATGTGAAGAACCTGGCGAAGAGAGGATTCTTCATGCAAAAGGAGGTGTCATTTAGACAAGTTCACGTTATGAACATCATTAGCTTGAAAGATGATTCATGGTGGTAGCTCAGGAGAATCGACAGCGTCAACCAGGAACCTTGATAGGAACGGTCAATGAAGGGCCGCAATAGGAAGCGACAATCAGTAGCTTTGATGGAAGACTCTTTGGCAGTGATTGTGAAAGTGATGAGATCTATCGCTGAGAAGAGTCAAACAGCGCCAAACGAGACCTTGTCAAGAAGCTCTGACTGTGGTGGCGAAAGTGATAGGATTTGTCGCTGATGATAGCTGCAGAAGGAGATCGATAGCGTTAATCAGGTGCCTTGATAGAAAGCTTTGACAGTGAATGAGAAACCGATAAAATTCGTTGCTGGCAGTAGCTATAGATGGCAACCGACAGCGTCAAAAGAAAGACTGGCCAGGAGATTCTAGCAGTGATTGGCAGAGTGAGAGTTCTGTCAAATTCTGAGAAGATAATGAGGTTCATCACTATGGGAAGGTCCAATCCGTCCAGAGGGAAGTTACAAGCAGAGAGAAGGTGTACCCAGAGAGAGATCCATCCAGGAGGGCAAGTGTGCGTACAAGGAAAGGCGCGACCAGTCATACGTCCATACTAACCCAGAAAAACAGAGGAAAAAATGATACGGTGGAAAAGCGATTTACAGAAATCGAAACGCAAATTTAGAAAAAGTGTAAAGTAAAAGACAGAAAACAAAAAGTGAAGAGGAAATGGCAAAAACCAAGGGGAAGAAAAAAATAAACTTACATTGACCATAACAGTCTTGAACGCATGTTCACGCAATGTCCGAATAGCCCGTACGGAACACCAATCGAACTCCACGGACGATCCGATTCGGTAAACACCAGAACCAAGTACGATAATTCCCTGATCTTTGAACGTGACATCACTCTCAGTACCGTTGTATGTAAGGTACAGGTAATTGGTGTAAGCCGGGAACTCTGCCGCAACGGTGTCGATTTGCTTCACCATGGGAATGATACCGGCATCTCGTCGTCTGCGATGGACGTCAAGCTCATTAGTGCTCCAGAATTTCGCAAGTTGGCCATCGGAGAAACCGAGCTGCTTTGCTTGGCGGATGAGAGATGGCGAAGCTGTTGGAGCAGTAAATTTGGTGAGGTGTTTTCCAAAGTTGATAAGCCCCTCAAGTTTCCGAAGGAACCACTTGTCGATTCTGGTCATCTCCCAGATCTTATCAACACTGTAGCCAGAATGCATGGCATTGGCTATAGCGAACAGTCTCTGGTCCGAAGGCGTTTGGAGTTCACTGTCGATTGACATTAAAGCACTAGTCTCGTTGAAGCCGAGGTTCTGGTAGTCGACAGCGCGGATACCCTTCTGGATAGCTTCCTCAAAGGTTCGCCCAATTGCCATAACTTCACCCACGCTCTTCATAGAAGAACTCAAAAGGTTGGAGACACGGGTGAATTTCTTCAAATCCCAGCGGGGAATCTTGACAACAACGTAATCTAAGGACGGCTCAAAGCAGGCGCACGTCTTCTTGGTGACCGAGTTTGAAACCTTGTTCAGGGGAATGCCAAGACCCAGCTTGGCAGCAACAAAGGCAAGAGGGTAACCTGTAGCCTTCGAAGCCAGGGCCGATGATCGCGAAAGACGAGCATTAACTTCGATAATGCAGTACTCCCTTGAATCAGGGTTCAGTGCATACTGAATGTTACATTCTCCAACAACGCCAAGATGACGAATGACGTTGACAGCGGTCGTTCGGAGCATATTGTAATCCTCGTCGGAGAGTGTTTGTGAAGGAGCGACGACAATTGAGTCTCCGGTATGGATACCTAGGGGATCGAAATTCTCCATGTTGCAGACGGTGATACAGTTATCCTGAGCATCTCTTACCACCTCATATTCGATCTCTTTCCAGCCTTTCATACTACGCTCTATGAGTACCTGAGGACTGGCCGCGAAAGCTTTGTTGCACAGGTCAAGAAGTTCGGCTTCGTTGTTCGCAAAGCCACTTCCAAGACCTCCAAGAGCGTAGGCTGCACGGACAATAACCGGAAAACCGATGGCCTTAACAGCCTCCATAGCTTCTGGAACCGTGTTAGCTGAAGCAGATTTGGCGCACTTTTCACCAATCGACTCCATGCTACGTGCAAATAGTTCACGATCTTCGGTCGTGATGATCGTGTTAATTGGGGTCCCAAGGACCGTGACGCCTAGTTCTTCAAATTCGTCCTTTAGCGCGATACCAACCTGAAGAGCTGTCTGTCCACCAAATGTGACGTAGACGGCATCCGGCTTCTCGCGCTTGATAACCTTGCGAACGAAGTCGGCTGTTACTGGAAGAAAGTAAACCTTATCGGCCAAGCCTTTCGATGTTTGAATAGTCGCAATATTCGGGTTAATAAGAATGGTGTAAATCCCCTCCTCCTTGAGCGCTTTGATCGCCTGACTTCCAGAGTAATCGAATTCGCCAGCTTGTCCAATACTCAGACCACCACTGCCAAGAACCAGGACTTTCTTCACATGAACTCTTGGATGAAGTCTTTCGTTCTCTGCGATCTCCCCGCCTGGAAATTTGACGGCACCCAAGTTGCCAGTTCCAGCTGCGATCGACTCTTGAATAGTTTTGATGAAGACGTCAAAGAGGAACTCTGTATCACGAGGCCCAGGCGCGCTTTCCGGGTGAAATTGTACGCTAAAGTACGGCTTGCTGACGTGCCTGATACCTTCATTGCTACCGTCGTTTGCATTAACAAAAAGTTCTTCCCATCCATCCTTCAAAGATTTCGCATCGACCTGGAAACCGTGATTTTGGGAAGTGATATAACACTTTCCTGAAAGAAGATTGGTGCATGGGATATTGTGACCACGATTTCCGAATTTCATTTTCGAGGTGGTAGCTCCAGCTGCTCGTGCAAGCAATTGATGGCCTAAGCAAATCCCGAAGATCGGAGTGCGTCCTTCTTTCATGGCGACAGAAATGTGCTCTACTGTTTTACCAAGCATAGCTGGATCTCCAGGCCCATTGGAAAGGAATAGTCCATCATACTCCCTACCTGCAAGCTTTGGGAAATCGTAATCCCATGGAACTACCTCAACTTCAAGTCCGCGAGAAACAAGACACCTCAGCTGACTATATTTCAAGCCTACGTCGACGCAAACAACACGGAGAGACCGACCACTGGGATGCTTCAGTGCCACACTTTCTGGTGGTGAATAAACGCGAGGCCTCTTGGTTGAAACTGTAAAGCCGTATCAGAAATACGCCGAATATATCAAAGCATCGAGATGGCTCTAGCCTCACCATCGGCAACAAGATTTTGCTCATTCTGATTGCTCCAGGGGAGCGGTTTGAATGAGGCAGTCGAACTCTCCACGCTTGAGCCATTGGTAAATTCGTTGCCGTTCGAGACGGCCTCGTCCTGGAAAAGCAGGCGACCCAGCATGCTACCTTCATCCCGGATCCTTTTCGTGACGGCTCGTGTGTCAACACCGTGTATAGCAGGCACACCGTTTTCTTTTAGCCAGGCCCCTAATGAGGATTTTGCAAGGAAATGTGAGTAGTTTTCGCCCGAATATGAGGCCACGACAAGACCGGCAACATGAATTTCAGCAGCCTCAAAGTAAGCGGGGAGGTCTTTCAATAACTCATCAAGAGCCTCTCTCGACGGGACACCATAGTTGCCTTGCAGGGGAAAAGTGCAGACAAGAATCTGACCGCGGTATGAAGGGTCAGTCAAAGTCTCAGGGTAACCAACCATACCGGTTTGGAACACAAGCTCTCCAGAGACACTTCTGGGTGCGCCAAAGCTGTAACCCTGACAGGAGAAGCCATCTTCCAGCTCCAGCTTCATCATGCCCTCTGCATTCTCGAAAAGAGAAGCCATGTCGGGCAAAGACGCCGAATTGGAAGGTATTTATCGTTCAGTAGCAAGCATCGAAGTCGGCCGTAAAATACAGCCGGATCAAAAGGTCGATAATTATAAGGCGAGAAATCCAACCTGACCTGACTTGATGGAAGTTCGTCCAAAATTAATTAGACTTTTTTTTTTTGGCGACAACCCCTCGGACCCTTGTTCGGAAGTGGCTAGCACTTCCTTCACGTGACCGCAACACGGCTTTGAATGCGCATACGAGAAGTTTTAAGTCCAAGAACAGTAAACAATGCTAATTCTTACTAGATCATCGAGCAGGTTGAATTGAAGCTTATATGCAATGGTTGGTTGGTTCATCGATGATTTGCTTGTGACGGCCAAGACAGGCGCGATGTGTCATTTAATCTCAAACGCGGGGCATAAGTTATAAACAATGCTTCTCTTCCGTCCCACCACCACCTACCGCTGGAGTCTTCCCCGGCGGCATGTCGCTCGCTCTGATTTAGAGGACTTGTGCTAGTGCTTCGCTGCAGCTAACCATGTTCTCATCATTGTTTCGCCCCAAGAATGGCCACCGCTTCTCCTTCAGCCGTCAACGGCATCGTAAGAATAGTGCGCAGTCGCCGGATGGGATTGGCCGATATGTAGACGAACCAAGCGAGGCTCGTTCAAGTGATATCCAAGAGATTGACATGGGTGCTGAGCATGCTAGAGATGCCGAAGATGAGGGAGCGGAGGATGAGAGTAGCGAAGACGGTGCAGATAACTGCGACATTACATCACTACTTCCTATCTTCTCCGCTGCTCACTTAGGTATTCAACTCACCCATTCTTTTCCGTGAAATGTCAATACTGATTGGGATTACATAGATTCACTTCCCGTCTATAACATCACCCACACCATTCGATTAATCATCATTCAACGATGCGAAACAACTCTTTCCTGGGAGCAGTTACGTTCGCCGCAGATATCTCAATTTCTCGTGAAACCAATCATGCAGCAAATCCGTGCATCGCATTTCTCACGAGCTACCCTATATGCACTTATCGCCAATTGCCTTCAGTTTGGAAAGGAGGCCCAGTCCAATCCTGGAAACGTCGGAGTTTTACAGACAAGAGCGCTTATATCGGAGCTTCTGGCTATGAGACTGCTCAAGGAGTATACCTGGAGAGAACTGATTGATGTTTTGTCATATGGCTTCGATCCTTTGAATGGCATTAATGCTCCACCTACCGCTTACAGTAACAGAGTTCAATCCGGTGAGTTGATGAGGCGCTCTAGAGTGGCACGAACATCCACCTTGGAGGTTGCTATCAGAGCCAAAGCGAAGAAGTTCTTGGCCCACCCACTTGTGGCTCAGCATCTGGAGGCGATATGGCAAGGGAATATTGTTTTTAACTCTGTTGCCGATAACTTACATAGATTACTATCGAAGCCATTGCTCAATCAGTCACGCCATTACGGAGCGACTCATCCTGGCACAGCTGGAAATTCTCCTTACGCCGAAGTTACGACTTCATCAAAGTTGGCAGGTGAAATGATCAGGCGCTCCGTAACTCTCTACGATCCCGGAAATGCTTCAATCTTCAAGCTATCACGTCTTCGTGTACCCCGCTATCGTCAGATGTTCTCAACGATATCGTTCGCAGTTATGCTTGGACTTTTTCTTGCAGTTTTAATTGAACGCCCTCGTGATGTTACGCCTTTAGAGATCGTTTTCTGGGCTTGGAGCGTGGGATACATGCTGGATGAGCTTGTTGGGTTCACTGAACAAGGTTTTGCCTTATACATCATCAGTGTGTGGAACGCGCTCGATATCGGTATTTTGATTATGCTACTCATCTACTATGTGCTAAGGATTTACGGCCTATTCCTTACGACTGACGAAAACAAACATCAGACTGCAAATATGGCTTATGATGTTCTAGCTAGTACTGCTGTTCTTCTTTTCCCTCGACTGTTTTCATTGCTGGATCATTATCGCTATTTTTCGCAACTACTGATTGCATTTCGCTTGATGGCGCAGGATTTGGCAGCTATTCTGTTTCTTATCGGAATCGCATGCTCTGGTTTCTTCATAGCCTTCACCCTGTCATTTGGTCGACATGACAGTGATTGGTCACAAGTAGCGTATGCTTTGTTCCAGATACTCATGGGGTTTACACCTGCAGCGTGGGATGTATGGTTCAAGTACAACTTTCTCGGAAAGGCTATCTTGGCACTTTTCCTGATCATCTGTCATTTCCTTGTTGTCACGATCCTCATCACCGTACTGACAAATTCCTTCATGGCGATTGTCAAAAATGCAGAAGAAGAGCATCAGTATCTCTTCGCCGTGAATACCATCTCGTCAGTCAAATCCGACGCTCTTTTTTCTTACATACCTCCAACGAATATTATTGCTTGGTTATTCAGTCCTCTGCGGTGGTGCATACCTTTTCGACAATTTGTGAGAATAAACCGGACAATTATCAAACTTACACACTTTCCCGTCCTTGCCTTTATTTATGGTTGGGAAAGGATCATGTTGCTGCCACATGCTTATAAGCCTGAAACATTGGTCGAAAATCGTGGATTGAATAGAGGGCGGATACCTTTCACACTAGGAGGCGGTACTGATATCTTTAGCCCGGGTGCGCGCCTTCGAAGACCATCTGTGGCAGCTATTCAGGAAGATCGTGCCCTCGATGAGGTTTTTCGACGTCCTTTCAACCTGGATTCAACAATTCGTAAAGTTACTCCCAACAGCAATCGACGTGAAAGCATCGTCGACACATGGATGCGAAGCATTGGCAAAGAAGACGGCCCACATTCACCGACTGAACAGCCTAGGGGTATGATGGATCGTCTGGAAACGAGGCGACCGTCCCGTCGCCGCGCTAAGACTTCAGGAGTGCTGCCAGCAAGACATTGCAATAAATCTCCACACTCTGACCCTGTTGAACATCGACCTCTGAGACCTGGACTACCTATCACACAACCAACGCAAAGTGATCTTACTGCAAGCATCGACGGTCTCACAACCCCTAGTGAACAGAATATGGGCGCCACGGAAAGCGCCAGTGGAGATGATGATGGAGCCCTAACTGCGAGCCCGAGTAATGTTCATATGAACAATTACACAAGCAAGCACCCCGAAGGCGATGAACTTACTTCTACAACACCAAAGGCGTCAGCAATCCGACGAGTGAGCTCGCATAAACACTTTGGTTCTGCATCCAACTCCACCCCAGGTCTTCCAAAATTCAACAACCGCGGTTGTGGGGAAACTCGACATGGGCGAAACGCAATCACAAACACCATCCTTTTCAGTCCGGTAGCACGATTAAATAACTCGTCGTCTTCCTCATCGCTGCGTGCATCTTTCAAGCCATCTAGTCGAGGTCACCTTCCAACAGCCACACGGGGCGGTTCTCCGTCCTTGTTTCGTCGTGAGTCACAACGGCCAACTACCGCCCAGCAGTCTACTCAGCCTCGGCCAATATTCCCTGGAAGAAAGAATTACAAATCATCGTCCAATGTGGGTCGTTTCTTAGACCTCGCTGCGGATACTGACCGCCGTAAACCATCAGTACATGCTCGAGCGCTGGATCTTGCGTCTGATATTGGCGACAATCGATACATAACCACGGCCGAAGGAAATTCGGCGCACCTACTATCCACCAGCTTCCAAACGCAGCTTGATTTTGCTTCGCAAATGAAGAACTGTAGGAATGAAGAAGAGTCAAACAGAGTCAATCGCATGATCTTGGCAAGAATGAATACGATAGAGGAAGGTTTCAAGGACATCCTCAAAGAAGTCAAGGGACTTCGAAGTGCGGGAAATAGCAGAGGAACGGGCGCGGCTGAAGAAAGCGCAAGTGTGCACGGAGACTGTTGAAGTCAAGGGAGAATAGAGAGGCGAAAATGCTTCAGAAAACTCCGTCGAAGAGGAATATCTTTCCTCTACGTTACTGGAATCAGCAGAAGTGCAAGCCACGGCGGCTGGATAGATGAATATGGTGCTTTGAGGATAACGGTTTTTTCGCCGCTTGTTTCAGAAATGCCCAAGCGGTTTGTTGATGCAAACATCTTGCATTACTATGTAGATCTTATACTGACACGTCCTGAACATAGCAATAGATAAATATCAGAGTTTACATAACTTACGTTCATGAATGGGCACGAGCACTGACTCAGGGGCGTTGCATGCGGTACTCGTGATGGCACATGCCAGAATCTCTCGTTAATTGAAACATCATGAGTATTTCATACATATGATGCATTTTTCACTATGCCATGAACAGGAGAACTAGCAATTCCACCCAGCCTGCAACTCGTCAGCGCCCTTCCCTTGTGCATGCTCCCTCGAGCTCCTTCCTCGCAGCGCGACGTCGTCTCGATCGTCGACCTTCCGCCATCTCGATTGCGGAGCTAGGGCATGATGAGAGCATTGCTGAAGCTGAGGATGCAATCCACGAGGAGATTGCTGAGATTAAGCGCTATGAGGTAATGGAAGCACCACGAGGGAAACGCTTGCGCTAATACGTTCATTGGTAGGACTTTACAACCATAGGTATACCTTACACCGCGCAACCGTATGTGCAGCTCTGACACACAACATAGACTGGGTTCAAGATGCAGCCCGTGAGCGATTACGACGGCGAGCTCGAAGGCAGGAGCAAGCAGGTTTCTCGGAAAGAGAAGGAGGCACGAGCTGGAGACGTAAGATCTGGGAACTATACGATGCTGGACAGGGATGGATAGTAGTAACTCTCGTTGGTGCGGCGTGTCAAGCTGAGGACGGAGATATGGAAGACTAAACGCACGACAGGGGCCGCCATTGGTCTGAATGCTGCGTTTTTGAATATCATTACGGAATGGCTATCTGACGTCAAACGGGGTTACTGCACCACGGCTTTTTACTTAAACGAGAACTTCTGTTGTTGGGGAGCGGAGGATGGTGGGTGTGCTAGAGGAATACACAAAGGACAAGGACTGACATTAGTCAGGCTGCGAGGAATGGCACTCCTGGAGTTCCTTCTCTCTGTTCAACTACATCATTTATATCATGGTGTCAGCCTTATTCGCGTTTACCGCTGCCCGACTGGTCAAGACTTTTGCTCCGTACGCTGCGGGATCTGGCATCTCGGAAATCAAGTGCATCATTGCTGGATTCGTCATGAAGGGCTTCCTGGGCGGCCGGACTTTGCTCATTAAGTCAATCGGACTACCACTTGCTATCGCCTCAGGCTTGTCTATTGGTAAGGAGGGCCCTAGTGTGCACTATGCGGTCTGCACTGGAAATGTGATAGCTGGGTACTTCGAGAAGTATAGCAGGCATGCTGCTAGAACGCGCGAGATCTTGAGTGCGTGTGCTGCGGCTGGGGTTGCTGTTGCATTCGGAAGTCCCATTGGAGGGGTGTTGTTTTCCCTGGAGGTAAGAATTGTACTATGGATCAACCTTTACCTGATGAATGACACCCACAGGAAATGTGCAGCTACTTTCCTCTCAAGACTTTATGGAGAAGCTATTTCTGCGCCTTAGTGGCCACTACAGTTCTAGCAGTAAGATCTCCTCACCTATTCGAGTTCTCATATCTGACATTTTCAAGGCCATGAATCCCTTTCGGACTGGTCAATTAGTTATGTTTACAGTACGCTATGATCGTTCGTGGCATTTCTTCGAGATTATATTCTACATCATCCTCGGAATTTTCGGAGGGTTGTATGGCGCATTCATGATTATGTGGAATCTTCGGGCACAAGCGTTTCGGAAGAAATACCTCACGAAATATGCCATTCTTGAAGCAACACTGTTGGCTGTCTTTACGGCCATTATTTGCTATCCGAATATGTTCTTACGAATTGATATGACTGAGAGTATGGAAATCCTCTTCCGGGAGTGTGAAGGTGATCAGGATTACAGTGGGCTTTGCGAGTTTGTACGCCTGCCGCATGTGCAAAGTGCGAGCTAACATTCTGCAGGCGCAAGAACCGCTGGTCGCTAATCTTCTCCCTCGCGTTTGCAACCCTTATCCGAATCTTCCTAGTTCTTATATCTTACGGTTGCAAAGTTCCAGCAGGCATTTTCGTCCCCTCAATGGCTATCGGTGCCTCATTTGGAAGAATGGTTGGCATTCTGGTAGAGGCACTTCACGAAGCCTACCCAAAGGCCAGTTTCTTCGCTACTTGCGCACCTGACGTCCCATGTATCACACCTGGGACTTACGCTTTCCTTGGAGCCGCCGCCGCACTCAGTGGTATTATGCACATCACAGTCTCCGTGGTGGTAATCATGTTCGAAATCACTGGAGCGTTGACCTATATTTTACCGACCATGGTAAGCTGTCTATATATCGCCTTCAAACAGAAAAACTGACCATTCCCAGATCGTCGTCGGCGTCACCAAAGCCGTTAGCGATCGCTTCAGTCACGGCGGGATTGCTGACCGCATGATCTGGTTCAACGGGTTCCCCTTCCTCGACA
>Ga0160429_1001433_pt1 | contig 13263 bp, 10 predicted proteins | sample SolpanmetagenomR_FD_108199 | JGI IMG/M metagenome (GOLD analysis project Ga0160429, IMG submission 108199) | Solar panel surface microbial communities from Lawrence Berkeley National Laboratory, California, USA - R | ecosystem: Engineered > Built environment > Solar panel > Unclassified ...
GTGTGTGTGTGTGTATGTATGAAGTAAACTTGTGCTACATAACCCTTCCTTCGTGTCTATTCTCCCATGCCTTGCGTTTGCATGGTGTGTTTATCCTGATCATGGCTCGTGATATCGTTGTATCTATGGTCTCGTATCCTGAAAGTTGCCTCGCAACTCCTCAATAAGTGAAGGACTCCTCCACCAGGTCAATGCAACCTAGCTCCACCTTCCCACGCACCACTTCCCTCACATCGTCCGCAAAGACTCCAGGTCCGCAGACGGTGACGGCCATGGCGCCGATCCTATTCGCAAACTCGTAATCGACAATCTTTTGGACCTTGCAGCGCCCCGAATCAATAATGATGCTACCACTCAGCGATACGGCTGCCGTTTCCGTCGGCGATCGCTTCGAGATGAAGACCATGAGTTTGAAGACATCTTGCCTGCTTTCCATGGCAAGGAGCTGCTCAAGGCATGGCCGGATCCAGGCAAGACATTCCATGTCGGGCACGGTCCAAGCGAGTACGATCCTACGTGTGGCGACTGTGCCAGCCTCAAATCCTTGCAGCAAATGGCGCGCGTATCCGAGTTGGTGCGTGATGCCGACTCCAGCTGCAAATAGTACAACTGTGCCATAACTGTCGAGAGAGTCCTGTCCACCGTACGGGCCCTCGATCATACCAAAGCCGGTGATTGTTCGCGTCTCAGCTGCCGCAGCTGCGTTGTAGAGCTTGCGGGTCATTCCAGATTTAGCCTTCATGATCAGGGTCACCGAAGTATGGGTGATACGAGTTGTCACAATCGGCACGGCACTCTCAAGTTGAGAATCCGTGATCTCTACTACGTCAGTGGCCTTGTCGTGAGATGTGCCGGATGATGATTGCGGCGTCTTGGTCTCGTGAACAACATGGTCTTCCGTCCAGGCAACTGAAAAGGGATGCGAAGACCACAATCCGATCGCCGGAATGTAGGCGTGGACGTGGGCACCAGGACGGAACTTCCAAGGCCGTGCAAGGCTGAATGTCACACGGCATGCTTCACCTGGGAGCGCTTCTACCGTGCACTGAGTCATCTTGTCCCGCGAGAAATTGCTAATAATGAGCCTCGTCGCTCGAAAGATCCACTCTGTAATCCAGAAGAACGCGACCAGCTGAATGTACGGCAGCTGTGGTAACTTGCTTGCGTCCAGGTGAACGTAGACTCCAATCAAGGTGAAGAGCGCCAGAAGCCTATGAATGTTGAGAAAGGTTTCGTAAGCTGCGTGCCTAACGGGCGACCACGCCAAGAGAGTGATGATCATCGTCAGTACCATCCCAACCGTTCCCCACTGGTAGGATACGGACTTTTCAAGCAAGTTTATCATACCATGCCAGCCGAGAGCGTCCACCGAAACAATGGCCCATGCCAGAACATGTAAGAAGGCTTCCAATACCACCATTCTGCCTGCCCAACGATGAAACAGGTTGAAGGTGTCGTAGCTGACGTGCAGAAGAGAAATCAACGGATTATTGCGGAGAGCAAACAGAATCGTGGGAATCAGGTTGATGATAGCCAGAGCACCGCTTCGTCCACGTAACCCGGCTAACAAGGCACTCTTGTTTTGTTGAGAGTAGTCCAAAAGGAGGCAGTAAGCGATGTTGCTGAAGACGTAGATGGCGAGCAGAATGGCATGGTATCTCGAAGGCAACGTTCCGAGGCTGATTGCAGGCGATTTCTTGATCTGAATCTTGATCTCGGCGTTATGGTGTTTGTCCCAGAGCGGAGCATAAACAATGTGACGCTTAACCCAAGGCCACCAAACAGTTTGATTCTGAGTCCAATACGTTTGACGCCCGTTTCCAGCACCTATGGAGTTGATGTGTCGAAGGTAGCCCCTGATGTTGTGCGAAATGCGGACAAGAAGCACAAGTGCGGCGAGACCGAAGAAAAATATCAACACCGCGTTGACGAAGAAGTAGTTTTCAATCTGGTTGACTCCAGCCAAGCCATGTGTGTAGATCGAATCGTCAGTCGTCGCCGTCGAGTTTGTGTTTCGCGTAGCAAGAGCGGGCATTGCGAGAGGGTAGTGGCCGTGAGGGTTGCTGTGCGAGGAGATATTGAAACGGACGTGCGACAGGAGATGCATCGCGACCAGCGCTGAAGACTTCGGACGATGGAAACGAGTAAGATTAGCGAAGAGTGAAGTGAAGGGGAAGTCTGCTCGTAGGGTGAGAGCAAGCTTGCTTGGTTTGTCAAGAAACAAAGGAAGGTGGTGCTTAAGAAAGCGCGGGCGAGCGAGGGTGAAAGCCGTCCAAAGCGAACAACAATAAGTGAATAAAGAAACTCGCGACTTTGTGCAGGCGAAGCGTATGTGTGTTCGACGAGGACAATGTAGATGAGAAGAAGAAGAAGAAGAAGAAGATGACGAAGAAGGTGGACAACGAGATATGCATGTACTCTAGCTGGGGCGGTGGGTTATCTTCTTGCGTGAAACGTGCCAGGTCTGAGTGAGTGGGAGACGCAAGACGACATACTGCAATGTCATGCTCGTGCAGACGCCGCTCTTGGCTTGCGATTTCTACTGATGAAGACCTTGGTCTAGCAGGTTGCTCTACACGACCAGCCCCTGCTTGATAGATGGGTCGGAGAAAATGCGCGAAAAGACTAAGTAAAGTGGCCGAGTTGAGCAAGAACGCGACAAGTCTGCAATGGCCTGCCGCGAGGGATGGCATGTAGCTACTGCTCTGCTCATTGTAGCATCAATAGCACAATGAGCAAAGAAACAACCGCAACGCAGACAAGAGAGCACACAGCGTATGGAGCATGTTTCAGCTTGCGTGTGTCAGAAGCGGTCGTCGTTCTTGAGACCAGTCAGGGGATCTTTACTGCAGAAAGTCGCGCTTCAAACAACGGGCGTCTCGCGCACGGGAGACATCCTTGCCGAACCTTCGTCTGACGCACCATGCACGCGTGCGTGCGTCGAGGAATCTCTCCGTAGCAAGCATCGCATCGTATCGCATCTCAACATTACCTTTGGCTCTGGCTCTACTCTATAACCGGGGCCCCGAATCTTCGAAGCATGCCCGACCGCCCGCCCGGAGAAAAGGCGGCGGTTTGCATGTGGCTCGCGGAAGACGACGATGACGAAGATGTGCGGGAAAAACCTAAGCGCTAGACGCTGGTCACGTAAATTGACGTCGGCAGAAACCTACTGTGTTCCATTGCCGGCTTTCTTGCAGGGTTTATTAGGTAAGCGCGCACCTCCTCACGTGACATAACTAACTTACTCAACTCTGCCCGCTCTTGCTGGCTTCTATACTTTACAATGATCCAAAACCCCATGAGCTGCGGCTGCGATCCCATGCTCTTCCCAAGCATCCACTGTGAGAAACCACTGCTACCGCCCGTACCTTCCGCGATCCGCACTGCCGCCACTGAGGTTCATGTGCATTACAGCCGCCTCTTGCGGCCAGTCGTCATCGTCTTCTTCATCTGTACGGTTCGCTATTCTCAAGCCGCCTTGGGCAGACGGTCTGCGCTCGTGGAAGACTTCACCCCTTCCGTCTACTGACGGGAGCTGGATGAACGGCTTGCTTTCGTATCGTGGCTGCGGGGCCTCGTCGTCAGTATGCACTGCCCGTCCAGAGCCATAGTCGTCGTCCGCGTAGCGGCCCATCGGCATTTCCAGAGGGGAATACGCCATGTGACTGCCCAATATGGCCGACGTTTCGAAGGCTGGTACGGCGTGTGCTCTGGTATCTTCAAGCAGCATCTCCGCAGGCGGGGACTCCAGAATGGAGTTGTCGTCCATTGCCGGCATTTCGACGACACCCCGAGGCGGTGACACATAGTGCTCCTGTAAATCGGCCAAGGCCGAGCTGCTCTCCACCTGTTTTAAGCTACTACCGCCGTTTCTTAGACTTGCTCCTCGGCTCCGTGGTGCGATGGGATCAGGAGTTTGATGCTCTGCGGCTTCCGGGTCCTTGATGCCGAATTGTGCGATTGTGCGAATCTTCCGTGTTACCCAGCTAGCAAGTATCTTGCCTCGTTGCTTCTCGCCAAGGCGGGATCGCGGAAAATCGCCTCGTGAAACAAATGCCACGATATCAACAACTAGCTGGTGGCCGTTGAGGACGACGTTCACGATAACAGGAACGATTGATGCGAGGAAATTCTTCCTCATCACTTCCACAAGAACCACCACAAGGCCTCCGGCTTGAAACACCGCACTACCACTGCGTTAGAGACAGTGGCCAACTTAGTTGAACCTGTTCACTTACCATCCGCCCGGTGCGATGTTCCGGTGGCACTTCTCAACGGAGCACTCAATGTCCATGGGAAAATGACTCAGTCCATTGACTTCAAATGTTTCTCCGACACTGCCAAGGACGAAAAGAACCTGCATCTCAATCTGACTACCGCCCGGGCCGATAGGACGGCTGACATTGTGCAAGAAACCAAGGTCGCCAGTTCTGGCATATCGAGCTTGGGGGTCCCCGTCGACGGTGCGGCCGTTGAATCGCTCGGCGTCAAGTGGATCTTTCGTAGCGTAGAAACAATGCCCGCAGGCCTCCGATTGAACCCATATTTCTCCATATTCGCCGATGTGGCACAATTGATTGGTTTCCGGATTTACAATCGCGATTTGAGTACTGACGGGGACCATGCCCGAGTCTTGCAGTAGCAAGGCGAATGGTTCGGTGTCCGGGTCGGTCGAGACTATGAGGCCTCGACGCAGTGCGTGAGGATCTAACCATATTTCTATGGGCTCCACGCACATATACGAGCGTGATGCAATCATGGGATTCATCACGTGAGAATATATCGTGTTGATTGCTGATCTGTCAAGCGCCGTATGCACGAAGTGAGTGCGCACTTTTTGGTCTTAACAGAGTCAGTAATTTCATTCGAGGAGAGGTGCTTTCAACTTACAAACATCCACTCGCGGCCGAGAATCAGTGGAAATCATCAAGTTCTTCAGTTCCGTCAAGCCAAACCCCTTTCCGGGCATATGTGCCATGGCATGGTCAAGCATTTGGGCCGTGGCGTAAGTGTCCTTGATCTTGTACCGTGAGAGAGTAAGAAAAAGGGATATGGGTGTTTGTGCAAAGTCGACCGGCGACACCAGATACGTCGGTGTAGCTATGGCAAGGTTAGCAACGATTCCGAGGCAGCGTTAATACTGTCTTACCCAGATAGATGCCCATCAGACACATGTGGATGAAGCCAAGGCCCATTGTGCTTCGGACACAGGCAAGGACCGGCCGATTACTCGACATCTGACATGTCTCCTTTTGTACCTTACACAGCGCCATTATCGTGTTGTGGCCAAGTTGAACAGCCACTCTTCTTTGGTCAGGGGTCCAATATACCCATACCAGGACTGGGAATCCTGGCTGAACCCAACTCGGCTTGATGGTGAAACCCAGGTCTCGACATCCATGCGATTGCTTTGGCGGTTTGGTTGTGTTCCAAGTTGGCGGTAGGTTGACCTTTAGTATAACAGCCGACTGCTTCAGGTGTTGAGAGATCGGCTTCTGCTTAAGAAGCTGATCCACATCGTTATTAACGAGAATTGCTTTGATACGGAAATCGGAGATCATCGACAGTAGTGCAGGTGCGTCCTCGTTCAGTCGATTTGCGTCGACCGGCGCCATTGGAATGGCAACGACTCCGAGGCAGAAGCAGGCGTGGACTGCGTACACGAAATCCTCCGAATGCGTGTACATGAGCAACACACGGTCTCCCTGTTGTACCTTGACCTTGTTTTTCAAATACGCCGCCACTGCAGCAATCTTGAGATCGAGTTTCTTCCAGGTCACACCCTTACCTTCTTTACCCCTACCATCGACGGTGCAATACGCGAGCTCTTCGCTTTGTCTTGACACTCGCCATTGAAAGAGATCTTGGATGTTAGTAAACTGGTTGAGAGGTGTTGAAGTACGATCATCTATGACAACCTCGCGATGGTCCACTCCAGAGTACTGTTTTTCTTGCATCATAAGTAGCTCTTGGCGAGCTTGAGTCGACATGGGTGACCAGATGCCGCCTACTGGGTCGTCGCCAACAGGGAGATTTTGAACTGCCCTTTCGACTCCAAACTGAACGTGTACACAAGGAAGCGAGCCGTTATCAAACTCGCGCCGGCAAAGCATGTTGCCAATATCTTTCCTCCCGTTCTTTACTACTCTGGGGAGAGTGTTTGGAGCTGTAATCATGACGCAGAATACGCGTAGATGATGCTCGGTGTACAGGACTTCCATGCAGCGCTCCGAAAGAGTGTCGAGCAGTGGTATCTCTAGTTGTCGGGGCGGGCCTCCAGGAACCAACGGAGCGGTCGAGGCAGCCAAAGTTTCAATGAGAATGATTGGAAGATATTCGCCGTTGACATACACATCAAATGCGGAACTATCCAACAGTCAGCTCGTCTTAGTTCAAACAAATTTGTTGCTTTTGACCTACCAGTCATGGATCTTTGGTATGTTCCGCATGATGCTGCTGACCAAGTGCTGAACAAAGAAGTATCGATGCTCCGCTTCTTGAACGCCACGCTCCACCCATTCGACTTTCTGACGTATGCGATCTTCGTACAAACCAAGGATATACACCTTGCCTTCGATAATACAGCCTAGGAGTCCTGTTCGTAGAAATTCCATATCCAGTGCCTGGGGTGTGGGACTCCCTTCCACGAACCTAAAGGGGCTTGCGTGGAAGATGGTTTCGGTGTGTTTTGGTAAAGACCAAAACCCGCCAGATAATGAAGGCGAATCAACCCAAATCTCCCCAACTGTGAAGGGGGAACAAAGTAGGCTTGTTTCTGGATCGACAACTGCGAGAGTAGCATCTGGTATTGGGTAACCAAACGCACCCGCGCGGACTGTCCCTGGTTCGTGGGATCGCTTTCTCGCTTCTGTGCCCGTGGCAAGCACAATGACCTCATTTGTCTTCAGCGCCTCTTTGTCCAACAGGACCTCACTCAAATCAGTCCGTGCTGCTTTCCGTACTACCTTCTTTCCTGGGCTCGTAAAGGTATTGCGTTGCAGGTCTGGAGATTGGTCGCCACGGCCAGTAGGCCTCTCCTCCTCCTCGCCTTCAATGAAGCTTAGAGGACAGCCCATTCGCTCCTCGCCTCCAAGCCAGTCTCGAACGGATATAATCATTCCGCCGTGCTCCGGCAAACATAGCATAGGTGCGACTAGTTCTCGCGCTCGCTCATTACGCATTGGTTTGAACCAACGATCAGCAAGAACATCGTGGAACTCGTTGTCAACCGTTAAGGTATCTATCAAGCAGATCTTGACAGATGAAAAATTGGGCTCGGATCCTTTTTTGAAGTTCCTTGTTGTCATAGGATCCTGCTGATAGTTGTACGCGGCGAACTTAAGCCGTGAATAGTCAGCCACCATTACTGTTGTTCTGTACTTTGTGATCAAATGTGCGTATAAGCCTGCCGTGTCCACAGTGCGGGACTCCATCCAAACTGTTGTATGTCCTCCATAGACAACCAGAAGCACGCCCAACATCATTCCAATTCCCTCTCGAGGGTCAAGATAGCTCAGGATCGTCTCCGCATGCCGAGGGGTGCCCAAGACGTAAGTTGCATTTTTGTCCTGTGAAGCATCGTTTTGAGAGCTGGTCTTTGACGCTCGAGGTACTGTAGCAATCATTGCACTGATGCAAGCCATTTGATGCATGATGGTCCGGTGACTGAGAACTACGCCTCTCAAATCACCAGTAGGCGCTCTTGAGAATTCGACGTATGCAAGATCGGGCACTTGTAAAGGTGAAGTGTCGTCTTTTCTCTTTGGGTGATAACTACCGAACTCATTGGTCTTCCACCACTCAACCCCAGTAGGCCATTTGAGCTTGTTAGCGTTGATGTCGCGATTGAACAGCTTCAAGTTATTTTCAGTGGTGAGCGCGAGATGCGCTTGAGTCGTAGTAAGGAGCAAAGTCAACTTCTGGTAGTCGTCAACACAGTTAACAGGGACTGCGACTACACCTGCGATAAAGCAACCCATCAAGGAAATTGCAAAATCGATGATTTCGGTGTCACGGTAAACCAGAGCCACTCGGTCCCCTCGATAAAGATTACTTTTGTCTCTGATAACCTGAGCGACCTTTTCCGCCTTACTAGCCAATTTTTCAAAGGTGATTGACGCAGTTTCTTTCCCCTTCGTATCCAGTACCCAGAACGCAGGTTGTCTAGAGTTGGTCCTTCCACGATGTCTCAAGACCGCCCCAATACTGTCGAAGTTCGACATTTGCACACTGCGATTATGTGGGTCGACAATACTGAATGGGATGTCGCGTGGTTCAAGCGGTGGTTGGTGATTGATAACGGCAGGTGACGGGAGTTCGGAACTGAACAGTGGATGTTGTGCACCATTAGGCGACAAGGCTTCGCCAACAGAATAACGTTGTGGTCCTCCATACGATTCTCTGGATTGTTCCTGCATTTGCTGTCCAGTGAAATCTGAAAAGTAGCCTTGTTGAGAGTCGAGCATCGTGCTCATTCTGCTATTGGTGTCCGAACCATATGCAATCGGTGTTTGAGGATTGCTGTCGGGGAGCTCCGCTGGATTGAACGCATAGTCAGATCTTGACATTGTCGCAGCCCTGGATCCTTCATGGCTGCTAAGACTGTGATTGTCTGATTGAGGAGGTCGGAGGGAGTCCTGCATTGATTGAAGTCTTTGAACCCCATGCTGTCGCTCCTGAAACCTGCCTGCCACACTTGGAGGGTAGTCCGGCGTGGTGTGAAGGGGTGCTTGGTATGCGCCATAGGTGCTGTCCGTCCTTCCGCCGACTGTTGAGGTGGATGCATTGCGCTCGGCCCGTTCAGTTGCTGGTGCATGTCGCTCCACATCCAGGAACTCGGCGAAAAGTAGCGTTCTTCGTTTCTCATATCCCTTCTGTGTAATGTCTCCCTCTGCAAATTCGTGATCCAATTGGCGGAGTTTTGCTTCCAACTCGGGATACTCGTCGGCCATGATTGAGCCTACGTATTCGGACGCAAAGACGGCACATTAGATGTAGCGTCGAGTCGGCGGGAGTGGTCTCGTTCCGCTTGCTTGTGATGAGTATAAACCTGTGGTCCGCGCGTGCATAGTGACTTAGTGTAAACTCACCTATTATACCACTGACTTGCGGGTTGGTTATGTTGTTAACAACCCCACTTGTCGTTCTTCGTCAGGGTCGGTTCAAGAAGGCATGTCTCCCGTTTCGTTCGGCTGACGTAGACATGACTTTTTCCATCCACCGTCTTCACTTCAGTCGAGTCGAGCCTCGGCTCATCGGCTGGTCATTGATCGGTCGCGATGGTCAGTTGTTGCAACTAGCAACTTGCAACGCGCATTGCTACTGTACTTCCTCCTCGAGCCCCGCCCGTACGCTAGAGGAACTATAGAAATGGCGACACTTATAAAGCCTGCTGCTGGCAACAGTAGATTCAGCTTGATGGAGAACACCCTGGAGCTCACAGCTCTTGCCGACGTAGCGCCTGCATGTATGGCACAAGCTGTACGTAATGTAGAACCTAACAATTCTCTAGGACCTCTTCACAAATACCCGCCCACTGTGGCACCCCCCTGGAGCTCGTGGAGTGTATGGAGGAGCTGTGATTGCGCAATGCCTAAGTGCAGCCCAACGGACTGTTCCACCAGATTTCACTGTGCACTCGATGCACTGTTACTTTGTCCTTGCCGGCAATGCTGAGATACCCATCATTTATAACGTCGAACGCGTTCGCGAGGGGAAGAGTTTTGCGACAAGAACCGTGCAAGCCAGACAAAGAGGAAAGCCAATATTTACGGTCACCCTCAGCTTTATGAAAGAATTGAAAGGAAACGAGAGGGTAGTTTCGCATGCGGTCTCCATGCCGCAAGTTCCGGATCCTGTGCCCGAAGACGATTCAGAAGCAAACCGAAGCTCACATGGACCATTCGAGAGTCAACACCTGAATAGTGTGGATGGTAGAGACCAATCAGCCGTCTCGTTTGATTTTTCTCGCTGACTGGAGCTTTTTAGGGGATTCTTCAAAGCCTGAATGTAAGCGCACACGAATGTGGATAAGATCACGCGGGCAGATTTCCGAAGGGGGTGGCCACGAAGCGCATCTCTCTGCACTGGCATACATGTCAGATAGTTACTTCATTGGCACAGTGGCTAGAGCGCACAAACTCTGGCGCAACTTCCCACCAAAGGGAGAATCAAGCCTCGACAAGGATGCAGCTGAAGAGATGAAACGCAAAGCCCAGAAGACAGCCCAATTCAGCGCCATGGACAAAGACATGGCGAAGCGAGTGCGCGATATGAATGGAGGGGCGGAAAGTAATACAGAGAACAGACCAGAGATAGGAATGATGGTTAGCCTTGACCACACAATATTCTTTCACCGGCCGAGAGACTTCAGAGCCGATGACTGGCTGCTCGCAGAAATGGATACCAAATGGGCTGGCGACGGTCGTGGCCTGGTTCATCAGTCGATCTGGTCTCGCGATGGCAAGCTGATTGCAACTTGCTTTCAAGAGGTACGTTTTCACACTTGGCATATGCCCGCAAGCGTCTCTATACTCACAAAGTGGCAGGGTTTGGTGCGCTTGAAGCAAGACAACCAAAGCAAGCTTTGATCCCTGTACAGTATATTTGGATTGCAGAACAGCAGGTGTCCCCCCAACGCCTTGGCACGTTATTGTTGGAATAGTGAACAGAAGCTGTCGGATTACTTCAATAAAGTATGTGTATGCGTACTTGGGAGTACTGAGAGAGCCCTGCCTGAGGGAAGAAGTCTCCAACGGATTTGAGGTCGCTAAATGCAGTGTTTGATAGTGTTACTTTGTATATTATACCTCCATCTTGACCCCGATATTCTTAGCCGATTGTCACGTGAACGCGGACGGACCCTGTGCCTTTAAAGGCAATGATTTATTTGACAACCTGCGCCTTCTTGCGTTTGTGCTGTGTATTGTCAGGCACTGGCATCGCTTTACGTTGTTTCCCAGCGGTCTCCTCATAACCACCAGGCCATCTTAGTAGGTCTGCCATCAACAGGAGCAAGCGTGGTAGATCATCCTCAAAGCAACGCAGCTTAGCTTTGCGACGAAAAACATGGCCACCTCTTCTGCAGCTCGGGCTCAAGGCAAGAAACTGTTTGGCCGGGCGTTCTACGAGAGTATTGGCAGTCCCAAGGTCATCATCGCCCCTATGGTGGACCAATCTGAGTTTGTAGGTCTTGTCATATACACTGTTTACTGTGCGAAGCTGACACCTTCTTCAGGCATGGCGTTTACTCACTCGGTCTTTTATGTCGCCCGAGGCCTCGAAAGGTCTTTTAGCTTACACACCTATGTTTCATTCTCGCATGTTTTCCGACACCGCCAAGTACCGAGATCATCATTTCGAACCCTTGCGAACGCCGCTGCAACCAACCCTAGACCTACAACAAGCAGCAATCATACCGAGTGCTGATACACACCTTGATGGCAACCCAGACAACGACAGGCCTCTCTTTGTACAATTTTGTTCAAACTCACCGGAGGATCTTCTCAAGGCCGCCCAGTATGTGCAGCCGTTTTGCGACGCCGTCGATCTCAATTTAGGTTGTCCTCAAGGGATCGCGCGCAAAGGCAAATATGGTGCGTTTCTACAAGAGGACTGGGGCCTAATACATCGACTTATCAATACCTTGCACACTGAGCTGGGCGTTCCCGTTACTGCGAAAATGAGGATCCTTGAGACAAAGGAGAGGACGTTGGAATACGCAAAGATGTTACTATCTGCCGGTGCAAGCATCATCACTGTTCATGGCCGGCAGCGAGAGCAGAAGGGCCACAATACCGGGTTGGCGGACTGGACTGTATTGCGGTACCTCCGAGAACAGCTACCGTCTGAGACTGTGATCTTTGCCAATGGAAACATATTACAGTACGAAGACATTGAAACGTGTCTCGCCGCGACTGGCGCAGACGGTGTCATGAGTGCTGAAGGCAATCTCTACGACCCTTCAATATTTGCAAAACCCCCACCGGAGGGTCAAGAAGGGCGAGAATACTGGAGGGGCCGTGATGGCAAAGGAGGGTATAGAATGGATGCTGTTTTAAGACGTTACATGGACATCATGTACCGTGACGTGCTTGGAATTTCGCCCCCCATACGACAGCCATTGTTCTTACCGTCAGATCCAGCTACTGTGGTGATCGCAGCGACAGATCTTCTGCCCAATGAAATCGAGGAAGAGAATGGAGAAAGACCGAAAAAGAAGCAGAAGCGTAACAACACCAAAAGAGAAGCTAAGACGACCTCACCAAATCTCACGGTAATGCAAGCCCATTGCTTTAAAATGCTTAGGCCACTTGTTGCCAAACACACGAATATCCGAGATGCACTTGCCCGCTGTCGAGCTGGTGATCTTGCTGCATTCGAGAACGTCTTGCAGATGGTTGAGAACGCTGTTAAGGCGGGTTTGATTGAATATGAAAGCGGCGTTGATTCCGGCGAGCCGAACATGCTCGAAACCTCGGATGCTGTGGCTGGTGGCGATCAGACACCGGTTCTCACTTCTGGCGCGGCTGTTTCCCGTTGCAAGCGTCCTTGGTTTATTTGCCAGCCTTACGTAAGACCTCTGCCTCAAGAAGCAGTGGAAAAGGGAGCCATGACCCTTAGTAAGAGAGAACGGGCTCGTCTGGAGATCGACGAGGCTTTGACAAGGGATGCCGGACAAACGCCAGAGGGTAGAGTTGAAGAGGCAAGCATCAATGGTGATCCGTCTCAAAAAGTCGAGATTGCAAAGGAGGGCCTTGTTTGTGGCTGAGTCTCCAACCACTCTCCTTCATACAGACATCTTTATGTGCTCTTGCATGGTAAACCAAGAATGCTTTCCAATTTCGATGGTGCGCTTGGAAGCACACTTTTATCGGCATTTCAAGATTTTTTGAGCGAGCTCATTTTCCTCGCGGCGGCCCTGGTCATTCTTGATGCCCCAACTTGCGCCTCTGAAACACCATCTTGTACAGACGGCTTAGGCGTTTGGGCGTTTGCATCGCGCCTTTTCTTGAGTGCGGATTCCGCGACGTCTTCGGTCGTGCTTGCCAACGACTTTCTCTTTCGATGCGTCAACAACGAGTCTGCTGATTGGTCTTCATGCTCCTCCTTCCAGGTTTTCAACAAACTAAGATAGTGCTGATTGTTGGCTGCTGGCTTGAGGATCGTCACCTTGCCTGTCGTCGACTTCAGCGACATGCGCTTATACTTGTGGGCCAGTCCTTTTGCTGTCCTTTCCGGACGTCCGCTGGTAGTGCCAAA
>Ga0160429_1001435_pt1 | contig 13258 bp, 16 predicted proteins | sample SolpanmetagenomR_FD_108199 | JGI IMG/M metagenome (GOLD analysis project Ga0160429, IMG submission 108199) | Solar panel surface microbial communities from Lawrence Berkeley National Laboratory, California, USA - R | ecosystem: Engineered > Built environment > Solar panel > Unclassified ...
CCCCAAGGGGCGGCAGACAGGGGGGGCCGAACCCCCCCCCCCCCCCCCCTACCAAGCCCCCCCTGGGGGGGGGGGGGGGGGGGGGGACGGGAACCGCTCAAGCTCTTGTGGTAGCAACGCACTGAGCCTACGATCCGCCACATGCGAACAATCACTCGTCCTCGTTCTTTCCGCGTAATGACCCTGGCTACGGCCGTCGCTTTGCCATTCGGCCTCTTCACTGCAACAACGGCCTTGGCTAGCCCGGCTGCCAGCTTTGGGCCTTGTTCGGGGGCTTCCGTGTCAGGTACTCAGATCAGTATGAACAAGGACACCTTGCATAAGTACACTTATACCGACGACTATAAGGTTATTCTCCAGAATGTTGACACTAACAAGAGATTCGCCGCGCTAACCTCCACAGCTGGTTGGACGGCTACTGGCCTCGGCAAGGCCGGTAACAGGGTTAGTGTGACGATGACAAATGCAGCCAACACGGTGACTATCTGTGGTGGCGGTAGCCCGTATGTCCTTAAGTAGACGCCGTAGACAGCCACGAAACGAGCCTCGCACTGCGTAGAAACCGCGGTCACACTGTCGTGAATCGTGTGGGTGTACGCAGGACGGAGCACCATCAGAGCGATCGCGGCGACGGACTAAGTTTGCGTAGAAAGAGATGACTCTGCGCGAAGCACGGAAGCGTATTCGACAATGAGGTACGCCTTGACGTCGCGCGTGACGGGCGGAGCCGATGTTTTGGGCAGTTCGGAGCCGCAGCGACTGCCAGCGATAGCTCATTAATCGAACTCTCCCGACGAGGCCGTTCGGCGTCATGGCCTCGTCGGGACTAAGCGTTGATTGGTGAAGGCCTGCACTCAGGCGATCCCGCCTTCGGCGACCTGCCCGCCCACTTTCGGTCAGTTGAAACTTGTCCTGGCAACGCTGCTGGACTCGGCGGGGATAGTCGGCGCCGCGCGTGTCGACATTAGTGCGAGCGATCTATTGAACGCCGTTCTTTTATTGTGTTAGCTGCTGCGCGGGAAGAGCTCGTCTACAATAAGTATACGGTTCGACTGTCCTCGTCGACGGCCGCTCCAGGAGTTGGTGACTCCGTAAGACGCCGGCAGACGCGCCTCGACGAGCGCCGATACATCGCGCATGGCAGTGCAGAGGTGCCGGATCCCGGCAGGCCCTTCCGATGCCAAAGAGCACTCCTGCCTTCAGGTCGCGGCTCAGCGGGAAGTCGCTGTCAGGAAAGCCCACCTACCCACCTCGAGATCCGAAGATCCAGTTTAGCGGGTGATGAGGTCATATACTTTGTTAACAGCTCGCGGTTAGTAAAAAGCACTAAGACTGGTTATAAAGCTTGCTTGTTGGTCGGGAAACCGTGCATGATGATCGGTTGCGCAGCGACTTCAGCGTCGGTACAGGTCAAGATCTTTGGCTAGTGGAGTGGGAAAGGCTGGCGGCGTCTTTAGCTGAGGCGAGTCCAAAAACACGTGGTCTTCGCCTATGGGAGACGGGTGAGTAGTCCCTTCCTCGCCTCGTATCGGGCCGTTAGCCGCATTGACAGTGGAATCGACTGTCGACCTTTCCGGGAGTTGCTTATTCTTTTCTGGCCATAACACAGCCGTAGCAGTAAAACAAAGAAGGGTGTAGGTGAGAGTCACCGCAATAAAGGGCGTGAAGGCGTCCAACTGTGATGGAACGGCTGAACCCCAAGTGCGCACGGATAGAAGTCCCCCGAACTGAGCTGCAAACCCAGAAATCCCTACCACGCCTAGCAAGGTAGCGAAGATTCCGATAGTCGTCGCAGCACTGCGAGCGGCACCTTTGGGAACGAGGGAGCCTGGATGACCGGTGATTGTCACCCCAGCAAGTAAGAGGAGTGGCGGTAGCTCTATCAAAAGCAAAGTTGTGATTGCAGGACTACTCCACCAGAAGGTAGCCCAACGGTCCGAAATCAGCGCCAGTCCGGTCGCTTGCGGGTTCGAATTGAGCACAGCGTCCCATGCACCGCTCAGCGCCAACCAACCCATGCGGGCGACCACGGCTGTTGGAAGTGCCGCAGACAGGACCAACGACCACGCCGCCCAGCCGTTAGAAAATCTCCGGTCACCCATACGGCAAAGTTTAGCAATGTTGAGTGACCCGGTAAAGAGGGTCTCTGGGTAGTTGAGCGGACATGTAGCTGACCGCTCTAGCACGACGACTGCTATCTGAGTTGTTGCATTCGGCCTGCTATTGAGCCGAACGTGCCGCTCATCCCTAGAATGGACCCTTCATCGTGGTGGGGCGCTGCAGTAGGAATGGCCAGACCGGGGAGAGGCGAGGCGTTCTGGAAGTTGCCCAGCCTGTGACAACGTTCTAGTGTACCGACGCGCTGAGATCGCTCAAATTGCCTCGACGTACTTTATAATTCCTTGACACGTCCTGAGATTGCGAAAGAGAACGAACGGCTCACGAAGGAAACATCCATGACCGACCGTGCTGTACGCAAGACCGGCAAGGACCTGCACAGCAACATCACTTCCCTCTGCGACGACGGGGCGAGCTGGTCCCCGCGTCTCAGCGCAGACGCCATCCGCGACATCGAATCGGGCCTCCCTACCTACGACGTCCCGTGGACCAGCGGACGTACCGAATCCGAGTCGTCCGACGCTTCACCGGGAAGTACCTACGTACCGACCGAGACAACACCACGCGCAACAACCTGGACGACCTGCCCATCTCCTGAACACGCTGCCATGACGCTCGTCGCGTCAGGGCAGTGGTGGAGTCGGCTAAGCACAAGCACGCACCGTCTGCCGAAAGGTCGTGTGACGAGTGCCGGGGGTGGGAGATCGCCACGGCGGGCCCCGCGTCAGTACCGGGCGGGATAAGGGCATTGAATCCGGCGCGCTGGGCTCCCCGGCGACCGCCCGGTCAGCTCAGGTGCGCAGCGACTGGATCCTCGTGTACAGCGTGGGCATGACGCTGCGGTCACCGCGCAGTAGCCGGCTGAGCAGTGCGGCCGCTGGCTGATCACTTAGGGCCACCTCCAGGACCTGGCGCACCTCCGGTCCGAAGTCCGGGTGGCCACCGATCTCCATGCTGGTCAGCAGCCACCGCGTCGCCTGGGCGTCATCGACGCGGCCACCGGCGGGGACGCAGCCGTGCGGGCAGGGCATCGACGCACTGCTCCCCCACAGCCGGCAGATCGCGGGCCGGATCGCGTGTATACGGCACCGTCCGACCCCGAAGGTCCGCGTCAACGCCGGGCACGCCCCATCTGCGGTGGGGGCGTCCAGGTCGACGCCGGCGGCCAGCACCCGGCGCCGCTCGGCGGTGGAGGCATCGATGTGCTCACCGCAGGAGGCCTCGCACAACCCCAAGCACGCCAGCACCGGCAGCTGGGCGTACAGCCGCTCCAGCTCCCGGACAGCGGCGTCCACCTCACCACATCGACAGCTGGCCGGCGCGGACTCATCCCCACATCCTCTCCCCCACCACAGCGCGACGCCGACAGCACCAACGCTCCGCCCCGGCACCAACACCCCCGTCCTGGCACCAGCGCCCGTCCCGGCACCAGCGCCCGGCCCGGCGTCAGCGCTTCGAGAGCACGCCCTGCCCGCCACCCGGTGGGTCTCGGACACGCCAGGGGCGTGGTATGCCCGTGTCTGCGGGTGGCACCGGGCACCGCGGGTGCGCGCAGGGGGCCCCTTCGGCGGCCCATGGTCTGGTGCGTGACCGCCGGAGCCGGTGGGACACGCCAGCAGCTGCAGAGCAGTGGCTCCTGGTCGTGGGGGCGGCACCTGGCAGGGTGAAGAGTGTGAACGAGCAGCCGCTGCGGGGCCACGGCGCTCCCCCGGTGCGACGCGTCCCCACCTCTACCGCGACCACCGCCGTGCCTGCCGTTACCACGCCGGTCACCACTCCTGCCTCCATCCCAACAGCCGCCACAGCCTCGACGGACACGGTCGCGGCGGACACCGACGCGGTGACCTTGCTCGAGGACGTCCCCCTCACCGACGTCGAAGCCGGTTACGTCGACGCGGCTCGCGCGGCGAACACCATGCGCGGCTACCGCTCGGACTGGCGGGAGTTCATCACCTGGTGTGCTGGGCGTGGTGTGCAGCCGTTGCCGGCGGCGCCGGCGACCGTGACGGGGTATCTCACCGACCTGGCTCACGCCGGCGCGAAGGTCGGCACCATGAGTCGGCGGCTGTCGGCGTTGAAGTTCGCCCACCAGCTGCGCAACCTGCCCGACCCCACCCGCAACGCCCGCGTCGTGGCCGTGTGGGAGGGCATCCGCCGCACCCACGGTGCACCCCCGGAGCAGTCCGCCCCCCTCATGCCCCCGGAGCTGTTCGACGTCGTCGAGGCCTGCCCGCCCACCAGGGTGTGGAAGACCAAGGGCCGCTCCCCCGAGCCGGACCTGGCCGGGGCCCGCGACCGGGCCCTGCTGCTGGTGGGCTTCGTCGCGGCGCTGCGCCGCAGTGAGCTCGCGGCGCTTCGGGTGGAGGACGTCGAGGAGCACACCAACGGCCTGGTCCTGACGTTGCCGCGGTCGAAGACCAACCAGACCGGGGAGAGCACCGAGCTGGTCGTCCTGCCCCGGGCCGGCAACCCCGACCGGTGCCCGGTCACCGCCCTGCACCGGTGGATGTCACTGGCCGGCGTCGTCGAGGGGCCGGTGTTCCGGGGGGTGGGCAAGAACAACCGCGCCACCGACAAGGCGCTGCACCCGGAGTCCGTCAACACCCTCGTCCAGGCCGCGATCACCCGCGCCGGCCTGGACGCCACCGACTACTCCGCGCACAGCCTGCGGGCGGGGTTCGTGACCTACGCCCACCTACGGGGCGCCTCCGACCGGGCCATCGCCCACCAGACCCGCCACCGCTCCTTGGCGACCCTGGGCACCTATGTCCGCGTCCAACAGGCCTGGACCGACAACGCCGCCACCCTCCTCGGGCTATGAGACCCGACCTGACGGCCCGGGTCTCACGCAAGGCCGGCGGCTGGCGACCACGTCACGCGGGTGCAGACGCGTACCGCGCTTCGCCGCCCGCGCCCCGGTCAAGGCGGGTCAGTGGGCCTTGTCGTACTCCTCCAGCAGCGTCTGCGAGACGCGACCACGGTCGGCGACCTCGTGGCCATTCGAGCGCAGCCACGCACGGACCTCGTTCAGGTCACGGCCACCACCAGAAACGCCAGCGCTACCACCAGTGCGGCGGGGCTTAGTACCGCGAGATCCGGTCACCTTACGGGCTGAGTTGATCCAGTCGTGGAAGGACTCCTCCAACGCCGATGCGTGGTCGTCGTTCACGTCGATCTCATACGACACACCTTGGAAAGCGAAGGTGAGAGTCTGCGTCGCCTCCGACCCGTCAATGTCATCGGTCAGCACAACCTGCGTCTTTTGAGCCATGCCCGACATCATGGCATGCTCCTCAGTCATAAGTCGAAATGACAAGGCGCGGCGCGGTATTCGTTAGCTCGACTAGCCGTCCAAGCGCGAGCGCTGTTCAGTAGATACCGGCTTTCACGATTCGAGGGGGTAGAGCTGGCTGATGTCGCTTCGGGAGCTTCGTTGACGTCGGGCCCAGCCAGCTACACACCAGCTCGCGGGGTTCAACGCCGACCAGGAGGTCGACCCCGACGTACTGCGCGACCTCCGGGGTACCTGGGCGCCGCCTCGCTAGCCTCTCGTCCGTGAGCGAGTTCCTCCCCGACACCTCCGGCAGCGCCTTCGGCTTGGCCGTTCTCGGTAGCGCCGAGGGCGCTGATGAGAGCCGCCGGCTGCAGGCGTCAGCGGAGATCCTCCTCGGCAAGGCCTTCGTCGCACTCGGCTGTGGCGATCAAGAGCGGGCTGACCGGTTGGTGGCGCGGGCGCTGGCCCTCCCGTTCGACGACCACGAGCAGGTCCACCCCGCCTGGTGGGCCGCCCACACGTTCCTCGACTCCCTCCTCGCCCACGAGGTCGAGACGTCGCCCGACGAGGAGCACGCTTGGCTCGACGCCGCCGGCGCGGTGCTGCCACCGCAGCAGGGAGCGGGTGGCCGCGCGCTGCGCGGTGTGCTGGGCACCCTCACCGACACCGTGGAACTCACCGCCGGGGAGAACCGGCGATGTCGAGAGCTGAGCCGCGGGGTCACCGAGGACGTGTGGTGGGACGCGCCCGCCGCCGACGTCACCGCCGAGGCCGTGCTCGACGTCCTCCGGGTCACGGATGCCTACGTCGCAGCGCTGAGGTCCATCGACGGCTGAGCTTCGACCGCGGCGCCGAGAAGTGTCGTAAGGGATCTTATCGGCGTCCCCTGGGGTGCCTTAGAGGGTGACAGCCCCTTTGCGAATTGCGACGACTCAACGACTCTCAGTTAGCGAACGCAGCTCGTTGCAGCGCCTCTACGCACCAGGCCGTCAGCAGCAAGAGGCCGTTCGTCCCACTAAGCGCGAATTCGCCCGGCGAGCTCGTGTCCGCCAACCCCTGCAGGTGCTCAAGCAGGTGCTGCTCCGACTCGCCGCGCGGTCCGGAGATCCCGTACTCCGCTGCTAGCCAGGCCAGCACCGTGCGATTGCTGGACTCGCTGAAGACGTCACTAGAGTCGGCTGTTTTTCCCTTCTCCACGGCGGAAAACAGCTGCCACATGATCGTCGTGGCGGCCAGTGCCGTCGCGTTGCGCTCCTTGTCCCGCGGCGTGGTCATAGCCTGGAACGTTAGCTGATCCTGAGGTGCAGCCACAGTGGTTGGGAGAAGTAGGGTTAGGCATGACGGTGCTGGGCGACTGGTCTCGGCGGATCGCGCCCCGACCCAGCGGCGTGTCTGCCACGGAGACGGCATGTTCCGCTGCCCGGCCTCGTCGAGGCAACACCTGATGACCTATTGGCCGCGTCTTTGGATGGTGTGACTAGAGCCGCTTGTAGAAATGGAAAGTGGCCTTCTCAAAAGTAGCAATGTCCCATTGAACTCCGAGTAGAGGGGGTAAACCCTGAGTACTTGTTGCAATCCTGAAACCCGCTTTGGTGTAGAACTTCAGCAACTCATCAACAGCGAGATCATCCGTTGAGCACCCATACCAGACTTTACACCCATCGCTCTTGAGTCGATATTCAAGAGCATTAACAAGTTGCGTTCCGAGGCCTTTGCGTCTGTGGCTGGGGGAAACGGCCATGAGATCAAGCTCGCTGACCTTCTCAGTGAAGCGTTCCAAGCCTTTGAGGTTGGGCATTTGCGGCATGGCTTCGTTGTGAGTCATCATGATCGAAGCAGCCAGTGTGTGCGGATGGCACGAAAGCGCAGCCCCGACAATATCGTTAGATGATTTGTCTCTTGCTGCGAGTATCCTGGGGTTGTACATATAGTCGACACACGATGCAGGCACCGCATCGGCGGGCAGTTCGTGGATGTGCTCCTCAAGGAAATCGCGCACCTGAATGCGCTCTTCGTCATCAGAAACGAAAGCAAGTTGCCATGTGGGTTCATTCATCAAATCAATCCTTGTGTAGACTGGGCGGCGGCAGAACTTACTGAGCCCTTGTCCGTAACGTCAGGCCGCTATGCAGAAGGGCTCACTGAGCCTCCCGCCCACGCGGCGTAGGGGCGCACACTGCAAGAGGGGCGGGAACCATATGGTCCCCGCCCCTCTGCTGTTCGTTAGCTCAGGAAGTCAGCGGTAGCGCCACTATCCCGGCGCCGCCCGCCCAGATCGTCTCTAGGACGTATTGCCTGTACGTGCGTGCGCTTGCTGTATCCCAGTTTTTGCTCATATATTTCTCCATTTCCTGGTTAGTGTTGTTGCCCGGTCGATCCCGGTCCTTTCGGGGCCGTTCACTTAGGAGACGAACAACGCCAAGAAGTGGCACGAGCACCAAGCTTCCTACGAGAAGAAGGGGATCGAACCCTCCCCCGCTGACGTACCTCAACCAACGAACGGAACAAGCGTACGTCTGACTACTTTGTGTGTCTACCCCTGACGTTGCACTCGCTGCGGGAGGTGGCGTCAGGGCAACGGAGCGACTCGACGGTACCTCGGACGCGGATCCCAAACCCCCATCCGCGGGCAGTAGCCCACACACTGTGAGGACTTCCGCATGACTGTTGTGGCTATCTATACGCTGCCTGTTCCGCTGTGGGTGTCGGCCGAAGTTCTCGATAACAGATTCGAGACCGGGTTTAGGGGAGTCCAGTTCGATGTTCTCACGCCCGGTTCGCAGGGGCCGGTAGGGACGCCGCCAGGTCTGACCGGCTACGACATCCCAAAATCTGAGTTGAACAGGTCAGACGGTCTGGTTTGGGCCCAACGATTTGCGGCGTTCACTCCTGGGGCTGATCACGAATCGACTGCCATATGTCGCGTGGTCTGTGAGACCAGAGGCGATGTTCTCGCGGAGGATCCGTACCCCTTGTCTCGTGCAATCGACGCCTGGTTTGACGCGCTTCGCACGTGGGTCGAAGTGACGACAGGTCAGGACGTCGACCCGAACCATAAAGTTTACGACGCCACGGTTTACGGTGCCAATCTTCGCTTCATAAGGCCAGTTCGTGAAGCTGGGCCGGTCGGCATTTCAGTTATGACACCTAGAGTGCTGCCGATGACCCATACTGGCTGGCGTGACGCACTGAGCGCGGTTGCTTCCGGAGAAGAGCCACCTTTGGAGGAAATGCTTAGTCGAGACGCTCGGTCTGCCTTCGCCAGGAATCAACCACGACGAGCAGTAAGTGACGCAGCCTCGGCGGCTGAAATAGTCTTGCTCGATGTCATTCGCAAGAATGTTCAGGTATCTGACTTGCCGGACCGAAGATCCAAGAAAAAGTTTGAGGATCTGGAGAATCTACCATTGGGGGGGTTGGTCTCGCTGGCGCAGTTGGCGGGCCTGGACCTTCGACTAAAGCTTTCCAGTCTTTCCGAGCTCTCACAAATCCGAAACGCAGCCATTCACCGCGGTCAGGTGCCGGATCATGCAACTGCTTCGCGCGTCGTACAGGCGTCTATCGACCTCTTGGCGCTCCACGGCCCATGGCGACGCTAAAACACTGGGGATCAAGTGCGCCCGTACAGTTCCCGAAACGTGCAGCGGTGACGTCTTCAGCGTCGCCTGGGTGGTGAGCAGTCAGGTGATGTGGCGGTGCACGCGAATATGGTGGCGGTCAAAGAGGGGTGGCGAAGGCATCGCCATCGCCGCTTCGGGCGGCTGCCCACAGGGTCCGTGCGCACGCACGCCGAGCCCACCGAAGAACCAGCCCTTGCCCGGCTCCTTCGAGCCGGGCAGCGGGGCTGGCCGTGTTGTCTTTTCCATCGGCAACCGCTCGCGGGACCTGAAACCCGACGCCACGCTTAGATGTCGACGCCTCGACGCCGCATGGGTCGCGGTCAGCGCCACAAAGGCAGTGCCGTCCAGCCTCGGGGGAATCCCATGGTTCGTTCCGGCTGCCATCCCAACGCATTCAATCCTTCGACATGTCGGCGAACGGCGGTGACCCACTTGTTGTTCCCATCGATGTCACTGACGAGAAATCCGATGACACACAGCACGCCAAAAACCCGCGAGAATGCGTAGTTGTCTCTGGGGTCGAGGTGCTTTAGGTGGTGAATGTTTGAAAACTGGGTCGACTTCAACTGAACATTCATATTGGAGTTCCAGAGGCGGGAGTGATGGGCACACACGTTGCGGACGTAGTTCATCACGCGAAGCCAGTTGGTCAAGGCCGCCTCGTTTCCCACCGCCCCGGCACCACTGGTAATACCGAGTGCGAGGGCGATTGCGTTCCTGTCCTGGAAGGTCAACCCCGAGAACAGGTGGGACATTGCGCCGAAGTCGAGTACCTCCATCGCGGCCCAGACTGGCAGGTCGCCGTTGTACTGGGCGCTGAAGTGCTGCACGAACCGCTCGGAGGAACGCTCCTGCTGCTTGTCCAGCTTGTTTAGCCACTGATCGTGCCGCGAGACTGGCACGTTGGTTGTGACGCGGGAGAACAGCGGGTCGAGGTGGCGCGAATTAGCGTGAGCGAAGGGATCGCGGGCCCCTAGAGTCTCGGTGATGCGCGCTCGCATCATGATTTCGATTTTTTCAAGGGCATGCGAGACGAAAAGTTTGAGCTGTCGATCGAATTCATACAGGGCGACGATGCCTTGCAGAGTCGTCCCTGCAACAAACCTTTCCGCCTTGCCGCCGTCGGGTGCATTTTGGCGACAGATGTGCCAGTAGCCACTAAGGCGGTAGTAGCTGACTGTGGACAAGATATTTTCGGCTTCTTCGTGATCCGGAATGATCATTCCGCGGCTGATCAAGTGCGAGATCAGGTCAACGATGGGCCGGTAAGGTTTGACGTACGTCCCAGTCACGACGCTCCGCTCCACCACCAACAAAAAACCAGCCCTTGGCCGAGGAGATCCTCGACCAGAGGGGCTGGCCGTGTTGTAGACGAGGCTACTACACCTGGACCTGAGCCCGCGACAGTAGCCCCAACTTCGGCTATGGCGCGTCGCGGAGGTGGCCCCTCGCTGGCGTCGGTGCGTACACCCCCATGACCGTGAAGTCGCCCTTCATGATCACTGCATCAAGCCGTAGCCGACCCGTCCTGTCCCGAAAACGGTCGTTTTCGGGACGCCTGGCTGCGGCGGGCCTCGGCGAACGACACGCCGACCAGGAGCGGACCGAAAGTCCGTCCCGAAACCTTTCCGTACCGGAACACGTCCAAGACCGTTTCTGGGACGATTCGACGGTGCAGACAGCATCGAGGACGTTGAGTACGGTCGGGAAGTCATGATCACGACAAGCGAGGAGCTCGTCCAGTCGCAAGAGGCCGGTGCAGGCCGGGCAGGAGGAGCCGTTGTGGGCTACGCCCGCGTCTCCCGTCAAGAGCAGGACCCGGCGGCTCAGCAGGCCGAGCTCGCCGCTGTCGGGGCCGTGCGCGTGTTCGTCGACCACGGGGAGTCCAGCCGCCGGGCCGACCGCCCGCAGTGGCAAGCCTGCCTGGACTACCTGCGCGCCGGGGACACCCTCGTCGTGCGGCGTCTGGACCGCATCGCCGGCACCGAGAAGATGGCCATCGAGACCATCAACGAGCTGCACGAGCGCGGCATCAACATCAAGAGCCTCACCGAGCCCGACATCGACACTACGACCCCGATGGGTCGTGCCCTGTTCGGCATCGTCGCCGTCTTCGCCCAGCTGCGGGTCGACACCATCCGCGACAACACCCTGCGCGGGCTGGCTCACGCCCGAGCGCAGGGGCGCATCGGCGGCCGGCCCACCGTCATGACCCCTGAGCGGGTCATCGCTGCGGCGCAGATGCGCGCCGGCGGCAGCAGCCTCGCCCACATCGCCAAGGTCCTCGGCGTGGGCAAGTCCTCCGTGGCCCGAGCTCTCGAGAAGGCCGACGAGGGTGCCGACCGGCAGGCGGACTAAGTGACGTTGGGGAGGAAGTAGGGGTCGCTGTCCTCGTGTCTAGGCTTAGCGGGGTGATCCAAGACCCGCCGCCCCGCATCCTCTTCGAGGACGTGCCAGAAGGGTTCGGCGCTGACTTTGCGGACCTGCCAGGCACCCTCACGTTCACGACGGCCCTCTTGGACATAGTCCATCCAAGCGATCACGACTTGCTCGTGACGTTCAATCCAGGGCTGACGTTCGATCCCTCCTGGCACGTCCTGAGCTTCGGAGGCGGAGACAGCCAGCTTCGGCTTGGTGAAAGGACCTTGGGGCAGGTCCAGCGGCACGCCCGGCACAGCTACGTCGTCGATCCGACTCGCACGGACGCCGCGCTCGTCCAGCGCACCATCGTTGATCAGCTCGAGCTTCCGCCGCGTTGGACGTGGTACGCGCAAAACAGCATGTCTGGAGTCGGCCCTACGACCGGCGACCTGGGTGGTCTCGTCACGCCGTTGGTGCACGTCGGGTCCGAGCAGTATGTCAGTGCCTTCGTCGCGGATCGTGGTCATGGGAAGCGTCTTTGGGCGCTACCGGCCAGCACGACCGAGCCACGTTCCTGGCTTGTGCAGGTGCTGCGTGAGCTGCACCTCATCGACCCCGATAACTTCCCTGCGGAGCCAGACTGGAAGCAGCGGACCACCTGGGCACCGCCGGCGCTGGTCCTCGCCCACGAAGAGCTGCAACAGCGTCGTGCGGACCGGGAAGACCTTTTGAGGCAGGCGGAGGAAGCCATCGCCGAGGCCGAGCAGCAGGTTCAAGATCAACAGGCGAAGGCCACTGATGGCCCCTGGCGCCTGCTCACCGCGCAGGGTGATGACCTGGTGCATGCCGTCCGCGACGCACTGGTGGCTTTGGGCTTCACGGTCGAGGAACGTGATGAGCACAACTACCGCGCGCATGGCGTGCTCCTGGAGGACCTCCTGGTCACCGACCCTGGCGTGCAGGGCTGGGAAAGCCTGGTCGAGGTGAAGGGCTACGCGAAAGGCGCCAAAGCTACCGAGGTTGCACAGATCACGGGCAGGGCGAGCACCGTCTTTGCGGTCGAGCACCATCGCGCGCCCAGCTCGGTGTGGCATGTGGTGAACCACTGGCGGAGCGACGATCCCAGCGTCCGCGCCGACGCCTTGCCGAACAGCGCCGACCTGCATGTACTCACCGACAACTCCGGTGCGCTCATCGACACCCGCCACCTGTTCCGCGCCTGGTGCGATGTGCAGGCCGGAACAGCATCGTCCGGCGACGTGCGCAGATCACTACGAACAGCACGAACTCGATGGATCTACTCCGCGCCTACGCCATGACGTAGGCGTGACAGCGGGTGGCCTGCCGCGTGGGGTGTCTCCGTGCTGCCCGGTCTGGCGCGAGCCAACGCTCTGAGGTCGCGCAGCGGCCGAACCCAGCCCCCCACCGCCGTCGGCGTGGGGGAGCCGTCCCCAACCCACCACGCGCAGCCAACCCCCGCTTCAAGGACATCTTCCCCAGCCCCGCGGCCACGGGCAGCTCCTCGACGACCTTGACCACCGCAGGTGCCTACCGCCGGCCGGAGACCACCGGCCGCGCGTCAGCGACGGGACCCCGGGCCGGCTCGACGACGGGCGCAGTGGATTGGGAGCGTCTGCGCGTGTCGCCCTCGACACTGACGCCTTGCACGGCCAGCAGGTGTGTCGCGCGTGGTGAGCTCAGCCAGAGGGTGGAGGTGGTGGTGGTCGCTGGGACGTCGTCGCGCTGGGCGCGACGTACGTCCTGACGCGGCCACCACCACCTCTCGTGGCCGCGCGTACGGCGCTAGCGCGCCGCACGACCTACAGCCCTGCGGGCTGTCCCGGCGCGCTAGGGCGCACCGGGCGCGACGGGCTGGACCCATGAC
>Ga0160429_1001436_pt1 | contig 13257 bp, 10 predicted proteins | sample SolpanmetagenomR_FD_108199 | JGI IMG/M metagenome (GOLD analysis project Ga0160429, IMG submission 108199) | Solar panel surface microbial communities from Lawrence Berkeley National Laboratory, California, USA - R | ecosystem: Engineered > Built environment > Solar panel > Unclassified ...
ACGATCAGCCATGAAGCTACAAGATACAAGAATTACTCCTTCCAAAATCGCTCTCGTTGATCAACATGTCTGTACCGCATTTGCTGGACTCAATGCCGATGCAAGAATATTAATCGACAAGGCAAGATTGGAAGCGCAGAGTCATCGCCTGACTGTGGAGGATCCGGTTACTATTGAGTACATCACAAAATACATTGCTGGCGTTCAACAAAGATACACACAATCTGGAGGTGTACGACCATTCGGAATTAGTTTATTAGTGATAGGATTCGATCCAGGTGACAAAACACCAAGATTATATCAAACGGAACCTAGCGGTATTTATTCTGCTTGGTAGGGCATAATCTTTCAGATTATATACATGAATTTGTGAGACTAACATACAAATAGGAAAGCAAATGCTATCGGTCGTTCCTCAAAGACAGTCCGAGAGTTCCTAGAACGAAATCATAAGGATGATATGGACAGAGACGAGACAATTAAGCTAACAATAAAATCTTTGCTAGAAGTCGTTCAGACTGGAGCTAAAAACATCGAAATCGCGGTGATGGAAGCTGACACTGGCCGTCCAATGAAGTTGGAGATGCTTCCAGTGGCTGATATTGAGAAGTTCGTAGAGGAGATTAACGCTGAAAAGCAGCAGCAGGACGATGAATCCAAAAAGTCCGGACGGAGGACTGCTGGTGTTGGCGGCGCCGGAACATCAGAGTCAATACCGACACGTGTAGCTGGTGAGGGTGATGGCGCAGCAGAATAAGATCCGATATCCACCAGTAATGTCTTGGAAACAAGGCCATCTCAAAGCTAGTTTCAACCCAAGCGCGTGCTATCCTCCATAAGTTCTTGAAGTTGTTGTAACTCATCCGACTGTATTCTATCGTCCTTGAGCATTCGCGAATCTTTTCGTATATCCTCCCCTTCTACTTGTAAAGCTGCTTGTGGCGTTACTGCTTCAAGGACAAAATGATTGTCACAATTCGGACAATACTCGTCTGCATCTTCCATTTCTGGTGCATCTTTCCTGAAACATTTCTTACACTTTTTACATGCAAATGTCATTTCATTGCTTTGCATCAATTCGTGATTTTGTGTTTCTGCATGACATTCGGCACAATCAAACCATTTCCGGCAACACGGACTACGAATAGCGACTTGCGCGTTCAGAACGTGTTTACTGTCTTCAATATTAGCGCGTGAAACAGTGATAGTGTGCATATACGAACCACATCCTCTCTACGATAGCGTACTTGGTGTTAATCTATCTGAAGTCGTGTCTGGCAGAATTCCAACTGAAAACAAAGAATATTTGCACGTGACAGAATAATTGTGTTTGTTTGGTGATTGCGGGGCAAAGCACTCACCACAACGATTAATTAATAATAATATGGTGATTGGGCGATAGATCCAGAGGAAGGAAGAAAAGTATTTCCGCGACAGGGACGGTTGTCGTCATCGAGTGAAAGATTCAGCAGATCTATAAAAGCGGAGACAAGTCTGTCCACCGCAAAATTTCGTCGCAAACTCGGTCACCTCAGGGGTGTACATGGATTTCACGGTGCATCAAAGTAACTTTCTAGCGTACGAATCAAGTGATTCGTGGAGTTCAACGATACGGGAGCTGTAATGGAGAACCGACAAATAATACTTGTCAATCAAGAATCGTGCGATGGCTAGTCCAGACAATGTGGTTACGGATGAAAGTTCTATAAAACCCGTATCTTCCTTGAGATCTCGCTTTGAGAGTTTATCAAGCGACAGTCCATCAGCTCGACCATCTCTGGACTTTACAGGACTCAGATCGCCAAATCTGGGTAGTTCCAGTGCTAAAATAGCCTCTCCAGACCTCGCCATCAATCCTTCAACCTTTCGTGGACTAGGAATAAACAGTCCACAGCTAGGTTCTTCGCGGTTTCTCGTATCTCAGGCGCATCCATCTTCGGACGACCGAGCGAAAACTAGAACCGAACTTAATGGTCCGCCTACTGTTTTGATCGAATCACCCACTAGTCCTGCTGCGTCATCAGATTCTCGTCGAGCTTGGCAGACTTATAACTGGGACGAGTCTCAGCAGCCCATTAGTGGCAGCGCTGTTAATTCGAATCCTTCCAACCAAGCCACAGATCTAGACAGATTCAATGGGTTAGCATTTTCGCCAAACACAACGTCATTTCCAAAGTCAAACACATCTTCTCCTTCCGCTTCGCGACGGAGTTCTGAGACTGGCACCCGTTTACCACCACCGATAAATCGCGCCGGTAAGCCTGTCAGCCCGGCGAAAGTGTCATCAAGATCCATATCTCCATTTAGTGATAGTATTCCACTACAGACCAAAGAAGATGAAATATCTCCATTTCATAATACATCTCCAGCTGCGGAAGATAGAGACGTTAGTAGACGCGGACGACACGAAGGCAATGTCTCAGGTTGGGGGACTCCACCCAGAGAACAGACTAGGCTCAGAAGCTCTGTAACCGAGGCTGCGTCCAGCGAATCTTTTAGCAACCATGGTCGTGCACCATCGCTACCCATAAATACTGCCAGAGCTTATGATCCATCACTTGATGGCATGTATGACAGACGAGCGCAGTCGAATCATCTAGCAAGCATGCCATCAAGCGGACGGGCGAGTCCTACAAAGCCGATCAAGATACCGCTCCAAACGCCTGGCGATTCCTCGACAGAGATGTCTAGATCACCTAGCCAGAGGGATGTGACGCCTACAAGCTCTCAGAGCACACCTTTTCTCTCACCAAAGCCGTTTTTCATCAAACCCACACCACCTGCGCTTCCGGCTCCGCGAAGATCTATGGAGAGTAGAAGATCTCTTGATACACGCCCTTCGCTCGAGGTCAGGAGAGCATTTCTGAATGAGACAGGCCAGGATGTCGACGAAGACACGTATGATGAGTTTACAAATACAGATACTGGTCCGGGAGCATCCGACTATCCTGATGCTACTCAAACCAATCGAAGACCACCAAGAATTCGAAATCAGAATTCGGAGATTTCTCTCGGTTACGATACTCGCTTAATTGCAGTACAGGGACAGTATATATGCACTGGTGGTCATACCACTAGAGCGTGGAATTTGAAGACGGAAGACTCGATGAGCTTAAGTCATGGTGAAAACGTCAAGGTGACAGCTCTGGCCTGGACTGTCTCAACTCCAGCTTCAATGAATGGATCCATTGTATGGCTTGGAACTAATCAAGGTGGATTACACGAGTTGGATATAGACAGGAAGCAAATTCTTCGCACGAATGATGCGGCTCACTCTAGACGAGAAATAATCAGAATTTTCGCGGCAGATGAGAACATGTGGTCACTGGATGACTCTGGTACACTACTTAGATGGTCGACGAGAGCAAATGGTCAAAATCCGAGCTTTGACGACGGCCCGACTGAATACCGGGTGTCCCGTGAATGTAGCACTTCTTTAGTTGTTGGAAATTTCTTATGGTTAGCGGCTAAAAAAGAGATTAGAGTCTACGATTTGAATAGTCAACCTGGTCAATCATTCCATACGCTTAGCCGGCCACTGACTGAAGAGAGCGCGGGCGATGTCACTTGTGCAACGCGATTAAGTAGTCAAGCAGACATGGTATACTTTGGACACTCGGATGGTAAGATTACAATCTACGATAGGACGGATTTTACTCTTATTGGTGTATATGTGCTCAGTGTGTATAAAATCAGCGCTCTGACCGGAGTAGGCCGTTTCTTATGGGCAGGTTATAGTACCGGTATGATATATGTTTATGATACTGCCGCAACGCCTTGGTCTGTCAAGAAAGACTGGAAAGCTCATAATGGGCCAATCACTGCCATTATTGCTGACAAATCAAGCTCATGGACTTTAGATCGTCTACAGGTTGTGTCTCTTGGTTTAGACAGTACTATAAAGATATGGGATGGTTTACTTGAGGATGATTGGATTGAAGAACGAATACATGACCGTGATGAGGAATATTGTGAGTATGAAAATATGTCTGCAGCAGTCATGACTTGGAATGCTGGTGCATCGAAACCAACCGCCTTGCGAGCGAATCAGAGAGATGCTAATTTCTTCCGGGAATACTTGACTATTTATGGAGGGCCAGATCTACTAGTCTTTGGATTCCAAGAGATGGTTGACTTGGAAGATAAAAAGCTAACCGCCAAGAACTTTTTCAAAAGTCGCAAGAAAGATCCTACAGATTATGAAAAGATGAGTCACCAATATCGAGAATGGCGTGATCATTTGTTGAAAGTGCTACAAGATTTTGCAACTCATGGACAGTCTTATGTTTTATTGCAGACTGCAAGTCTCGTCGGCTTATTCAGTTGTGTTTTTATCAAATCATCCTTACGATCACGTGTAACACAATTGAATGGTGCCGAAGTGAAAAGAGGCATGGGTGGTCTTCATGGTAACAAAGGTGCACTTATTCTCCGTTTAATCATTGATGATACTTCTCTTTGTTTTGTCAATTGTCATTTGGCAGCAGGTCAAACACAGACGGTACACCGTAACAACGATGCTGCCGCCATACTTGAAAGCGAGAATCTCCCTTCTCTAAGATCATCTACCGTTCCCGGAACTTTTTCTGGAGGTGGAGACGGGACAATGATTATGGACCACGAGATTTGTATTCTCAACGGTGATCTTAATTACCGCATCGACGCAATGACGCGAGACAATGTCATTCGCGCCGTCAAAGAGAACAATCTGACCAAACTCCTCGACCGAGATCAACTTTTATTATCCAAGAAACGCAACCCTGCTTTTCGACTGAAATTGTTCCAAGAATCTCCTATCAGTTTTGCTCCGACGTATAAATATAATGTAGGAACAGATGACTACGACACTAGTGAAAAGAAACGGTCTCCGGCATGGTGTGATAGAATATTATTTAGAAACGGCGGTAATGGTGAGAAGATTAAATGTATAGATTATAGAAGGTGGGAAGTTCACACTAGTGATCATAGACCTGTTACGGGACTCTTTGAGATGAAAATTAAAAAGATAGATCGGGACCGAAGAGAAGTGGTGAAAGGAAAAGTTGAAGAGGAATGGTTAGTGTGGAGAAGAAAGGTTATGGGAATGGTCAAGTGAGTTTTTTCTTTTTTTTTTTTCTACAAGTTATGTTTGTTAGTATGGTTACTGATTTGATGGTGTTTTAGACAGGATTATCTCGTTGATGGACTTGGTATGGATGTGAAAGAAGCGGCTAAACATGTCAAATGATCGTGTAATGTTATGCCCTTTGTAACCGTAATGTGATGGACAAATTCTTTTTCATGACTGTATGATATAATTTTATTTTTATTAATCAATGCTAGACTACTTGTTGTGTTACGTTTTTAATCATGAATCAATCATCACCTTGGATACTACATTACTTTTTCAATTAAACGATGATTCGTAACTCAACTCGAAGCCTTTCTCTTTTCACCCCTCTTCTCGTTCCCTTGTTGAGCAGCAGAATCATCATCCGATCCAGTACTTTTATTTCCTCCCTGCTTCATCTCCTCATCCCCATCTTTATCCTTTTCATTCTTCTTCCCCTCTCCTTCCTTTTCCTTTTCCTTCTTCTCCGCCTCTTCCTTTTTTCTCTTTTCATTCTTCTCAATCGCTTCCTTTGGACTATCTTCTATCAACTCGCTCTTGTCATCTAATCCCGTCCATTTCGGCGTCCCGTCTTTGACGTCCACGACCCGTTGATCGTAAAACATATGACATCTAATCCCCACCATCAACACCCTTTTCCTCAAAATAGTAACGTAAAGTAAAGTAAAGTATAGTAAAGTAAAGTAAAGTCATGTATGAAAGTGGGGGCTCACCTCGGTTTAAACCGATCTTTATCCTCTTGGTTTTCAAAATCAATCAGACTCGGAAACAACAAGATCATGTTCCGTCCCTCGTCCATGATCGGACTGTGGCAGAACGAACAGCGGATCTTGCAAGGCAGTTTATGCTCGATGGACTTTTCTGTCGGGTCGTACCATTCCAAATCATGGTGTCCGTTTGAGAAATTGACGTCGTCTTTGTGGAAGATGGCTGCCCATTGTAGTGGCGCCGCTATACACGAACCATCAACGACCAAACATGACGGGAGACTGTTGGAGAAAAATGGAGATGAAACAAACCGTGTTGTTTTTGACAGGTTCGGCAATGGCAGAATTTCACGTTCAAGGGCTCTTCGCGGCTTATTTGGTATTGAACTTTTCCGCAGTGGCAGGATGCAGAGTAGCGGGTTTTGAAATCTTCGTCGCGGTCGTGAATGCGGTAGGGAGCGCGTTGCTTCCAGGATGATTTACCGTCTGTTGAATCGCCGAGACATTGGTCTTGGTGTTGATCTGCGGGCATTTTATGGGATTGGGTGATGGAACGGAATTGAATCAAACGAAAAGATGGTTTGATGAGGACGGGGTTATATCTTGATGATAATCTCAGTGTGGAAATGTATCGTTGTAGATTCAATGCCATGTACTAGATTTATGAAAAGACTTGATAGCCGTGTTAATAATGATGTGAAGCTGATCATTTTTGGATAATTACGTCATGGGTCGATCAGTGAGCTTTAAAATCACGTCACCAAGCGTCATCACTATCACCATCACTCATCACCATCACTCATTACTCATCTGTAAATCGAGTTGAATGCCTTATCTAATCCTCCTTAACGTTGTATCAACAAATGCTCTCTATTTGTATTTTGTTTTATACATAGTTTTTTGTTTTATACATAGTTTATTGTTTTATACCAATAGAAGTAATACATTATCGCCTATATTTTCACGTGATTCAATCCACATCACATCCTTGTCTATAGACTCTTTCAATTCATCAAATATCCCTCATGACCTCATCCATAACTTTAACAGATCGATCACCATCTCTATCATTTCTCATATTGACCGAGCTAGATTTTATAGCCTCATCCATAGCTTTGACAGATCTACTAGCTCCATCAGGCTTCATCTTTGGATTACTAATCATTCCATAATTTCCTTTATCACTAATAGGTTTGGGGAAAAACGTCTTGCCAGATTCGATTATTGGACTGGCTGGAGCAGGCGTTTGATGGCGACTGATGATAGATCGACCTCTATTATATACTTCAAACATCTCATCATTCTTCTTGATTGCAGTTTCTCTCATCTTGATAGTCACTTTCAACATATCATTCTCTCTTTGTAGTTCTGCAAGAGCTCTGTTCTGACATACTTCTCGAAGTTCAATCAAATTTCTCGACGATTTCTTCTCCAAGTCAGCTACGCGCTCTCCCAATTCAGAATTCTCGGCGCTAAGAGTGACTGCTTTCGAACTTGCTTCTTGGTAAAGATTACGCACATAATCTGCATCACTTGAAAGATTCTTGATTCTACTCTCCAAACGAGAATGTTCCTTTGCCGCCATTTCGAGGTTGACTCTCATAGATTCTAACTCGGCGACTTCCGGCATAGAATTATTCTCTAGTTTTCTGCGTAGTTGGCTTAGTTCCTTTTTATACTGATCTCTTTCAACTTTGAGGTTGTTTATTGTCGTTTCACGCATCACTATTTTTAATTCTGAAGCTGCTTTTTCTTTCAATGCTACATTTCTTGCTACAACTGCTCGAGAAATTTGAAGCCGTTGTGCCTCGAACCGATGTTGCACATCAGATAGTGCCTTTTCATATTCATTGACTTGTGTTGTTAAAAGTTTAATCTGTGCAAGAAGTCTTGACTGTTCATGGTTATTGATAGATGCATCAGTCTCCAATTGTGATAAATCCCGGTCGTTAGGATCGAGTCTTCTTCTTTTGTTAGATCCTGCCTTTTGCATTTCTGAATCGTCCTGAGATATAACAACATTAGTTGTTTGCACAGTATTAATAGGGATATTATATACATACAAGAGCGCGTTTTCCAAGTTGCAAAGACGGCTCAGTAGCCGCTTGAGACTCTGTTGTAGCTTGAGAAGCTGTCAAAGGCAATTCCAAATCTAAATGTTGTAAATATGGAAGTGTCCAAGTCCCAAGCTTTGCGCCTGTCAAGATGAAAGTAGCTATCGTTTTTGCACATTTCTTTTGATCTTCATCTTCCTGGTATTGCACTGATAAACGGCCGGCTTCCTCTTTTAATCTGACAGCATTGAGCATAATCATTGCTATCTTTGTAGACTCATCCAGACCGGCATACTTTTCTTCTCGGCTGCATTGTGTAATATGAGTCACCGTGTTTGGATGCACAAAATATAGCAGAGGAATCAAGCTTCCATCTGGCTTTTTACGGTTTACAAAGTACAAGTCAGGTGGAGAATCATCGAGGCTTATAATGATCTTCATTGCCCAATTAGATTCGATTGTTTTACCAGGTTTTATGAGTGTCGTCCTAAATCTATTAAACACCTGCGACTGCTCTCGGGAACGTGACGCGGCAGTCTCAGCCACAAATCCGGATATAAAAGTGGTAAACATACTTCCGATAAGGTCATCTGCCGTAGCGATTCCGATATGGACAGTATGTGCTTCCAATTCGTCAAACAAGTGTGCTAGAAACCTGAATTTGCTACTACAGTCTTGATACCATTTTGACAAAAGTCGAGGTTCAGGCGGGGCTTGGCTTAGTGCCTCACCATTGACTAAATCCGGATTTATGGTGATGGCCGTTAATTTTGCAAGTAATGGCTTTAGGTCGCTTATTGAATCCGGATTAAAAGGACCGACACAACATTTATCAACCGTGTCTCGTTTATGTACGATTGTTCTCTTATAAAGATCCCTTTGACCCCCATTCATCGCTATCGGCACCATATACACGTTTTCATCTTTGAAATTCTGCGTGGCTCCACGAGTTCTTCTCTTTTTTAACTCTTCTTGAAATACTGGCGAGGCTTGACTGGAAATATCCATCTCCATATCTTCGGTATCAATTTCGAGAGTTGGCCCGCCTAGTACAAGTGGCGGGAACCGAGCAGATGTTCTATTTTCCTCGTCTGTTGGTATCACAATAGGTGTAATTGCTGAATTCGTCAGAGGAGATCGACCTTCGGGAATCGCAAGTGATACATCTGGTGTTGATGTTACCATTTCTGACAACGTTGCAGGTTGTGGAGGAGCTGATAGGAACGTATCCGGCCATTCACTTGGTGGAACTGGCAAAGAGCTTGACTCCGTGTTTCTCTGCTCTTCCGAAGACTTATTATCTGCCATTCCATCTCGAATGTTTTCTCGTCGTGCCCGTTCTAAAGCAGCGCTCAATGTCGCCATAACGTCGAGCTTTTCGTGTTGTATTGCTTTAGCAGTAACGACTGTCGAGGGAGCTTGCGTTACAAATTCAGGTGTATTACTGCTCTTGTGACTTTTAGATTTTGAAGTCGACTTGTTGTGAATTTCAGATGATTCTGAACTGTCTCGGGAGATTGTTGCAAAGTCAAATACGCTTCTTAGTGGTGACCGAGGTATCGTCTCGTGAGGACCCCTCAACAAGGACGATTGGTTATGATCAGATCTGGTTAGAGTGTCTCTAGTAGTGCTCACTTGAGTTACAACAAAATCTCTTTGAGAAGATTCGGGTCCAGCACTACTTGATTGTATAGTAATAGCTGTGCTTGCGTGTGGTTGTAGTGAGGTAGTAGCGTCTGTTGTCACTAACGCTGCGATTTCACCTATATCAGCGATATTATCGTCGGGAACAGTCACAGTGGCTATGTTCTGATTTCCCTCATCTTCAGCCGTTGACAGGGGTTGATTGAGATTGGGTGCTTCCTCAGAGACCTCAAGAAGATCAACACCAGAGGTTTGGAGTGTAGGGACCAAATACTGAGATGTCCGATCGTCAAAGGCAGTCGCAACCTCAATAATATCAGCAATGACGTCTTCGCGCGATACATCGTCCTCGCCACGCACATCAAGGATAGACTGTGTAGTACTGTCGACATCAGTCGTGTTCAACTTGTTTGTACCATCTAAATTAGCGAGTATACTATTAATATGGGTTTCGGATTGAGTCTGTGTCGTTGATTCGTAACTATCAGACTTTTGCACGCCTTGGGAATCTGGAACAATGTCTACGGCAGTACTGCCATCATCTGAGATCTCTTGTACGTTAGTAGTCACTTTCTCTGCGCTCCGGTCTTGTTCTTCCTGATCTACTGGAGCGTCGAGATATTGGACTTCGTCGTTGAATACCACTTGACTTGCAACAACGCCGTCTGTGCTAAACTTATTCTCGATGACGGACAGTATGTTTTCAGTCCGAAGAATCGGTTCTGGTGCGGTGCCGCTTATGATTTGTGATGAGCGAAGTGTAGGGGATGAGAGCAGATCATCTTTCGCTGTCTCCAGGAGATCTGGTTCCGATGAGGCGTCGGAGTGAATGCTCACATTATCAGCATCATCGCCAGATGGGACCTGGTCAGTGCTAGGCTGATACTGCTCATTAATAGATGGTTCTGATGTGACTGGTCGATCCTCTGGCCGTTTACTCGAAGATTCCGATAGCACTATTTCGGCGTCCGGAGTTGGACTTTGTAATGTCTCAGATGCGAGGCGCCTTTTCTTGTTAGCTTGGTATGTAACAGGTCTTTTCCGACGTTTACGGGATATATCAGATGGACTGAATTCGATGGTATTAGTGTGAGGTACTGTTGAATCATCTACAATTTCTTCAGTCGAAGAACTTCTCAAGGCTTTCCATTCTTTGACCGCAAGGTCATTTACTTGAGATTTGAGAATCCAAGATGGCGGATACTCCTCACCAGTCTCCGGATGCGGCTCCCACTGTACTTCGTAGCTAGTTGCATCTTCATCCACGATAGAATTTATAGGCCACACATCTGGATCGCCCAGTCTAATTTCACTCTTTTTTCCCTTGTTGCGCTTTTTGGTTGTAAACCCCATGGATTTTCTCCTTTTTGGACCCATCTATAATGGATTTTGTCTGAATTTACATGAATGAGAGAAGACCTATCATATTATCTCATAACATCACGTCACATTACAAATTACTACACGTAGCGTTCAGGTAGTCAGTATCAAAATAAGCGTGGAGGTGAGTGTTGTTGGACGAGAAAGTTTTGAATTTCCCAGAATTTGTTCTGATCCAGATTCCAGACGTGTCAACAGTAGACACCACTTCATGCATGTACCCTTGACTAAACACTTATCACGTAAGCACTCGTTTAACGTCATCAACTCGTCAGTATCAAGCATCGACTGTGTCAAAGTAATTGAATCCTTACTTTAATTATCGTTCCGTTGCTTTTGTATAATTAATATCACGAGAAAGCATTGACAAAAATAGAATGGTTACGCGACAGATTAACATCATAGGCGCCGGACTTGCCGGGACGGCAGTCGCACAGTGTATAAGATCGATTCTCGGCCAGACAGCCAAAATAGTTCTATACGATTCAAAGCCAAAATCAATAGCAAAAGCAAGTCATTATGCAATCTCCTTGGCCAAATATGAAATCTTCTCAAACCTCCTCATGAATGCAAAGACAGACGCGGGCAGGATACAATCCAAGCAGATCCTCGCCGACGTGCAGACTACGAGGGTAGAGCTAGCGTGTCGGCGCGATGGACGAGCGATGAATCAAGTCCAGAACCCAACATCTGTCATTCATGGCCGATTCGTTCACGCGCTCACCCAAGGCCTCGATATACGCTGGGACCACAAGGTCAAGAGCGTCAGTCGCAAAGACGAGGACAAGATCGTGATAGATTTCGAAAACGGACATTCGATCACCAGTGATTTCACAATCGTAGCTGACGGAGTACATTCCATCGTCCGACAGTCGTTGACGGAGAAATCTCCCCTGCAAGTCCTACCGTACGTAGTCTACAACGGTGTCAAGACTCTAGATCCGACTGAGTGGAAGGAGAAATGGTTCCCAGTATTTAATGAATCACCGCATGTAATCCACAAACCCCCTTATAGAATCGATCTGCAAGGGTTGCCGCCAGACGAAACATCTCCGGCAGTGTTGCGGTATACGTATTTCCGTCCAGCCATGTATTGTATCTATAACTTGAAACCGCTCGATGTAGATCCGTTATACTTCCCTTCTCGTGCAAAGTCAGACGCGAGTAAGATTCCGAAAGAGCTATATTCGGAATTATCCGATATTGGACAAGAATGGAAAGATCCCTTTCCCGAACTCTTGAATATGGAATCTACAAAGTCAGATAAGATATTGAATTGGTTAGTGAGAAGCATGACTCTTCATAGTGATGATGCAGATCAATTAGCAAAACGAGGCGTCATGTTACTAGGTGACGCAGCACATGTACAGTCTTTGATAACAGGACATGGAGCGAATTCGGCATTGACGGATGCGGTCAAGATTGCGCAGTTTATTGACAAACATGGTCTGGAAAAATGTAAAGATCATGTCAAGCAATATTATGACGAGAATCTCAAGCTTTGGGAGAGCGGAGTACAAGATAGCTGTACCGCGCTCGAAACGTATAGAATGACACCGGAGCAAGGAAAAGCCGATCTTGAAATTGCGGATTAACAAGAGAAACAACGCGCTCAGGGGAAAACAGTAGAGCCTGTTGGAGGCGAGCCTGCATGGCGCGTTGATTCAAAAATAATGAAATGAAAATAGGAGTGGATATATAATCATCTCTTCTCATATCGTTCGTCAGATTTGTACACTGTTGGTCATTAGTTTAGTTGCTCATTGTTCAAAATTCCCCTCCTGTATTACCCCCCAATCCACCCATAGCTCCAGCTAACCAAACTCCACAAAGTCCCCACATTCCTACTCTCCAACCCCTCCATAATCCAGCAACACCTTGACCTTTCTTACCGTCTTGTTCCTTTTTCTTCAACTGTGATTCTATCAGATTAATATCGCTGACTGATAAATGTCCTTTATGTCGTTGATAATGTAAATGTTGCGAATGAGATGGACGAACCGGAGTTTGCGCTACAGAAGAAGCAGCAGTGGAGATTGTAGATGTTGGAACGGTAGTATTGAAGTTGTATGATCTAGGACGACGATGACCTTCTTCGAAGATGATGGAGTAGACCGTACCAAATACACCTTTATATGGACCAGGATTCACTATAAGATGTAACGATTGATGATCTAAAACACCATGTTTACTGGTTGTGGGTTTGGCCGAGCTGTTGGAGGAGGAACTATGTAGCTGGGTTGCTTTGGCATGTTTATATTGTCGTATATGTTGATTTTGTAGTATGGATACCTGAGCTCGTCTGAGGATAGTTTCTAATGGTAATTTAAGGAACAACTCTGCTGATGAAGCTAAAAAGGAG
>Ga0160429_1001437_pt1 | contig 13253 bp, 14 predicted proteins | sample SolpanmetagenomR_FD_108199 | JGI IMG/M metagenome (GOLD analysis project Ga0160429, IMG submission 108199) | Solar panel surface microbial communities from Lawrence Berkeley National Laboratory, California, USA - R | ecosystem: Engineered > Built environment > Solar panel > Unclassified ...
ATACTGACTCCGAATACGTTCATAAACTTACGGCTAATACTGACATCTTCCTCAAATCGCCTGATACCTGTCACTCGACAGATCCCAAAATCGCCGATACGAATTCGATAAGGCCACAGAGCAAGATCGGATATATGTTCTAAGAATATGTTCGCTGTTTTCAGATCCTTATGTATGATTCCGAATGCATGACAGGCGGATACACCATTCACTATGCCCTCCATTATATCCAAGACCACCTCATTCGTCAGAGATGGATTCGAATGGACATGTTGAAATAAGTCCTCCGTATATAGATGGGTAACAATAGTAGCAGGGTCAGTTGTATAGCCACATATATGCGCAATGTTAGTATGGTAAGATAGAGCACTAAATTAAGGTCAGTCGGGGACACTAAGCGAGATTTATAGATATTCTCATACCTCAGTGCAGCAACCTCTTGTTGGAAGATCAAAAGGTTTTCCTCCCGGCTGAGCTCAGTGCGCGCTACATTTGGATCAGTAATGTGAATCAGATCACAAAGAGCTATGATCACCTCTGACATATTTCACAGCTACAACATTGACTCGATCATTTATGGTCATTTTGCCTTTGCATATATCACCGCTGCCTCCTTCTCCGATTTGACCTTCTACGATCAGTTCGGTTTCGAAATTCAGCCGTAGAAATTTAGGGAGTGAGATATCCACACTGGTGGTCTTGACATCTACGAGTGTGAAGAAATTTTGTAGTTGAGTGAATCCAGCCACTCGATCTGCTATAAGAGCAGCCGGTGCCTGAGTCTGTGTCAGCCCTGCTGAAGGCAACAGAGGCAGACTTCGTAAAGAATGGGTGAAAAGTATATTGCTGGACTCGACGGCATTCATCTCTATACATCAGGTCAGCGTTTGATTTGGGGGGTGGAATTGCCCAATACCTTTAGGTCCGGGCTTCTCCGGAGATATACTCTTGCGTCTCTGTGAAGTGGGCTTTAGTATACAGTGAATCTTTCTGAACTTGGAGATCAAACCTTTTTGGAGCGACAATACACGATCGCCGCTAGTAGTAGCAGTACCGGAATACCAATTGAGAATGTAAGAGCAGATATGGCAGCACCCTGAGATAGTTGACCCCAGCCTAAAGTATTTGGGGCGTCTGTAGGCAAAATGGAGATGCTTGTAACAGACGAGCTGGTCGTAGATCCGCTATATATATTTGTTGAAGTATAAGGCGCCAACGTCGCAGACGAGGTGGCGGATGTGCTCATTGTGGTTGTTGATGTCATCGTTGAGCTCGTAGAACTCGTAGAACTTGTTGAGGTCGTATCTGTCATGGAGAAGGCAGTGCTTGTGGTGGTTGTACCGGGGTCTGTTGTTGTAATGGAAGTCGTGGTGGCAGTGCTGGTAGTGCTAATTGTACTGATAGTACTGGTAGTGGTAGTAGCGGTTATTGTTCGGCATGTACCGTCAATCTGGAGATTGGTTCCTGCTGAACAAGTGTCGCATAGTTCAGGTCCATATGCACAGGAGCTACAGTGGAAACTACATGCTATTTCACAATTCAGCAATGGCAACATCCGGATAGGTGATCGCTTTTACCCAGACAACCGTTCGTTGAAGCGTCGAGATATGTACCGCTTGGACATGTATTTACGCATGAACCTTGGAACAGATGCATAGAGCTTATACATCTCATGCAAAGATTTGGTGTACCGAAAAGGCAATTCGGATTGGTACCTTTAAGTCTTGTCAGTCGTTGACTATATATGAATGTGACTAAACAGACCTGCTAAAGATACGCAAGTTGACACACCAGATATTATAGATGCGTAGTAACCGTCAGCACATCTCTTAGTGCATGATCCGTCCGGCATCAATGATCCTGAACCTCGGCAAGCAGTACACGATGTCCTGCTAGCAGCAGTACATGTGAGGCAACTCGGGTCACAGCCTAGAGTTGATGAGCTTCGCTCAAGAACGTAGATTCATGGAAACAACTATTACTTGAAAATCGCTCCGTGGCATTTATATTACTGAAGTAAGTCATCGATGGCGGGCTTGTGTATGGGAAGCAACCGCCTTTGTACAAATAGGTATTGGGTGGACATGCTGTACATGTCGTGGAGAGAGAATTGCACAGATCTGAGAATCGGTCAATTATACATAGGACATGGTGCAATTAATCGAAATTACTGCATGCTCCATTTGTATCGAGATAGGATGTACTGTTGCATCCTCCAGTGACGCAGGGTCCCGCTGCTGACACCGCATCCAATACATAACGCTGTACACAGCTGGTGCATCCTTGAGCATTACATGTTTGACATCCAAGAGGACATGCTGCATTCCGGTCAGTATCAGATTGCTCTTACAAACAAAACTCGAACTTACTTTGACATTGCCCCGTGTTCGTTGCCGTGGTGCCCGCTGGACAACTTGATACGCATTGATTAAGGTAGATATAATACCCGGTCGCACAGGAGAGACATTGGTTGGGATCGGTACCGAAACAATTCGTACAGTTGCCTGCGCAAGTGGGAGTGGTATTGCTCACGCAAGGTCCCGATGTCAATGTTGTACCTGTGATGCAATTTGTACAAACACTTGAGCTGGAGCATGCTGTACAACCGGGAGAGCAAGCTTGATTGAGCCCATACATTAGTATTACAGTCTTTCAGGCCGAGCTAAGATTCTTACGACGACATTGGCCATCGGTACCCCGATACGTAGCGGTATCGCAAGTATCACAGGAAGCAGTGCTCGCATAGTATGGCAAGCAAGAGCATGATCCCGTTGCGGAACAGATGCCACCTGAACCGCAACTACAAGCTATATAAGGCTGAGTATACATGTTATTGAGCGAATATGGTACGATTGTACCGTTGCATGAAGAGCTTCCGTAATAGCCCCATTGGCAAACACTACAAGTACTTCCCGCCCAATTGGCGCTACATTGCGATTGACCATCATAACGGCAAGTGGCTCCATTCTGTAACGAAGGACAGCTTGCACAGCTTGCGCCCCAGTAACCACTCTGACATTGATCACATACTGTACCGGATGAGCCGGGAAGACAGGCACAGGTATTGCTACCTCCACAATAGCCATTAACACAATGTCCACATCCTTTACCTGACAAAATAGATACAGATCAGACAAGGAACGGCTGCCAGAATCCTTCACTTCTTACCGACAAGTACAAACGAAGTATCATTTCCTGTACCGTAATGCGTCGGCAAAGGAAGCGTTGGTATACAGGTGGTATTGCTACACTGAGCTAATGCACCAGCTGTAGACTGCATCTGCAGGTAAGAGTCGAACATTCCACTGTATGATGTCGAATAATACGCATTTGATGATGGACTATTCTTATCTATGACGATCAAACCTTGGGTTATTGGAAGCCGCATAGACCGCTTGAGGTAATAGCTTCCGAGCGACTGTGAGGTGATTGGAGCTCCCAGCGTATTCGGAATGAGTGGGAGACCATAATAGTCAGCCTCATCGTATAAGACCGTAGAAATAACTAGAAGAGAATACAGTGTATTAGACGATCGTCTGTTGTTTCATGATATTAATTTCTTGCCTGTAATGTTCAAGCTGGCAATGGCCGAATAAGTTGAAGGATTGCCGCCATCAATTATGGTAGTCGTAGTCGTATCAATGTTGATGATCGTTACTTGAAATCCAGCCGGTATGGAGATGTATCCATAACTTGAAAAGCTGGGCGGAACGGAATCATAAAATCCAAGATTGAGAAGAAAAGGAACTCCTAATTGCGTCGAATTTTGATATAACGCGACATCTAAGTTCAAAAGTCTGAGTATAGCAATCGAGAGATATCGAGAAACGAAGATAAATTGATTAGTCCCAGATATCGAGTACTTTTTACCTTTGAAAACTGGCACAAACTGCATTGTACTAGGTTGTAAAGCATTCACGACTGTGAAGAGAACTGATCTGATATTAGGTACTAGTGCTGCCTGACCGCTGTCCGGGAGCACCGAAAGTGACTGTACAGAAGGGCTAGCAGTATATAATTGTATATATCCGGGTGTATTTATTGTTGTAATCCATCTTTGTAGATATCCAGTTGGGAGTACACCACAAGGACAAGCTACTGGTTGTAAAGCAGGGCCGGTGCCCTGTTTAGTGAGACAAAGTCCTGTATCACCACCATTCGTCATAAGTGTACTATATCGATACAAACGCAGCGACGTATATGTAGTGGCCGTATTTCCACCACTTGCATAGAAGACTGCAAGGTCGTAACCAGACGTGCTCACACTTGAAGATGCTAAACCGTTCCTATTTCAAGACTATCAATTTCAATCATCTCACCATCGCAGAAACTTTATTGAAGCTCAGAGCTTTTATATATTTATAGTAACCATTGTTCATCTATCACCTTTTGCATTCCATTCCGACCAAAGATATACAATTTGTAGGCGCTGCAGGTGTATATGAGCTTGGTGCAAACCCAACGCAATAATGTCCATTATTAACGATTGTATCAAGAAGAGGCAAACCGATAGATGAGCGAAGAAATTGCGGTCCTAAATCATGATAATCAGATTCAGATGACGAATCGTGATAGGGGATCAAAAGAAGTAAATTGAGTAAATTGTACCTTGACTACAACATGTGTGTATTATTGTTGAGTATACAAAAAAGCGATGGAATGGATCTATCATAGCCCCTTGCACGTCTAAAGGCGATTTTTGGACAGATTTGGGATTGAGGTGCGACCTGTAACAGTTTTGACAAGTCGCCACAATTAACTAATTTGGTGCGGACGCCCCAGCACCAAAGGATGAGCTTATTTAAGCTTTTACCAGAAATACATTCCAGAGGTCATTTCACACTGCGGGTAATGCCTATATCCTTCCAGTATCGGTTTCTTCTATTTATATGCATATATACATTCATTGGGTATTTACTGCTGCGACCTTCAGTGCTTTGATTCCATTTAGGCTCGACAATCATATATAGGGATGATATCCTATAAATAAATGATGCAAATCATATACTGGACGCCGTCGATTGATGATGTACTCGGAACGTTCTGTTACTGGATGTAGCAGCTGTTTGGGTATCGATGAATTAACCAGTCTTGATCATAACGGTTTGCATCTCATTGTCGCCCTGCAGCTTGTGTGATGGATGACTGTTGAGCTATTCAGTGATGATTTATTTCGTTCATTTATCAATCTCGTTCATTCAATGGCTTTCGCCACACGCACTGATCGCTATACTGTACGCAGCGACAGTGGAACTGTAAACTCATTAGTCTAGAAGCCAGCTATACAGGCGCGGCGGTACTTACGGTATGCTTGGCCTATATTGCGTTTCCATAGTCTCCTCATTGAGTACCTCTTTGGAATTTGAACCTATTGGTTCTTGCGACTCCATTAATTCGAGAGGAACGATGTCAGCTGATTTGATATTGGTTGTCACGGCTCGGAAGACTGAAGTAATGACATGGATATATGATCGATGCAAATCAATAGACAAAGATGGCTGTGCCGAATAGGATGCCGGAAGGCTCTACATATCAAATTTCAGCAAGGGTTTCTTCTTGCTTAGGGGTATGGATTACCCTTAGTACGAGTGACATTGAATCGTCTCCGCCATTACTGAGAGTCTTGCTCTTGATCCAGAATGGTTCCAGCTGCTTCAATAATATGACGGTCCTCTCGGTAGAGATATCAAAAGTCGCCTTGTAAAAAGCAGCGATATTTGATGTGTATTTCGGTATGAAGATCCTTGCCATCTCCTGTGAAATAATCTGAAGGTGCGAATCCAAGAATGTTTGAGTAAGCTGTTCTGTATGAGTCTGATATGCATGTATGCTTGACAGGCAAGCTAGAATACGCCCACAGGACGGAAGATTGGTCTGTAAAATCGAATGTAACAGAGAGCAAAGCTCGATAGCTCGCTACGTTTACTAAGTTTCTTACTGATTATCGATAACATATATGATATTTACCGATGATTGGGTATTGACTAGGAGATTAGCGAAGATCCAGGGTACAGCGTATAAAAGAAGATACAGCTGAGCAGTAGGGGCGGGATCGACTATCTCCGGCGGTAGCAGTATCCAGGCAGTCATTAGACACTTCAGACTGACATATTGTAAATCTACATCACCCTGGTATAAGGACTGGAAAGTAATCAGTACTGTTGTCATATGAGAACCGGATGCAGAAATACTTGCGGGAACCAGCACTGCAATCCTACCCAACTTTCTTGTTGTAAGGTTGAGATTCGGAGCACAACCGCATCAATACAATCGTGATACAGTGTGTCACTCAACTGACCAAGTTGAGTAAGCCATGACGATAGGTTTCTGAGCGCGTGTTCATGGATGCCAGGGTATGTTTGGTATGGGACTCGTAGTAACGATGCGCCGGTCCAAAACATGATTGGATTGCGGACTAATTGCTCTTGTTTAAGCAGTGGAATCACATAAAGATTGAATTTGAGAATAACGATAGATGTCTGCTCTTCCAATTTTGTGGATCCCTTGGCGTTATCGATTCTTCGCAAACAATCCACCAACTTCTGGGAAGCTGGTAATGTATTTGGGCATATATCTGCCTTGTAAAGATAACCACACAGCTGCACAGTTTTCTCATAACCTTCCGCATTCTTACAAAGTTAATTTTCAGTTACTATACAATATGGAGTACTCATGCCCACATACCAAGTTCTGATTTTGCAATATTTCGACGATCTCCTCACGGATGTTTCCTCCAAAGTATGGATATAGACCGCGAAATAGCTCGGTCAAGGTTAAGAAGAAGTGCTCGACCGGGTGCGAGTATACTGACTGAGGGCTAATATGAAAAAGGCTTGATCAGTCCTACGCTATGATATCTGCACGAAACAAGATTCAGCACATACCTGATATCAGTCCACAAGATTTCGAGAGGTGAGTGAATAAGATCGATCAAAGTTCTGAGCGTAGCAATATCCTCTCGGTGAGTTCCTTCTGATTTCTCAGCCATTTGATTCCACAGGCTGAGGAGTATATTTCGTAGAGAATTAAATGTTGAGTCCGGTCGTACCACCTCAAAGTTCGACGGAATCTCCAGCGTCGCGTACAGTAGGACTACTGGTAAAGTTATTGCAATAAGGCTGAGATCTATACTCGCCAACTCCTCTAGAATGTTCATTATAATTGCATTTTGCCTTCGATGCAGATTATCGGTCGTGTTTGCACCTTTTCTCAGGGTCTGATCAACCTTCAAGAATCCAAGGACTTGTGAAACGGCGAGAGGCCCATTATGTAAACAGCATCTACTGATCAGTGAGCAAGTGCAGGACGCATGTTGCCAATCTGCCAGCTTCAAATTTATGCTCAGCTGAAGGATCACATTGGAGTTTATGGTCCCGAAATCTTCAGAGTTGATAAGTGTCTCCCAACATTGTTCCATAACATCATAGTCAGCAGTATTCTGCGTCTGAATACTTGTCCATATTAGATACTCAAGGATACTACCATCATGATGTCCCCGAATTTGCATTTGTTGCATCTGATTCAGCATCTTTGGGATGTCCGGCATTGGTAATTGGATGTGTGTTAGCCAAGGTCGGATAAGAATAAGGAGGACGTCCGCATGAAAAATCGTATCTGTACGTTTTGATGATTGTGGTCTGATTCGAGAGCACATGATAGCTTCTTTCACAAAGTCACCTGCACAGTGTGATAATTCGTGTGCACACATCAGATTTAGAGCGGAAACGGTTTCCCTGGATCTATGATTAGTTGCTGTGGGGAGCATGCAGATTCCTGATATCTGTTGCAAGTCCTGAACAGGATTGCATTGGTTGACCAGGACCGCTATCAAGGCAAGAGCCTTTCTTCGAATACCAACATTACGACTACTTAAATGATAGAATGCTAACAGTAAGTTAGGCACAAATATATAAACAGGCTTTACTAACAATCCTACCGAAAAACAACATGGACCCGAAGCGTTCTCGAACTTGCTTATAAATGATCTGCTCGCATTCGTTTTGTGATTCACATTGATCCAGATTGAATGGCTGACGATTCTTCAGTTGACCAAGATTTGACGGATAACTATTTTGGTCCGCATTCGAAACAAGGATAGATTGATGAAGTGGTCGGAATGTCACAAAGTCATTGCAAACTTCGAAAAACTCTTTCGCAACAGCGGGATTATTGCAATATGAGCGATTCAGGCAATAGCGAGAAACTTGTTTGAAATGGTGGCTCAGAAGAGGGCGGAACAATGATGAGTTGGCCTTTACAAAGTATTCAGTATGTTCATCTAGCCAGAAATGTGTTGTTCATTTACCGCACTCTCAACTTTGTTCAAGAGCTCCTCATTCATTTCTGCTGGTAATATCGTATCGCCACTTCCACCATAAAGTAGATTATAGGCGGCCGTCAAAGTAGGTAGCTCCAGCTTTGCCGTTGCTCTATCATCGACGCGATTGTCGACTAGTAAAGTATCCAGTAACACATTGAAGACCCGCCATCGTCCTTCAGCAGGCCAAGGAGTATTCTGGGGCAATTTCACTATACTCATGGGATTGAGCGAAGCTTGCTGCAACGAGCAGTCTTTGTGCGATATTTTTAGTATCCAGGGCGCAATACTGCATGCTAACTCATTGACTATGATAGCGTAATCCATCACGCTCTGATGGTCAAATTGGCTCCAGCGCTTCTCGAATTCAGAAAGGAATGAGGATATCACAGCGATGAGAGACGAATTGCCAACGAATTTCTGTTGCAAAACGGAAAGGAATGCTGCACTGCAGGCTACTGATCTGAGGATGCTAATATTAGCAATGTTACATAATTGTGCACCATGTTTAAGAATACCTCAATACAGCACATAATGTACTGTAGGTATCGAGACTAAGACCTCCAGCTTCTTTATCATCCAACAAGCAGTTTCTAAGATGATGCAGATACAGCTGAACAGCGGTCGCAGGGATAAAGTGGGACGCTTGTATGATTGCGTTACGTGCCCAGGGGCGGCCCTTTCTAATGCACTATGATGGACTCAATATGTAATTGATTTGTGGTAATCGATACAAATAGGTTACCTTCCATATTCTTTCGCTAAAACAGCTATAGAGTGTATCATGTGGCTTAAGCAGTACTTGCTGAACTATCGGTTTAGCCTCGGTTATCTGTAGAAATATTAAATTTCAATTGGCTTGATCGTTCTGAGCTTTACCGATACGACCGACAATGCAGAAACCAGTGTCCAGTAATTTTGCGGCGTTTCTTCATCTGATTCCGTTTAGTGGGTTGCTACCATTGGGCAAGCACTGAATTTTACCACGTAAAGGTCCCTCATGAGGAGCAGGGATCAAGGTTAGGAGAAGTGAAGTGATAACTTGAGCACATCTGAATAGCAACGAAGCGCTCCCGAATGAAAGCATTTTACTGCAGGTGTGACCGAGGTAGTATCGCCATAATTTGTTGTGAGACCCTTCTATACACTCTTTGATGGTGAGCGGTATGATGCTCTGATGAAGACATACAGACGCATTCTGTTCTTTCAGAAAAGAGCACGTAGCTTGGATTTGTATGAACTCGCGGTGATCTTCAAGAATGCGGAACAATGAAGTCCCGTTTCTTTGTCCACTTTTCGCTTTTCCACATACTTGCTCAAAAAGATGCAATGACTACTTAAGAATTAGGCCGATACTTGAGTCGACGTTCGGAAATCACGTTACCTGCCAAGAAAGGCTTCTAATCTTTGAGTTTCCATGAGCAAGTCCTATAAGAATTCCGGATTCGGTCTGATCTCTCAGAGTTTCTATATTATCAATGTATTCAGATTGTTCATCCGCGAGTACCAGTTCCTCTTTCCAAATGGACAGACACCTGAGTAAGTGTTCATGTAATGTTTGTTGACTTGCCAAGTTCTGGTTGAGTGGATCTTGCAACAACAATATCAAGGCTATGATTGTATTCGATCTTTGCTCAGGGACGCTCTCGAAGATCTTTTGCAAAGTCGAGGAAGCTTGAGATGCGATTAGATCATGAGGGTGAAGAAGATCAATCCCAATGAATTGAGTTCCGTGGAAAAGGTCTGGACTTGGACTGAATGAGGTGACTCTGATTGCGGATGCTAATGTATAGCATGCGAGATTGGGTTTCACATTGAAACTGATTACTGAAGGTGCGTCTGGCTGTGTCTGTTGATGCTGCCAGTGTGGAAATTTGTATCGAGTGCGCCAAATCTCAAGCTTGGCTGTGATCTTAGCGTCTGCTTCAATGCTATCCGACTCCTGCACATCGGCTATAGAGCCCGTCGGTTCAGTATAGATCGAGGTCTCCGCCTTATCGCTTTTCTCGCCTTTGGATGATTTGCTCAGAAGATCTAGCTTCGGGCCAAAGACGCTACTCACAAAATTGCTACTGACTGAATTTGCGATCCATTCAGACCAATCTTCCTCGCCTCGATTCAGCGGTGAGAATGGTGAATGATGGCGAGAACTGAATCTTGTACGTTGATCCCAGTTCTTGACATCAAGATAATTAGTAGCCTGCTGTGTCGAAGGAACTAAAGTAGTCCTTCTGCGCTCCACTTTAGGTAGACCCACTTCCAGTCGCAATTTGTTCATAATGTGAGCCAAACTGTAACTGATTTTGTCTCTGTAAGGGCCAACTAGTATGTGAAAGGGCACATCATGTTTGATACTCATTGCTTTTGCAAAGCCAGTCTCTGGGTCTAGTATCGTCATCAGTGCGAGTGTTCCAATAGCGTACCATTCTTGAGTAGCATCGCTGGAGTCGAACAGTGTACCAAAGATCACTTCTTCAATGCAGAGCTGGATACTACCCAAAAATCAGTAAATACTTGAGGCTCGTAGGAACAAAGTACTCTATCGCAGCCATTTGCGCAACAATCTCTGCACAGAGTTCCAATGCGATCTGACCTTCGGGTGACCAGTTCTTGCTGATAGGGACTCCCGGACTGAAAATGGATCGAGTGATGGTACGTAGTCTTGCTTGTATCATTGCCTTTGACTCTTCTCGTGGAGGTCTTGTCCCCTCAGTCCAAACGGACTGATTGAGCGGTCTGTTTCCGGTCAGCCAATTCCGTGCACTTTCTCTGTGATCAAGGGAATTTCGGCCTCGTAATAATTGTAGCATGCACTCGTATACATATGTCACATTGTCTCGCGAACGCTCGAGATTACCGAGGATGGTATGGTAGAAGAATAGATCATAATTGGAAGACCAGAATCTAATTATACTAAGTTACGAGAGCGGTCTCAAGAGTAAAGAGAACGACCTACGAAAACTCACAACGCAGCATAATAATGGTGAGCACCTTGTATATCGGAACCTTCAGGTCGTCCCACTCTATCAGTTTACTAAGATCCATTAATTCCCTAAAAGTATACTCGAGCTGGTCGTTGTCAATATCAGTGCACCAGAGGTTATGAACCGAGCGGCTCACCTTTGACTCCACATCCTTGGTCCATCTCGAAGGGCTCCACTGAATTCCTTGCACTAATTTTGCAAGCGCTGACAATAATGCAATCTTCTGGGGACGCTTTGTAGACTTTTGACACAGTTGCATCAATGAGGTCAGTAGCTCTTTGATTTCCTCGCTCTCAACTTGACTTTCAATGCGGAATACAAGATAGTGGAAAGTCATCAGGAATGATACGTCTTCCGATTGTGGTTTGAGATCTCGCAAGCGTGGTTTCAGTGTTCGTACTATAAGTCTTGATCTATGATGCCATACATCAGACAGACTGCTTGCCAAAGATAAGCATAATCTCTCCTTACTCTGTACCACTCACGTCAGACAGTATGATATTCCAGCGTAACAACAGAGCCCGATTATGCTTAGATGGTACATCCTGAGGTGATTTCCTGAGTCAATTCTCAGTGGAAGAATGGGTTGATATGGTGGTGCTTACTTCTGCGTCATACTATAATTCGAGAAGAAGCTCACAGCCTGTGTTGTCAACGCATCAAGCGTCGTAGTATGTAAGTTGTTTCCGGAATAAAGAGAGGTCAGACGAGCGAGCAAGTCAACGACTGCAAGATTTATAAGACCTTTCTTTGAGAAAAATTCAGCATGCATGCTATATTGCAGGAGGTTTAGCAGACTGACCACAAGCTCTTGCTGTCTATAATCTAGCGAACTGCCATTGAATCGTTCCAGCCTGCTCACGAATAGATCGAACTTCCTATCTCTGCTCCCAGGCAGCAGTAATAACCAAGATCTTACGACCCCGTCAAGAAATGCTGGTGGTAAGATGGCAATTACTGCCAAGAAACTATGATGGAAAGTACTGGCCATCGGAAAGTCATTCCAGTAAGTGTTGTCCTACAGGATACATGAGCAATCCTTCTGTACAGAACTTCACGGCCGTATGAAGTCCTCTCAGCAGTCGAGATAGTCAGTATTGCTTACAGTTCTGCTTTCAGCTCTGCTAGACCCTCTTTGAGCCAAGGACACTAATCCTGAATTCGTCCTCATAAGTGCATTCTGTATATTCATACCGGTGGACTTGAAAAGACTGTCATTGCTTTTCGATTTAAGGCTTTGATTCGAAACAAGTGTTTCTTTGCCTATGTGATCTTCGCCAAGGCCGCTAACTATGGCTTCGGCAAGTCGGCATTCATATTCTGTCTGGGCTTTGCTAAATACTTGGGCTGAACCACTGAACTCGATCTTCAATAGCTGTGTCTTCAGCGTTTCCAGTTTATCGCGAATAGGATTCGATTGAGAGTCATCTTCTTGAATAAAATCAGCTATAATATCCAGGCAAGTTGTTCAATGCGCTTGCGTGACATTATCAACTCTCGCCTCATTCTTTCAATATGGCAAAAGCTCGATCGAGATAAATGATCCTGACTATCCTGATTGCCTTTTTCGGCAAGCAATACTTTCCCTTTATAGCAAGAAGTACGTTTTCTGATAGTAATGCGCTCTCGTTCCCCGAATCAACTCATTTGCGTTTACCTTCAGCTCTTCCTTTTGCCTTTGAGTTTCTAATGGGTATATATGCATTTGTTTGTGGTATTTGCTGCGCTTGTAATTGCAATTCTAGATCTAAGATCGTGGTTCTCAACCTTGCAGCGTATAATTGATCAGGGTCTACACTTGTTTGTGAGGTATCACTGTTGAGTGATTGTGGTCTATACATTCTGCCCTCACACTTGTCGTGTGGAGTTCCGATGTGAACTATAAATTGGTGAGGAGCGTGTGCGTTTTATTTTTGTTACGATGTGTTGATGTGTTGTGCCGCGTGTTGTAC
>Ga0160429_1001438_pt1 | contig 13244 bp, 10 predicted proteins | sample SolpanmetagenomR_FD_108199 | JGI IMG/M metagenome (GOLD analysis project Ga0160429, IMG submission 108199) | Solar panel surface microbial communities from Lawrence Berkeley National Laboratory, California, USA - R | ecosystem: Engineered > Built environment > Solar panel > Unclassified ...
ACTTACAGAAATCGAAATGACTAATGACAAGTTGGAAATACTTACCGAATCTTAGATGGAATCATCTATCAGATGTAGATGATGATGACCTACCATTGCTTACAGTTGGATTATATGTATCGCCTGCTCATGGCTTTTAGTCGTGACCATTGCCACTGAAATTGCAAGTCCCCCCCCCACCTTGGAGCCCATGTCGTCTGATATGCTGTACGGCAACCCCTGCAAAACCCCATGGCAAAAACAATATGCCACGTTCATCCCATGAGACTTAGACTCTGCTTTTGGTCTAATCAGATCTGCTACGATACCTATGATAAGTTAATTCAGGAAAATGTTAGCATCATAGAGGACATACTTTTGGTATCAGCCTGCTCCGGTTGATGAATTCAAGAGATTTCCGTCTTTTTACTAGACGGCGCTTTCTTTTTCTTCTCATTCGTGGCGTATTCATGATCGTATTTATACGCTGCCCTGGGTTTTGAAAATCCCCGCCCCAGCCAATCTGGCTTGTACTTTCTTATTGCTGGATGTTTCATGCCTTTCCCGATTGACGTCCTAATAGCGCTCTTCCAATGAGTGGATTCATCCTCTCTGATTGTATCTTTCGGAGTGGTGAACTCTAACTTTTTAATTTCTGTCGCTTTCTGAAAGCCCGACAATCTCCGTTCCAGGATATTCTTGATACCCTTTAAGAGCGCTGGAAATGTGACCTCTCGAACTTTATCCTGATTACAAACCTGCAAAATGCGCTCGATGATCTTAGCATGATCGAAGTCCGGTGATTTATTAAATTGATGTATTTGATCCGCTACAAGATACATGGCAACGTACATTATCGGCCGGCCAAGTTCAAAAGCGAGCTCCTCTAGTTCTGTCGTGTCAGTCGACCACCAGGGAGTCGAGACAGACCATCCCAAGGCGCGTTTATCGTCCTCGCAAACAAGTTTCTCATACTCAAGCCAGTGTATCTTTTCGTCAGCTTTAAATAATGCTCCCACATTTTTCCGATCACGAAAACCAGATTTTGCATATCTTCTTCCGGGTCCGATAGAGAACTGAAGGTAGCGCGCTGCTTGGTGCGCTACGTTGTCTATGTTCCGGTATAGCGCCTCGTATTCTTTTCGCAATTTATCGTCACTCTCCCGCAGAAAGTTTGATCTAACAAGCCAGCGACCAAATCTTTTTGCCTCGAGATTCATTTTGTCATTCTCGGCTATCCTATATAACGGGATATTGTGGCAGTATTTTCTACAAACCTTCAACGTGCCGCGAGCTTGAAGCATATGCATGCGCTTTATCTGGGTTCTATAGCCCTTCATCTCAGCCATGTCGGCTAAAGCGGCGGCATTGCTTTTCTCGACTAACCGTCGGGCTGAATCTGACACGGCCATCAAGTGTTTAAGCCCATCTGGCCCTTCAACATCAGCCTTGCAATTGAATGAGATTGTCCGATTCTTATGCTCATATATCCTGAAATACACACCTTTGTATCGCCAACTCAAACAATTGTCATATGTGTAGTAGGGCTGTCCATCCATAAATCCACCGGTTAAAACTGACTCTTTACGAGCGATCATTTCTTGCACCTCCATAGGCATGCGCAAATCTGGCAGGATCCGAGTTTCGGACGTATCCGTAAGTCGCTCATGCTTATCAAGCACGAAATTTATGGCCGAGAGAGTTCCATCCTGCTGTGCATGATGAGTTGGAGTGTGATCTATTGGAAGGGCGTTTTGATTACGGAGCGGAGATGACGAACGCGGTTGGGATTCTTGAAAAGGTGAAAAGGTAATTCGTATCGGACGATCATCATCTCCAAATCGATTAGGTATACCTATCTTATCATCGCGAAAAGACTTCAAAGCTTGCTGATCAATAGGATGACGGGCATTAACCGATTCAGCCGTAGCCGGTAAGTTGTTGACAGTGTGCTGGGAACTTGAAGGTAGCACGTATCGCAGCCTAAAACTATCGGCACTATCTGGAGTTAATAGGGACTCACGTGTATGTGTACTACTAGGACTCGTTATGATTTATTTTTGCTAAACATGCAGGAAAAAGCGAAGAGCGAGCAGGGGAATATTTATAAACCCAAAAAAAAACCCCACTGTGCAGATAGGATTTTGAGAGATTCGAACAGGGTTTGTTTCATGTGTGACTAGCCGAGATTATTTGCTTTACCCCGCAGAGAAATCCCGACTCCCGCAGTGAAACGGATGCAGCTCGCCCGGAAAATGTGGGGAATGTTCTGAAAGAGGTAGTATAAACAAACACTACATATATAGAGGTGATCAATATAATTCCATAATCAAAGTTGTATCATTTCATGATTAAAAAACGACTACTAGATTTATGTCACTTCCTAACTATGAGTCCTGAAATCACATAATGATATCATACTTATTTACTCTTCTTAGCGTACATTAGGCTATAGGTAGACACGAAATACTATATCTATTACTTTTGAAAATCAAGCTGTACTGCCCAAATTATCTGAGATATTCTCAAAGCTACTAGTAGGCCTCTATTTTTTCGCTTGATCTATCCTAGGGTACATAAGAGGCCTTTCTAGTCTCTACAAGCTCAATAAATCTAGCTCAAAAAGGCCAATCAGATGTACATCTAACTTACGCTTACAAGACTAGAAAGTTCAATTCGTCATATTTGAGGTACTAGAAGGCAAGTAGAGGTTTATGATAGGTTAAAAAGCTTTTTATACAAACTTGAAAACATAGGAAGGCAAACATTCTATGTACAAAACTAGAGCAAAAGTCACATTTATGCTATCTCGAATTATGTTAAGGCACTTACTATTCATCCCTACTCACCTTTTCACAACATGTTCTACCAAATATGGTGAAGCAAATTACTAATTTACCGAATGTGATATACTTGTAAAGTAAGAATTATACGCAAATTAAAACGTCGAAAACACGTCCTCCGGGTCATCTGTCTATATTTCTACTCTTTCGTGATTCGCTGTAGCCGTTCAGAGAATCTCCGCCACTGTTCGATGTCTGTTCGAACGAGATTGACCACCTTTGCACTCGCAGGTCCGATGCTACCGAGAGGCATTTCACGCTCTGCTGATGCTACGTCTGGCTTTATGTCAGAGTATACCGCAGTGTAAACGGTGAACGCATGGGTGCCCAGACTATCTGACAGTGTGGCGTACTTTGCCTTTTACGATCAGCCTTTCGAGGTTGGATTTAGTGACCTGTCAGGCTTTTTTTTCTTCGCATCTTCCACAGGAGACGTACCAAAGCGTTTACCGATCACGCGAGATATAAGCTTGTTAGGCACTGCAGACTGGATACCGGCTTTACATCGGGTGACTAACGTTTTACGTTTGTCGTTCAAATATTGCAAGGGAGGTCGATGAGTCTTTTTCTCACGATCTGTTTGAGTTTCCGAATGTTCGCCTCGGGTGTCTGGCTTGAACTTCTTGTAGTGTCTTTCTCCAATAACAGAATCTCCAGCTTCCTGAACTTTGTGTGAACGTATCCCAGTTCCAGTTTGGCTAACTTGCATGGACGGAACGGAGGCGGACAAATTGTTCCCAGGTTTCACGAATGACGGACGTCTACCTATGTCAGATACTTTGTTGTTAGAAGGAACTGGACGCCTCGAAACGACTGGGGGAGGTTTAGTGTTTCTGTGATGAGCCAAATTGTTGCGATCGTGTGATAAGGCATTAGTTGGCTCTGTAATCCGGATGACGGTAGCATTCGAGATCCCGTCTTCCTCTCCATATACATCTGTACAGATCTCTTTTATAATCGGATGGATGTGTCTCTTGTCAATAGCATACTCAAAATCGAATATTTGCCTCGCTACAACACGAGTAGCAAGGCACAAGACCGAATGTTTATGGACTTCGGCATAAAGTTTCAGCTGTTTGACTAAGCTCGGCATCTCATCAGAAGGATCTACCTTTTTCCTAAGCGATATCGTGCTTTCTTCGTACGCTAGCCATTTGTCCCTCATGCCGATTTCCCATATCTCGCGTGCATGATCCATTTCCTTCGTCGAATACTTGCCAAGATCTATATGGTAATCAAGTACAGATTTGAGAAAGTAGACGGTCGCATGCGTCTGGGGAATAATCTTACTATAGACCGCGGAATATAAATCTCGCATATCATCACTTAGCTCGGGAAATGAATTGAGCCACAGCCGGAATCGAGAAGACTTATTGTTCGCAAGATTCTTCTCCGTCAAGCCTGTAGAAGATTCTCTAGTCGAGCTAGTAAGTCCAGAGGACAGGGGATTAGCTTGGTGTTTGCTGTGTTTGTCGAGTCGGAATTTTCCTCCTTGAGATGTGCTGTGGAGCGATAGTGATGATCCATCCCGCGACTCTTTAGCTTCTAGTATGGCATCCAAAGGTTCGCCCGATTGATAAGTTAGTTTTCCCAGCGTTGAATTTGGCGGAAGGGCGATTGCCATGTTCTCCCCACTTGTATGTTCGAAAGCTGCTGAGAAATGGCTGTAGCGGTCATGCAACCCGAATGGGTGGAAATCATGTTTCCCCAACGTTGTCACCGGAGTAGAGCCAAGTAGGGGCTGATGAAGTTGACTTGACCCATCACCATGGGTACTAAAGGCAGTTTGTATTGAGGCACGTGTCTCTTCAGAATGTACGCTACCTAAATCACTCTCACTAGCTATACTGCTGATGCTACTGGGTCTCGACATGATGTATATCCACTGCAATTACAGGAAAAAAAAAGGAGAGAGCAGGTGCATATTTATGTTCCAAAAAGAAAGTCCTCGGCGCAAATATGATTTCAAGAGATTCTAGCAGAGTTTGTTTCAGAGGCGGTAAACTTAGACTTTACATCCTTTCCGAAAGGTAATTGCTTCTTATTAAGCCGAGGACGACTACCGACTCCTTCATCTTACAAAGCAGTCAAAGAGCCCGACTCTCAAGGAGGATTATATTGTCTTTTTCCAGTTACGTAAGCTCGCGTTGCGTATTTCCCTGAAATCCGAATGTTGTATAGAAATCCATTTTATATCATTTATCAAAGTTTGGTTTTTCTTGGCAAGTGACTGATCTCACACAACATGGAATCGCACTCGATGATGATTATAACAGTCTATCACAAGCAAAATGTAGATACGAGATTGTAATTATTTTACTTGCTGTCATTATTGGTAATCCTTTGTTCTTTGGACTAGATATTAGATTTTAGTGGTCACATTCCGTCATCGAAAGACTGAACAAAGCCGAATATGTACGTAGGCAGAGTATCTTGGAGAGAATCGTGCGGCGGACAAACGCCACGCCATGCTCGATAGATTTTACCTCACCAATAATTTTGGGGAAAATATCACCTCAGAAAAGGAGCCAAGGGCACGTATTTGTTGTATTCATAGCTGTGTGATACGTTAAACGGTTCACCATCATCGACTCGATTTTGATGCGAACAATAAATATCAACACCGCCCTCGTCAGTGTCTCCCAATAACAGAGACATATATAAACTCGAACAAATATTGATATACCAGTCATTACTGCGCATTGATTCATGAAAGAGTCTGTATAGTTTAGTGCTATGAGTTTTGTTGGGCATTGAAATGCCTACTACCTCCTCGTTGTCTGTAGCCGCCCCCTCGACCACGACCTCTACCCCGACCTCTGCCTCCGTGACTATTATGATTTGATCTATTATACACACTTCCCGTATCATTTTTATAACGTTCCATCCTCGCATCTCTTTCTTCTTCACTTGTGTCAAACTTGTATTCGATCCCTAGCCATTCACAGAAACTTTTGGTATGTGGATTTGTGTATTCTCGCGGCATTTGAATATTATTTATCCCTCTGACTTCATCATATACCGGTGCTGTAATCTCAAAGTCTTCTGGGATGTAAAGATCCTGTTCAAGATTATCCTCGACCCATTTTTCTTCCTTTTCGATTAGTGGACGGTAATATTCATCGCCTTTATTTGGCGGGGTTATGGCATTGATATCACCAAGAACCAACTCCGAGGAGAACACCCGAGTGATAGCGAGCCACTCCTTATCGTACTGTAGTCGTAAAGGGTCAGACACGGCAGAATAGCTTTTACCATAAGCAGGGACTGTCAAAAGTTGAAGGAAATGACGATTTGGTAAACACTTGTCCAATGCCAAGAAATTCGTTGACACATTCTTGATATTCTCAGGAAAAGGTAGAGTCGGTGGATGTCGTAATGTATGAACTGGCACAAGAGGCTGGGTAAAAGCTATAGGTAATTGCGAACGGAGAATATCTGGTACTGAGCCTTTATTGTCATCCGTTATAGGTTCGGGAGCCCCATTCATGCCAGTAAGTTTATCGACGTGAACATCTGATATGTCTAGATCAATCTCATCGTCGTTCACAGCCGGCGGATTAGCCCCTTTCGTGGCATTATCCTCCCCAGCAGCATTGTCTATATTTTCATCCATGTCTAAATCTATTTCATCGGTGTTTTGTATGACAATCTCCTCCTCAGTATTACTTTTTGATTTCTGTCCATGTGCTTCATCCGCTTCCTCATGATTTATAACGGCAGCGAATTTGACATGAAGGTGCGCACTGAACCAGTAAGGTGGCCTTAATCTTTCCAACACATATTTTGCCGCTACATTTCCCAATTTATTCTCCCTTGAATCTCTTTCGAACCCATTCTTCTGTCGAAATAGTCGACGATGATCACCAGACCATTCTACACCTCTTGGCCAGTCGTGACTTACAACAACATCTACTTGCGATCGGACATTGAGTAGTTTTCGGATATCTAGTTCTCTGACATGATAAACGGATTTTACATCATCTTGACTGTACGGCAGTCGTTCGTGGTGTGCTTTCTGGTAATCGTAGCCTTTCCATATCCCACTCATACCAGCTATTCTTAGCGGTCCAAAACGAATGACGTTGGCTGCACCCATGTAGTAAATATTTGGAGCAACCCATCCTCCATAATATAATTCGAAAAGATAATTTGATGCTTCGTGATTACCGCCGACGAATATGGTAAGATATGGTGCTATTCGCTTGCCAGAATAATATTCATGAAAGTCCTGCATTGACCAGTATTTGGATGGCATAGAAACACATGCTAGATCGTCGGCGTTTCGGACTGCCTACTAGCATTAGTTCTGACATTTGATTAAAAGCATTACGACAAGTGGATACCTGAAAGTCTCCTCCAATGATTAAAATATCAACTCCTGGCCAATTTGCCTCTCCACAGGCCTGCCCAACTGATGCATATATAGAATGGAGTACTCCATGTCCCTATCTTTTTATCAATACAAGTCAAAAATTGTCGACATAATAAATACATACACATCCTTCTACAGCAACTCTGACACCTTTTTTCTCCAACAATTCGGTGGTCATGATACTGCCCAGAACCTGAAAACAAAATGATCCTGGCTAATAATTAGCTGCCGGTACTGCACCTCCTAGCGATATAATAACTAATTAATGAGTGAAGCTTTCGGAGATCGATTAGGCTTTCCGCTTAGTCAGCGAGCGTAAGTTAACTGATCGATTTGCATCGTTCGGATTTTCCACATTTCACCGAAGAATCGTCCCAACATCGGTTCACCGACTGAATGACTGACTAGGGATTGAACTCGTCCATACAATGACTGTATATATCCCAGGCGTAACTTTATTTGTTACTCGACCCCACCTTGACAGTTATGAAACACATCACTTTCCAAAGCGGAAATTTCCCCACATTTCTTCGGGCCGACACGTCATTCATGATGGATGCGACCGGGACGGGATTCCTGCAGGATTCTCAGGCTGAATTGGCGGTCAACCATATGAATATGAGTTGAGTTCCCTTGCCCATGTGTGATCCTTCCTCTTCCTCATTCCTATTTTCTGACTGCGGATCCCTGTCATCTCGTTATACATATTTCATATTGCTTGCAAGAAATCAGTCAGTGGTCTGTCAAGCGAACTCATCACAGTAAACATGTATTGCAGGAATGTTTCTTTTTCTTCTTTGCTTTTCCTGATTGCGCCCTTTCTTCAGTTGACATCACAAGTCGCTATCAGTTCGCCGCCATCGAGCAGCCTTTTGACTGCATCTGTTTCAGCGAATCCGATAGTGGCCAACAAAGCAGTTGCTGCTGCTGCCGCCGGAACTGCTGTAAATGGTGTTCCATCACCACCCGTATCAACTCGGACTGACGTCACCACTTGGGCAGCACAAGACACTGTAGCTACGCCAGGACCTGTCGCAACTATACTTGACCAAACACCGCCATCAGCTGGGGAAATTGTTATTTGTAATGGATCACGGTTTCTTTGTCAAAAGAGTTATGGCAACGTAACATTCATGGCTGCTGCAAACAGTTCATCGGGTATGGGATTTCATCCATTTGATGGACAATTTCTTTCAGTAGGAGCAATACTCAATGGTGGGGTTCGAGCTCTTCATGTAGAGATATATCCTCCTGCATCTGGAAGTAGCGGTAATGGTACTGGACAACTTCGTACATGTGTAGGTGATTGTGTATATCGCGATACAGGTTTCTTCTTGACATATATGGCAACAATCGTCAATTGGATGTTGTTAGAAACAAACAAAAATGAAGTCGTTACTTTATTTCTGGTTGACAAATTTGATGTTGATATTTCGTTGATATCCTCGGCACTTGATCAAGCTGGAGCCAGTAAGTTATCATGGCGACCAACTACGCCTGGACGTCCAAGTAGAGCTGCTATGCCGATATTATATGACATGATCGTCACATTGAATCAACGACTTGTTGTTTTCTTAGACACAAAACCTTCATATCAGGATGGTGTGGTGGATAATACACCATGTATCCTCAGTAAACGTGACTACTTTATCGAAACTCAAGAAGTAGTTACAAGTGTGACGGAATTTGCGACCTGTGCCTTACCCGGTCCCACAATTTCGAACTCGCAAATGACAATCGCTTACCATATTTTGACCGTCACTCTTTCTACGACTGTTCAATCAAGTTTTGTCAATAATTGGAACAGTAAAGTATTATCTGAAGAGCAAATTATCTCAAGCAAAGCTACAAGTATAAATGCATATCCTTATTGTACAATTTTTGACAGATGGAATGCAGCAACAACCAATTGTGAGACTGACCCAACGCAGGGTCTACTTTTACATGCAAATGCCTGTGCGGATCAATCTTCAAGATTAAGTACAATCCAAGCTCCATTATATCCCAATATAATCATGGTTAATTGGGTTGAAAAGGGTGCAGTCTTGGAAACACAGGATAAGTTGAACGGAATACCGCCAAGATCTTGTAACTGGAGTAAGGCGACGGGAACTTTAGACGAGACACAAGTGGATTGTGTAGCTTCGGCAGTCAAGGCAATTGTTTTGCCGTCTGCGCTTTGATTTTCTTTTGTTTCTTTATCAGTCTAGTGTTTGTAAATCTAGTGACTTGTTTATTATTTGTATGACTATGACTTTTTTTCGACTGAACCATAAGTAAATAATTCATCCATCTGCCAGGTGATATCCGAGAGAGGAGGTTCGGGAGTTTGACTTTCCTTCCACTGATAAGTTTCTCGAGAGAGTTCGACCTGGCAACATGTTCAAGAGCATACAGTTGTTCAATGCAGTCAAAGACTTTTAGGGCTTGTCTTTCACTTTCCGGGAAAGGCATTTCGGCCGAAGCTAATTCAGACAAACAAAATCCTACAACGTCACTGTGCATGATCCCGGAAAAATGCTTGGCCTTGTCTACCCTTCCTTTCCTTGCCTTACACTTCGGTGACTTTCCCATGCTCCTTTTCTTGCTTCTCTGTTGCTCCTTCTTTCCTGCACGACTCAGCAAAATTTGTCAGTTACACATTTATATTTGTATAATTGAAAAAAGTCGTTCCAGGAAGTTGTAACTCAACGTCGCAACAAAGTGTTTTCTTCTGCCAAATCTTCGTAACTACGAGCTTGCAGCTTAGCAGCCGTGAGACGCAAATGTCTCTTTAGAGCATCCTTTAGCTCATCTTTGTATAGACAAGTCAACCGAACGCGCCTGTGTCAATGACACCGATTCTGGACGAAAAATCTCGAACGAATGTTGCAGGCGCCACCAGCCTCACCTCCAATTCACCCGTCCTTGTAACGGGGATAAAACTGAGATATGAATTAAGCAAGAAGTAAGCTGTTATACATTCCGTGTACTCTACGGTTTGGTACACCATATGGCAATCTCATGTGGCCGTTGGAATATAATTTTTGTTTTTGAACGTTTTCTATATTCAACGGTCGTATTTGGCTTTTGAACATCGCAACACACCGTTGTTTGTCGAACAGATCCCACATACAGTATATTTTTCATGTACCCTAAAGTAAAGCATATTACTATTACCGGTAGGTTTCAGCGGTTGAACCATGTACAGTCCATATAATATGTTATGTCTTTCACTTTCCACTCTCACTCTTCTCTGACCTCTCCATCGCTTTGGCTATCCTCTTTGATCGAATATATATTGTGCCGTGTAACACGGGTCGCAATTTGTCGGTCTTGCCACGATAATAAAAAGTCTGCGGCGATGGTTTCAATCCAGCGTCATGCTCGGAATGTCACATTCGCAGAGGTACTAAAAGAATTGGGCCAGTTACAAGCTTTGACGATTGCATTCATGGTGTTCATGACTGTTACATTCGTTCTAAGAATGTTTACTCGCCGGAAAATAGTAAAGGTCTTTAGAAGAGAAGATTGGACTATGATAATAGCATATGTAAGATCATATATCCTCTCAACCAAGTAGCCAATAATCTAACAGACTGGAACTTAGTCCACTGCACTGGCTACAACAACCATAACACTTGTAAATGTATTGATGACAAGAAGAGCATTGAATGGAGATTTAGATGTATTAGCCTTGACTGGAAAGGTATATCATATCCATACTAGAGAATCAGAAAACCAGTCTGACGCATATATGAATAGCTGTCTATGGCACTAACAATTCTTGGCATAGCCAGCATCGTATTCACCAGAATCTCCTTCGGGTTCTTCTTTCTCAACATATTCACGGTGAACAAGAGATTTGAGAGGATATTCATCTGGACGACCATGTTATCAGTTGCCATTGCCAGCTCTATATACATTCCTATCCTACTATGGCGAGATATAGGATTATCATCTCTTGACCTGACGGCAGCAGTATATGCTTATAAACCAGCATTCGTCCTTTCAAAATTAATTAGTGCCTTTTCAATAATCAGTGATTTTGGCCTGACATTAATGTCTTTCATCGCTTTAAGACATATCCAGCTTACAAAAGTAGCAAAATTATCAGCAGCTTTTCTTCTTGGACTTGGTTCATTTGCAGGAGCTGCTTCTACTGTTAGGCTGGCTATTATAATAAGAATAGGCAAAACTAAAAGCGATACGACCATGGACACTATACATTTGGCTGAATGGGCATTGATCGAAGTAGGCATCTGTGTTGGAGTGTCAAATATGGCATTGATAAGACCTTTTTTCACTTGGGTTTGGGAGAAATTTAACCTCGGCAGTAATGCTGCGACCACGGCAAATGCTAGTGCTGGTATCGTTACTGTCAAGCATGGTGATGATTATGGTAAAATGCAAGGCATGAGAATGTTGGTCGATGATGAGGCTCTGCTCGTCAAAGTAGTCACCTGAAATTTTTGAAATTTGATTATTGTGGACAAAATGAGGACAGTGTGTAGCATTATGATGAGGCTTTGTGACTGTGTATTTGTACTAGAAGGTTTGTATCTTGTAAAATATGGATTCGTCTGGATTAAATATTGTACAGTAATGCATGTAGGGTGAAATGTAATAAAATTAAATTATTCATAAAGAAAACAAAACTTCTTCTTTCCTACTACTATCGATCAGTATTGCTTACCAAGGAGTCATGGATTCAATTAATGATGTAGGATATGAAGACTATGCCATGACTGAGTTGGAAGCGAATGAGTTATTACAATCTGTAAGTCGTATGAGTTCATTTTGATCATAACATCTCTTTTACGCAACGCGTATATCGTTTCATATTAATATTCCTGAAGATATAAAGTCTCGGACCTTCTCCCTTGGATCTGCGCATGTATACAACTATAAAGATGAGATGTCACCACACTGGAATGACTCGTACAATCATCGATTCGTTCTCATTCGTCATTCCGCTTGTTTCATCTCTAATCCTTCACTCTGCGCTCGACTATCTTACGTTTTCATTTCGTCATGATTCTATTTATTCAAATCGCTTCACATTCCGTTTATTCGTCTTGACAATGTCTCCTATTCTTTCCGGTCGTTCATGATATGGAGATCCCTCTTGTCCATTTTCTCAAACGTTACTTTGAGCACCGCCATCTCTCTCACTCTTTCCACACTTTCGCTTTGGATGGCTACATTCTCCAAGCGCGCCGGGTATCTTGTAATATCCATACCCCAGTCGGCTACGCGAACGTTGGATATATACTTTCGTTCTACTCTTCTCACCACCTCCCTGTCATCATCTAAATTTTGTTTCTATTTCACGTCACTCTGTTCGTCATTCTATGTAAGAAGTGTTCTAACTGAGATAGTTACTGCGTAATCTCCACAATACCGTTCAGACTCTTGGTTTCGTGTCTTCTAATAAAGCATACGAGACCACGACGGGGATGATAGAGGGCTTTGTGAAAGATATGAGATCAAAGGGATACACAATCAGGGAAGAGAAAGACGTCCTTCTCGCTGTGAAGAGGGAAGGCATGCACGACGGTGGAAGAGCGATGGATACTGGAGAATTGGACGGAAAAGAGAAGGCGAAGAAGACTGATGATGAGGAGGAGGAGGAGGTGATGAAGGCTGTGGAGAGGATTATGGGGAAGTTGAAATTATAACAACCATAGTAGAATGTAGAGGGGGTTGATTATCTCGGGTTGGTCATGAGGAGTCTTGAAGAACTGTAATTCTGAGTATGAACTGGTGAGCACAGTTCTCTACGACCATGTTCAAGGGATCGAAGAAACGAAATTGTGATATTACGACGTCGATACATGTTCCATCATGTCGAATCATATATTTATACCGAGAAATGGGAAGCTCAAAATGTGATATTCTCTTTGGAGTGCTGGGTAATCCTTACTTACTAGACTGTTCATACTTCTTTTTTTTCCTACTCGTCATAATTTTACAAGTCTACATATACTACATATCCATATGGCCTCTTATGCTTCTCAATCCTTCTAGTCAAAAATCGTCCCTTGTTGTACTGTACAGCCATGCTC